>Ga0307475_10002357_pt1 | contig 11389 bp, 21 predicted proteins | sample atmos_gasesECM1C_FD_203317 | JGI IMG/M metagenome (GOLD analysis project Ga0307475, IMG submission 203317) | Hardwood forest soil microbial communities from Morgan-Monroe State Forest, Indiana, United States - atmos_gasesECM1C_515 | ecosystem: Environmental > Terrestrial > Soil > Temperate...
CGCAGGGAGTGGAGATGGTGATGCCGGGAGACAACGTGAGCTGCGAAGTACAGTTGATCACGCCGGTGGCGCTGGAGAAGGGCTTGCGGTTCGCGATTCGCGAAGGCGGGCACACCGTGGGCGCGGGCGCGGTCACGGAGATTATTGAGTAATTTATGAGACAAGGCGACAAAATCCGCATTCGGTTGAAAGCGTACGACCACCGCATTCTGGACCAGTCCACGCGGGAAATCGTGGAAACGGCAAAGCGCACCGGCGCGGACGTGGCCGGGCCGATTCCTCTGCCGACCACCATCAACCGCTGGACGGTGCTGCGGTCGCCGCACGTGGACAAGAAATCGCGCGAACAGTTCGAGATGCGCACGCACAAGCGGCTGATCGATATTCTGGAGCCGACGCCGGACACGGTGGATGCGCTGATGAAGCTGGACCTGCCGCCGGGCGTGGACGTGGAGATCAAGGCATTCGGGCACGCGGTGAAGTAAGAGCTTTGGATCAGTCGGCAGAGAACAGTGCCGTTGTGAAAAAGCGGCACTGAGAACCGAGGACTTAAAACAGGGCGGTGTGAAAGACAGCACCGCAAAAGAGAGACAAGGGTAATGGCAGTCAACGGAATTATCGGAATCAAGCTGGGCATGACGCAAATCTTCCTGGAAGACGGCACGGTGGCCGGGTGCACGGTTCTTCAAGCGGGGCCTTGCGTGGTGGTACAGCGCCGCACAAAACAGAACGACGGCTACGAAGCCGCGCAACTGGGGCTCGTCGAATTCGTCAAGCCGCAGCGCGTGAACAAAGCCATGACCGGGCATTTCAAGAAGGCCAACGTCGCGCCCATGAAGGTGCTTCAGGAAGTGCGCATCGTGGAGTCCAAAGGGGAATCGAAGGACGAAACGAAAGTCGGCGACCGCGTGCTGGTGGAAAACTTCAAAGCCGGCGAGCTGGTCGACGTGAGCGGCGTCAGCAAGGGCAAAGGTTTTCAAGGCGGCGTGAAGCGCTGGCACTACGCCGGCGGCGACGCGACGCACGGCTCGATGCATCACCGCGCGCCGGGCGGCATCGGGGGCAGTTCGTTCCCATCTCGCGTGTGGAAAGGCCAGCATTTTCCGGGGCATATGGGCAACCAGAAAGTCACCGCGAAGAATTTGAAGGTCGTGAAAGTGGACACCGACGAAAACCTGCTGCTGGTGCGGGGATCGGTGCCGGGCCCGAGCGGACAGTACATTTTTATCCGCAAGGCCAAGAGCGCGAAGTAGGCGGTTTTAGAGACACATAGAAGGACGAGAGATCATGCCGGTCGTTGATGTAGTCAATCTGGATGGCAAGAAAGTCGGTCAGGTCGAGCTGGCGGACGCAGTCTTTGGCGCGAAGGTGAATCAGCACCTGCTGCACGAAGCTTCGCGGTGGTATTTGCGCGGATTGCGCGCGGGCACGCACAAGACCAAGGACAAGAGCGAAGTCAGCGGCGCGGGCCGCAAGCTTTGGCGGCAGAAAGGCACGGGCCGCGCGCGCGTCGGCTCGATCCGTTCGCCGCTCTGGCGCCACGGCGGCACGGTCCATGGGCCGGAGCCGCGGGATTACAGCTACGCTCTGCCAAAGAAGATGGTGCTGGGCGCGCTGCGTTCGGCGCTTTCGGCGAAGCTGGCCGAGGAGAAACTGACTGTAGTGGATGCGTGGACCCTCGAAACGCACAAAACGCAGTCTCTGGTGTCCGTGCTCGAAAAACTGAATCGCACGAAGTCGGCGCTGCTGGTAGCACACGGCGAGAATCGTAACTTGGAACTGGCCAGCCGCAACATTGACGGCGTGAAGCTCGCCGCGCCAAACGTTCTTCAGCCGTACGACGTATTGAGGCATGACTTGCTGGTGCTCTCGAAGGACGCGGTGGCGCGTTTGAGCCATTCGCTCGACCCGGAGAGGAAGCCCGTGGTCGTGCCGGACGTGGCCACGATTGCGCCGGCGGCAAAGCCGGCGAAGAGGGAAGCGGCGCCGAAGGCGGCAGCCAAGAAACCGGCGGCGGCGAAGAAAGCCGCGAAGCCGGCAAAGAAAAAGGGGAAGGAATAAGCGATGTCTACCCCCCACTATCAAATCATTCGGCGGCCGATCATCACGGAAAAGGGCCTGGGCGTAAAAGAGCTCCAACACACCGTAGTGTTTGAAGTTTCCTCCAAGGCCACGAAAACGGAAATCAAGGAAGCGGTACAACAGATTTTCAAGGTGAAGGTCGCCGGCGTACGCACGGCGAATTTTGTCGGCAAGATGCGCCGCCGCGGGCAAAGCGTAGGCTACCGGCGCGATTGGAAGAAGGCCTACGTGAAGCTCGCCGATGGCGAAAAGATGATCGAGTACGCGGAGAATTTGTAAGGCCCGGTCATATTAAAGGCTGAGATCCTTCGTTTCGCTCAGGATGACAAAAGTCAGCCAGGTGGAATGAGGGAGCGGAGAAGCAGTCAGAAGGCAAGAGGCAGCAATGGGACTGAAGAGCTTTAATCCATATACGGCGTCGCGGCGGTTCATCACCGTCGTGGACAAGAGCCACATCACCAAGCAGGAGCCGGAAAAAGCGCTGCTGGAACCGAAGAAGCGTTCGGGCGGGCGAAACAGCCACGGCGAAATCGTGATTTGGCACCGCGGCGGCGGCCACAAGAAAGCCTACCGCAAGGTGGACTTTCGGCGCGACAAGGCAGGCGTGCCCGCGAAGGTGGCGGCCATCGAATACGACCCGAACCGCAGCGCAAACCTGGCGCTGCTGCACTATGCCGACGGCGAGAAACGCTACATCATTCATCCTGTCGGGCTGGAAGTGGGCGCCACGGTGTCGACGGGCGAAGGCTCGGACATTCTTCCGGGCAATGCGCTGCAGTTCAAACACATCCCTCCGGGCACGATGGTGCATAACCTCGAGCTGTATCCGGGGCGCGGCGGGCAAGTCGTGCGTTCCGCGGGCGGCTCGGCGCAACTGCTGAGCAAAGAAGGTGATCTCGCGCTCGTGAAGCTGCCTTCCGGCGAAGTGCGCAAGTTTTCCATTGAGTGCATGGCCACGGTGGGCCAGGTCGGCAACCTCGACCATGAGAACGAGACCTTTGGAAAGGCCGGCCGCACGCGTTGGCGCGGCATCAAGCCGACGGTTCGCGGCGTGGCGATGAATCCTGTGGATCATCCGCACGGTGGCGGTGAAGGCAAGGTCAAAGGCAATCATCCGCAAACCCCGTGGGCCTTCCCGACATTGGGGAAGAAGACGCGAAACAACAAACGCACCGACAAGCACATTGTCGAGCGGCGCAAGTAAGAAGGGGAAGTTTTCTGAGGCGAGAAACCCGGTGGCGAACTGAGAGCCGCCTGGTGAGAGCAAAAACGATGCGAGCGACACGTACAACACGATCAGCAAACCGGCGCAGCCGGCTGGTCAAGCGCACGGCAAAGCGCGTCACCGCGAAAAACGCAAAGCCGGTCCGTTCCGCGGCCAAAGCGGCGGTGGCTCCCCCGGAGCCAGTGCTTTACAAGCTGTGCAAGCCGGGCTGGGCGGTCATTGTCGAACGGATTGCGAATGCGCAGGGCACGCGGTTTGTTTGCCCGTTCTGCCCGAAGTCGCACCGCGTTCCCGGGCCGGTACGCGGCTTCAAGAAGATGCGGCGGGCGCAGTGGAGCCGTTTGCGGCGAGTGGAGGAATAGGGAATCGATGGCACGCTCACTGAAAAAAGGGCCGTTCGTGGACGGCCACCTGCGCGAAAAGGTCGAAGGGCTGAACACGCGCAATGAAAAGAAAGTGATCAAAACGTGGTCGCGGCGTTCGACGATCGTGCCGGACATGATCGGGCACACCATCGCCGTGCACAACGGAAAGAAGTTCATTCCGGTGTACGTGACCGAGCAGATGATCGGGCACAAGCTGGGGGAGTTCTCTCCGACGCGCTCGTTCAAGGGCCACGGCGTGAAAGCGGCGCTCGAGAAGGCCGCGGGCGTGGCACCAGCAGGAGGCGGCGCAGCGCCAGCAGCAGCACCCGCAGCGCCGAAGGCATAAGGCATGGCTGACGTACAGACGGTTACGGGATCGATTGAAGCTCACGCGCTCGCGCGGCACGTGCGGATGTCTCCGCAAAAAGCGCGGTTGGTGATGGACCAGATCCGCGGGCAGAAGGCGCAGGACGCGCTGCAAACGCTGAAGTACACGCCGAAGCGCGCCGCCAAGCACATTGCAAAAGTGCTGCTCAGCGCCATCGCCAACGCGGAGCGCAAGGCCGAGGAAGCCGGGGCGCCGCTGGACGTGGACGAATTGTACGTGGCGCACTGCTTCGTGAACGAGGGCCCCCGCTGGAAGCGGCTGCGTCCGGCGCCGATGGGCCGCGCGTTTCGTTACGTGAAGCGCACCGCCCATCTGTGGGTGGGCGTGGCGGAACATCACGTCGCCGCCGCCGAACGTGTGGCCGCGATCGAAGCGGAAGCCGAAGCGCAGAAGGGCGTGCGCGGGACCGCGCGCCGCGTGCGCAAGGCATTGACCGGAAAGCAAGCGCCACCGAAGAAGGGAAAGAAGTAATGGGACAAAAAACGCACCCGTACGGATTCCGGCTGGGCTACAACAAACCGTTCAAGTCGCGCTGGTATGCCGACCGGGACTACGCCGACCTGCTGCACGAAGACGTAAAGCTCCGCAAGGAGCTGAAGGAAAAACTGAAGAGCGCGGGCATCAGCTCGATTGACATCGAGCGCGCGGCGAACAAGCTGGTGGTGCGGATATACACGGCGCGCCCTGGCATTATCATCGGGCGCAAGGGCGCGGAAATTGACAAGCTCAAGCAGGAAGTGCAGAAGCGCACCAAGCGCGAAGTGCACATCGACATCCAGGAAGTGCACCGCCCGGAGCTGGATGCGCAGCTCGTCGCGGAGTCGATTGCCTTGCAGCTTGAAAAGCGCGTGGCGTTTCGCCGTGCGATGCGCAAGGCGGTGGATTCAGCGCTGCGTTTCGGCTGCAAGGGCATCAAGGTGCGCGTCGCAGGGCGACTGAACGGCGCTGAAATCGCTCGCAAAGAGTGGTATCTGCAAGGGCGGCTGCCGCTGCAAACGCTGCGCGCGGACATCGATTTCGGGACCGCGGAAGCCCAGACCACTTACGGCGTGATTGGCGTGAAGTGCTGGGTTTATCAGGGCGAAAACGTGCCCAAGAGGGCTTCGAAGATTCAGAAGGAACGCGAAACCGCAGCGGTGGCATAAACGGAAAGTGCAGCGAGTTTGGCGCTAACCGCGGAGCGGTAAACGAGATCAGGGAAGCGAGAACAGAACGATGTTGATGCCGAAAAAGGTGAAATACAGAAAGCAGATGCGCGGGCGCCGCAACGGCAAGGCCTGGCGCGGCGGCGATTTGGCGTTCGGCGAGTACGGTTTGAAAGCCATGGAATGCGCCTGGATCACCGACCGGCAGATCGAAGCCTCGCGCGTGGCCATCACGAGGTTCATTAAGCGCGGCGGAAAATTATGGATCCGGATTTTCCCGGACAAGCCGTTCACCAAGAAGCCGGCGGAAACGCGCATGGGCAAGGGCAAAGGCGCGCCGGAGAAATGGGTGGCGGTGGTGAAGCCGGGACGCATTATGTTTGAGATGGCGGGAATTGACGAAGCAACGGCCAAGGAAGCGCTCGGACTCGCGGCGCACAAGCTGCCGATTCCGACCAAGTTCGTTTCCCGCGCGGGAGGATTTTAACGATGCCGCGGCGAATTGAGAAGATCCGCGAAGCGGGCAAGGACGAATTGACGGCCCAGCACAAGGAATTGACGGAGCAGATTTTCCGGCTACGCTTCCAACTGACAACCGGCCAGGCGGAAGCCCTGAAGCGGCTGCGGGAAGCGAAAAAGGATTTGGCGCGGGTCAAGACACTTCTGCGCGCGCATGATCTGAGGAAGGCGTAATGACAACCGAAACACAAACCGCGGCGGCAGACCAGCGCGGCGACCGCACCGTGCTCACCGGCAAAGTCACCAGCGCGAAGATGGAAAAAACAATTGTAGTCGAGGTGCAGCGGCTGGTGAAGCACACGAAATACCGCCGCGTGGTGCGCATCTCGAAGAAGTTCTACGCGCACGACGAAAACCGCCAGGCCAAGGCCGGCGACACGGTGCGCATCGTGGCCTCGCGGCCACTTTCGAAGTTGAAGCGCTGGCGGTTGAAGGAAGTGCTGACGACTAAGTCGTCGGCCAAGTAAGAAAGACAGGGGAGCGGACCAATGATTCAGATGCGAACCTGGCTGACGGTGGCCGACAATTCCGGCGCGCGCAAGCTGACGTGCATCATGCCGGTGGGCGGCGACGCGGGATTGCAGGCCGGGCTCGGCGATGTGATCACGGCCGCGGTCAAAGAAGCGACACCAGAAAGCCAGGTTAAAAAGGGAAGCGTGGTGAAGGCGGTGGTGGTGCGGATGAGGAAAGAACGGCGGCGCAAGGATGGCACGTACATCCGGTTCGACGACAATGCCGCGGTGCTGATCAACGACGCGGGCGAGCCGGTGGGGACACGCGTTTTCGGTCCCGTGGCACGCGAACTGCGCGAAAAGAAATTCACAAAAATCGTTTCGCTGGCTCCGGAGGTTTGGTAGGCCATGACACTCAGACACGAAAGAGCCGAGCGGCACACCATTCAGATCCGCAAGGGCGACAACGTCAAGGTGATCGCGGGCAAGGATTCCGGGAAGAGCGGGCGCGTGCTTTCCATCAACGCGAAGAAGAACACCGTGGTGGTCGAGCACGTGGGCATCATCAAGAGGCACACGCGTCCCAACCCTTCGAAGAACATCAAGGGCGGGATCGTGGAGAAGGAAGCGGGCATCAACGTCTCGAACGTGATGGTGATTTGCGGGAGCTGCGGGAAGCATGCGCGGATCGGCCATACCGTGCTGCCGGACGGCACGAAAGAGCGCAGGTGCCGGCATTGCAACACGACTTTGGACAAGTAAAGGACGAGGGTTACACGGGCAATGAAGAGCCGATTGCAGGAAAAATACAGAGCGGAAACGGTGCCGGCACTGATGAAGCGCTTCGGCTGGAAAAACGTCATGGCCGTACCGAAGCTGCAGAAAATCACGGTCAATATCGGACTCGGCGAAGCCAGCCAGAACGTGAAGCTGCTGGACACCGCGGCCGTAGAGCTCGGCCAGATCACCGGGCAGCGCGCCATGATCACACGGGCGAAGAAGTCCATCGCGAATTTTAAAATTCGCAAGGGCATGCCCATCGGCTGCGCGGTGACGCTGCGCGGCGAACGGATGTATGAATTTCTCGACCGTTTGTGCAACGTGGTGCTGCCGCGCGTGCGCGACTTCCGCGGCTTGCCCTCGAACGCGTTCGACGGCCGCGGCAATTACACGCTGGGGCTCAAAGACCAGCTCGTGTTTCCGGAAATCGATTACACGCGCGTGGACAAGATCAAGGGCATGAACATCACGCTGACAACCTCAGCGAAAAACGATGAACAGGGCCGCGAGCTGCTCAAAGGGCTCGGGGTTCCGCTACGCGAAAAAGGGGCGGTACAATAAATGGCACGCACAGCAAAGATCGCCAAGACGCTCAAGAAACCGAAATTCAAGGTGCGCGTTCGCAACCGCTGCCGCTGCTGCGGCCGCGCGCGCGGCTACATCCGCAAGTTCCAGATGTGCCGCATCTGTTTTCGCGGCATGGCGCTAAAAGGAGAAATTCCCGGCGTGGTGAAAGCCAGCTGGTAGGAGAACTATGCAGACCGATCCCATTGCCGATTTTCTGACGCGTCTCCGCAACGCGGCGGCCGCCAAGCACCAGCGCGTGGACGTGCCGGTCTCGAAGCTGAAGACGGAGATCGCGCGCATCCTGAAGGACGAGGGTTACATCTCGACCTACAAGCTGGTGGACGAAAACAAAACGCGGAAAGTGCTGCGCGTTTTCCTGAAGTACACCCCGGACCGCCGGAGCGTCATCACCGGCATGAAGCGCATTTCGCGGCCTGGCGCGCGCACTTACACGGGCTCGGCGGAAATTCGCCCGGTGGTTGGCGGGCTGGGCATCAGCATCCTGACCACGCCGAGGGGTTTGATGAGCGGCCGCTCGGCGCGCAAAGCCAAAGTCGGCGGCGAAATTCTTTGCGAGGTTTGGTAGCCGGTATTTCGAGACGAGGATAAAGAACAGATGTCACGTATCGGACGCAAACCAATTCCAGTGCCCAGCGGCGTAAAGATCGCGCTGCAGGGAAGCAAAGTCGATGTGCAGGGCCCCAAGGGGAAACTCTCGGTGGCCGTGCCGCACGGCATCACGTTTGAACAGAAAGATGGCGTACTGACCGCCAACCGCGCCATGGAAGATCATCGCGCGCTGCACGGGCTTGCTCGCGCGCTGGTCGCCAACGCCGTTCATGGCGTGACGGCTGGTTTTAAGAAGGAACTCGACATCGTGGGCGTTGGCTACCGCGCCGAACTGAAGGGCAAGATGGTTGCCTTCGCGCTCGGCAAGTCGCATGCGATCGAGTTCGCGATTCCGGAAGGCATTCAAATCGCGGTGGACAAGCAGACCCATCTGGTCATCAGCGGCGCGGATAAGGGCCAGGTCGGGCAGGTGGCTGCGGATATCCGCTCGCTGCGTCCACCCGATCCGTACAAGCAAAAGGGCATTCGCATCACCGGCGAACGCTTGAAGAAGAAGGCCGGCAAGGCGGGCGCAAAGGCCGGCGGCACCGCGTAGAGTTAATGTGGGCTCCGGCTAGTCCGGGTCGGCCAGCGAAGAGGAGAAGAGACAGTGGCATCGGCTAGAGTTCAGAAGCTATCGAAGGACCTGCACCGCCAGCGCGTGCACGCGCGCGTGCGCACGAGAGTCGAAGGCACCCCGGAGCGTCCGCGCCTCTGCGTATACCGGTCGCTGGACCACATTTACGCGCAGGTCATCGACGACCGCTCGCGCAAGACGCTGGTTTCCGCCAGTTCCGTAGACGGCGAATCAAAAAAGAATTTGAAGGGTGGCGGCAACATCGCGGCGGCCAAGGTGATCGGCAAGCTCGTGGCCGAGCGCGCCAAGGCCGCTGGAGTCAGCAAAGTGGTGTTCGACCGCGGCGGATACAAGTATCACGGCCGCGTCAAGGCGCTCGCGGATGCGGCGCGGGAAGCGGGGTTACAGTTCTAAGCCTATGTCGAAGCAAATTTTGCGGGACAGTCTAGCGGTACGCCGGCTTTTGGAGGTGAATCCTTCGGATTTGAAAGATGATGTGATCGCCATCAACCGTGTCACCAAAGTAGTGAAGGGCGGCAAGAACCTGAGTTTCTCCGCGCTTGTCGTTGTCGGCGACAGCCGCGGCCATGCCGGATTCGGCATGGGCAAGGCGCGCGAAGTGCCCATGGCCATCAAGAAGGGCATCGAGCAGGCGAAAAAGAATTTGATCAAGCTGAATTTGAAAGGCTCGACGATTCCGCATCAGGTCCTGGGGCGCTATGGGTCGGCGCAGGTTCTGCTCAAGCCGGCCTCCGATGGCACGGGCGTTATTGCGGGCGGGCCGGTCCGCAAAGTGATGCAGGTAGCGGGGATCACCAACGTGCTGACGAAGTCGCTCGGCACGTCGAACCCGCACAACGTCGTGAAGGCTACGTTCGCGGCGCTCCTTGGCCTGAAGGATGTGGCGCACGTGGCGGAGATGCGGTCCAAGACGGTCGACGAAATCAGCGGGCGGCAATCCAAAGCCGCGAGTGAGAGCAGCTAATGGCTGGCACAAGGAAAACCGCCTCCAAGAGCGGCGGCACCGTGAAGATCAAGTGGGTAGTCAGTTTTATCAGCTGCACCGATGACATGCGGCAAACCATCCGCGGCCTCGGCTTGCGGAGAATGCATCAGGTGGTCGAGCGCCAGGACACGCCGGCGGTTCGCGGCATGATTCACAAGGTGCGGCACCTCGTGGAAGTGTTGGAGTAGCGCGATGGCAAAAAAAGTTCAAAGCGGTCCCCGCGGGGCCAGCAAACGCGGCCAGCACAAACCCGCAGCCCCGGCTTCAGGTGCGCGCCGCTCGTTTACACTGGCGAATTTGCAGCCGCCCGCCGGCTCGCGCAAGCGCAAAGTGCGTGTCGGGCGCGGCATAGGCTCGAAGCTCGGCAAAACCGCCGGCTCCGGGAACAAGGGCCAGAAATCGCGGCGCGGTTATTCCCGCCGCCGCGGGTTTGAAGGCGGGCAGATGCCGCTGCACCGGCGCATGCCCAAGCGCGGGTTTCACAATCCGTTTGGCGTGAGCTATTCCGTCGTGAACCTGGAAGAGTTGAACGTTTTTCCGGCCGGCGAGACGGTTACCCCGGAGCTGCTTCGTGCGCATGGTTTTGTTCGCCGCCCCGCGGATCCCATCAAGGTCCTCGGCGATGGCGAACTGAAATCCAAGCTGGCCATTCACGCGCATGCGTTCAGCGCCTCGGCGAAAGAAAAAATTACCAAGGCAGGCGGCACGTTTGAGATCGTAGCGTAGTCGAGAGTCACAGATGAACCGATTCATCGAAGCTGTCAAGAACATGTTCCGCATCGAAGACCTGCGGAACCGTGTGCTGTTCACGCTGGCCCTCCTGGCGGTGTACCGGATTGGTGCGTACATTCCCATACCCGGCATCAACTCCGCCGTGCTGGATCAGTTGTTCAATCAGGCTGCGGGCTCAGTCCTCGGCATCTTCAATCTTTTCAGCGGCGGCAATTTCCGCCGCATGACGATTTTCGCGCTCGGCATCATGCCGTATATCACTTCGTCCATCATCTTGCAGTTGATGACCGTGGTGTTCCCGTACCTCGAGCGTTTGCAAAAAGAAGGCGAGCTGGGCCGCCGCAAGATCACCCAGTACACCCGGTATTTGACGATTGTGTTGAGCATCATTCAGTCGTTTACCATCGCGGGCGCTTTGCAGGCGCAGAGCCTCGGCGGCCAGTCGCTGGTCTACAATCCGGGCTGGTCGTTCACCCTGATGACCATTCTGACGTTGACCACTGGCTCGGCCTTCATCATGTGGCTTGGCGAGCAGATCAGCGAGCGCGGCATCGGCAACGGCATGTCACTCATCATCTTTACCGGCATCGTGGTGGGCCTGCCCCGGGCGGTTCAGGACTTGTACGAAAAAGCCAGCACGCGCGCCTGGGGGCCGTTTACTCCCATCGCGCTGATCTTCCTGGTTACGCTAATGATCGCCGTCGTAGCCTTTATCGTTTACGTCGAAGGAGCGCAGCGGCGCATCCCGGTGCAGTACGCAAAGCGCGTTGTCGGCCGGCGCGTCATGGGCGGGCAATCCACATACTTGCCGCTCCGCGTCAACTCCGGTGGCGTGATTCCCCCGATTTTTGCGAGTTCGCTGCTCGCCTTTCCGCCTACGATTGCCCTGCTGTTCAAGGGCAAGTACGAATTTATCGACCGGATCGTCCGCGCCATCGGCTT
>Ga0307475_10002360_pt1 | contig 11381 bp, 12 predicted proteins | sample atmos_gasesECM1C_FD_203317 | JGI IMG/M metagenome (GOLD analysis project Ga0307475, IMG submission 203317) | Hardwood forest soil microbial communities from Morgan-Monroe State Forest, Indiana, United States - atmos_gasesECM1C_515 | ecosystem: Environmental > Terrestrial > Soil > Temperate...
CTCCCCGTCAGCGCCGACCTCGAGAATGGATTTGGCGACGCCCCGGAAATCGCCGCAGAAACCATCAAGCTTGCCGCCGCTGCCGGGGTTGTAGGCGGCTCGATCGAGGACGCGACTGGCCACCCCGGCCGTCCCCTCTACGATAAACAGCATGCGGCAGAAAGAATTCGCGCCGCAGCCGAAGCGGCACACTCACTCCCGTTCCCCTTCACGCTGACGGGTCGCGCGGAGAATTACCTCCATGGCCGCGCGGATCTAAGAGATACGATCTCGCGTCTCCAGGCCTATCAGGAGGCCGGCGCCGATGTCCTCTACGCGCCAGGTCTTGCCACCAAAGACGAGATCGCCGCCGTCGTTCGCTCGGTCGATCGTCCGGTGAACGCGCTCATGGGATTACAAGGCGTGCAACTTAGTCTGGCCGAACTCTCGGCCATTGGCGTCAAACGCGTCAGCGTTGGCAGTTCTCTCTGCCGTGCGGCGCTTGGTGCCTTCCTCCATGCCGCCCGAGAAATGCGCGAACAAGGTACCTTCACCTACGCAAACGCAGCCGCGACCTCGCGCGAACTCACCGCCATTTTTCAGGCGTAAGACCCACAATCTCAAATCGTCTTTCCGTGGTAACGTCCCGCTACCTCAAACAGTGACAGCAAATTAGTCACGCTGAACACCGCCCGGATCTGTTCGCTCGCATTTATCAACTCCAGCCGGCACCCGCGTGTCCGTCCTGAGACGTAGAGCCCGACCACGGTTCCCAGGCCGGAGCTGTCCACCTGCGGTACTTCCAACATGTCCAGCACCAATCGCTTATGTCCCGGAATCCGTTCCTTTACTCCATCTTTCAGCGCCTGTGTGTTTCCAAAGATGAGTCTCCCGTGACACTCCACGATCAGCGCATCGCCTTCTTCCCGGCACACCACCCTGAATCCTCTCGTTGTGCTGCCTCGCCGCTTCTCCGTCATACCACCTCCCCGCCGAGCGCATTTCCCCTGCAGATCCTGACCTTTTATCGCACCTGCCTGGCAAATGCCAGCGCGGCGAGTGTTCTGCGCAAAATCGGGTTAGACTGCCGTCATGCAACGCAAGATCTTCTGGATAACCTTCGGCTTGCTCGGCCTGATCGCCGACCTGCTGCTTCCTTTCTGGTGGGCAATTGCCGCCACCATCCCGCTCCTCGCTTTCAGTTGGTGGTTTGCCTATCGCAGCGATTGGTTCAGTTAGTTGCCGTTGTGCAGCTTACGAAATCTCCTGCAGGTGCCTGAGCGCTTTGGCCCTCTACAAAGTACGGAACAGAAAATGCCAGGTCGCGTCGACCCCTGCGTGCACCAGCGCCGATGCAAATATCGATCCGGTTTTTCGCCATGTCCAGCCGTAAAAGAGTCCCGCGATCGATGCCAGGATTACATATCGCCAGTTGGGGAACCCCAAGTTTGTGATGTGTGAAAATCCAAACAGCATCGACGCTGTCCACCATCCTGCCAGCTCGCTCTTTGACGCCCGCGCCAATAAATTCTGCAGCAAGCCCCGAAACAGCAATTCCTCCGGCCACGCCGTGAACATCAAAATCGCCAAGGAAAGTCCAACAAATGTGCTCCACTTGCTCCATTGCGGCGCGAACGCGATGAAGCGGATTCCTGTCCCGAGTGCGACCGCGATCAATGCGAACACCAGAAAGCTTCCCCAAACATGACCAGCCCAGCCCTTCCCCCAGCCAATTGAATACCCCACTCCCTTAAGCCGTCTCACCAACAAAAACGAAGCCAGCGCGCTCGTCACTGCCATTAGAACTGTCATCACATACGCGAGGCGCCCGCCCGGATACGGCCACAGCCAGTGCGAAGGCCCGAATTTCACGAACACCCACACACCCGCAACCGTGACGAAATCCTGCCACGTACCTGCCGCTGCGCCTCGCGAAGATACGGCCAGTGCGAGCGGCACAAAAATGAGCCCAGCGATCGCTCCGGCGCGCCCAACCGCGAATGTTCCAGTGCCCACCAGGTACACCATGTACCCGAGAAAGACACTCGCGCCGACAAGCAGCCCTCCGCCCGGCCCGAACTTTCCCGCGACGCCTTCGGCTACGCCGCGCGCAGCCAGCACTAAAGTCACAAGCAGCAAAAACGCAAATGTCGTTAGTGTCGCCGCAAACGCCCTCCCGCCGTATCCTTGCCAGGAAGCGTACAGCGCTCCTCCCAGGCAAAACGCCGCCCAAATCCCCACCACCGGCCATAGTCCCAGTTGCTTCATCTCTCCCGTTGCCTCGCCGCTTTTTCCTTCTTAATAGACTTTACACAACTCCGCGCCGCCAGCAGAAACGCCGCGGGAAAAACTGTAGACTATCCAAAGAGCACTTCGCCTTGAAACGCCTTGCTTACCTCGACTGGATGCGCGGGCTCGCCTGCCTGCTGATGTTTCAGACCCACTGCTACGACTCTTGGCTTCGCCCCGATCTGCGCGAGACACAACTCTACAAATGGTCTCAGCTTGGCGGCACGCTTCCCGCCCCGCTGTTCATCTTTCTTGCCGGTCTATCGTTCGCGCTGGTCACCGAACGGCTTCGCGAGAAGGGAATTGCGCGCAATGCGATCGCCAGTCAAACGATCCGGCGTGGCGCGGAGATCTTTGGCCTCGGCATCCTCTTCCGCATTCAGGAATACGCCCTCGGCTACAAATGGGTGCCCTGGACCGATCTCCTTCGCGTCGATATTCTCAACATCCTGGGCCTTTCGATGATGCTTATGGGAGCACTCTGTTGGTTTACTGCCGCATCCACGGTTGACATCGCCCGGTTTCGCAGCATCCTCGCGGCCTTTGCCGTAGCTACCGTCATCGCCATCGTTACCCCGCCTCTGTGGTCCACCTGGCGCCCGCAATTTCTACCCTGGCCCTTCGAGTCGTACCTGAACGGCGTGCACACATTTAACCAGCCCCAGCCCTGGCTGTTTCCCATTTTCCCCTGGACCGCGTTTGCATTTGCTGGTCTGGGCGTAGGCTTTTTGATTTTCACGGAATTTGCGCGCCGGCGTGAAACGCGTTTCTTCGTCTACCTCGGGCTCGCCGGTGTGTTCGCGATTGCGCTCTCAATCCTGTCCGAATTTTTGCCGGTTCATCTCTACGCCGTCCACGATTATTGGCATTCCCACCCCAATTTTCTCCTGGCGCGCTGCGGCGTGCTGGCCCTCATCCTTTCGCTCGTGTATGCCTGGTGCCGCTGGGGGTTCGCGCAGAAGGGTTTCAGCCCCGTCATCCAGCTCGGAACCACTTCGCTCCTTGTCTACTGGGTGCACATTGAATTTGTCTACGGGAGATTCTCAATCCTGCCGAAACGCCAGAGTTCCATCGCAATGGCGACACTTGGCCTGTGCGCGATCTTTCTTGCGATGCTGGCGCTTTCTGTTTTTCGGACGCGCTTCAAAAAGCGGGCCATCAGGGCTTTGCCGGAGGAACCTCGTTCGGCGTCGGCTCCGGCGGCGGCAACTTGATGATGATCTCTCCCGGATGGGCCAGTTGCAGTTCTTCGCGGGCAATTCGCCGGATCGTTTGCGGGTCGGTCTTCAGATCCTGTTTCTCGCGCTGCAGCTTTGCATTTTCCTTGTTCAGGCGCTCGAGTTCTCCGTTGACCCTTTGAATTTCCTGCTGCTTGTGTCGCATGGCCAGAAATCCATGCGTCCCAAAAACGTCGTGGACCAGCAGCACCAGCACAAAAATGCCCAGCAGATGCCGGCCATACTCGTGGCCTAGCTTTACCAATTTCTCCTGCAGATCGATCTTCATGCGCCTTTCAGGATCCAATCAGAAGCATCGTGCACCAGCTTCCCTGTAGCCGCTGCGCTTTCCGCTTCCACGTAGAGCCGGACGATGGGTTCGGTGCCGCTCAGGCGCACCAGCATCCACGAACCGTCTCCAAATACAAATTTTGCTCCATCTGTGCGATCCACCGATACAACTTTCCTGCCAACCAGTGTCGAAGCGTCCACCGCCACCTTGCGGATCGTGTTTGCCTTCTGTTCGTCGGTCAGGTGCAGGTTCTCGCGCAGCGGATGGAACTCGCGTCCCAACTTCTTGAACATCGCGCGCAGTTGTTCGCCGATCGATGCCCTGCGCGCCGCGGTCATTTCCGCCACCAGCAAGCAGGCAAGAATGCCATCCTTCTCCGGTACGTGCCCGCGGATCGTCAGCCCGGCGCTTTCTTCTCCTCCCAGCGCAATCTTGTCTTCCCGGATCAATTGCCCGATGTACTTGAATCCGACCGGTGTTTGATACGCCGTCTGCCCGTGCGATTTTGCCACCGCATCCACCATCTGTGTGGTCGCAACACTCCGGGCGGCCGGCATGTTCCAGCCTCGCGTCTCCACCAGGTAGTCGTACACCAAGGCCAGAATCAGATTGGGCTGAATCCAGGTGCCGTCCGCGTCCACAATCCCAAAACGGTCGGCATCTCCGTCCGTGGCCAAGCCCACGTTCGCGCCGGATTCTTTCACAGTCTTTCGAAGCGTTGCCAGGTTCTCTTCACTGACGTCGGGCCCGCTCCCTTCGAACAGGCAATCGCGCTCCGTGCGCAGCGCCTTCACGCTGATCCCGTGATCGGTCAGGGCCTTGTCCAGGTAGCCCGCGCCGCAGCCGTGCAAAGCGTCCGTCACGATTTTCAGATTCCCTTCCTTGATGACCTCGAAGCGCACCAGTTCGTTCAAGCGCTTCAGATAGTTCGCGCGCAGACTCACTTTTTCGCCCTGACCGTCTTTGCTCGGCTGTCCGAGGTGTGGGTTCCTTGTGAGTGCCTGCGGACCTTCTTTCTCCAGGATCTTCGCCGCGCGTGCCTCGATGTCCTTTGTGACCTCGGGAAGCGCCGGGCCGGCGTCGGGCCCGGAATATTTCAGTCCGTGGTATTGCGCCGGATTGTGCGATGCGGTGAAGTTAATCGCACCATCGAGTTTCCGCCTCATCACCTCGTACGCCACGGCAGGCGTAGGAGTGAAAGTGTCGCACAGCAGCGTCTTTATGCCGTTCTGCTGAAGCACCTCCACGGCCAGCGCCGAGAACTCCTCGGAATAAAAACGGGTGTCGTAACCGACCAGGACCGTGGGTGTTGCGGTCTTGCTCTTCAAGTGTTCGGAAATCGCGCGCAGGGCCAAGCGCACCGTCGCAAACGTGAAGTCGTCAGCGATTAAGCCGCGCCATCCGCTGGTTCCAAACTTAATGGGTGAGGTCGTCATCGTGCGGCTATTCTATCCCCAGTTCTCGTCGGCGGTGTAGTGCCAGCCTCTCTCGAAGGATGTAGTGGTATGCGAGCCGGTTGTCATCCTGAGCGCGCTTTTTGCGCGGAGGACCTCAACCCACGGGTCTTGCCTGCCAACCCGCCAATCGCCAGTCAATGATCCGGCCCGCTCCGTATACAATCAACTGCGGAGAAACCCCTTATGGGACGTGAGACGAAGTACCGCGTCGTGCTAGTGACGTGTGCCACCCTCGAAGAAGCGCGCAAGATTGCTCGCGCTGTCGTCGAAAAGCATTTGGCCGCGTGCGTCAATATTGTCACGCATGCGATTGAATCGTTCTATATCTGGAAGGAAAAAGTGGAGGACAGCAGCGAGTATCTTCTGATCATCAAGACCAGCACCGAGCGCCTCGCCGAACTCGAAAAAGAGGTCCTTAGCCTGCACTCCTACGACACGCCTGAATTCATCGTCTTGCCCATCGTCGCGGGCTCCGAAGCCTACCTCTCCTGGCTTGGCTCCTCAGTCGAGGTGCACGAGGCCTAAGCTCGGTCGGCGCTCAACTTCATCACACGTAGAGCAGCGCCTGGTCGATGTCCGCCATAATGTCTTCGACATCCTCAATCCCCACCGACAGTCGCACCAGGCTGTCCGTAATCCCGATGCGGTCCCGCACTTCCTTCGGCATCGACGAGTGCGTCATCTGAGCCGGTAGCGAGATCAACGACTCCACTCCGCCGAGGCTCTCCGCTAGCGAGCACACCTTCACCTGGTTCAGGAACCGCCGCGCCGCCTCTTCCGTGCCAAGATCAAACGCCAGCATCGCTCCCGGCCCCTTTTGCTGACGCCGAGCCAGATCATGCTGCGGATGCGAAGCCAGTCCCGGGTAAAAAACCTTGCGAACTTTCGGATGCGCATCCAGGTGCCGCGCGACGGCTAGTCCGTTCGCATTGTGCTGGAGCATTCTCACTGCCAGCGTTTTAATGCCGCGCGACGTCAGGAAGCAATCCATCGGCGCCAGCCCCGACCCTGCAGACCGCTGTATGAAGTAAATCTTCTCGGCATCTTCCGGCCTCGTAAGCACCACCGCACCCCCGGTGGCATCGCTATGACCGTTCAAGTACTTGGTCAGCGAATGAACCACGATGTGCGCGCCAAGCTCGATGGGGCGTTGCAAGTAAGGCGTCAGAAACGTGTTATCCACGACGAGTGTTGCGTGGCGTTCGTTGGCCAGCTTGCCCATCGCCGTAATGTCCGTGATACGCATCGTCGGGTTCGTGGGCGTCTCGATGTAAATCATTTTTGTGTTTGGGCGAAGCGCGCCAAGAACCACCGCTGGATCCGTCGTATCCACGAAACTGAATTCCAGCCCGAAATGCACTAGTAGCTGGGTCGTCAGCCGGTAGACCCCTCCATAAACCGCTTCCGAGATCACTACGTGATCGCCCGGTCGCAGCAGGCGAAAGACCGCGTCAATTCCGGCCATGCCTGAACTGAACGCATACGCGCTGTGCCCGCCCTCCAATTTCGCTACCGTCTTCTCCAGCGCTTTGCGGTTCGGGTGGTTCGTTCGGGCATAGTCGTAGCCGCTCTTCGTCTTTCCCACTTCCGCATAAACGTACGTGGACGTCTGGAAGATCGGCAGGACCACCGCACCGGTCGATGGTTCCGGCTCTTGGCCCACGTGTATCGCGTTCGTCGCAAATCCCATTCGATTTTCTCCTCGTTTACTTGAGGCCGGATGCGTGCAAGGCCACGGTGGGCCGTCGCAGAAATGGCAGAGCGACTGCGGCCATGGGGATGGCTGGGCGACAGTTCCGCCAACTCCAATGCTCAAAAGTTACAAGAGCCGGCGGAACGAGTCAAATGCCTGTTGGCTTGACCTTTCTGCACCAAGCGGCGAACATAGCTCTCGATAGCCATGGCCACAAGCTGCTCTCGCTTCCTGCGGTTTTCCCTGGCCGCGATGCTCGCCGCGCCGGCGCTCCTCTTTGCACAGCAGGATCAGCAGCCACTTACCAAGAAGCAGCAAGCTCCTTCGCCGGAAAATCGCATCACGATCATTGTCACTGGCGGCGACTCCGAAAAGCCGGTGGAAAATGCCAGCGTCTACGTCAAGACCGTTGAAGAACACACAGTGTTAAAGAACAAAAAGTTTGAAGTCAATGTGAAGACCAATCAGTCTGGCATCGCGCATGTTCCCGATGCCCCGCTAGGACGCCTTCTGATTCAGGTCGTGGCCGATGGATGGAAGACTTACGGACACTGGTACGACATAACCGAGGCCAAACAGACAGTAAAGGTCCACCTAGATCGTCCGCCCAAGTGGTACTAACTCCCCGTCGAGACTGTTGCGAGCATTTTTGGCCTTCGCGTTCAACAGAATTTCTTTCTCGTCCGATCGAATTTTTCCTGTGAAACGTCGTGGAACATTCTCGTGAACGATTATCACGGCTCAAACGGTTGTTCCGAGCGCATCTGCACGCAGCCGAGCGAAAAGAATTGTTCAAAATCGTGATCGCGAGGAGTGATTGCACAAAAATGGTGCAAACCGCATCATCGTATTGAAAGTTGTGGCTTTACCTCCCCGATTTCCTTGTCTTTCCACACAGTTATCCACCGTTTTGTTGAAAACTTAACACATCCGAAACGAAATTTCCTGCGGCTCGGTACGAATCGTGCTACAAGTTCGCCGGCTCCTCCGCTGGCGCTTTTTTGACCCATACAAATCGCGGATGATACAGTGCTGGTATCGGATTTATGGCTGATTCAAACGAAGGACCGTTCTCGCTCGTTCAGATGTTCTGGGGCAACCTCGCCGCTCGGCCGTTGCGCTGCTTTCTGACCATTCTTGCGATTGCCATTCAAGTGGTGCTGATTCTCATGATTGTCGGCCTCACCTCCGGTGTCCTCTGGGAATGGGGCAAGCGCGTCGAGGGTGTCGGTGCCGATCTCCTCGTTCAGCCTCCAAACTCTTCCATTTTCTTTGCCTTCTCAAGCGCTGTGATGCCCGAGTCTCTCGGTGACCAGATTGAGAAGCTCCCTGATGTCGATGAGGTGGCTCCGACGCTCATCCTCAGCGACCCGAAAACTCTCATGATCATCTACGGCATCGACTACAAGCGCTTCAATGCCTTGAGCCGCGGATTCATCTTCCGCTCCGGGCGGGCTTTTCAGGCGCCCGACGAGGTCCTCGCCGACGACATCATCGCGCAAACTCGTCACCTGAAGGTCGGGGACACCGTCACGCTTGTGAATCGCCCTTTCCGGATTTCCGGCATCGTTGCTCACGGCAAGGGCGCCAGGTTTTTCATTCAGCTGAAGACTGGCCAGGACATGGTCGGAGCCGACAAACGCGTCTCTATGTTTTTTGTGCGAAGCAAAGGTGATACCGAGGGCACGCGGGCGGAAATCCTCAAGCTCGACCCTCAAAACCGCATCCGTTCGATGTTGGAGTATGTAACTCTTATGAGCTCTTCCAACCTCCCGGAGCTGAAGCCTTTTATCCGCACCATGGTGGGCCTCGGCATCGTGATCAGTTTTCTGGTTGTTCTTCTCAACACGCACACGCTTGTGATGGAGCGCACGCGCGAAATCGGAATCTTGAAGGCCTTGGGCTTTTCCCGCCTCGATGTAGTGAAAATGCTCCTCGGAGAGACAGTGGTTCTGACCATCGTTGGCAGCCTGGTTGGCATCGGCATCACCTTTTTGACGGAAGCGATCCTGAAGCAGACGAATCCATCTGTTTCGATCCTCCTTACTCCCGGCTGGGTTGTTGGTTCCATCGGCCTCGCCTTGTTGGGAGCAGCGGCCGGCGCGACGATTCCAGCCCTGCGTGCGTCGAGCTACGATCCCGTCGAGGCGCTAGCGTACGAGTAGTATTTCTTTCACATTCACGCGAATTTTCCTCAGATCACGCGTTGCGAAGCTGCCTTTAAACTGGTATCAGTGAATCAGCTTGTTTCTGGCCGAACGCGAGTGCGGCCAGTTGTTCCCTGCAAGCTGCAAGGAGAACGTTATGAAGCGCAATATTCTGGCTCTGGTGGCGATGCCCGGCGATCCGGCCCCGGAAATGCCGTTCAACCCAGCCGCTGCTCATCGCGAGAGGATTCAGGAGAACATGGAAGATTGGCATTCCGCCGGTTCCGGGACCGTGACCGCTCCCGCGGAAACGTTCGATTGTGAGCACTGGCGCAACGGCAAGGCCAAATCCGATGCCTGGATCACCGACAAAGTCACGCCTTTCGGCATGGTCAAACAAGTCGGCGAGAATCACACCATGGTGCTCATAAAAATCCTGACGGATGCGCCTGACCGCATCACCGGTCTCGTCCAGAAATTCGATCCCGCGACCATGACCCAGCAGCAACAGCAGCAGCCAAGGCCTTAGCGTCAGACACGTAGGGCAGAGGAATCTTGGGCGGGCAACCCACAGCCTCCCGCCTGAATCATTTTTCGGAACGATCGCATCCAACGGGCGGAGAGCGCAACCTTGACGAATCCAGATAAATTCCTGGCAGCAACGATTCTCGATCGTCGCTCCGTCGCGGACGACCTTTTTGTGCTCCACGTGGGCGCTGACGGCGACTTCTCTTTCCTAGCCGGCCAGTACGCCACTCTCGGCGTCGAAGTCGATGGCAAGCGTATCGAGCGCGCTTATTCGATTTGCTCCTCGCCGTACGAGAAGAATCTCGAGTTCTTCGTTGAGCGCGTCCCCGATGGTGAACTTACTCCCCTTCTCTACGCCATGGACAAGGGCGCGCCGCTCCTCATGCGCAGATTCGCCAAAGGACGCTTCACTCTCGACCTCCGCAGCGGACGAAAAAATCATTTCCTGCTGGCCACAGTTACCGGCGTGGCTCCCTATACCAGTTACATTCGCACGATCTATTCCGATTGGAAAAAGGGTGGCGCTCCGATGCCCGGTGAGCACCGGCTCTTTTGCATTCAGGGGGCCAGCCGCTCCGCCGAGTTCGGCTACCGCGACGAATTGGAGAAGATCGCAGCCGAAGCGCCGTGGCTGAAGTACGTTCCAACGGTCAGCCGCCCCTGGGAAGATCCGGAGTGGAAAGGCGAGAAGGGTCGCACTGACGACCTGATCCGGAAATATATGGACGTCTGGGGGCTCGCCCCCGAGGATACAACCGCCTACCTTTGTGGCCACCCCAACATGGTCGAGAATGGCCGCGGCATGCTTCTTCGCGCCGGCTGGGACAAGAAATCCATCCAGGACGAAGTCTATTTCCCCGCAGGCAAGGAATCCAAGGAAGCCGCCAAGACCTGAACCGCTCTTAAATTCCCGGCGCCGCGTTTTCCAACCGGTCGACCACGTCGCGAATCGCAGCGGCCGGCACTCTCACATGGACAACTTGATCCTCATTCACGGCGTCAATCTGCAGTCTACCGTTCACGATCGCCACTCGGACCTGGTCCGACGCGTCCTTAACGTCCACGAGTTCCGCGTTCGGATATTTTTCCAGCTCTTTAGAAATCTCGCGCAGCAAGGGCAGAAACGGCTGTGCCTTTGATGCAGCCTCCTCCAGCCGGTCTCTCGGCACGCAGCGCAACCCTAGCGATACCGTCGTAGCGGGCACCCAGACGTGCACGTGATTCCCAGCAGCGCGGTTTTCGTCCACATCTACCCGAATCACTCCCTCGTGGAACACATAGGCGCCTACCACGGCTATCGTGGCCCCGAACCCGAGCGCAGCCTTGGCCAGAAAAATCATAGCCCCTCCTCCTCCCTATCCCTTCCGCTCAGTCCGACACGCTCTTCGAGTCAATCCAGACGCGAACCGTGTTCTCCTCGTCCTTCACGTTCACCAGTTCCGTGTTTCCATTCGCCGAAAGCGCACGCAGTGCCGCCACCACGTCTAACTCATCCTTGCCGGCGGAAAACAGCGCGTCCACCACCTTCATCGGCACCTTCACCTCTACCTTTGACTCCCAGGCCGCGGGCATTTTGTTTGCAGACTCTTTGCCCTCGCCCGCCTTCCCCGCTTTCTCGCGGTGCTTCTTCTCGGTCGCGTGGATGTACAGGTAGCCGCCGCTCTTGGCAACGCGCACGTCATTTTCCTTGCTCTGCACGGTGACATACTCGCCGTCTTTCGCCGTCCTCACCGCATCCAGCATGGTGTGGAGATCGACGTCGTCCAGGTGCGCCGAATC
>Ga0307475_10002363_pt1 | contig 11378 bp, 8 predicted proteins | sample atmos_gasesECM1C_FD_203317 | JGI IMG/M metagenome (GOLD analysis project Ga0307475, IMG submission 203317) | Hardwood forest soil microbial communities from Morgan-Monroe State Forest, Indiana, United States - atmos_gasesECM1C_515 | ecosystem: Environmental > Terrestrial > Soil > Temperate...
TGCGCCAGCAACAACAACGGGGGAGCCACCTTGCCCACCTGCGCAACCAACCCGGTGATTCCCGGAAGCACTTCGGGAAGCACCGCCACCGACTTCATGCTTCCCCTGGGTTTGGTTGCCGCCAACGCAGCCACTGCGACGCCTGGAGCTATAGACAGCTTCTCATCTCCGTTCACCGACTATGCCACCGACACTACCTTCGTCGGTGACAACAACGGCTTCCTGTATTCCATCACCCCGACGTTCACCGGAACGCCGGCGTATGCGGGAGGAAACTTCCCGGTCCAGGTAAGCGCCACCCCTGCGTCAACCGCGCCGACTCAGGTGACGGCAAGCACGACTACGGTTACTGTCACCGTCGCCAATACGCTTGGTATCGGAGAGCTGGTCACCGTCGCGGGCGTAGCCGCCAACGGCGCCCACTGCAGTGCCGCTGACGCGGCTGCCATCAATGGAACACATACGGTTATTGCTGCCGGGTTAAGCGGAACGAAGTTTGAATTCAACGCTACGATACCCACCGCGACTACCGCCCCCGGCTGCACCGTCACTGGCGCAGCTGTCACCCCCGGATCCAACTATCTCTCGGCCCCGGTCGTCGATGTGAGTGGCACCGGCAACATTTTCGTCAGCGATAGCAGCGCCAACTTGTACGCGTTGACGTCGGCCGGAGCTACGGCAGCCCCAGCGCTATCGGTTGGTGAGAACCTGAACGGTGGCATTCGCGATGGCGCCATCATTGATTCGACGAACGCGGTGGGTTATGTCGTAACCGCCTGTAGCACCGGCACCACCGGCGGCGAGACGGACACGACGAATTCCGCTCTGATCCAATTTAAATTCACAAGCAGTACTCTGACCAAAGTTGCGGCCGCGGGGCTCGATTCCGGTGCAAATCAGGCCTGTACCGTCGCTGGCTTTCCGATGTACGCCCCCACCCCGGACGCGCGCTACTTTGCCTTGGGAATCGGCGGTGCCGCTGCGGCGAACAACGGCGAAATCATCGCTGCCAGTTCCGGCACCGGTGGCCAACAGATTAAAACCTTCCAATTCGTTGGTTCCGTCTTGCAGACAGCGCCGGAGGGCGGTGACAAGCCTCAACTTGGGACCGGCGCTTCGGTCATCGCGCCGCTCACCGAGTTCTTCAACACACACGAATTCACCGTTACTGGGGTTACAGCGACACCTACTGTGGTTACTGTCACGGCGGCCAACACGCTTGCCGTCAACGACATGGTCGCCATCTCGGGCGTAGCTGCCAACGCCGGCAATGGCTGCACTGCGGCTGACGTCGCGGCCATCAATGGAGGACTACAGACCGTCGCCTCGGCAAACTCAACGCAGTTCACCTTCGACGCTACGATACCCAGCTCAACTACCGGCCCCGGCTGCACCGTCACCGGCGCAACTGCCGCAGGCGGCCCGGACTTCATGTTCATGGGAGTAAACCAAAACCCAGCGGAATTGTATTCCTTTCTTGTGCCTGCTGGGGTCCTGGTCCCGGGATTAGATAACCCTCCTACCCCTGCGGCGACAAACGCCGCCGATGTGGCTGGCGGGACAAGCGGGATTATTGTGGACAACGATTCGACCGCCGGGCAGGCGTCGAGCGTCTACTTCGGTACCCTGGCGACGTCAACCACCATTTGCGGAAGCAGTGCCGCGTACTGCGCGGTCAAGCTAACGCAGGCCGCGTTGCAGTAGTTTGCCCCTCACAGAACTTATGGACGTACAGTTCTATGCCCTGTACCTTTTCACGTAGTCCAACGGACAGACAGTGCCCCTCGTTTGTGCTAGCCTAATTCTGGAGGAAAATGCGCACGCGCTATGAACGACAACAGGGCGCAATCATCAAAGCTCTCCGCCTCGGGTGTCTCCTCCCCCGCCGGAAGCCGCCGGCGCCTCGGCTAGAGGCGACACCTTCTCCCGTCATTCCTGCCTTCCAATTTCTAATCGCAACATTCCAGGATTAGGATGCCTGCTGAACCATTCAGAATCTTCAAGATCGATTTTTCTAATCGCAACAGTATCGCTACTTTGTTGCGGTTTGCTACCCCAGACCTTCTGCGTGGTCTTCTGCCTCTGCCCTCGAGTCCGTGCAAGATCGCCTCGCGTTGCTCCATTAGTTCCGAGGCATTTAGAGGAGCGGCTCAGGGAACGCCTTGGGCTGCCGGTAGACGATTCGTTGATTATCGAAAACTGCCCCGCCTACGGATTCCGGCGCCGCATTTTGAAGCTTCGCAACGCCTGCTATAATAACTACTACAGACTTTTGAAAATGGATTCGACGCAAATCAATTCGAAGCAGGAAATCTCTGCCGAAACGCTCGCGATCCTCGCTGACATCACCCAGGAGATCAACGCATCGCTGAACCTCGATGAGGTGCTGGCGAAAGCCGCGGCGCAAATTAAGCGGCTGATCGACTACGAGATTTTCGCGGTGTTGCTGCCGGAGCAGGGTGCGCGCCAGCTCTATTTCCGTTTTGCCATTGGGCACCGCCAGGAGGTGGTGGAGCACTGGCGCATTCCCATGGGCGACGGAATCATCGGCTCGGCAGCCGAGACGGGCCATGCGATTCGGGTGGGAGATGTTCGCAGCGATTCGCGTTATCTGAATGCGCTGGACGCCGTGCGATCCGAGCTGGCGGTTCCGCTGATCGTCCAGGGACGCGTGGTGGGCGTCCTTGATATCGAGAGCGATGAGCTGGATTACTTCACTCCGGACCAACAGAACATACTGACGCTTGTGGCCTCGCGCATCGGTCCCGCGATTGAGAATGCGCGGCTTTTCGAGCGCACGCGCGCGCAAGCGGAAACCCTGCTGTTGTTGAACGAGGTCGGCCGCGAAGCGAATTCGGTGCTCGCCGTGGAGGAGGTGCTTCGGCGCGCGGCGGAGCTGACGAAGCGGCTGATTGACTATCAAATTTTTTCGATTTTGCTTTACGACGAAGTTGGCCACGTATTTCGGCATCGCGTTACGGTGAAGTTCGGCCAGCGGGTACAGGAAAAGCATGCGGTTCCGGCGCATGAAGGGATCGTCGGGGCGGCGGCCGAGCTGCGGCGTCCGGTGGTGGTTCCGGACGTGACGCTCGACCCGCGCTATCTGATGGTCAATCCGGAGACGCGCTCCGAATTGGCCGTGCCAATGCTTGCGAAAGACCGCGTTGTAGGCGTGATGGACCTCGAAAGCCCGCAGCTCAACTATTTCACCCCGGACCACGTGCAGATTCTTTCGATCCTTGCGGCGCATCTGGGCGTTTCGATTGAAAACGCAATGCTATATGAGCAACTCGCACGGGACGAAGCGCGCATGGAGCGCGACCTGAGCGCGGCGCGGCGGCTTCAGGGTGCCCTGCTGCCGCGGCTTCCCGGGCCGGAATTCGGGCTCGATATTGCGGCACGCGTGGTTTCCTCGCGTGAGTTGAGCGGCGACATTTACGATTTTCTGCGCTACGGGCCGCAGGAACTGGCAGTCGCCATGGGCGACGTGAGCGGAAAGGGAAGCGCCGCCGCTTTGTACGGCGCCGTCGCAATCGGCACGCTGCGCAGCCTGGGGCCGCAGAAGCATCCCCCCGCGGAAATGCTGCGCGCCATCAATGGCTTCCTCGGCGAGCGGCGAATCGAAGGCCGGTTCATGACGCTTTGCATCGCCACGTGGAACCGGCGCCGGCACAGGCTGCGCATCGCCAACGCAGGCCAGGAGGAGCCGTTCATTCTTCATGATGGGCATTGCGAGAAGATTCGTCTGCCGGGCTTTCCGTTGGGAATGTTTGACGATGTGAACTACGAAGAGCGGAGGTTCAGTTTGAACCCGGGAGATGTCGTCGTATTCCATTCCGACGGCGTCGGCGACACGCAAAATGCAAGTGGCGAGTTTTTCGGCGATGACCGCGTGGCGGAACTGATCATGGCGGCGCAGCAGCTATCAGCGGACGCGATCGCCGACCGCATCCTCGAAGAGGTTGACCGCTTCTCCGGCGGCGCGCATCCATTTGATGACCGCACGCTCGTTGTTTTGAAGGTTCAGTAAGGCACGCGAACGCGCACACCATGGTTGAAAAGTTCAGGTTCCTGGCAATCTTCCCAGAGAGGATTCCGCCTTTCAGCGTTCGCCCCAGCGAAGCTTGCTCCGCAGGATTTCAAAATAAGTTTTTTGAGGCGGACGATAGTAAATCAGTTTGCTGGCCGACTTCGTAATCAAGATTCGATCGGAGGGCTCGAGCTGGAATCCGACTTGTCCATCAAGCGTCAGGTACACAGGATCTTCAACAGGGGCGAAGTCAATTTCCACGCGCGCCGTGCCGGGGATCACGACAGGGCGATTCGTCAGCATGTGCGGGCAGATGGGGGTGATGACGAACGCGTCCAGATCCGGATGGACCACGGGTCCGCCGGCGGCAAGAGAGTAGGCCGTGGAACCGGTGGGCGTCGCGACAATCAAGCCATCCGCGCGATAACGCCCGACGTGATCGCGGTCCACGTACACATCGAAATCGAGCATGCGCGAGAGCGCGCCCTTGTTCGCCACCGCATCATTCAGCGCGCGGTCCTGGAAGATGGGCTGGCCATTGCGGAAAATTTCGGCCTCGAGCATCATGCGCTCGCTGGTCTTATGCTCCCCGGCGAGAACCTGCTCGAGCACCGGATAAAGCTCACTGAGCGCCACGCTGGATAGAAACCCCAGACCGCCGAGATTGACGGCAAGGATCGGCACCTTATGGCCGCCGAGGGCCCTTGCCGCCGAAAGCAGGGTGCCATCGCCGCCGAGCACGATCAGCAGGCCGACTTTCGCGCCCATCTCATCTCGCGCGACGCAAATTGCGCGCCTGCCGATGCAATCTTCTGTTTCCTTGTCCACGTATGTTTCGATTTTGCGTGCTTGCAGCCATTCGACCAGCAGCGGGACAACGCCGGAGACGATGTCTTTGACCGGTTTGGAGATGATGCCTGCGGCGCGAATCATTCGTGTGGTGAGAGAATTCTACTCTAGGCGCGGCGAGCGTGGAGAAAAAACTCCTGGTTGCCTCCGCTGCCCGCAAGGCGGCTGGGTCGCACACCCAGGATTTCGAAGCCGGCGCGCGACGCGCTTGAAGATACGCTTTCGACCGCTTTCTGATGCAACTCGCGGTCGCGGACGATGCCGCCCTTGCCGATGTCGCGTTTCTCGAGTTCGAATTGCGGCTTGATCAGAATCAGGAAGCCGGCATTTGGGGCCGCGACCGGTACGATAGCGGGAAGGATTTTTGTTACGGATATGAAGGAAACGTCCATCACAATTAGCTCCGCGAGTTCACTAATATCTTCCCGTTGGAGATAGCGCGCGTTGCGTTCGATGGGCACCACGCGCGAATCCTGCCGCAACTTCCAGTCGAGCTGGTTCACGGTCACGTCCACGGCGTAGACGCGCCGCGCGCCGTGCTGCAGCAAACAATCCGTGAAGCCGCCGGTGGAGCTGCCGACGTCAAGGCAAATCTTGTCGCGCGGCGTGACAGCGAAATCCTCGAGCGCGCCTTCGAGTTTCAGGCCACCGCGGCTCGAGTAGCGCAGCGTTTCTCCCGTGATTTCTACGTGTGCGTCCGGCGCGATGGCGCTGCCCGGCTTGTCCATTTTTTGGCCGTTGACGCGCACCTGGCCCGCCAGCAGCAGCGCCTGCGCCCGCTCGCGCGATGGCGCAAGCCCGCGCTCGACGATGAGCACATCGAGGCGTGTCTTGCCGGCGCGTTTAGGCTTCGCACTTGTCATGGGGGCGGGAGCTTACGACCGGCGAGCGACAAGAAATTCCGCAAGCTCGCGCAAGCGCGAGGCGCGCTCGCCATAGCAGTCGAGTTCTTTCATGGCCTTTGCGGCCAACTCGGTTGCAATCTGATGGGACTTCTCGAGGCCGTAGAGAGCCGGATACGTCGCCTTTTTCTGCGCCTGATCTTTTCCCGCCGTCTTGCCGAGAGCCGCGGAGGACTCTTCCACGTCTAGAATGTCGTCCACAACTTGAAACGCCCAGCCGATGTTGGCGCCGAAGCGGCGCAGGCGCTCGACGTCTTCGTTTGTTGCGCCGCCCGCAATCGCGCCCGCGAGGATCGCTCCGCGAATCAAGGCTGCCGTTTTCGAGCGATGAATATATTCGAGCGTTTCTTGCGTCGCCGGCTTGCCCTCCGCTTCCAAATCCGCCACCTGGCCGCCAACCATTCCGCCGACGGTTCCTGCCGCTGCCGCGACTTCGGCAATCACGCGAACGCGCCGTGCGGGGTCCAGCGGAGCCTCGGCCAAAGTATGAAAAGCCAGCGTGAGAAGGGCATCGCCCGCAAGAATCGCGATCGCATCGCCGAACACTTTATGGCATGTGGGCTTGCCGCGGCGAAGGTCATCGTTATCGAGCGCCGGCAAATCATCGTGTATCAGCGAATACGTGTGGATGAACTCGAGGGCGCAGCCAATGGGAACCGCCGCATCGGCGTTTTGCACGAAGAGCCGCGCCGACTCGTAGGCAAGAATGGGTCGCAGCCGCTTGCCTCCCGCAAACACACTGTAGCGCATGGCGCGATGAATCGAGGGCGGCTGTGTGCTCTCGGGCGGAAGAAGTTTCTCGAGCGCGGCTTCGATGATGCTGTGGTCGGCTTCGAAGAATGTCGGGGGTTTCATGGCCAGACTGGAGCGTTGGGAATGACCGGCTCCAGCGGGGACAGCACTAGGACGACTCATCTTCCGGTTCGAACGGTTCCGCCACAATCTTGCCGTCCGCTTTCTTCAGCAGGATTTCGACGCGTCCTTCCGCTTCTTCGAGCTGCTTCTGGCAGTCACGCGAAAGCTTGACGCCTTCCTCGAAAAGCTTCATGGCTTCGTCGAGCGAAAGGTCCGCGCTTTCGAGGCGCTTTACCACTTCCTCGAGGCGCGCCAGCGATTTCTCGAAATCGCCCTTTCGCGGAGCCTCTGCCGTTTTGCTTGCCGGTTGATTCATTTCGTTTCGTCCGGGTATCCGGATGGAGAGAGCATTCTAACGCACGTCCGAGAACGTCAACAATGGTCTTATGCAAACGGCCGCCTGCGCATGAGATAGTTCTGATATGCCCGAAACCGCTGCACTTGCCACTGCCGCGAACGCTGAGGTTGGTTGCTGTATTGTCGGCGGAGGGCCGGCCGGCGCAATCCTAGCGCTGATGCTGGCGCGGCGGGGCGTGCGCGTCGCTCTGCTTGAAATGCACAAGGACTTCGACCGCGAATTCCGCGGCGATACAGTGCATCCCTCGACGCTAGAGATTCTCGACCAGATCGGCCTGGCAGGCCGCGTCCACGAGTTGCGTCACAGCAAAATCTTTGGCCCTACGCTGCAAACAGCGGATGGTCCATTCACGCCCGTGGATCTGCGTCGCCTGAAAACAAAGTATCCGTATATCCTGCTGGTCCCGCAGAAACTCCTGCTCGAGATGCTGACGCAGGAAGCGGGCAAGCTTGCAAACTTCCGCCTCTTGATGGGCGCAAACGTCACGGAGCTAATCGAAGAAAACGGAATCATTCGCGGCGTGCGATATCAAGCCGAAGGCGTGCTGCATGAGATGCGAGCCACGCTGACGGTAGGCGCGGATGGCCGCTTCTCGCGCGTCCGTCAACTCGCCGGCATCACGCCCATTGGAACTTCTCCGCCCATGGATGTTCTTTGGTTCCGCCTGCCGCATCTCCCCAATGGCCCGGATGCTTCCGGCGGCGCGTTCGGGGGAATTGGCGAAGGGCACATACTGATCGGCCTCGACCGAACCGATTACTGGCAGGCCGGCTACGTGATCCTGAAAGGCAGTTATCAGGAGGTTCGCGCGGAGGGAATCGAAGCGTTGCGGCGCCACATTGTCGAAATCGAACCGCGCCTCGCGAAGCATGTTGAAATACTCACCGACTGGCATCAGTTTTCCTTGCTTTCGGTCGAATCCAGCCGTTGCCCAATCTGGTACAAGCCCGGCCTGCTCTTGATTGGCGATGCCGCGCACGTGATGTCGCCGATTGGAGGCGTCGGAATCAACTACGCGGTACAGGATGCGGTCGTCGCAGCGAATCTCCTGACAGAGCCGCTACTGGCCGGGAGCGTGCCGCTCGATGCGCTAAGGTCGGTCCAGCGCAAGCGGGAATGGCCCACGCGCGTGATTCAGGCGATTCAGACGCAGCTTCAGAAGCGCCTCATCGCGAGCGCTCTTCGATCGCAGGCGCAGGCGCTGCACATTCCCTGGTACGTGCGATTGTTCTTCGCGACTCCGCATCTGCGCGACATCCCCGCGCGATTTGTTGCTTTCGGGATTGTCCGTGTGCGCGTGGAAAACTGAGCCGGAACGGTTGTCAATGGGCTGCGGCAGGCCCGCGATTTCTCCCCCGACGCCCCACAACTTGCTAAGATTGCGTTTGACGATGTCCGCCGCTCTCCGTTCGCCTAATAAGCAACTATGACGGAGGCACTATGAAGGCCGCGACGCAATGATTGTCCTTCGACTTTTCGTTGTCCTGTTTCTCGTCGGCATGAACGCATTCTTTGCCGCGGCGGAATTTTCCCTGATCGCCGTTCGGCTGTCTCGCGTGCGTCAATTGGTGGAAAAAGGCGACCCGCGCGCCAAGATTGTCGAGCAACTGCTGGGTGACCTGAGCCGCGTGGTTTCCGGCGTGCAAGTCGGCATCACCATCGCGAGCCTCTTGCTCGGATACATCGGGGAACTTACGCTTGCCGCCATCCTGGGTCCTCTGGTTGCGGCGATCCCCCGGCCGTGGGCGGCGGTGGTAGCGCACGGCGTCGCGCTCGTGGTCGCGTTCGGGCTGTTGACCATGCTGCAAGTCGTGCTGGGCGAGCTTGTCCCGAAGAGCCTGAGCCTGGCGCGCGCCGAACGCGTGGCGCTGCTGATCGCCCGCCCGTTTCAATGGTTTCTGAACACGTTCCGCTGGGCGATTGATCTGCTGGATGGAGTCGCCGAAAGGATGGTTCGCTCGCTTGGCGTGATTTCGCCTCACAGCCACACACTCGTTCGCTCCACGGAAGAGCTGCAGGTGATGATCCAGCAAGCGGGGGACCGCGGCCTGGTGCCTGCTGCGGAGGTGAAGTTCATTCAGAGCGCGATGGAGCTCGGCCAGATTCAGGTGCGCGAGGTGATGGTGCCGCGGCCGGACGTGCACGCTTTGCCCGTTTCCGCAGGCCTGGAAGACACGATGCGAATGTTCGCCACCACGCAGCGCTCGCGCATCCCGGTGTACGAAGGGTCGATTGACCACATCCTTGGCTTCGTGCATATCAAGGACATGATCTGGATTTTGCTGGACCGCGCGCGCCGCGTGGAAGAAAATTCGCCGCCCGCCGAGTTTAACCTCAAGTCTCTTCTCCGCGACGTTCTGATCGTCCCGGAAGCGAAGCCGGTCAGCGAGCTGCTGGTGGAATTCCGCTCGCGCCGCACGGGACTTGCCATGGTGGTGGACGAGTTCGGCAGCATTCTCGGGCTTGCGACGCTCGAGGATATTCTCGAGCAGATGGTCGGCGAAATTCACGATGAATTCGACGTGGTGGAAGGGCCGCTCGTGCTGCCGGATGGCGCGTTCGTTTTTGACGGGGCGATGAAAGTACGCGACCTCGAAACGCAATACAATCTTGCGCTTCCGGAAGACACTTCGTACGAAACGATCGGCGGCTTCGTGATTCACCAGCTCGGATTCATTCCTCGCGGCGGCGAAAGCTTTGAAGCGAATGGCGATCGCTTCACGGTGATGGAGATGGACCACCGGCGCGTCTCGCGCGTCAAGGTGAAGCCGATTCGCTCCGCATCCGCCGCGGCGCCTGCCGCCAGTCCAGCGCCTTCCGGCGACAACCCGCTGCCTGCGCTAGCAGAGCTTGCCGAGCCCGAAGCCAAAGCCCCGCAGAAAGCAAAGGCCGCGAGCAGGTCTCGCCGCGCGAAATGATTCGTTACCTTGGATTGCGCTTTTTGCTCGCTCTTCCGGCGCTGTGGCTGATTCTGACGATGGTTTTTTTGCTCGCGCATGTTGTGCCGGGCGACCCTGTGCAGCAGATGCTCGGAGAGGGCGCGCGCGCCGAGGATTTGCAGCATCTTCGCCACGCGCTGGCTCTCGACCTGCCGCTTCCCGTGCAGTACGGCCGCTATCTTGCCGGAATCGCGCACGGCAATCTCGGCGAATCGTTCCGCTTCCAGCAGCCGGTGGCGCGCGTTGTGCTGTCGCACTATCCCGCGACGCTCGAGCTCGCCATTGTGGCTCTCCTGGTTTGCGCGGCGATTGGTATTCCCGCGGGCATGTGGGCTGCCCAGCGCCGCGGCAGGACGGCCGATCGCGCGATTGGCGTCTTGACGCTGTTTGGCCTGTCCGTCCCGAATTTTGCGCTCGGCCCCGTTCTGATCTTGATTTTCTCCGTGATCCTCGGATGGCTCCCCGTGTCAGGCCGCGGCGGCCCGCTGCATCTCATCCTCCCGGCCGTGACATTGGGCGCCGCGCTGGCCGCAATCCTGACGCGCATGGTGCGCACGTCGGTGATCGAAGAGCTTTCGAGCGACTACGTTCGCACGGCGCGCGCAAAGGGCCTTGCCGAATCCGCGGTTCTGTTCCGCCACGCGTTTCGCAACGCCTTGATTCCAATTCTTACGATTCTCGGATTGCAGTTCGGGACGCTTCTCGCCGGTACGATTGTCACGGAGTCCATTTTCTCCTGGCCGGGAATCGGGCGGCTCGCGGTGCAAGCGATTGGCGCGCGCGATTACCCCTTGCTCCAGGGCTGCATCCTCGTCATCGCCGTGTCTTATGTTTTCGTGAATCTCCTCACGGACATGGTGTATGCGTTGGTCGATCCGCGGGTGCGGCTGCAATGAGCGGGTTCGTGAACGCGTTGCGCGATTTCCTCCGTCACAGCGCGACCGCGCGCTGCGGTCTCGCGCTCACATTGTTGCTAACGGTCGTCGCTCTCGCCGCGCCGTGGCTCGCGCCCGCCGACCCCACCGCGCAGAATCTTCCCGCGCGGCTTGCTTCGCCGGGCGCCGCGCATTGGATGGGCACCGACCAGCTCGGGCGCGACATTCTTTCTCGCGTGATTTATGGCACGCGCGTTTCGATGCTGGTCAGCATCAGCGTCGTTCTCGGTGCGGGCATCACGGGACTTTTGATTGGTTCTCTGGCGGGCTATTTCGGCGGATGGTTCGACCGTCTCGTGAACATCGTTTTCATCAACGCATTTCTTTCGTTCCCCGGCATTCTTCTCGCCATCGCTTTCGCCGCATTCCTCGGGCCCGGTCTAGGCAAAGTAATTCTCGCCCTGGTCATCACCGGCTGGGCCGGCTACGCCCGGCTGGCCCGCGCGCAGATTCTGCAAGCGAAGGAAATGGAGTACGTTCTCGCCGCGCGCTCGCTCGGCGCATCCCACG
>Ga0307475_10002364_pt1 | contig 11377 bp, 7 predicted proteins | sample atmos_gasesECM1C_FD_203317 | JGI IMG/M metagenome (GOLD analysis project Ga0307475, IMG submission 203317) | Hardwood forest soil microbial communities from Morgan-Monroe State Forest, Indiana, United States - atmos_gasesECM1C_515 | ecosystem: Environmental > Terrestrial > Soil > Temperate...
CGGGATCTCTTTCTCGCATCCAGGAATCCGTAACGTGGCGCGGCTTATGCTCCCACGATTCTTCGGAATCGGCATCGGACAGATCAATCTGTTTGTGGACACTTATTTTTCGACGGCCAGCCGCATGCCAGAAGGCAGCTTGGCGGCGCTTTATGTGGCGGACCGAGTAATGGAGTTGGTTCTGGGGGGGTACGCCATCGCGGTGGCCACCGCTATCCTGCCGATGATGTCGCACCAGGCGGCGGCCAAAGATTTCGAGGCGTTGAAGAAAACCTTGACGTTTTCGGTGCGAATTGTGGCATTTATAACGGTACCTGCTGCCCTGGGGCTAATGATTTTGCGGGAACCGATTATCCGGGTGCTGTTTCAACATGGACAGTTCGTGGCCGAGTCCACCCGCCTGACCGCGCGGGCCCTGCTGTATTACGCGATAGGCCTGCCGGCGCTGGCCTCGGTCAAGCTGATCGTTCCGGCATTCTATTCGACTCGAGACACCCGGACCCCGGTGATCGTGGCGGGAATCTCGCTGGTTATCAATCTGGTGCTGAACATCGTGTTTTTGCAATTCTTCTTCAAGCGCGTGCAAAATGGCGGGCCAGCCCTGGCAACGGCCATCGCGTGCTTCTTCGATTTTTTCGCGTTGTTCATAATTTTCCGGCTGCGCTATGGCGCGCTGGGAACCATGCAGATCCTGCGTTCGTTTTCAAAGATTTCGCTGTGCTCGGGAATAATGGGAGTGGCCTGTTGGTTCGGCAACCGTTACACGGAGTTTGCCATGCACTCGCGGTTTCTGGTGCAACTCTCCATCTTTACGGCACTTATCGTGGGCGCGACGGCGCTGTACTTGGGACTGGCGTGGATTTTTCGTTGTCATGAAATGGAAGAAATTTACGGGATCGCCCTGCGGAGAGGACGCGGTGGCGCGGCCTATGTGGACGTCTGATGGAAATCTCGGCGGTCATCCTGTCGTTTCTAACCCATGTGCGCGTGGAGAAGGGGCTGTCCACGAACACCATTTCAGCGTACCGGCGCGATTTGCAGAAATTTGACGAATTTGCGCGCAAGCGCAAGTTGACCCTGGAAAGCGTCAGCCGCGACGACTTGGTGGATTTTTTGGCCGGCTTGTACCGGCAAAAGCTGGAAAGCCGTACGGTCGCGCGGCAGTTGGTAACGCTGCGCAACTTCTTCCGCTTCGCGCAGATTCAGGATCTGATTCCAGAGGATCCCTCCATCAACTTGGAATCGCCGAAAATCCGGCGGCATCTGCCCGGGTATCTGCGGCTGGAGGAAGTCGAGAAGTTGCTGGAGCAGCCGGACTCCGGCACGCCGACGGGATTGCGCGACCGAGCGATGCTGGAGGTGCTGTATTCCACGGGATTGCGGGTGTCCGAGCTGATCGGGCTGGGGGTCAGCGACCTGGATAGCAAAGTGGGTTGCGTGCGCTGCATCGGTAAGGGCGACAAAGAGCGCATTGTGCCCGTCGGCAAGAAGGCCTTGACCATGGTCGACAAGTATCTCCGCGAAGGCCGCCCGCAGTTGTTGCGCAATGCCAGGGCCAGTGCCGGTCCAGCCTTGTTCGTGAACCGGCGCGGCGTGGCGCTAAGCCGTGTGGGTGTGTGGAAGATACTTTCGGCTTACGGCCGACGCGCCGGTCTGCGCGTGGCTTTGACGCCGCACATGCTTCGGCACAGTTTTGCTACCCATCTCCTGGAGCGCGGCGCTGATTTGCGCTCCGTGCAACTGATGCTGGGCCACGCCGATATTTCAACGACCCAGATTTACACCCATGTTGTCGAGGAGCGGTTGAAACAGATTTACAAGGCCCATCATCCGCGCGCTTAGCAAGCAGCGGGCGGCGAAGACGGGCCGGGCGGACAGAACCCCCGGGAAATGCGGCGAGGTCACGCGCGGAAGCTAGCGCCGATTCCTCAAGGCTAAGGAGAACGATGCCAGATTATATGTTTTTGCTGGAAAGCCGGTTGTCGCCGGAGCAGCGCGCAGTAATGATGCGCGTGCAGGAGCTTTCCGCGGCGATGGGCTTCAACTTGTATTTGACGGGCGGCACAGTGCGCGACCTGATCACGGGAGCGTCCTTGCGTGATTTGGATTTCACGGTCGAGGGGAATCCCACCAAAATAGCGCGCGAACTGGAAAAAGGCGGCGCCAAGATTCTCTTCGAGGACGAAAAGCTGCGCCACATCGAAGTGCTGTTCGGCGGTGACGTGGAAGGCAGCATCTCCGGGGCGCGCGACGATCACTATGTGCGGCCCGGGACGCGGCCGGAGATTCGCTGGTCGACCATCATGGAAGATTTGCGTCGCCGCGATTTTTCTCTGAACGCCATCGCTATCTCGCTGAATCCCGCCTCTCGCGGTCTTCTGCTCGATCCTACCAACGGCTTGTCCGATATTGAACGCGGCGAAGTGCGCGCGCTGACCATTCACAGCTTTACCAACCAGCCGGTGCGCTTGCTGCGCGTGCTGCGATTTTCTTCGCGCATGGGTTTCAAGCTGGAGGGACGCACGCAGGAATGGTTTGACTTGGCTATCGAGCGGGAATTGCACAAGACCATCTCCTCTGAGGATACCGGCGGCGAGTTGCGCGCGCTCGCGCGCGAAGAGCGGCCCACCGTCGTGTTAAAAGCCTGGGAGCAGCACGATTTGCTGGAGGCGGTCAATACCAACCTGGCCAAGCGGCATCCGGACTATGACGCGATTACGCGACTCATGAAGGTTCGCGAGGATATGTTCACGGCCGGATTCCGCCCGCGCCTGGCGACACCGATGCTGCTGGCGATTCTAGGCCGGCTGAAGGATCGCGAGCAGAGCGGCGTGCTGTCAAAAGCGGGATATCGTTCGGCGGAATCGGATCTAGTGCTGGGTTTCGCCCAAGAGGCGGACGAGGCGGCGAAGGAATTATCCGGCCGCAAGATGAACGCACCCATCGACGCGTACCGCTTTATTGAGAAGATGCCACTGGACCAGGTGGCTTACTTGCTCGCCGAATCGCGCAATTCCGCGGCGCTATCGAAAATTCGCGCCTACCTGAATAAATGGCGACCGATTCGCATCGGCCTTCCCGGCGTTGCCAATGAGCTGGAAGCTTTGGGCATGGCCCGGGGAGCGAAATTTGACGCGATCGCCGAACAAGTCTTCGCGGTTCAGTTGAGCGGACGCGGCAAGACTCCGGAGGAGCGCGAAAAGATTCTGCGCAAGCTCTCTGGAATCAAAGAAGCCCCGAAGAAAAAAGAAAAGAAAGGCGCGAAGAGCGCAGAGAAAGCACATGCTGCCGGGGCAGGGAAGCACAGTGAGGCCAGCGCCGCAGCCGCTAAAGCTGCCACCAAGGCGCATCACCGCGAACGGCTGGGCGCCGGAAAACCAGCAGCAAAGCCCGCGCCGCCAGCGCACGCTAAATCGGCGGGACGAGCAAAGAAGAGCGGCGGGCGGAAGTAATTCGAGTCGGCATCCGCACGACTCAGGCTAATTTCGCGACAACGCGCCCGTCTCGCTGCCTGTGGGAAACGCACACAATCGCGGTCGCAATTCTGCCACGCAAGATTTAGAATTGAGAGACATGGGCCAGCCGCAGTTCGTTCATTTGCACGTCCACACCGATTACAGCCTGCTTGACGGGGCTTGCGAAACTTCCGAGTTACTGGATGAAGCGTCGCGGCAGAAAATGCCGGCGGTGGCCATCACCGACCACGGCAATCTGTTCGCCGCCGCCAACTTTTTTTACGAAGCCAGCAAGCGCGACGTCAAGCCCATCATCGGCTGCGAAGTCTATGTGGCGCGCGGTAGCCGCCACGAGCGCGGCGAAAAAACCAACGGGAGTAACGGACAGGAGCGTGGCGAGGGCGAACCCGGCGCGCGCGGCAGCAATCACCTGGTCCTGCTGTGCGAAAACCTGGAGGGCTATCACAATTTAATCAAGCTGGTCTCCGCGGGATTTCTGGAGGGCTTTTACTACAAGCCTCGCATCGATTACGACCTGCTCGCCAAGCATAACAAAGGATTGATCGCGCTCTCCGCATGTCTGCGCGGGCCGGTGACCGAAGCGGTAGTCGATGAGAAGCTCGATCTGGCGCGAGAAAATGCCTACCGGCTGCGCGACGTCTTCGGCAAAGGGAATTTCTTCATCGAGATTCAGGACCAGGGCCTGGAAATCGAAAAGGGCGTGAATCGCGAACTCGTTCGCCTCTCCAAAGAAACCGGCATTCCCCTGGTGGCCACTAACGACTGCCACTATTTGCGTCACGAAGACGCCCACGCGCAAGAAGTCATGCTCTGCATCCAAACTGGCAAAACGATGAGCGACGCGCATCGCATGAAGTTCCAGACCGATCAGTTCTATTTCAAAAGCGCCGTCGAAATGGCGCAAGTATTCGGCGAGTTGCCCGACGCGCTCAGCCGCACGGTGGACATCGCGCATCGCTGCAATGTGAAAATCGAGCGCATCCCCAGCCCGTTCCCTGAATTCAAGGTCCCTGCGGGGCACACGGCGGGAAGCTATTTCGAGAAAGTCGTCCGCGACGGCTACGCCTCGCGCCTGCCGATCCTGGAGCGCCAAGCCAAGCAAGGCATGCTGCGCCATCCGTTATGTGACTACGAAAATCGGCTCACCTCTGAAATCGAAATGATTCAGAAGATGCGCTATGAGGGCTACTTTCTGATCGTGTGGGATTTTATCCACTACGCCCGCACGCAAGATGTCCCCGTTGGCCCAGGCCGCGGGTCGGCCGCGGGCAGCCTGGTCAGCTACGCGCTGCGCATCACCGACGTGGACCCGCTACAGTACAATTTGCTGTTCGAGCGTTTCCTGAATCCGGAGCGTGTTTCGATGCCGGATATCGACATCGATTTCTGCATGCGCCGGCGCGGCGAATTGATCGACTACGTCACCCAAAAGTACGGCCGCGAAAACGTCGCACAAATTATTACTTTCGGGACCATGGCGGCTAAGGCGGCGATCAAAGACGTGGGCCGCGCCATGGACATTCCGTACGCGGACGTCGACCGTCTTGCCAAACTCGTGCCCACCACGCTCGGCATCGAGTTAGAGTCGGCCCTGGCGCAGACCCCACAGCTTAAAGCAGCCGTGGCCGCCGACGAGCGCATGAAGGACTTGATGGCCGTAGCGTTGCGGCTCGAAGGGATGGCCAGGCATGCCTCGACGCACGCGGCCGGTGTAGTAATTTCTCCTCGCCCGCTAACCGACATCGTTCCGCTCTACAAGACCAGCCGCGACGAAGTAACCACGCAGTACGACATGAATGCGCTGGAGCGCATCGGCCTGCTCAAGATGGATTTCCTCGGCCTGACCACGCTGACGGTACTGCAAGACACCGTGCGCATGATCGAGCAAAATCGCGGCGTAAAAATCGACCTCGATACTCTCGTCCTCGACGACGCCGACACCTACAAGCTTTTCGCGCGCGGCGACACCACCGCGATCTTCCAGTTTGAATCGCATGGCATGCGCGACATCCTGCGCCGCTATCAGCCCGCCCGCATCGAAGACTTGACGGCGCTGAACGCGCTGTACCGCCCAGGTCCGATTCAGGGCGGCATGATCGACGATTTCATCAAGCGCAAACACGGAACCACCAAAGTCAGCTACGAACTGCCCCAACTCAAAGACATTCTGGAAGAGACCTACGGCGTAATTCTGTATCAGGAACAGGTGATGCAAATCGCCAACTGCCTGGCCAGTTTTTCCCTCGGCGAGGCCGATATTTTGCGCCGCGCCATGGGCAAGAAAAAGAAAGAGGAAATGGCCGCGCAGCGCGCCAAATTCATGGCCGGCTGCGCCAACAACAAGATCCCGGAGAAAAAAGCCGAGCGAATTTTCAACTTGATGGAAGAATTCGCGGGCTACGGCTTCAACAAGTCCCACTCCTGCGCTTACGCACTGCTGGCCTATCAAACCGCGTTCTTGAAGACGCACTATCCCGTCGAGTTCATGGCCGCGCTGCTCACCTCCGAAGCCGGAAACACGGACAAGATCGTTAAGTACATCAACGAAGCGCGCGGCATGAGCATTTCCATCCTGCCGCCCGATGTAAACGAGAGCGATTTATATTTCACCCCGGTCGGCGAGGCTATCCGCTTCGGCCTGGCCGCAATCAAGAACGTTGGCGAGAACACCGCGAAAGCCATTCGCGAATCGCGCTTGGCGCAAGGCGAATTTCGTTCGCTCTATGAATTCTGCGAGCGCATCGAATCGCGCTTCCTAAACAAGCGCGTATTCGAGAGCCTGATCAAGTCCGGCGCGGTGGATTCGCTGGGCGCCCGGGAGAGCATGCTGGCCTCGGTCGACGATGCGATAAACGCCTTGCAACGCGCGGCGCGTGTCCGCGAATCCGGCCAGCACGGCCTGTTCGCAACGGCTGCCGCTCCCGCGCCGGTGGCCTTCGAGATGCGCGAAGCCGAGCCGTGGAGCGAAGAAGAGCGATTGGCCAGCGAGTACGCCATGTTGGGCTTTTACGTCTCGGGGCATCCGCTGGCGAAATACGCCTCGCGCTTGCAGGAGCTCAAGACCATCTCGCTCGCGGAAATCGAAGGCCAGCGCAACGGGAAAGAAGTAGCCGTGGCGGCGTTGATCGTCGGCGTCCGGCCCATGCGTTCGCGCAAAGGCGCTCGCTGGGCTATCTATACTTTGCAGGACATGACCGGCGTCCAAGAGCTGCTGGCCTTCCCGGAAAGCTTTGCGAAGCTCGAAACCATCCTGAAGCCCGGCACGCCGCTGCTGCTGAAGGCTCGCGTTCAAATCGAAGAGGCCGGAACGCGCCTCTCGTTGCAGGAAGCGCGCCGGCTGGATGACATCGGGGAGCGCAAAGTCGTTCCCGAATTCCGCGTGCGGCTGGAGACCGAATCGCTTAGCGAAAGCACGCTCGACAGGCTCGAAGAATTGTTTGCCGGTTCGCCGGGACCAAGCCAGGTGTTCTTTCAGTTGCATTCGCCCGATGGCTCGATGGCCGTACTGCAGGCGCAACAGAGCGTGACGGTGAACGCCGAACTGATAGAATCGGTGCGGCAAATTTGCGGCCCGCAAGCGATCGAACTGGTGATGTGATGGCCACCCGAAACAAGACTCCGACACAGGGTACCCGCGAACGCGCGATCGATCGTCTGGAAAAAGACGTCGAGGAGCTGCGTCACCTGGCGGGTAGCCCGGACGGTGACGCGGAACTCGAGCGCATACGCCTGCAAGTAGCGGAACTGCGCCGCGAATTCTACGAGCATCTCGGTCCGTGGCAGCGCGCGCAGATTGCGCGGCATCCGCAGCGGCCGTACACGCTGGATTTTATCCCGCTGCTGTTCACCGATTTCGTCGAGATGCACGGCGACCGCGGCTACGGTGACGACAAGGCCATCGTGGCGGGACTGGCGAAATTTCACGGGCGCCCCGTGGCCGTGGTCGGGCACCAAAAAGGCCGCGACACCAAGCAGCGGCTGGTACGCAATTTCGGTCAGCCCAAGCCGGAAGGCTACCGCAAGGCGCTGCGCGTGATGAAGCTGGCGGCAAAATATGGCCGGCCCATTTTCACGTTTATCGACACCCAGGGCGCTTATCCCGGACTGGACGCGGAAGAGCGCGGCCAGGCGGAAGCGATTGCCCTGAACCTGCGCGAGATGGCGCGCTTGCCGGTGCCGATTATCGTTACCGTGACCGGCGAAGGCGGGTCAGGCGGCGCGCTGGCCATCGCGGTGGGCGACCGCGTGAACATTCTGGAGAACAGTTTTTATTCGGTCATTTCGCCGGAGGGATGCGCGGCCATCATGTGGCGCGATTCATCTAAAGCGGAAACGGCAGCCGTCGCGCTCAAAATTACGGCCTCTGACTTGAAAGAGCTGGGCATTATCGACGAAATCGTCGCGGAACCGGAAGGTGGCGCGCACAACGATTACGAAGAAGCAGCTCGGCTGCTCGACGTCGTGCTGGACCGGCAGTTGGTCAAGCTTACCAATGAGCCGGTGAAGGATTTGCTCGAGATGCGCTACAAGAAATTCCGCAACATGGGTCAATATTTCGATTTCGGCTGACCTTTACCCGCCCGTACATGCTTCGCTGTGAGGCACCCCGTAGCACATTGGCAACTTTCCCGTTGACCTTTCATTGTGGCCCCCGCAGCCGCGGTCTACTCTGATTGCGCTTACTAAACGCGGTGCATCAGTACAGGGCATGCCGCTGGCAACGCGGTATCTGGTGCGCGGAAAACAGGACTCGATCATGTCGGAACCGTTCCGTCCGTACGAAAAACTTGTGGATATCACCATTCTGGGGAAGAAGTTCCAGGTCCCAGAGCGCAACTCTCTCTTGCGTTGCTTCCAGTTCATCAGTCCGGAAACGATTCCGTATGGACGATTCTGCTGGAACCAGGAATGCCAATATTGCCGCGTGTCTTGCCAACTGCCGGATGACGACGAATCGCGCGAAATGTTGAGCTGCAAATTCATTGTGATGCCGGGCATGGAAGTGACCGAGCTGAGCCAGGAGCTGAAGTGGTGCCTGCGATCGAAATTGCCCTCCGACCTGGCCGTCCAGAAATAGCGCTCTGACTAATTCAGGTTATGCAGTTGTAGGGGCACGGGACACCCGTGCCCGTCGTGAGCCGTAACTGAAATAGCCGCCGCTTGCCCCGGCGCCGGTTTGCTTCAGTAAGGGTCCAGCGCGCCTGCGGCGGACAAGCAGCCTAAGCCCCGATCGCTGTTTGGCCTCGCTCTCTCCCGACCCTGAGCGATTTGCTCTCTGCCTCTGGCTCATCTACCCTTCCTAGTGTCTATGACCAACGCGGATTTGCGATGCGATGGCTGCGGCCAGCCGGCGTCGCCTGAACATATCGCCCGGCGTTTGCAGCGCTTGGAGTGGACCACGCGCTATCGGCCGGTGCATATCGGCGCGTTGCTGCTGGGAGCGGCTGCTCCACAAAATGACCTGGAATTTATTTACTCTCCGTCCGGCCACTGGAAGGGAGAAGCCCAGGTTTTGCTGGCCGCCGCAGGCATTACCAGTGACGGGAAACCTCCGGAAACGGTATTGGCGGAATTTCAGCGCCACGGTTTTTTTTTGACCCATGTGCTGGAATGCCCGCTGGAGAACGGCGGTGGCGTCAACGTGCAGCAACTCATTGCCAATCGGCTTCCGGCCGTGCTCACGCGGATTCGCCGCTCTCTCAAGCCGAAGCGGCTGGCGCCTATTTCGGAGTCCTTGCAGCAATTCCTGCCCGTTTTAGCCGCGGGAGGGTTGCCCGGCGCGATTCTGCTCGACCAGGAACGCCCGTTTGCTTTGGACGGGAACGCGCCGTCGGAGGCCGCCGCGCGACTCAAAGATGCTGTCCGGGCACAAAGTTTTCATGCGAGCGCGTTGTAGGGATATAACCGCCGCATAGACCTTTTGCCCTGTGGTAGAATTTCCTTTTGGAAACTGTTCTTCTTGTGGGAGTTGCTGTGCAGAAGCAGGCAAAATTCGGCGTCGGCATCGCGATCATCGTCGTTTCTCTGGGTTTCCTCGCCTGGCTCGGGTATGGCGAAAGCAAGACGTACTATCACACCATCGCCGAGTTGCAGACCCTGAACGGCACGGCGCGGGCGCATCGCATCCGCGTGGGCGGCACGGTTGAACCGGGCACCATCAAGCGGCTTTCCGGGCGAGTCAACTTTGTGCTGGCCGGCGAGGGCAAGCTGCTGCCGGTAAGCTATGTGGGCAGCGAGCCCTTGCCGGATACGTTTGTCGACAAATCCCAGGCCCTGGTGGAAGGGAGCCTGGAAAACGACGGCAGCTTTGTAGCCGAACACGTGCAGGCCAAGTGCGCTTCAAAATATGAAGCCGCGCCCGGCGGCGACCCGAAGCCGGATTCGGCAAAGCCCGGCAAGACGTAGGTGTAGCGCCGCCCTTCGCCACTGGGGCGCTACAGGGGAAGGCGGACGGTAGTGGATGTCTTTGGTTCCTTCGCGTTACTCCTGGCATTTCTGTGCGCGGGATACGCGTTCGTGGGTGGCATCGCCGCGATCATCACGCGTCATCCGCTGCTGGTCAAGAGCGCGCGGCAAGCGGGAATTGCCACTTGCGGACTGATCTTTCTGGCCACCGCCAGCCTGGTCTACCTCTTTTTCAGCGACAGCTACTGGGTTTCCTATGTGGTGTCGCACAGCAATCGCGATCTCTCTAACTTTTACAAAATTGCCGCGCTGTGGTCCGGACAGGAAGGCTCGCTGCTGTTCTGGAGTTTTTTGCTGGCCGTTTACGTTTTTTCCGTTTTGCTCGTGTATCGCAATAAAAACGGGGAGTTGATGCCGTACGTCGGAGTGGTGCTGGCCGGCGTGCAGATTTTCTTTCTGACCCTGAATAATTTTGTGGCCAGCCCGTTCAAGGTGCTGGCCGCTCCGGGAGCGAATGGCGCGCTTGAGATTTTCACTCGCGCGGATGGCAACGGCCTGACGCCGCTGCTGCAATATCCGGAGATGGTCATTCATCCGCCCAATCTCTATTCCGGTTATACCGGATTTACGATTCCGTTCGCGTTTGCGTTGGGCGCTCTGCTGGCGCGTTATCCTGGCGAAAAATGGATTCATCTCACCCGCAAGTGGACCATGATCGCGTGGTGCTTTCAGACTATGGGTATTTTGCTCGGCGCGCACTGGGCCTACGCGGTCCTGGGCTGGGGCGGTTATTGGGGCTGGGACCCGGTGGAGAATGCTTCGCTACTGCCGTGGCTGACCGGCACGGCGTTTCTGCATTCGGTGATGATGCAGGAAAAGCGCGGCATGATGAAGGTGTGGAACGTCTGGCTCGTCTTCACCACCTTTATGCTATGCATCTTGGGGACGCTGCTGACCCGCAGCGGTGTGGTCAGTTCCGTGCACGCTTTCGCCCAGTCCAGCATCGGGAATTATTTTGTGGGTTTTCTGGTCTTGGTGTTCGTGGTTTGCTTGGTGGCCTACGTGAAAAATCGCGATTATCTGAGGAGCGAGAACCAACTGGATTCGATGATTTCCCGCGAATCGAGCTTCCTGTTCAACAATCTGATTTTGCTGGTGTCCTGCATCGCGGTTCTTTCCGGGACGCTTTTTCCCGTATTTTCCGAATGGTTTTCCGGTTCGCGCATCAGCGTAGGCGCACCCTTCTTCAATAAGGTGAATATTCCGATCGGCTTGCTCCTTTTGTTTCTTACCGGCGTGGGTCCGTTGCTCGCTTGGCGCAAGACTTCCACGGATAGCTTGAAACGCAACTTTGGCTGGCCGCTGCTGATGGGCCTGTTGGCGGGAGTCGTGGTTTTTGCTTTTGGCGTCCGAGAATTCTTCTCGCTGGTGTGCTTGATGCTTTGCGTTTTTGTTGCTGCGACCATCGGCATGGAGTTTTTCCGCGGCACGCGCGT
>Ga0307475_10002365_pt1 | contig 11376 bp, 11 predicted proteins | sample atmos_gasesECM1C_FD_203317 | JGI IMG/M metagenome (GOLD analysis project Ga0307475, IMG submission 203317) | Hardwood forest soil microbial communities from Morgan-Monroe State Forest, Indiana, United States - atmos_gasesECM1C_515 | ecosystem: Environmental > Terrestrial > Soil > Temperate...
TTTACTGGACAGCCAAAAGCTTTTTCAAAGTCGAAATGCACCCACCCCGGACCCAGATTGTGCGGCTCGCGCAAAGGCCGCCCGTGAATAACCGGACCTGGATAACCGATGGAGATCGCGTCACAATCCCATTTCCCCACCGCGTTCTTCACCCCCCTGACCATCGCTGCCGCGGTCATCGCCCGACCGGACGGAAGCCGGCGCATCTCCGTCCAGCCAGTAGCCAGCAACTTAATGGAGGTACCACCGACGTCGATCACCAGAATTTTGCGCCGCTTGCTCTTCAATGTCTCCCGACCGTAGTTGCTTCTGACGACGGTTTTACCTCTTTGTGCCCGCCAAACTCGAAACGCATTGCCGAAAGCAATTTGTCAGCGAAGTCAGCTTCTCCTCGCGAACTGAAGCGCTGGTAAAGAGCCGCGCTCAACACGGGCACCGGAGCCCCCTCGTCAATGGCCGCCGTTACCGTCCATCTTCCTTCGCCCGAATCCGACACCCGGCCGGAAAAATCAGACAAATCAGCCTTCCCGCCGAGAGCGATCGCAGTCAGGTCGAGAAGCCAGGAAGCAACCACGCTTCCACGCCGCCATACTTCAGCCACATCCGCGAGGCGAAACTCGTACTGGTAGTGCCCGGGATTGCGTAACGGAGTGGTTTCCGCGTCCGCTGACTGATTTTGCTTCCCAACGTTCGCGTGCCTTAGGACGTTAAAACCTTCGGCGTAGGCTGCCATGAGCCCGTACTCGATCCCGTTGTGAACCATTTTGACGAAGTGCCCCGCGCCTGCAGGTCCGCAATGCAGATATCCCTCTTCGGCAGTGCCGTCATGCTGTTTCCGGCCAGGGGTGGTCGGAGCTGAGTCCCGGCCCGGAGCCAACGTACGGAACACGGGGTCAAGACGTTCGACCGCAGGCTTCGGGCCGCCAATCATCAAGCAATAACCGCGTTCCAAGCCCCAGACTCCACCGCTCGTGCCTACGTCGATGTAGTAAATCCCTTTGGCGGCCAGTTCCTGGTGCCGTCGTATATCGTCGATGTAGTAGGAATTCCCGCCATCGACGACGATGTCCTCTTTGCCGAGCCGCGCCGTAAGTTCCGCGAGAGTGCCATCCACCGTGGCGGCTGGCACCATCAACCATACCGCCCGTGGTCTAGTGAGCTTGGACACAAAATCATCGAAGGAAACGCTTCCCACAGCGCCTTCGGTTACGAGCGCCTCCACCGCTGCCGGGCTCCTGTTGTAAACCACACACTGGTGCCCGCCCCTTAGGAGACGGCGGACCATGTTTGCTCCCATTCGTCCCAAACCGATCATTCCGAGTTGCATCAGGCTCCTTTAACGTGCGTCATACGAAGCTAGGCGAGCGCCCGTGTAATCGCAGAATTGAGTTTAGCCAAGCCGGCGTCGATGTCGGCGCCGATGTGAACCCGCAATGCGCGTCGATTTCGATCCACCAGCACTTGAAAGTCACCTCGCGCTTGTGCTGCTTTGACTATGCCGAAGGTGTATTTTTGTCCAGGAACGGGCAAATCATTGGCATCATCGCAAGTAACCTGCAGGAACACGCCTGAATTCGGGCCGCCCTTGTAGGCCTGCCCCGTTGAGTGCAGGAAGCGCGGCCCGAAGCCGAGACATGTGGCCACGCGTTTCTTATCTCGCAAAGCATGCCGCATTTGCTGGAGCCGCTGCTCATGATTGGCGAACATTGGGACATAGGCGAGCAAAGCGAAGTAGTCACGGCCTTTTAGGCGATTGAAGTGCGAACGCAAATACCCAACCAGCGATTCGGAGTCTGCCGCCTGTTTCAGCGCGACTGAATTCTTTTCGTCCGCAAAGAGCTGCATGCCGTCCTCATTGAGGATGGGTTTCTCCGCCGGCAACGATCCAGAGCGTTCGTATTCTGTGGTTAGGTTGCGGGTGGCGATCTTACTTGCCTCGACATCAGGTTGATTGAAGGCATTGATGCCGATGATGGATCCAGCAACGGCGGTTGCTATTTCCCACCGGAAGAACTCCTGACCCAGATCATAAGTTTCACCAACGGCTATGCGGATGACTGGTTGCCCAGCCTGCTCGAGCGCAACCACCTTATCGTCTTGAGCAGGATCCGGCGCTGACTCCAACCGGAGATACGCAAATACCCGGTCCTCGCCATAGACATCGACGGGACCTAGCTGCTCGCGGTCCACGGGAATAATGCCGTGTCCCTCCTTGCCTGTTGATTCTGCGATGAGCTGCTCCAGCCATGCACCCAGGTCGGAAATGCCAGGAGAGGCGACAATAGTGACTTTGTCACGACCGTTGAGGGCAAGCGTTCCGAGAATGATGCCCAGGACAACTCCAGGATTGTCGTCGACGGGAACGCAAGACTTGCAGGCGTGTACCATTTCTTCGGTACGATCAAGAAATTTCTGAGCGTCCATGCCCATCAAGGCGGCAGGTACCATGCCGAAATCAGAAAGAGCTGAGTAACGTCCTCCAATGCTCGCCAGTCCGTGGAAGATATGGCGGAACTTGTCGCCTTGCGCTACTAACTCCATCTTTGAACCGGGGTCGGTGATAGCGATGAATCGGGACCCGGCTCTCTCGGCCCCGAGGACTTGCTTTACGCGCTCGAAGAAATATTGTTTGAAAATGTTTGGCTCTAGCGTGCTACCCGATTTGCTGGAAACGAGAAATAGCGTTTTGGCGATATCAGCCTTCTCCTCCGTTGCTTTGATCTGCGCTGGGTCCGTAGAATCCAGCACGTGCAACTCCGGATACCCTGGAATCGTGCCGAAGGTCATCTTCAACACTTCGGGACAAAGGCTGGAGCCCCCCATGCCGAGCAGCAGGACATGAGAAAAGCCCCCGCTGCGAGCATCTTCGGCCGCCGCTGCGAACTCATGCCTATGCGCCAATTGGTCATCAGTGATGGTCAGCCATCCGAGCCACTTTTCTTCGTCGGAATTCGTCCAGAGAGACCGGTCGCGCTCCCACAAACGACGCACCTTGCCTTCAGCACGCCAGTCATTTATTTGTGTTTTCACCAAGCCGGCGATCTCGGCGGGCAGTTTGTATGTCTGCCGGCTGACCTTGGCGCTGACACGTCCCTGCGTCGATTTCTCAACTGCGGTGAGCAGCTTGTGAAACGCCTCCGAAAAAAGTTCGAGCCCCTCAGTCAACAAGTTCGCTGTCACCTGGTCCACGGAAAAGCCAAGCTTCTGCAAGGTGTCCATGTGATCGTGCGCAGCTTCAATGTCTTCCACGAGGCTTGGCCGCGGTCGGCCGTGGTCGCGGAAAGCACCGAGCGTGGCCGGTGGCATGGTGTTGACGGTTTCAGGGCCGATCAACTCCTCGACATAAACCACATCGCTGTAGTCGGGGTTCTTGGTACCAGTGCTGGCCCATAGGACACGCTGAGTCTGGGCGCCGCGTTTCGCAAGTTCCTCCCAACGCTCTCCGCGAAAGATATTGCCATATCGCTGATAAGTCAGCTTCGCATTCGCAATTGCGACCTTTCCAAGAACACTGCGCAGGAGGGCCTGCTCGGCTGGATCCTTGGCAACCTTCAGCCTCGCACCGACCAAGGCATCGACCGCAGAATCGATTCGACTTATGAAAAAGCTGGCCACGCTGGCCATCTTGCCCACGTCCAAGCTCCGGCGGCCAAATTCTTCCAGGCCATCAATGTAAGCCTGCGCGACCTGCTCATATACCGCCTGCGAGAACAGTAGCGTGACATTGACGTTGATACCCTCGCTGATGAGCTGCCGGAACGCAGGAATTCCCTCCGGAGTGCCCGGCACCTTAATCATCACGTTGTCACGCCCCACCGCCTTCCAAAGACGCCTCGCTTCCGCGAGCGTCCCATCCGTATCCCGGGCGAGAAGGGGTGACACCTCCAGGCTCACGTATCCGTCGCGACGCCTGGATGATTGATAGACACTAAGCAACAGATCAGCGGTGTCCTGGATGTCGCGGATCGCCAGTATCTCGTAGCGAGCCTTGGCATCAAGCTCGCTTTGGCTGGCCAGAGACTGCAACAGATCGGAGTAATCTGAGCTGCCGGCTATCGCCTTCTCGAAGATGGCAGGGTTAGAAGTGACTCCACGCAGCCCGTCATCGTCGAGAAGATGTTGCAGCTCCCGGCTGGTCAGCAAGCTGCGCCGGATGTAATCCAACCATACTGACTGCCCATAATCTTGTAGTGCGCGCAATGGATTCGATGGCTTGGTAAGCGTTGCTGGCTGAACGACAACTGCTGGTTGCATGGCATCACTCCGATATCGTGGTGTTCTGGGGTTCGGACTCTGACGCGTCCGCCGTCATCCGTGACTTTCTGATTTCTTGAATTCCTCCGCTCCGATTTTTGTACAGGTTGCGCAGCGACGGCAGCGGTGAGATTGTGGATTGTCCGTTTGCAGGATTTACGATCGAGCTACTGGCGTGGTGTTTTCTCAGGGAAAAACCTTCGGTTCGCTCATGGGCGGACCCGGCGTGGTCGACACTAACGTCAATCCTCACAGCCTACTGCTTTCCGGTTACTGCTCTTCTGACAAGAGCTGTCGCGCAACTACCAGCACATTCTCATGTGTAAACCCGAATTTCATTTGCAATTCTTTCAAAGGTGCGGAAGCACCGAATGTTTTCATACCGATGGCACACCCCCTGGACCCGTGATAGAGTGCCCACCCCATCGTTGAACCTTGCTCCACAGAAATCCGAGCGGTGACTTCCGGCGGTATAACACTGTCGCGGTATTGCCGCGGCTGCTGCTCGAACAGTTCCCACGACGGCATGCTGACTAGCCGGGCTCGCACATCTTCGGCGTTTAGCTTTTCGTAAGCCTCGCTCGCCAACGCAACCTCGCTTCCCGTAGCGAGAAACAGAATTTCTGGCTTGCCCCCCGGCGCATCGGCCAGAATGTAGCCACCCTTGGCGACACCGGAAGCCGGAGCGTAGCGTGTGCGATCCAGAGTGGGAAGCGGTTGGCGTGATAGGACGAGCACTGCGGGCCTGTGGCGCAGTTGCATGATGACCCGCCATGCCTCAACCACTTCGTTGGCGTCTCCTGGCCGTAAAGTAATCAGGTTAGGTATTGCGCGTAACGAAATCAGCTGTTCGACAGGCTGGTGAGTCGGCCCATCTTCGCCGACCCCGATCGAGTCGTGCGTGAAGATATAGATGACGGGTATCTCCATGAGCGCAGACAGCCTGATCGCAGGACGCATATAGTCGCTGAATATCAGGAAGCCCGAGCCAAAGGGCCGAACCTTGGACAATGCCATGCCGTTGAGAATCGAGCCCATCGCGTGCTCACGAATGCCAAAGTGCAGATTGCGCCCGCTGTAGTTCGTGGCAGCAAAGTCCCCAGCTCCCTCGAACGTAAGCCGGGTTTTGGTGGAAGGCGCTAGATCGGCGGATCCACCCACCACCCATGGCACATGACGCGCAACCGCGTTCAATACCTTGGCGGAAGCGTCCCGCCCCGATACACCCTTTGTGTCGGCCGGAAATTCGTGCAGCTCCTGGTCCCAACCCTCGGGCAGTTCGCGGCGCTGCATTTTATCCAGATGCAACGCCAATTCCGGGTTTTGGCCAGAGTACTTGCGAAACATTTCCTGCCAGTGCTGACGCAGCTCTGCACCGCGCTTGCCGACTCCATCCTGGAAGTGCTCTCTTACCCCATCGGGAACGTAGAATTTCGCATCTTCCGGCCAACCATAATTCCGCTTGGTCAAACGGATTTCATCTTCACCAAGTGGCTCGCCATGAGCGGCACTCGTGTCCTGCTTGTTGGGAGCGCCGTAGGCAATGTGGCTGTCGACAATGATCAGAGTCGGCCGATCATTGGTGTGCAGGAAAGTTTGAAAGGCGCGCGCCAGCATGGACTGATCATTCGCGTCTCCTACACGAGTCACATTCCACCCGTAGCCGAGGAAGCGGGTCGCTACATCCTCACTGAACGCCAACTCAGTGTGGCCCTCGATCGTGATCCTATTGTTGTCATAAATCCAGCAAAGATTCGAAAGCTTAAGATGGCCAGCCAACGACGCAGCCTCTCCACTAACACCTTCCATCATGCAACCGTCGCCACAAACCGCATATACGTTGTAGTTGAAAAGTTCAAAGCCGGAACGATTGAAGTATTCCGCCATCCAACGCTCGGCGACTGCCATGCCCACGCTGGTTGCAACACCTTGGCCGAGCGGTCCAGTAGTGGTTTCGACTCCAGAAGTCCAGCGGTATTCGGGATGTCCTGGACACTTGCTTTCTAATTGTCGAAACCGCTTTATATCGTCCAGTTTGACGGACCACTCGCCCCGATGTTCGTATTCGGAATCTACTGCATCGACACCACATAAGTGCAGCATGGAATACAAGAGCATCGAAGCGTGACCGATCGAGAGAACGAAGCGGTCTCGATTTGGCCAGATAGGATCGGCAGGATCGAAGCGCAGAAACTGCTGCCACAAACAGTAAACGACCGGGGCCATTCCCATCGGTGTTCCTGGATGCCCTGAGTTCGCCCCCTGCACGGCATCCATGGAAAGCGTGCGGATGGTATCGATGCACAACTGATCGATCTGCTTGCTGGGGAATTGAATCGGTATAGGGTTGGCTGCCATAGAAGCTCTCTTTATGAGTCTTCGAACCCCGGAGATCGCGTTATTATGAATGTTCCTGGCGCGTTGTCAAGCCATTTGATCAACAGGAATTCTCTTCCTGCGCGCGCGAAGCGTGCTGGCGCTAAGATGTCGCTGACACGTCGAACTAAGATTCTCCTTGACACCCCGGAAATTCAAACATAAAATGCCCCCAAACTTGCGACGGATTATCGCCAGTCTAGAACTTCTTCCCATTTCCTCGCGAGACGGCTTCCTAGATTTTTGTGTGAAGACCTGTCGACTCTTGTGATGGTTCCCCGAGTTTAGGCGCGTGGCCGCCACCAGCGGAGTTTAATGTGTACCGCCCAGTAGTCATCGTAACCCGCGTTTCTTTTTCGCTCAGCAGCGGAATTTTGATCGTAAGCCGCCGCGAGTGCGGCGAACCAGGGGGATGTGCATGAAGCTACTTAGTGTAGTCCTCTTCCAAAGCAACGCCAGAACTGCTCAGATTCTGGCGGAGAATCTTTCCCAGCATGTTCGTTACGTTCATCTGGCCCGCACTCGTGACGAGATCCGTCCCAACATTACCCGGCATGGGGCGGAGGTGCTGGTACTAGATCTGGAAAATTGCTGCCTGAGCGAAGTTAAGCGTTTGCACCGTGAGTTCCCCGACCTATCCATTGTCTGCACCCACAGACTGGCGGATGAGGAACTCTGGACGGAGGCCCTCAACCATGGCGCGGCTGACATGTGCGAGCCCCGAAACACCGACGGCATCCTGCGCTCCGTGATGCGAGAGCGGGCGCACGGTGTAGCTGCCTGAAACTTTGGCGCAACTGACGCCGTGATTTGATCAAGTACGGACTGTACGGAGGAACCGCGGGAATGTTGCACTTCACACGCTTGGTCGGCCCATTACTCTTCGGGTTTGGCAGGAAGGATGACTGCAATGGCAAATCGACGTGACATCGAGAACGCTCGGAAGAACAGGCTGGAGATCGTAAAGGCAGGACTCAGCAGGCGCGAACTTTTCAAGATGGGCCTTCTGACCACTGCGGGTTACCTTATCCCCAAGAGCGGCCTAAGCGCCTGGGCTACTAATGGCTGTTCGCCCGGGCAGTGCCAACTGGGATGCAGCCCACCGATCGCGCCCTTCCTTGACCCTCTCTACATTCCCCCAGTCCTTCCTGCGCGTCCGCTCACGGACCCGGGATTCACTCATCCTCCTAGTCGATGCCCCAACAATGCTATTAACCCGACGAACGGCCTCCCCTTCGAGGGACGTGGCCAGTTCAATGGGGTGTTGCAACCCGGCACGGACTGCCACCAGTTTTACAACCGATTTCCTCCCCAGGATTTCTACATCGAGCGCCTGCGGGCTAATCACAACTTTAGGGTCACTTCGGATACGAGCATTCCCGCGCAGACCATCTGGGGATTCAACAAAGGTGGCAACGACGCCGCTATGTTTCCCGGCCCCACGATCATGGCTCACTATCAGCGGCCGCTTCTGATTCGCCGCTTCAACGAACTACCGCTGCAGGCCAACAATGGCGGCTTCGGCGTTCCGGAAGTGTCCTCCCATCTGCATAACTTCCACTCCGGGTCGGAAAGTGATGGAGGACCTTGCCGCTACTTTTTCCGGGGACAGTATTTCGATTACTACCACACCATGCACCAGGCGGGTTTTGACTCCGATCATAAGCCCAATGGAGACATCAACGAGTCCGCCAGCACGCTGTGGTACCACGACCACCGTGTGGACCACACGGCCGAAAACGCATACAAGGGGTTAGCGGGGTTCTACTTGATCTTCAATCAGTTTGACACCGGTGATGAGGGCACCGGATTCCACCTGCCCAGCTTCCCGGATTTCGACATCCCATTAGTCCTGACCGATAAGTTGATCGATCCCGGCACCGGCCTCCTCTGTTTCGACACTTTCGGGCTCGACGGCCTGGTCGGGGACGTCCAGTTGGTCAACGGCAAAGTCCAGCCGTTCTTGGAGGTGCAAGGGCGCCGGTACCGCTTCCGCGTGTTGGACGGTGGACCGTCGCGCTTTTATGAGCTCTTCCTCACCGATCCCAACAATCCGAGCCAGGTGATTCCTTTTTGGGTAATCGCTAACGACGGCAATCTGTTACCCAAACCGGTGAAAGTGACCAGTTTCCGGCTGGGGGCGTCGGAGCGGTACGACATCATCATTGACTTCAAACATCTTGCTCGCAAGTTTGGGACGACCGTCCTTAATCTCGAAAACCGGTTGGTCCAGACCAATGGGCGCGCGCCCACGAACACGATCCTTCCCGCGGGCCACGGTACCACTTGCGTGCAGTTCAGGATCGGCGCTGATGTTCCCGATGGCAGCGTTGATCCAGCCACGGGACCGGCGTTCTACCAGTTGCCCTCAATTGATGTGCCGCCCCGGGTTACTCGCACCTTCGAGTTCGTGCGGAAGAATGGCGAGTGGCAAATCAACGGAAAGGTTGCAGACTGCTCCTTCCACACCAGCACCCGTTTCACGTGTCAAATAAACACCTCGGAAAGGTGGATAATACGGAACAGCTCCGGTGGCTGGCAGCATCCCATCCACATCCATCTGGAAGAGTTCCGGGTCCTGAAGCGGAATGGAGTGGCGCCTCCGCAGGTGGAACACTCACGGAAAGACGTCTGTCGCCTGGGGTTCAACGAGGAGGTTGAGCTCTTCTTCCGCTTCCGCGATTTTCGCGGCGACTGGCCCATGCACTGCCACAACACCGTTCATGAAGACCACGCCATGATGTTGTTATGGGGAGTCCAGGACGTGGGTGACACGAACCCGAATCCATAAAGCAGCAAGCTTTCTGAGGATGGCGAAGACAAAAGGCGCGAGACGCAAAACAAGGGGGCAAAAATTATGTCAAGGATGACACGAAGGAGCTGGTTGGCGGTTGCTGGATCGGCTTCCGTAGTGGCCGGCTCAGCTCGCGGACTGCTTGCAGCCCATGATCCCTCGAACCGTCCACCGCGCGGTTTCCAGCACATCCCACCGCGCGAGCTTATCCGGCGCCGACATCTGCCGAACGTTGAGCTGATGACGCAAGATGGCAAGAGGGTGTACTTCTATGATGACTTGGTGAAGGACAAGATGGTGGTTATCAATTTTATGTACGCCCGCTGCGAGAAGCTTTGTCCTACCATGACTGCGAATCTTGTCCGGGTCCAAAAGATTTTGCATGATCGGATCGGGCACGACATTTTCATGTACTCAATTACCCTCAAGCCGGAAGAGGATACGTCGCAGGTTCTGAAGGAGTACGCGGATATGCATGGCACCGGGCCAGGCTGGCTGTTCTTGACGGGCAAGCCAGCCGACATTGAGTTGCTGCGGCGTTCGCTTGGATTTACTACCGCCGATCCCTCCGAAGATGCAGACAAGTCCACCCACATCGGCATGCTGCGAATCGGGAACGAACCTATGCTGCGCTGGTCAGCTTGCCCAGCGGAGGCGAACACGCAGTGGATCGCGACCTCGATCCTCGGAGAAGCCGACTATCCGCTCAAGGGAGGATCTCGTGAGGGCAGCACGGCTACGGCCGGAAAATAGGGAGTTCGTAGGCGGTGGCCCAGCCTTCGGACAGCAACTAACCATGATGAGGATGTCAGAAGACTTTTCCTGCACACTCGTCACGCATCGGTGGAATTGTCTCTGCCTTTCGCTGGTCACTGTTGCCGCACCTCCACGTCAACAGTGAGAAACCGCGTTGTTAGCTGTCTCTGAACTAAGTACGAGGCAAGCCAACCCTAAGCGGCCTTTGTTTTGGCTGTCTGCTGTTGTTGTTGCGTCACTTCGGCTTCCGCTTGCAGCCAGTCGTCCAAGTCGTGGCCCTCTTCTCTTCCGCGCTGTTCGAAGAGTTCGTGGGCTCGGGCTCGGATTTGCTCCAGGATTTCAGGTGTTGGTTCAGTTTGATTCTCCGCCTTGACCATGGTCGGCGTCGTAGGTTGACCTTTCATTTCGGTAGTCCTCCTCCGTAATAACTTCTCCCGCGCGTTCCCTAAACGCGTCTTTGCACGCCATTTTGTGCGAGGAGTATGCGTGCAGTGGGGAATCCTGTCAAGATCAAAGTGGTGTTCTTGCATCTGACTAGCCCAAAATCGGTCGTCGATCAATGCCGCGTTTTATTTCACTACGCGATCGCCACCGGGGTGATCACTCGCCCTCATGATAGGTGTGCTGCATTTTTTCCTCGGCGATAATCCGGAGAGAACTCGGTTCGTACCCGAGATAGTTAAGTCCGGAGAGGAACTCAACGATGTCCACTGTTTTCCCGGGTTCGAGGAAGCGCGCGTGAGCCGCAACCGTCTTCTTTGCGTGGTCCACGCTGACACTGTCTAACCATTTTAATTGCCCCGCTGAGCTCTTGGCCTTCAAGAAGGCGACGCGCTCCTGGATGGATCTATCGCACATACCGCAGCATAAGTGTTCCAGGAAGGCCTCCAGCCGGAAATGCTCCACGCCGCTCAGTTCCATGCGGCCGGCCACAAACCCTTTGTCGCGCAGAGCCTTGTCGACGGCAACCAGATCCAATTTCTCCAGGTCTGAAATGGGGAGCTCAACCGCGCTTCCGTAATCGGGCAAGGACGCTCCTTGCATGTTGGCTTCCGCTTGCGTGAGCAGTTGTTTAGGGCCACTCGCGTTTGCGAGATCGATTCCGGGTACCTCGGCAAGGGCCTGGCGCACGTCCGCTAGACAGCCGAGACAACACAAGTGATTCATCCAAAGGGTTAGCCGCACTCCTGGCCTGG
>Ga0307475_10002368_pt1 | contig 11368 bp, 9 predicted proteins | sample atmos_gasesECM1C_FD_203317 | JGI IMG/M metagenome (GOLD analysis project Ga0307475, IMG submission 203317) | Hardwood forest soil microbial communities from Morgan-Monroe State Forest, Indiana, United States - atmos_gasesECM1C_515 | ecosystem: Environmental > Terrestrial > Soil > Temperate...
GATCGTTACTCACGAAGTGCAGCACGATCTCGACAAGCTGGGCATTGCGAAGACGGCGCGCGAAGAGAAGAAGCGGGCTCGCGACAGCAAGGCCGAGAGCAACAAGGTCAAGAATGACGCGGCCTACGATGCTCGCATGGCGCAGCTCTATCGAGAAGTTGTCCTGAAGGAGAAGCCGGCTACTTCGAATGAAGGCGGATTCATCCCGCTGGGCGCGATCACGGCGGCGATCGCTCCGGCAAACGGAAATGGCGCGGCGAGAAAGAGTGAAGAAGTTGGCGAGCCGGTGGCGGGAGACTAGAGAGCGGTTCTTAGCCGTTAGTTCTTAGCCGTTAGTTCTTCGCTTTAGAAACCAAAAGGCTGCTCGAAAAGAGCGGCCTTTTGTATTTGCTGCTCCCCGCGTTTTTCGCTTGCCCGACTTTATTCATTGCGAAAATTGACTTTGGTAGCTGCGTTTTATTCGATTGCCATGAACTTCAGGCACACTGGCGAGGGGACGTGGAGCGTCTGGCCGCTGGGAGTTAGTCTTCCGGAGTTGGGGTCGATCCGAAAAACTACGATGTTGTTGGTGTCCTGATTGGCCACGAACAGGAGCTTGCCGGTGGGATCGATCTCGAAGTTGCGCGGTGTCTTGCCTTGGGTGGGGAAGTGATCCACAAGAGTTAGAGTGCCTGTCTGGCTGTCAATGGAGAAGAGGGCGATGCTGTTGTGTCCCCGATTGGAGGCGAACAGGAACTTGCCGCTCGGATGCACCTTGATTTCGGCCGCGTCGTTGCTTCCGGAGAAGCTTTTTGGAAGTGTCGAAACCGTTTTCAGCTTATGCAGCTCGCCACGGCTTGGCGCATAAGAAAACGCGGTGATGCTGGACTGCAATTCATTTACCACGTAAGCGAACTTGCCGTTCGGATGAAAGGCCAGGTGGCGAGGCCCGGCGCCGGGGTCGAGCTTGGCGTAGGGAGGATTGTTCGCGGTTAGGGATCCGGGCTTTGTCTTCGGGTCGGCATCGAAGCGGTACACAAGCAACTCATCCAGGCCGAGATCGACCGCGATCGCAAAACGATTGTCGGGTGTGGTCTCGATCCAATGCGCGTGCGGGCCTTCCTGGCGTTCTTTGTTGATACTCGACCCAACGTGCTTAACGAAGGCGGAGGACTCACCTATGTGGCCGTCGGCCCCGGCGTCGGCCCCGGCGTCGTCTCGGGCGTCGTTTCGGGCGTCGTTTCGAACTGGGAACACAGCCACGCTTCCTCCGGTATAGTTCGCCACAAGGGCGTACTTACCGGTTTTGTCGAATGCGATGTAACAAGGGTCGGCGCCGTGCGAGGCGACTTTGTTCAGAAGCGACAACTTGCCGGTCTGTCGATTGATGGCGAAGGCGCTGATTGCTCCGCTGTCGACACCTCTATACTTCTGGACTTCATTCACCGCATACAGGAAGCGGCGGCTCGGATCGATCGCGAGGAATGATGGATTGGTGGTTTCTGCCGCTACGCCCAGCGGAGTTAGCTCAGAGGTGGTGGCATCGAAGCGGTAGGCGTAAATGCCTTTGCTCTCCTTCTCGGTATAAGTGCCGACAAAAAGAAGATATTTGTTGGTTGGGGAGTCTTTGGCGGCGCTCACGGTGAGTAGCGAAAGAAGGAGGAAGATCCATCGCAGGCAGAGGCGGCGAGAAATTCTCATGTGGATTATCAAAGCGTATTCGAGGTGGGAGCGCAAGTGGGGAGACCGCGGGGAAATCCGTTGAGGGCGAGATGGCCGCTACGGGTGTGCGATGCGGAGTGAGTTCGCGGGCGGGGGCGGCCGCGCCACACGGGCGATGCGGTATGCTTCCGACATGTCTTCGCGGCGATTGGCGGCTGCTGATGGCGCGCTGATCCAGATCGTGGATGCTGATCTGGCCGATGCCGCGCGGCGTAGCGGCGAGTGGTTGGTGTGTCGTCCGGGATGCACACAGTGCTGCGTGGGTGTATTTGCCATCAATCAACTGGATGCGGTGCGGCTGCAGCAGGGGCTGGCTGAGCTTGAGCTGACAGACGCGGCTCGGGCGGGGCGAATTCGCTTGCGGGCGCGAGATTCGATTCAGCGCTTGTCAGTGGAGTTTCCGGGCAACGCGAAAACGGGCGTGCTCGACGAAGGTCCGGAGGCGGAGGAGCGCTTTGCGGAATTTGCGAACGATGAGGTCTGTCCGGTGCTCGATCCAGAGACCGGATTGTGCGAACTTTACGACGCCCGGCCGATGACCTGCCGCACGTTTGGTCCTCCCGTGCCAACAGAAGGCGGGCTGGGAGTCTGCGAACTTGTTTTCACGGCGCGACCGACGAACAGATTGCTGCCTGCGAGATGTTCGTCGACTCGGACGACCTGGAAGCGAAGCTGCTGAAGAAACTGGAGAAGACGCGAGGTCCGTGCGGGCAGACGATTGTAGCCTTCTGCGTGAAGTGAAAGGCAGGCTGTGTGGTCCATTCTCATTGCGTGGCGCGATACCAGCGACGCACGGCCACGACCGACCAGATCGCCTCAACTACTCCGAAGGGCCAGGCGCCTTGAAGAAAACCGTAAATAGAGCCGAGCGCGCAGGCAACGGCGAATGCCAGGATGAACCAGGAACTTCGGCTCTCCAACGCGTAAGTGACGAGCATTGCGGTCACTGCGAACAGTCCGAAAAGTGTAAGCATATTCGCTTGGCTGGTTCCTCCGCCGGCGCGGGGCGCCATTTTGCACGGTGAATCATCCTACCAATTCTTGCATGGCTAAATTTGCGGTAACCTCGAATTTTCCACTTCGGCGACGAGTTCGCGGACAGGAGTTTCCGCGCCAGACAGGCGAAGTGGTGGAGGGGATTCGTGACAGAACGTTCAAGAAAATTTGAAGCGGTGCCATGGTTGATGTTGTGCGCGACCTTGACGGTTTTGAGTGTGAGCTTGCCTCTTTGTGCGGAAGTCGTGTCGCTGCAGGCACTAGTCACCCCTTCCACCACGATCGTCAAAGAGGGCCGGCCGTTGAAGTTCGCGCTTTACAGTTTCGTCGAGTTCAAGTCGCTCGCCGAATTATTTCCATACATCGAGTCGCAAACGGGGCGCTGGAATGTTGCGGGTGGCCTGGATGACGGGCAGCGGCGCCAACTGGCGGGCGAATTGCTGCGGCGCGGGATCGAAAGCCGGGTGATCTCGATGGAAGACGAGCGGCCATTGGAGGCTCTGTTAACGCACACCAGCGAAGAATTGCGGCAAGCGCTCGCGCGGGTAAACGACCCTGTTCCGCCCGGATATGGCGAGGCGTTCCTTGCGGTGCGGGAGAAATGGAAGCATTCGCTGAATTGCTGGAGTGCTTCGCCGTCGATTCCCGGACGCGTGCTGTCGAACTGGTACCCGATTGAAGAGGGTATCGAGCTCTATGGCGCGACCTACGATTCGACGGAACATTTCTGGCAGGCTGTGAAGTATCACCCCGACGTTACACTGGCGGACCTGACGGAGTTACTCGGCATGCTGACACAGAAGGACTGGGGCCCCTGGCTGGCGCGCCTTGATAGTGATCCCAAGATCTATTTGCCGAACGCTTATGCGGTGGAGTTCCTTCGGCACAACCTTGCCAGGGCGCGATTGCAATGGTTTCGCGACGAACTGGCGCGCCACGCGCTGAGCGCGAACGATCACGCGCGGGTGGTCCAGCAACGCGGTGCCGCCTCGTTCCGCTTCAGCGCGTTCGAGGAGAAAGTGCTGTGGGGTGATCTGGCGGACGTGCTTCACCTGGTGTATACGTTCTCTCTACCCGACGATCCCATTCGAAAGGCGCTCGGGGCACGGCGTTTCGACGCCGTTTATTTGGGAGAACGCAGGATGGGCTTTATCAGCGAAGAGTTTCGTTCGTTGATGCTCGAGATCTGGCGGGTGAAGTATTTGACGATAGCGCGGTTCCGCGAAGTCATCAGCTCGATTCCCATGGAGATTCGGCTGTCCCATTTTCTGAATGATGGGGACTCGCCGGATATACCGATCCCCGCGTATGTGGGGTACTTGAACCAGATCCGGGAACTGGCGCGGGCACGGTGATGAGGTTCAGTCATCAGCCATCAGCTCTCAGCTTTTAGGGTCTGGATGCTTGGTTCACTACGTCATCATTATGGTTGCCTGAGTCGACGCCGGGAGAACCCGGCGGAAGATGGGCTGGCGGTTATCCTTCGTCCTTTGCAAAGGAGAGGTTAAAATGGATGATTCCGCCCTGTTTCCTGGGGGACACTGTGAGCCGAGAGAAAGATATCTCGCAGCGTTGTCGTGGAACGTCGTCTCGGGACGTTGTGCTGAAACGTAGCGCAGCCAAAAGAAATATTGATTCGTGGACCCTGTAAACAATCTCGAAGATGCCCGGACGTCGGCTGATGTCAGCGCGTCGGCAACCGGCATACCGCCGACTACCCGCATCGCTCCGGTCGTTGCTACGGTCGCTGCTACGGCCCTTGCTCCGAACATTGTTCCTGATGATCCGCTCATCCCCCGTCCGCCTGATCGCTCGCGGCCTTCGTCGCCCGTTTACTGGCGCGTGGAGGGAAGTTTGCTGGAGCTGACCACCGTTCGGCCGATCGCCTTTTTTACCTGGAACAGCCAGACATTTATCGCGCGGGCGGCGCGCCGCAGCCTGGTGCTCTTGATGGCGCTGCTGCGTCCATTTTTGTATGCCGCGAACCGCGTGGCCGCGACTCGAATCGTTCACGCCGTGCTGCGAGGGGTTACGCGCGACCGGCTCGATCTTCTGGGCGAGGAAGAATTCGAATACAAGCTGAAGCCCCTGCTCGAAGAAGAAGGGGTGCGGCACCTGAAAGCATTGCAGGCGACCGGCGCGGACGTGGTGCTAGTGAGCCAGGGCTTGGAGCATGTGATGCGTCCGCTGGCGCGGCATCTGGGAGTGCGGTGGATTATTGCGAACCGCCTCGATTTCCGCAATGGAGTTGCGACCGGACGGCTGCTGAGTCCGGTGATCCGGCCGCGGGGATTGTTTGCGCGGATTCGCGAAGCGGGTCCGGACGGGCAGCAGAGTCCGGCGCGATGGGTGCGCGCTCTTGGGTTACGCGGTCCGAAGGCGTTGGCGTCGGCGATTGTGCCGGCGGTCCGGGTAGAGGCGCCGCGGGTTCGTCCGATTGTGTTTTTCAACGAAACGCGGCATCGGGCGCCGTTTTCGGTTCGCAAGGCACTGGGCGGAAAGCGCGTGATGCTGATCGGCGTCACGGGATTCATTGGCAAGGTGTGGCTGGCGAATACGTTGATGGATCTGCCCGAGATCGGGAAACTCTATCTGTTGATCCGGCGGCAGAAGTCGAGTCCAGCGCAGAAGCGCTTCGAGAAAATGATCGAAGGATCGCCGGTATTTGATCCGTTGTTTGACAAATATGGCGATCGGCTAGGCACGTTGCTCGCGGAAAAGGTTGAGGTGGTGGAGGGCGATGTTTCGCAGCCCGGCATGGGGCTGGATTCTGAGACTGCCGCGCGGCTGCGGAAGGATCTCGATCTGATCATCAACAGCTCGGGGTTAACGGATTTCAATCCAGATTTGCGGGACGCCTTGGCAGTGAATGTGGATTCGACGCATCACCTGATCGAATTCATTCGCGCGTCGGATCACGCGGCGTTGCTGCATCTTTCGACTTGTTATGTGGCCGGACAGCGTGATGGGCGCGTGAGTGAGCGGGTGCGTTTGAATTACACTCCGGCGCACTTAAAGAACTTCGACTCGGAAAAAGAGTGGCATCGCCTGCATGAGTTGGTGGAGTCGGCGGAAGCGCGGGTGGAAGGGCCGGAAGTGACCGAGGAATTAAAGAAGCAGGCGCTGGAGAAAGAGCATGCGGCGAAAGGGCTGAGCGGGCAGGCGCTGGAAAACCAGATCCGCAAGAACCGGGTTCGCTGGTTGAAAAATTATCTTACGGAAGAAGGGACCAGGCGCGCGAAGGAGTTGGGCTGGCCGAATACCTACACGTTCACCAAGAGCCTGGCGGAATCGCTGATTGCGAAGAGTATTGGGAAAGATGGCGCGGGGCTGCCGATTGCAATCGTGCGGCCGTCAATTGTTGAGACTTCGGTGGCGAAGCCGTTTCGCGGATGGAATGAGGGGATCAACACTTCGGCGTCGCTGTCGTATCTGCTGGGGACGGCGTTCCGGCAGCTACCTTCGAACGAACGCAAGCGGCTGGATATTATTCCGGTGGATGCGGTGTGCGCGGGGATGACGCTGATTGGCGCTGCGCTGGTCGAGCGCCGGCACGATCCGATGTATCAACTGGCGACGTCGGTGACTAATCCCTGCGACATGGGGCGGTCGATTGAGTTGACTTCGCTGGGGCATCGGCGGCACTATCGCGCGCAGGAGGGATTGGAGTACTGGCTGCGGTTGCGAATGGATGCGATTCCGGTCTCGAAGGAACGTTATAACCGCATGTCGGCACCGGCACAGAAGATGATTATCCAATCGATTCAGCGGGTGATGGCTCCGCTGCCCGCGGCGATGAAGAAGCCGCTTGCGAAAACCGAGCGCAACCTGGAGCGCGTGGAGAAATTAGTGGGCCTGTTCGAGCCGTTTATTCTGCACAACGAGCATGACTTTGTCGCGGATAATGTAGAGAAGTTGTCGCAGGCTCTGACGCCCGAAGAGAAAGAAATTTTCGGATATGACACGGCGGGGTTGGACTGGTGGGAGTACTGGATCGACATTCATATTCCGGCATTGCGGCGGTGGACGTATCCGCTGATTGAAGGGCGTCCGCTGGAAGCACGCGCGCCGCGGGTGCTGCAGATGCCGCCGGCGACGACAAAGACAACGACGACAGCACAAGAGAATGGCGATGCGGTGAAGACGGGGACGAACGGAGCAACGTGGCGATATTCCTGACCGGTGGAACCGGGTACATCGGCGCACACGTCGCCGCTAATCTGCTCGACCAGCATGACGCCGCCTTGAATCTGCTGGTGCGCGGCCGCGATCCGCGCGACGCGGAGCTGCGACTTTGGAATGCTTTGCAGCTGCACATGCCGTTCCCCAAATTCTATGAATACTTGCAGGCGAAGATCCGGATTTTTCGCGGCGATCTTACGTCACCACAGTTCGGACTCGATCCGGGCGATTACGACCGGCTCGTCCACAGCACCGACTCGGTGATCCACTGCGCGGCCTCGCTCAATCGGAAGTCGGAAAAAAGCTGCTTGAATGTGAATCTGCGCGGCACGCTCGAAGTGGTTCAGTTGGCGCGGCGAGCACAGTATTATCATGGGCTGCAACGGTTTTCGAATGTGAGCACGGTGGCGGTGGCAGGGAAACGCCGCCACGAGGTTGTGTCGGAAGATCAATCGATTGACTGGCAACGCTCCGATTACGATCCATATGCGCGGACCAAAAAATTTTGCGAGCACATGGTGCGCGAATTGCTGCCGGACGTGCCGCTGACGATTTTCCGGCCCAGCATCGTATTGGGGGACAGCCGGTATCCGCAGACGACGCAGTTCGACATGGTGCGGTCGTTCGTGTTCCTAGCGGGATTGCCGGTGCTGCCGTTTCGCCCGCATGACAAAATTGACATTGTGAATGTGGATTTCGTGGCGGACGCGATTTCGACGTTGCATATGAAGGCGAATCCGGCGTACGACACTTATCATCTTTCTTCCGGTAACGAGTCGCAGACATTTCAGGAGTTGACCAACGCGTTGGCGGCGGAGCAGAACAAGCGCGCGCCCGTGTTCTTACCCATCCTTGAGAATCCGTTCGACTCCGTCGTTAAGATGTTGGCAAACCGCAACGGGCCCGTCGGACACGGCGCGGCGCTGATGAAAGTTTTCATGCCGTACCTGACATGGAACACGGTGTTCGACAACACGCGGGTCACAACGGAAATGGGACGCAAGCCAGCGCCGTTTTCGCAATACAGTTTTCCGCTGCTCCGGTTCAGCCGTGAGCACAATTTTGAATACCCGTATCAGGCCTGGCCGGAGAGCGCGAGAGCAGGAGGGTCCGCCGCATGATGGACTTCGTCCTGGAAGCGTGGGTATCGGGCATCATCGAGGGTAAGAAAATTCAGTGGATGATGGGCAAGGGGGAGCCGTGGCAGCCGGGCGAGAAATTGAAACTGCTGTTTGCGGGCTACAACGGGACGCGTAATACGGGATCGGATGTGCGAGTGGAAGAGATGCTGCGGCAGATCCGGCGGATTCTGGGGCCGGAGAATGTTGACCTCAGCATGATGACGTTTAATTTTGACCGTTCGCGCGGATATTTCGAAGGGACGTCGCAGGTGCGGCTGCCGGATATTTTTCCGCCCTTCCTGGCGAATGAAGTACCAAAGCATCACGGTGTGGTGGCGTGTGAAGGTTCGATGTTCAAATCGAAATTCGCGAATGCGCTGGCGACGATGATGATCGGATCGCTGGGCATTGCGGCGGCGGAGAACAAGTTGTCGGTTGGCTATGGCGCCGAGGCAGGACAGATGGATCCGCTGGTCGCGAAAATGTGCGGCCGCTATTGCAGGAATTCATTGGTGATCACCCGCAATGAGGAGTCGCGGAAGATTCTTCGCGAACTGGGCGTCCCAACGGAATTGGGCACGGATACGGCGTGGACGTTTGAGCCGCTGGGCGCGGAGTATGGGCAGAAAGCGCTGCGCGATGTCGGTTGGGACGGGAAGACGCCGGTGCTGGTGGTGTGTCCGATTAATCCGTTTGAGTGGCCGGTGAAGGCGTCGGTCGCGAAGGCCGCGCTACACAGCCTAACCGGCGCATACAAGGAGAGCCACTACCGCGGGCCCTACTTTCATCATGCGGGGCCGGAGGCGGACCGGGCCTACGAGCATTATTTGAATTCAATTGCAAATGCGGTGGCCGCGTTCCGTCAGAAGAAGAATGTGTTCGTGATCATGGCGGCGACCGAGCGCATGGATGCCCGGCCTTGCCGGCGTATCTCGGAGAAGCTGGGTGGCGTTCCGGTGCTGACGTCGGATGATTACAACATGTACCAATTGGTCAGCATTCTGCGGGCTTGCCGCATGATGGTGTCTTCGCGCTATCACGGGATTGTGACTTCGATGCCGGCGCTAGTGGCGTCGGCAGGGATCACGATGGACGAGCGGATCCGGAATCTGATGAACGATCGCGGGCATCAGGAGTTGCTGATGAATGTGGATGATCCGGACCTGGAGGCGCGGACTCTGGCGGCGCTCGAAATTCTGGATCGCGATGGCGAACGAATTGCCGACGGGATCGCGCGGACCGTGATGAGGAATTTGAAATTGATGGCGCGGATGGGCGTGTATTTCGAAGAAGAAGTGCAGCGGCGCTATCCGGAGTTTCCCACCCGGCACGGAGAATGGAGCTGGGAGGATTATCTGCCGCCGATGAGCGAAGGCTTGCGGGCGCTGGTGGTGGCGTACGGATAGAGATCGCGGGGAGAATGCCTTTCTGCGGCGGTGGTGAGTGGAGCGCGTAGGGGTCCTTCGGCTCCGCGAATAATTTGCTTCGCGAATCATCCACTGCGCTCAGGATGACAAATTCGAAAAATACATGACTTTTTTAGAGCAGATTTTTGGGAGTTTGGAGCGCAGCGGCGATGCCATCGTGCTGCAGGAACTCGGCGATGGGCAGGCGGTGCCGCTTACAGCGCGGCAGTTGCTGGCTCAGGTGCTGGTGGCGCGGGCTTATCTGCGGCGACTGCGGCTGAAGAAGGGCGACCGCTGCGCGCTGCTGGCGCATAACTCGATGCAGTGGGTGGCGATGGATCTGGCTGCCATGGCGGAGGGGCTGACGGTGGTCCCGCTGTACGCGCGACAGGCGCCGGCTGAACTGGTCGCGATGATGAAGGATTGCTGGCCAGCGGTGATTGCTTGTGGTGAGCAGTCGCTGGCCGATGCGATCGTGGAAGCGTGGCCTGAGGCGCCGCCGCATTTCTGCTTCGAAAATGTTTTCACGGCAGGGCGCGGGCCGGTGGAGAATCCGGCGCTGGTGGTTGCGGAAGAAGATGTGGTGACGATCATCTACACCTCGGGCACATCGGGCGAGGCGAAGGGTGTGATGCTGAACGGGGGCAACGTCGGGCACATGCTGGGCTGCACTTCGGGGCGGCTGGATCAGCTCATGAAACGGCGTGCGGGGCAGGACGCCGTGTTTCATTACCTGCCGCTTTGCTTCGCGGGCTCGTGGATCATGATGCTGACCTGCCTGCTGCGCGGCAGCAAGCTTACACTGAACACGGATCTTGGGAAAATCGCCAGCGAGATGCGGCAGGCAGCACCGGATTATTTCCTAAATGTTCCCGCGCTTCTTGAACGCATGCGCAAAGCCGTCGACGAGCAGCTTTGGAAGACGGGTGGATTTCCGTTGAAGGTGTACACCAAGGCAAAGGGCGTGTGGGTGCGGCGGCATGAGGGCAAATCGCGTGCTGGGGACGGGTTCTGGCTCGGGCTGGCGAATCGGCTCGTGTTTCCTACGATCCGAAGAAAGATGATTGGCGGTAAGCTGCGCGCACTGATTTGTGGCTCGGCGCCGCTGAGTGTGGAGACGCAACTGTTTTTCATGATGCTGGGCATGCCGGTATTGCAGGTGTACGGGCTGACCGAGACGACGGCGATCTGCACCATGGATGATCCGGATGCGGCGGTAATTCCGGGACGCGCGGGGCCGGCGATTTCGGGCGTGGAGATGAAGATCGCGGAGAATGCGGAGATCGTGGTGCGCGGGCCGAATATTTTTCCGGGATACTGGGAACGTCCGGAGGAGACGGCGAAGGTGCTGCGGGATGGCTGGTTTCATACTGGCGATCAGGGCGAAGTGGACGCGACCGGAAACTGGAAGATTGTCGGCCGCATCAAGAACCTGATTATTCTGGGGTCGGGGCATAACATTGCTCCGGAGCCAATTGAGGACAAGATTCTGCACGAGTTGCCGGGTGCGATTCAGGTGGTGGTCGTCGGCAACGGGCGCGGATATCTGGCGGCGCTGGTCACGGGCAAAGTGAGCGGCGAGAAAACGCAGGCGGCGTTGGACCTTGTGAATCCGGGCCTGCCGCATTACAAGCAGGTGCGGGCCTTTCATCTGGAGGAGGAAGCGTTCACCATCGAGAGCGGGCTGCTGACGGCGAACGGAAAGCTGAAGCGCGACTTGATTGCGGAGCGGTTTCGAAACGAAATCGACGCGATGTACGAGGCTGCGCAGGACGAGGCCTCGAAGAATCAGGCCTCGAAAAACCGGGCGGCGACGACGGCATGAACGACTTCAAAGGGCAGACGCTTTCGTGGCAGATCGTGAACGGAGCGATTGAGCTTGCGTTGCATCGCGATCCTTGCAACGAGATCGGATCGCTCACGCTAGTCGAGTTGGAGAAATTCGCAGCGGCTCTGCCGGGG
>Ga0307475_10002370_pt1 | contig 11365 bp, 8 predicted proteins | sample atmos_gasesECM1C_FD_203317 | JGI IMG/M metagenome (GOLD analysis project Ga0307475, IMG submission 203317) | Hardwood forest soil microbial communities from Morgan-Monroe State Forest, Indiana, United States - atmos_gasesECM1C_515 | ecosystem: Environmental > Terrestrial > Soil > Temperate...
CGCAGCGAGCTAAGCGCCTGTATCGCCATCTACAACCAGATGAAGACCAGCCCGTTGCTTCAATCGAAGATGCATCGTGCGGGGGAATGTTCTCCCGGTGATGACAAAGAAATTGCCGCTCTCCAAATGGCTGATCTACTCGCAGGGGAATCCTGCAGCGCAATGGACACTAAGGTGATGAGCGATGTGTTCAATCTCATTAAGGGCAATAACAAGATTGTTCACATCCGCTGCGAACCCCCACGTCAATTCCCAAATAACCTGAAATTGCAGAAGATTGCTCGGCAGGTTCACAAGGAAGCAATCGAATTTCTCCGACGTGCGAAAAAAGGTTCTCCCGACAGATTCTCATCCGTTGAGGAAGTCGAGAAGTACGTCAACGATCTCAACGCAAGTGAGGCGTATTTTTATTTGGAATTGCAAAGGCATCTGGCGCAATTGGATGACGACGAAGACTACCAGGAGTTTAGAAAGAAGCTTCTTGCTGCTTACAAACCGGACGATCGGAATCGCTTTGGTTAGTCAAGTTAATTATTGCCCTTAGAAGCTCAGCAGCTTAGAAGCAGGAGGTAAACGTTTTTGACAACGGTTCCGCATAAGCCTACCATGGTGATTGAGCAAGCATCTTCCTCTTACTCTTTCAGGTCCTCTGAACTAAGTCAGCCCATCTGAAGTTTTTCCTCTTAGATCACACCAAGGAGGACCTGCGTTATGACACTTTTAGCCAATTGGGAACCCTTCCGCCAGTTTTCCGTCGCGCAAGAGCGCATGAACCGCTTGAACCGTCTTTTCCGCGAGTCGTACAACCCCGAGCTCCCCGAAGAGGCGTTGACGACTACCGGCTTCGCGCCTCTCGTTGACATTTACGAAGACGAGCACAACATCACGCTCAAGATTGAAGTCCCGGGGATCGATGAAAGCGAAATCGATGTGCGCATTGAGAACAACACTCTCACCGTAAACGGCGAGCGCAAGATGGAGAAGGAAGAAAAACAAGAAAACTACCGCCGCGTCGAACGGCAATACGGAAGCTTCAGCCGCTCATTCACCCTGCCAAGCTCGGTGGACTCGGCGCAAGTGAGCGCCCACTATGACCAGGGCGTGCTGAAGATTCATCTCGCCAAGAAGGCAGAAGCCAAGCCCAAGCAGATCAAGATCAGTGTTGGGAGCGAGAAGGTACTCGAAGCCAAGGGTCAGGGCAAGGCGGCGTAAAACCCGTAGTCAGTGAAATAAGAGGGAGGCGATTAGTTCGCCTCCCTCTGTGTTCTCGCGCTTCAGTTCTTCTTACCTCGTTGAGTCGGGCCAAGAAACTTGATCTATCTTTTTCCTTTCAACTTCACAGTCGTCCACATTGCCCTCCTCAGAATGGCAGCGGCGGCTTCGAGCAGGGCATGAACATTCAAGCAATAGTCAGGAGACACACGAGCCATGATTTCTGGTTCCAGTATTCTCGTCGTGGACGACGAACCCAGCATGCTTCGATATGCGAAGACGCTGCTGGAGGTGGACAACCATGCGGTAGAGACCGCCGGCAGCGGCTTCGAGGCCATCCAGCAGGTGCGGGCAGGGCTGAATCCCAATTTGATCCTGCTCGACATGGCCATGCCCGACATGAACGGTCTGCAGACGATCGAAGAGTGCAAGAAGATTCGTCCAGAGCAGAAGATCGTTATGCTGTCGTGCGTAAGCGATACCCGCACGGTAGTGCAGGCAATCAAGCTCGGAGCTATCGACTACGTAACCAAACCCTTCTACAAGTCGGACCTCGATGCGGTCTTGAAACACTGCCTGGAAGCGGAAAAGCCGAGTAAGAGCAGCGCCGATATCCTGCGTTACACCTTCTCCGACGATGTTGAGGTCGAGAATCTTGACGACGATCTGTTTTTCCTCGCGGCCAGTCCGCAGATGAAGCAGATCCGCGCGCAAGTGTCGCTCCTCGCCAAATTTGACGTTCCGGTGCTGCTGCTTGGCGAGAGCGGCGTTGGCAAGGAAATTCTTGCGCGTCTGATTCACAAGATGTCGATTCGCGCGCACCGTCCACTGCTGAAGGTGAATTGCGCCGCCTTACCGGCCGAACTTCTGGAGAGTGAATTGTTCGGCTATGAGGCCGGAGCGTTTACCGGCGCCGACAGGCCGAAGCCCGGCAAATTCGAGCAATGCAATAAAGGCACGATCCTGCTGGACGAAATCGCCGAAATGAGCCCGGCGCTTCAGGCGAAGCTCTTGCAGGTTCTCCAGGACGGTTCGTTCTGCCGCTTGGGCAGCCGCTCGAGCATCACCGTCGATGTACGCGTGCTGGCAGCCACTAACGTCAAGGTCGAGGAAGCGATCGCCAATAAGACCCTGCGTGAAGATCTTTATTATCGCCTGAACGCTTTCACCATGACGATCCCGCCGCTGCGCGAGCGGCGCGAAGAGATTCCGCTTCTCCTCAAGCACTTCATGAATCGGCTTTCGGAGCGATATGCCCATACGCCCCTGAGTTATTCCGAACGTTTGATGGGCTCCTGCATGCGATATCACTGGCCCGGAAACCTGCGCGAGCTCGGCAACTTTGTAAAGCGCTATCTCGTGCTTCAGGATGAAGAGATGGCAATTTCCGAGTTGGACTCAAAAAGCAGAGGCAGCCTCTCGGGCATAAGCAATGGCTTCACTGGAACATCGGCGAATGCGGCCGAGGGCGGGCTGAAATCGCTGGTCCGCGGGCTGAAAGACAAAGCCGAATTGCGCGCTATTGGGCAGGCGCTGGCCGCGAACAACTGGAACCGCAAACTCACGGCTGCCCACCTGAGCATCAGCTACAAGGCCCTGCTCTACAAAATTAAGCAATACCAGATCGTCCCGCCGGTCTCAGTAAGCTAGCGGGGCGGAAACACAAAGCAAAACCAACAACAAAATCTCACACGGATCAACACAGATGCGCACGGATCCTAACGGATAAATCTTCTCGATTTGATGCATTTGCAAAACGTGCTCACGTGCGCTTCACTACCGAACATTTCGGCTCGTTGGCAGGAACGCCGAGATGCACTAAACTACACTCTTTAAGAAAGGCTGGTTATGGCACGAGGCACCGTGAAGTGGTTCAATGATTCGAAAGGCTACGGTTTCATTACCCCGGACGACGGCAGCAAGGATCTTTTCGTCCATCACAGCGCAATTCAAGGTGAGGGATTTAAGTCCTTACACGAAGGTGACAAGGTCGAGTTCGATTCTGAGAAAGGACAGAAAGGACCGCAGGCGGTCAATGTCCGAAAGGCTTAATGCGTCCGCCGGTGCTCCTGCAAGCTTCTCAGAGCAGGCGACTCGCTCCGCATCTCCAAATTCTTTTCTTTCCTGTCGCGATCGCGTGCGGCTATAAGCTCTTTCTCCAGCCGATCGCAGTCACCGCATCCAGGCGAGAGTCCGCGCTCGTTTTGCGCAAGCAATTCTTCCATTTCGGCGCGACTCCGCAAAAGCCCGTCCCACAAGAATTGGTCGGCGGTGGCGATTAAATCGTGCGTGGCCATCTCACTTGTTGCAACTGAACGAGTGATGCCCCCGGTGTCGATGACCGAGACACTCCCATGTCGCATCGCAAATCTCTGCAGCTTGCCATAATCCATCGGGCGAAACCTCACTCCCCAGCGTAGTCGGGATGCTACCGAAGAGCAACGCGCGCCAGGATTTAAACGAGAGATGCCGTTGCGCACCAATCCTGAGTCATTGACCAGTCGAACCCCACGAGCGTAGTTTTGGTCGAAGGAAGGGGGTTTTTTCCATGAGCAAAGATCCAGGAAAGAATCCAGCAACGAAAGTTAGCGCCTCTCAAAGCACAAACGTAGAAGAGCAGATTCGCCAGCGTGCGTACGAACTATATGAGGCACGAGGACGAGAGGACGGTCATGATCTCGACGACTGGCAGCAAGCCGAAGCCGAAATCACAACTATCCAACGAAGAGCCGTCGCCGCCTGAACCCGGCGTAAACCTAAACCCCTCGCAACCTAAACCTGGCGCCGCCTAACCCACGCGACGGTCTCAAGCTCCCAAGCAAAAGCCGCTTCCAAAGCGGCTTTTTCATCCCAAACCCCGCAAAACTCGCGACACCAGGTCCCGACTTTTGCGGCGCCCAATTTGACGCATTCACAAGAGTTGGCGACGCGCGCGCGTGACATTCACCCAAGTTGCTATAGCTTCCAAAACCCAACTGTGCCATGATCCCCACATGGCAACCGAAAAACCGAAAAGCCAGACCGAGGGCAAATTCGCCGAGGCGATGCGCAAGAGCAAAGAGAAACGCGCGGGCATGCAGCAGCAGTCGGAGCAACAGGCACAAGCGAAAGAAGAATCTATCCAACGCGAAGAAGCGAATCGCCAAGACCGAGACTTCAGCAACACCAAAGACTCAGAAATCTAAGCCGATCCCATAACGCATTACCCAATTCATCCGGCCTTTAGCTCCGGAATTATTTAATCCTAAATACCATCGCACGCCCTTCGTGCTTGCTTAGTTTGCGAGCGCGACCGAGGCTCACCATGACATATAGGGAATTGAGGGGCACGAAAGGCACGCGGAAAAGATCCGGCCGACCGCTTCGCTTGGCAAGCGCCGGCCCCGTCACTTCCTGGCGGCGGAACTTCCGCGCAATGATGTCAGGTATTTTGAGGTTCACTACATTTACGTTCAAGCCGCCGCGGTTGTTCGGAGCTACGACGAGATAGCCGAGGTTGCCCTTGAAGACGTGGTACGTACTTCTGTCTCCTTCGGCTTGGCCGATGTATTGGAGTTCCTTGAAGAGAGCCGGAATCCGCATGTATTCCTCCTCGCCTGCTGCGCCTGCAATTGATTAGTCAGAGAATCTTACTGAATCCTGACATCCTTGTTTCCAAAAAGCTGCGACAAAAGCAAAACCAACGGCAAAAGCTCACACGGATCAACACGGATGCACACGGATCTTCACGGATTCCTCCCATCCGGCAGTCAGTACCGTCCCGCGGTAGCGGACGGGTGCAGTGCTCCAGGTGGATGCAGCACCAATTCACCCATTCGCTATCGCGAACGGTACTGACATCAACTCAATGCCCTCACCCGTCTGCTAGCTGGACACATCAATCCTGATCCGCTCTAGACTCGAAGGGAATGAGGTCGTCGCGCGTGATGCTTTATGTGCTGGACTGCGAACTGGCCATTCGCACGACGAGAGAAGCTTCGGTGCTGCCTCGGAACGTGTTCCTCAGGGCTTCGTCGTCGATATTGGCGGCGATAGAATCCACAATTTCGGCTGCCGCGCGGAATGACTCCCGGCCTGCGGAATCCTGGCCGAGCTTCATCAGAACGCGACCTAGAGCGGAATAGATCTTCCAGGCCACAACCGGCACGGGACGTGTTTGCAGGATCTCACGCGCAGCCAGCAACTCCTGGTGCGAGCGCTCGAAATCACCCGATCGGCCGGCGACCTCGGCCAGCAGTTTTCTGGCCACCGCCATGTACTTTCCGCAATCGTTGTGACAAGCCTCATCCCAGAGCTGGTTTGCGTAGCCCAGGGCCGATTCAAGTTGCTGTTCTACCAGGCAGTGCTCGGCTCTGGCGGCGAGGTGTCGCATGCGGTAGCGCCAGCGAAACCAGGCGTCGCGGTGGAAGATGTCATCTACCGAGCGAAAGGTCTCATCGATTGCGCCGTGGTTGATTCCCATTCCGGTTTTATCTATTCCGATGTTGATGAGCGAGTTGGCTTCCGCCTCCAGGACACTGTGCAGGCGCGCGATCTGCACCCCGGATTCATCGTGCTTAAGCGCGCTTTTCAGGTCACCGATTTCGCGATAGATCCAGCCAACACAATTTGGCAGGCGTGGGAACCAGAAGCGGTCGCCGTTCCGCGAGGCCGTCTCCAGTGCGGATTGCAGCGTCTTTAGCGCCGCCGACATCTTTCCCAGGTTCCCTTGCGACAGCCCAAGGAAGAAGAGTGAATACATTAAGGTAAAGCTGTCGCGCAACTCCGTGCTGAGTGCATGGGCCTGCGTGACCATCGGGATGGCTTTCTCATACTCCGATTGGAAAAAGTGCAGCGCGCCACGCCACGCCAGTCCTGCCATCAGCCCAGGCTTGTGCCCGCTCGCCTCCGACCTTCGAATCACTTCGTCCAGGGATTTCTTCGCATCCTCCAGTTCTCCGTAGCAAAGGTGCTTCATCGCAGTCATCATGGTGATATCGATGCGCAACGCTTCATCACCGGCGCGCTCCACCGCATCGCGAGCTTCACTCATGCGCGTCCGCATCTCATCCATGCGATGTGACCAGAACAGCGCATTAGCCAGCGAGATCAGCGCGGTGCACTCGGCTTGCGCATCGCCCAGCGCCTTTGCCGCTGTCAGAGCAGCTTCAAAGTCTCCGGCGGCGGCGGAAAAATCGCTGAGCGCCACTCTCACCGTTCCACGCTTCAGGAAGGCAGATGTCAAAAACTGTCCTTGCAGGTCCTGTTTCGTTTTGGGAAGGAGGTCAATCGCCCTGGTGAAATGCGCATTGGCTTCGACATTGGCAAATACGCGTATCGCATTCTCCCCCGCTGTAAGCAGGTACTCGAAGGCCTGATCGAACTCGCGGCCTCTTTCAAAATGGCCGGCAAGCTGGCTTGCGATGCGGTTGGGATCGTCGCGGTGCCGGGCGAGAAGCTGGTTGGCGAGTTCGCGATGGAGCAGCACGCGGCGCTTGGTCACCAGTTCTGAATAGAGCACGTTCTGATACAGCGCGTGGGCAAAACGATAGCGCGTGGCAACTTCACCATCCGGATACTCCGTTTCGCCGCGGTTAATCACCAGGCGATGCTTCTTTTCGATTTGCGCCAGGTCTTCTTCGACCTCGATGTCCGAACGTCCCATCAGCACGGCCAGAAGGGTGGACGTGAATTCGTCGCCTTCCACGCTGGCATATTGCAGCAGCTTGCGGTGCTCTTCACTGGTCGCGTCCAGTTGACGCTGAATCATGCTGCGGACGGTCTCCGGGACCTCGAGAATCAACTCTTCCAGGCTGCGCGACAAAGTCCAGCGATCGTTCTGCCAGACCAGGATGCCTCCTTCTTTCAGGTACTGAAGCAAAGCGGTGGCAAACAGGGGATGCCCTTCGGTTTTGTGGTGAAGCAGGGCGATCAGAGCATCGGGAAAATCGTTGGGCTTGAAGTGCTCTTCCAGATAGCGGGCAAGGTTGTCCAGGGTGAGTGTCGCCAGCGCGATCTCCTCGCAGAGATGCCGGCTGCGCAGCTCAGCGCGGTAGCCCTTCAGCGGATGGGAGGGCGAAGACTCCACTTCCGCCGCCCGAAACGTTCCCACCACCATGATGCGATGCTTCTCCATGCGGTGGCAAAGGTGCCGAAGCAAGTCGATGCTCGACACGTCCGCCCAATGGAGGTCCTCGAGTAAAACCAGCAACGGAGACCGCGACGCGATCTCCTCCAGGGCGTCCGTCATCTCCCGCTGCATGCGCTCCTTGCTGGCGCCGATCGTCTCGCGTTGCAACTGTTCGATGATGCCGGTAGAAGCGAAGACTGCGGGAAACTGCAGGCACCAGGTGGGAGCGTGTGCGCGCAGAATTCGCGTGACCCGATCGCGGTGGGGACCGGCAAGCAGCGTCCCGATTGCCTCCAGAAAAGGCATGTAAGCTTCGCCGGGACCGTACTGCTCCACACAGTGTCCGCGGGTAATCACGACGCTGGGGTAAGTTGCACGAACACGGGCCAGAAATCGATCGGCAACAGAAGTTTTTCCGATCCCCGCCTCGCCAGTAATGAAGACCAGCCTGCCACTGGAATTGATGGCCTGCTGCAGCATGGTTTCAAGCTGCATCAGCTCCGCATCCCGACCGACGATTGCTTCTGTGCGCTCGTCGAGCTTCGCCGCCTGGGGCGCCACGGCGCTCGATGCAGGGCCGGAGACCATTTCCCGAATTGCGACTGCAACTTGCGCAGCGGTTGCCAGCCGACGGCTGCGGTCCTTCTGCATCATTTGTTCGAGCAGAAGATCAAACGAGCGCGGAATCTCGGGACGCACCGAGCTGGGTGGATCCGGGCTTGCGTTGGCAATGGAATCCAGAATGTGCAGAAAGTTATTTCCGACAAACGGCGCGCGTCCGCTGGCAGCTTCGTACAGCACCGTGCCCAACGAAAAGATATCGCTTCGGGCGTCCAGTTCTTCCCCGCGCGTTTGCTCGGGCGACATGTACGCGGCGGTTCCGAGCACGATCCCAGCCCCGGTGAGGGAAGCGTCAAGGGTAACTTCAGGGGACGCATTGACGATCTTCGCTAAGCCGAAATCGAGAACCTTCACATTGCCGCGCTGATTGACCATGATGTTCGCGGGCTTCAGGTCGCGGTGCACAATGCCGGCAGCATGCGCAGCATCCAGCGCGTCGGCGATGGCAATGGCCCACTCCGATAACCTGGAAAACGGAACCGGTCCGCGAGAGATAATCTGCGCCAGGGTTTCCCCTTCCACGTACTCCATCACGATGAAGTCCTGGCCCTCGGCCTGTTCTACGGAGTAGATCGTGCAGATGTTTGGATGATTGAGTGCGGAAGCGGCGCGCGCTTCACGCTCGAACCTCTGGAGTGCGTCGGGTGAGTTCAGCTCATGCTCCGGCAGAAACTTCACCGCGACGAGCCTTCCTAACTTTGTGTCCTGGGCGCGGTAAACGATTCCCATTCCACCGCCGCCCAGGCGGTCGCTGATTTTGTAATGCGCAAGAGTCCGGCCCAGCATGAGCACCCCTCTGCTTGCGGGCAATATATGAATAAAGGGTCTCCAAGTCAACGACCTGCCCTCGCGCGCAGGATTGAAACCAAGTTCGCCTGCAAACAGCGCCGATTCTAGGGATGCGTTAAAAATCTGCGCCGGAGCCACGGATGCGCGGCATTCCAAAACGGGAATCCCTACTTACACCCGACCGCCCGCAAAGGAATGCCGCCCTTCGGGCTTTCAAACGAGGGCCTATCGCGACTTGGCTTAGTCGTCATCAGGCGACTTAGGATTGTCCGGCTTTCCGTCTGGATTCCTGGCGCCATAATGATCGGCAAGCTCTTTCGCGGTGAAAGCATGCGTGTAGCTCTCTTGTACTTCGGGCAGCATGGCCGAATTCCACTCAAACCACGCGCGCGTCAGCTTCTGATAGATGTCCGGATGGCGATCTTTGAGGTTCGCGCGCTCCAGCGGATCATCGACGACATTGAACAGAAAAGTATTCTCCAGGATCTTGAGAAATTTATAGTCTCCATCGCGGGCCGCTCGCTGGGCGTTTGCCTTGTATCGCCAGAACAGCTTGCGAGGCAGGGGCGTAGCGCTGGGGCCGAGCAGCGGTAAAAGGTTCATGCCGTCCGGCGGATGACCCGGATCGGGCGCCGTGCCGGCCGCAGCCAGCAGCGTGGGAAGCCAGTCCATGCTGATGCACACCTGATCGCTTGTGGTTCCCCGCGGCAGCCGAGCGGGCCACGACACAATGCACGGAATGCGCAGACCCCCTTCCAGCAATTCCGTCTTCTTGCCGGTGAACGGCCAGGTGTCCGCGAAACGCTCGCCGCCGTTGTCGCTGGTGAAGATCACGATCGTGTTGTTCGTCAGGCCATTGCGATCGAGCGCAGCGACAACACGTCCGATCTGCTCGTCCATGCCTTCGATCATGCGCTGGTAGGTCTTCTGCGTACCACCGTCGAAGTCAATCAGTCCCCAGGAAGATTTCGCCACTCGCTCCGATTCCGCCTGGTCGCCCGGAGCTTCCCACGGCCAGTGCGGAGCATTGAAGTGCAGGCTGAGGAAGAATGCTTGATCCGACTTAGCATACGCATCGATCACGCTAACCGCGTGGCGGCCGAGCAGCTCCGTGAGATATCCGTTCTGCTGGAGCGGCACATCGTCGTCCCACAAGTCGTCGCCCGCCCCATTCTTGTGCGAGTAGTAGTCGAGGGCTCCGCCGCGAAAGCCGTAGAAGTGATCATAGCCGCTCTTTAGCGGACCAAATTTCGGCAGGACTCCCAGATGCCACTTACCGATCAGCGTCGTGCTGTAGCCGGCCTTTTTCAACAACGAAGGCAGCGTCGGATGCTCAGGAGGAAGGCCGATTTCAGGCCGGCCAGCCAGCGGTTCTTCGAGTCCCAGCGGCAGCCGGTACTGATAGCGACCGGTGATCAGCGCCGTCCGGGTGGCGCTGCAAACCGCCGAGTTCGCGTAAGCCTGCAGGAAGCGCACGCCGCTCGAAGCGATTCCGTCAATATTGGGTGTGCGGAAGTCAGGCCGCCCATAACAGGACACGTCGGCGTATCCCAGATCGTCGGCAAGAATGAAGACAATGTTCGGCGGCCGGCCCCGCTCCGTTTGATTCGCTCCTAGATTCGCTTTCAGGGCGATAACCGCGGCGGCCGCTCCCCGCAGAAAGTCGCGTCGCGTCCGTGCATTCCGACCGACTGGCATGTCTTCGCTCCTCCAGGCCCGCCAATGTACATGTCGGGAACCTGAGCTGTCATCCAGAGCCTCAGTGGTTGGCGCCGAACGATCTCTGAGTTTCTGGTTCGTGGACAATCGCTGAAGGAAGCCGAAGATTCAATCCAGCTCTTATTCGAGCGCTCCCCGTTCACGCAGCAACGTCACACTCTTGTTCTGATACGAACCGCTGGGGAACAGCCGGGCATAACCCAACGGTGTGCACTCGACAAACTCGTCCGGTCGTTCGTAGTGACCAGGAAGCTTCACGCGCAGTGTCAAGTCGGCTCCGCGATCGAGGAGCAACCGCGCCACCGGCAATCCCCAATCGTAGAACTGGGCCACGGCATGAAAAATCGGAGTCTGTCCGCCGACGCCGAATTCATCGATTTCCGCGCTTACATTGACGTCTGCTCCACGGTCGAGCAGCAGCGTCGCTGCATCAAGGTTTCCGTATTCCGCCGCAACGTGCAAGAGGGTAGCGTTGTGCAGTTTCAACCGGCGCTCGCCCGTAGAGCCGAAGTCCAATTCGGGAAATCGGCGATGCAGCAGCGCGGGTTCGGCGTCAAGCTGTTCTGCGAGAAGATCGAGGCGGTTGCGAAGCAGACTCAATACCGGCGGCAAGTTGTATCGAGTGGTGCAGCCCGCCTCGGCCAGGATATCCATGCACTCGCCGAGCTCCTTGGAACGCCCATAGGTGCCAATCACATAGTCCAGGGCTGTGCCGGGATACTTGTGCTGCGGATCAGCACAGTTGGGATTCGCGCCGCGTTCCAGCAGCCATTTCAAGGGGGCGGGCTCTACGGTTTCGCAGGGCGCGAAGATGATAGGGAAGTATCCGTTCCACAACGCGTTCACGTCGGCGCCGCGAGCGAAGAGTAGTTCCATCATGGGAATGCGATAGCCCACCAGTGCAGCTCGCATCAA
>Ga0307475_10002371_pt1 | contig 11364 bp, 8 predicted proteins | sample atmos_gasesECM1C_FD_203317 | JGI IMG/M metagenome (GOLD analysis project Ga0307475, IMG submission 203317) | Hardwood forest soil microbial communities from Morgan-Monroe State Forest, Indiana, United States - atmos_gasesECM1C_515 | ecosystem: Environmental > Terrestrial > Soil > Temperate...
GCCCGCCGACGCCTTTTCTTCTCGTTCGCTCCTGCTAACGAGTCGGCTGGCGGAGCGGAGGAATCTCTCTTCGATCTATCGCGCAAGCCAGCAACTCTTAATCCCGCTCAAATTTTTCAATCACTTCCCGCGGAATCGCCTGGCTCTTAATTTTATTTTTCTCGCCAGGCGCGTTAACAACCCATACGCGCTTCTCGAATCCCTCCACAGCCAACTCCTCTCCTTTAAAGAGCCGGTGGTAAACGGAAAAACTGGCCCTGCCCCATTCCGTGATATTGGATTCAACCACCACAGTGTCACCGAACGAAGAAGGCAAAAGAAAACGCGCCCGCGATTCCACCAACGGTATTCCACCGATAGCGTACTTCTTCAACATTTCCTGCTTAGGCAGCCCCGCACGTTCAAACAATGCATTCGTGCAAGCATCAAAAAATTCAAAATAGCGCGGGAAATAAACAATGCCCAAGGGATCGCAATCACCCCATTCGATGTGAATGCTCCGCTTATTAACCAGCATAGGTTCGCAAAATCGAAGTGTATTTCATCGACAAGAGTCTACACATAGGAGTGCGGTAAAGTAATAGGATTGATGGTGGCAAAGTGGCAGCGAAAGGCGAGAATGGAAACAGCCTACATTTGCGATGCGATTCGAACGCCGTTCGGACGCTACGGCGGCAGCCTGGCCTCGATCCGCGCGGATGATCTGGCCGCCATTCCCATCGCCGCGTTGATGGCCCGCAACGCCGCCGGGGACTGGGCCGCATTGGATGATGTGATTTACGGCTGCGCGAATCAGGCTGGGGAAGATAATCGCAACGTGGCCCGCATGGCTCTTCTGCTGGCGGGCTTGCCGAAAGAAGTGCCGGGCTACACTGTGAACCGCCTGTGCGCCTCGAGCATGGAAGCAGTCGCCAGCGCGGCGCGATCAATCAAAGGCGGGGAGGCCGACCTGATGATTGCCGGCGGCGTGGAGAGCATGTCACGCGCACCCTTTGTGATCGGCAAGCCCGACTCCGCATTTTCCCGCGCAATGAAAATGGAAGACACCACCATGGGTTGGCGCTTCGTGAATCCCCTGATGAAAGCCAAATACGGGACGGACACAATGCCGGAAACCGGTGAGATTGTGGCGGAAGAATACAACATCTCGCGCCAAGATCAGGACGCATTCGCGCTGCGCAGCCAGCAACGCGCCGCGGCTGCCACGGCTGATGGAATCCTCGCCCACGAAATTGTGCCCGTACCCTTACCTCAAAAAAAAGGCCCGCCGGTGAACTTTTCGGCGGATGAACAGCCTCGGCCAGACAGCTCCTTGGAAGGCCTGGCAAAGTTAAAAGGCGTAGTAAAACCAGAAGGCACCGTAACCGCGGGCAACGCGTCAGGCATCAACGACGGAGCTTGCGCGATCCTACTGGCATCGGAGGCTGGCGCGAAACGCCACGGCTTAACCCCGCGCGCTCGCGTGTTGGCTTCCGCCGCAGCAGGAGTGGCGCCCAGAATTATGGGCATCGGTCCAGTGCCTGCAACTCGCAAGGCGCTGAGTAGAACGAAACTGTCTTTGAATGACATGAACGTCATCGAACTAAATGAAGCGTTCGCGTCGCAAGCTCTCGCGGTGCTTCGCGAATTGCACCTGCCCGACGACGCTGCTTATGTAAATCCCAACGGCGGCGCCATCGCGCTGGGTCATCCGTTGGGCGCCAGCGGCGCGCGCTTGATTACCACCGCCACGTATCAACTGTCGCGCACACGAGGAAAATATGCCCTATGCACCATGTGCATCGGCGTGGGACAAGGCCAAGCAGTGATTTTGGAACGCGTATAGGCGATGAATATCACGTGATGACCTTGCTTGATCCGTTGTTCCGTTGGGAACCCGTCGCGAAGCTCTTTCGCGACGATAGCTATTTGCAAACGATGTTGGATTTCGAGGCGGCTCTGGCGCACGCGGAAGCCAACTCTGGCATAATTCCCTCCTCTGCTGCAAACGCCATCGCCGCAAAATGCCGCGCCGAATTATTTGATAAACAAAAACTAGGCGAAGCTGCCAGCCTGGCAGGAAATCTCGCCATCCCGCTGGTCAAGCAGCTTCGCGCTTCGGTGGCTGCCGACAACAAAGATGCCGCCGGCTTCGTCCATTGGGGCGCGACCAGTCAGGACGCCATAGACACCGCGCTAGTTTTGCAATTGCGCGACGCGCTTGCGCTGATTTCGGGTGATCTGGAGAATTTGTGTGCCAGGCTCGCCAAGATGGCTGACCAACATCGCCTCACCCCCATCGTAGGTCGCACATGGATGCAACATGCTGTCCCCTCCACGCTCGGAATAAAATTCGCGGGATGGTTGGACGCCCTAGTCCGCCACCGCGAACGTTTTCGCCAAATGCAAAATCGCTGCCTCGTTCTGCAATTTGGTGGCGCGGCAGGAACACTCGCGTCCTTGGGCTCACGAGGCGGACTCATCGCCAGACATTTGAGTGAGCAGCTGAAACTCCCTTTGCCTCAAATACCCTGGCACAGTCATCGCGATCGCCTGTCAGAAATTGCCACCACTCTAGGACTCTTGACCGGCACGCTGGGCAAAATCGCACGAGACATTTCCCTCCACATGCAAACCGAAATTGACGAATTGCGCGAACCCTCGGAAGAAGGTCGTGGCGGATCGTCCACTATGCCCCACAAGCGCAACCCCGTCGCATGCGCGATGATTCTCGCGGCCGCAATTCGCGTGCCAGGATTAGTAGCCACCATGTTGAGCGCCATGGCGCAGGAAGACGAACGCGGTTTGGGCGGATGGCACGCCGAATGGGAGACTCTGCCGGAAATTGTGTGCCTCACCGCCGGAGCGATGCATTACTTGGCCAATATTGTTCCGCGCCTTGAGATCGACGTGAAACGCATGCGCGAAAATCTGAATCTGACCAAAGGCTTGATTTTTGTCGAAGCAATAACCGCGGCGCTAGGTGAAAAAATCAGCCGCTCGCAAGCCCTTGAATTAATCGACGCCGTCTGCGACCAAGCCATCAAAGAAAAACGCCATCTGAGAGACGTTATCAATGACGACCAGAAAATCGCCAAGCATCTTTCAGCCGACCAGCTCGATAACCTCTTTGATCCGCGAAATTATGCCGGAGCATCCAACGAGTTTATCGACCGCGTCCTTGACAACCATAAATCCCAGAAAAATTCCTAGGCGGTGCCGCTGTGCCATTTGTTGAAACCAAGGATCTACGCATGCACTACGAACTGGACGGCCCACCAACTGCGTCCACGCTGGTGCTTTCCAATTCGCTAGGCACGAATCTGTCGCTCTGGGATGCGCAACTGCCAGTTTTTGCTAAGAACTTTCGCGTATTGCGTTATGACTCGCGTGGCCACGGTAAGACTTCCGTGACTCAAGGTGAATATTCAGTAGAGATATTGGCACGTGATGTCATTCAATTGCTGGACGCGTTAAACCTGGAGCGTGTAAATTTTTGCGGCCTCTCTATCGGCGGAATGACCGGCATGTGGCTGGCCGTAAATGTGCCACAGCGGTTGCAAAACCTGGTGCTCTCCAACACAGCGCCGAAAATTGGCAAGCCCGACACCTGGAATGAACGCATAAGAGCCGTTCGCGAGGGAGGTACCAAGGCTGCCGCTCAGCAGGTAATTGATCGGTGGTTTACGCCGGAATTTCGCGCCAGCCACCCGGGTGAAGTAACGAAAACCCGTCAGATGATCGAAACCACCAGCGCGGATGGTTACGTAGATTCGTGCGCTGCCGTCCGTGATTTTGATTTCTGGGAAAAGGTGAGCGCCATTCGCGCGCAAACTTTAGTAATCACAGGAACCCACGATTCAGCTGCGCCGCCTTCTGAAGCGCAGAAACTCGCGAAGCAAATTCCCGGAGCGCGGTATATCGAACTCCCAGCGGCCCACATCTCAAACGTTGAGGCCGCTAGCCGCTTCACAGAAGAAGTAAGCACATTTCTTCGCAATTAAGGAGCCTCAATGGACGAACGCGAGCGGTTCGAAACGGGCATGAAAATTCGGCGCGAAGTCCTAGGTGACTCGCATGTGGACGCCGCGAGAGCGAAACGCAACGTATTTAGCGAAGCATTTCAGGATCTCATCACCCGCTACGCGTGGGGCGAAATCTGGACTCGTCCCGGTTTGCCGCGACAAACGCGCAGTCTGATCACCGTAGCGATGCTGGTAGCGCTGAACCGCGAAGAGGAACTGCGCCTGCATTTGCGCGCCGCCTTAAGTAATGGCGCGACCCAGGAAGAAATCCGCGAGACGTTGTTGCAATCAGCAATTTATTGCGGCGTGCCAGCCGCCAATTCAGCGTTTCGCATCGCCCAAGATATTTTTAGCGAAAAACTTAAACAGCCTCGACCAAAAATACAACTGAGACGAAAAACATAAGCAGAGCTCCACTCCATCCACGATCCGCTCCAAAAAATCGATGCGGGGCACCGTCCTTTTTGCGTCCGAGTCGATAAGTCTGGCGCCCCGCTGGCTTCCTCAACCCCGCCCAAATGCTGACTTTCTGACGCCTAAAACGAATGCTTTTAGCATTGCCCTAAACCAGCATAAAGTCTATATTGTCAGCACTATGCACACCCCTCCCGGTACTCGTTTCAACCTATTCGCCCGCCTATTTCCCGCCCGGCGAAATATAAGCTTTCTGGCAGCACTCACATGCCTCGCCGTCACCCTCACAGCTGCCCCGGCCCGACCTGATCGCGCAACAGATCTCCACGGTCTCGGCCCCATCCGCGCCTACATTTCAACCGGCTGGGACACCTTGACGCGCTCAATGAACGAATGTGGAACCGTGGTGGATACCAAACTCGCAGCCGCCTCGGTGATGTATCTTCCCGCTGATTTTCACGAACCGGCGTCGCTCACCGCATTACAGAAACAATGCAAATTCGAAGTGAAACATTTGCCAACGGTGATTCATCACCCCGGCGAAGTGGATGCCGACAGCTTGAATCCTCCCGGCCTCCTGTACCTCGAAAATAAATATGTAGTTCCTGGCGGCCGCTTCAATGAAATGTATGGTTGGGATAGTTACTTCATCATTCGAGGACTGGTGCGCGACGGGCGCATCGATCTGGCCCGTGGCATGGTCGAAAATTTTTTCTTTGAGATCGAACACTACGGCAACGTGTTGAACGCCAACCGCAGCTATTACCTAAGCCGCTCACAACCCCCATTTCTCACTTCCATGATCCTCTCCGTCTACGATTCGCAAAAAGCCACAGGCCATGAGGACAAGAATTGGCTCGCCAAAGCATACGCATTCGCGGTGAGAGACCACGACATGTGGACGCAAGAACCGCATCTCGCTGGCTCGACAGGCTTGTCGCGATACTTCGATCGCGGGAATGGTCCGTCCCCCGAAAGCGTAAAAGATGAAACCGGACACTATCGCGATGTGACCGCGTTTTTTTTGCGCCATCCCGAACTGGACGATCATGACTTGGTGCGAAAAGATGCCGGCAAAATTGAGCCACAGACCTTTGGCGCTCAATACTCCGTGCGCGTCTGCGACTCCGGCCACGATGCTTCTCCCAAAGTTGCGCAAGCGGCGAGCGAACACCCCGACTGCGAGACCGCCGAAGATATCGCTCTGAGCGCGGATTTCTACAAAGGCGACCGCTCCATGCGCGAATCCGGCTACGACATTTCGTTTCGATTCGGCCCTTTCGGCGCAGGCACCCAAAACTACGCCCCGGTATGCTTGAACAGCCTGCTGTACAAGACCGAAAAAGATTTACAGCAAATGAGTGAAACCTTGGGACACAACGAGGAAACTCGCAAGTGGGCGCGCTTGGCCGATGAGCGCAAAGCAAATATCGACAAATATTTGTGGAACGAAAAGGCTGGAATGTTTTTCGATTACAACTTCGCCAAACAGCAGCAATCTACCTACGGCTACGTCACCGTCTTTTATCCGCTATGGGCAGGATCAGCCACTCCCGATCAGGCCAAAGCAGTGATGAAGAATCTCTCCATCTTTGAGAAACCGGGCGGGCTGGTGATGAGCCCTTACGAAACCGGCGGCCAATGGGATTTTCCCTACGCCTGGGCACCTAATCAACTGCTCTCGGACGAAGGCATGCGCCGGTACGGATTCAATGAAGATGCCGATCGCGTCTCCTATAAATTTCTCTCTACCGTCGCGGAAAATTTCAGGCGCGATGGCACCATTCGAGAAAAATACAATGCCGTGACCCGCTCTTCGGAAACTGCCGTGACCGCTGGATATCACGTGAATATCGTCGGCTTCGGATGGACCAACGGCGCATTCCTGAATCTGCTGCACGACTTGCCAAAGCCCATGGCTGAGCGCCTGGCGAAAGAGCAAGATACTGCGCCGCCAGTAGCAGCAAAAGCTGCGTCCCCGTCTGCGAACTAATCGAGCTGTTGAACGCTCGCGTGGAGAACTGACTTCAGGAACTTTACATCCGGTTTTGGGGTAGCTCCGATTTGAGACGCCACCCACGAACCCATGCGATTGGCAGCTTCATTCATTTCATCCAAAGTTGCTCCGCGTAAATAGTGATGGATCAGCGCAGCTGTAAATGCGTCGCCGGCGCCCACGGTATCCGCCACCTCAGTCGGAAAGCCGGGATGCCTGTGCACACCGTCGGCGGCCACAAGCGAACTTCCGTTCGGGCCTTCCGTTACGCACACCAGCTTCAAACCACACGTGTGCAACAGCCAATTCGCCGCCGACTCTTTGACATTTGATTTGTGTCCCAGGAGCTGTGAAACCTGCAGTAACTCGTCCTCATTAACCTTCATGATATCGGCGCTCTTTGCCGCTTCGCGTAAGATGTCCGCGGAAAAGAAAGACTGGCGCAAATTTACGTCGAAAACTTTTACGGCGTTAGGCCGCAAGTTTTGAAGAAACAGTCGAATCGTCGCTCGCGAACGCTCCGAGCGCTGCGCCAGCGAGCCGAAGCATATCGCAGCGGCGCGTCCTGCGAGCGCCTGCCACTGCGAAGTCCACTCGAAATTATCCCAGGCAACATTTTCAGCGATTTGGAATTTCGGCTGGCCGTCCTCAAACACTTCCACTTTCACCGTGCCTGTCGGACTTTTGGTATCCAGCTGCAGCCACTCCTGCGATAGCCCCAGTTTCGCTAATCTCCGCGCGGCGGCATTTCCCAGGCGATCCCGCCCAACTCGGCTGGCCACCACGCCTTCGTCACCAAGCAGATTGGTCATGTACGCAAAATTGGCCGGCGCGCCGCCCAACTCTTTACGATTAGGAAAGACGTCCCACAGCAATTCCCCGAGACCGACAATAGTGTATTTAGCGGCCATAAACTCGATTCCAGCCTGACGCGCCACAACAGCGCTTCTTTAACAAAAAATATTCCCGAGCTTTACGGTTTGGGATCCTTAGCGGATTGCAAACTTTCCGCCAGTTTCAATTCGCGCTCCGCATCTTCCATCCGCCCCAGCGCTCGATAAGACTGGCCCAGCAAATGGTGCGTTACGGAATTGTTAGGGTCCATTGCCAGCGCCCGCTGCAACGAACGCACCGCAAGTTCGGACTCGCCCTTTTTCTCCAGAACTTTCCCCAGCAGAATATACGGGCCGCTGGAAGTAGAATCGAGCCAGATCGACCGCTGCAAGAGCTTTTCCGCCTCATCAAATTTCTGCGCGCGAGAGTACGCGTCCGCCAGTTTGTAGTACGCCGCAGGATTGCCGGGGTTAATGACAATCTCTTGTTCAAACTGAGCCGTCGCTTCGGGAAGTTTGTTTTCATACAGATAAAGCTCGCCCAATACCTGATGCGCCAACGGAAGCTTACCATTAAGCTCAATCGCTCTTTTGCTGTATTCCTCGGCTACCGGAGCAAAATCGAGACGTAGCAGTAGGCGCGCGGTGAAAAGATACGCCGCAGCCGAATCGGGAGGAACTTGAAACATTTTCGCGAACGCTCGACGCGCGCTCGCATAATCTTTCGTCTGAATATACGCGACACCAAGAATGTAGGACGCATCTACACTGGCGCTCGGATACCACGACTGCACTTTCACAAGGTAAGGAATCGCTTCCGCTGGCTTATTGGAAAGATACAGCGAGAGTCCGGTGAGCTGTGTAGCCTCGGCATCGTCGGGATTTTCAGCAATCGCGCGTTGGAGCGCCGCGACCGCGTTGCGATAATCGCCTTTCCGGTAATAAGTAACCCCAAATTCGTGCGAGAGATTTTTAGCCGTGGGATTGGATTTGGAGATTTCATTCAACCCAGTAAGCGCGTCGTCGAATTTACCTTGCTCGGTCAGCCGGTGAACTTCTTCGTAAGAAGGCGCGGCATTCGCTACAGACTGCGCCTTAACCGAAAGTTGCAAAAAAAATAATAAGCCGAGAATGAGCTGCGAGCGCAGAGCGAAATTTCTGAATTGTGGAAGATTCATAGCCAGTAAAAACCGCAGCCCGACTGCCTGCCTCGCACTCCGAAAAGCGATTAGACCATAAAAAACGGGGAGCCCGCGAGGGGCTCCCCGTCTTGTTATGAATAGTAGTTAGAGTTAGAACGTCAGCCGCACACCGAATTGCAATTGCCGCATCCCCACCGGAGAACCCGGTGCCGAATCAGCCTCGATATCCGTGATTTGACCGGCACTGCCGCGGCAGTCGATACACGTGTTGCCCTGGTTGGAATTGAAACCCAACACCGGGTGGTTGAAGACGTTATACGCGTCGAACCGGAACTCCGCCCTGAAGCGTTCGGTAATGGCGAACGCCTTCGAGAGCGCCAAGTCGTCGTAGAAGGCATGCGGACCACGCAGCGAATTGTAACCTGCATTACCGATCTGCCCGCAAGCCGGTAGAGCAAATGGACCGGATGTTGGCCGCGCGAAGGTACAGGAGTCGACCCCAACGTTGCCGGGGTTCAACTGGCTGCCGTAGGAGAGCGGTGCCACTGGTGTATACCAGAAGGTACAGTTCCCGACGCCCGACGGGCACGGAGCTGTGCGTTTTCCAACGTTAAAGCCTTGTCCGGGCGCAACGTTTGGACGGCACGGACCAGCATCAGAGATAGTGCCGCACTCCCCAATACTCGGAGTGAAGGGCAGTCCTGTGCCATACGAAAGGGTATTCGTGACCTGCCAGCCGCCCACGATCAGATTCATCGCCCGGCCAGAGTCGCTCATGAACCTCTTGCCTTTTCCGACAGGTAATTCATAAATCGTGTTGGCCACGAACACTTGATTGCGATTGAACGGGTTCGGTCCCCAAGAGAATTTTTTGTTTACGGAGTAGTAGTTGGAGTCATAAACGAACGCGTGAGAATAGGTGTAGTGCGCGAGGAACTGCAGACCACTGCTCACGCGCTTTTCGGCCTTAATCTGCAAGGCGTTGTATTTGTTGTCGGCGTCATTGCCGTAATAGGAGGTATCCACAGCGCAGCATGGAGGTGTCGGATGTTGCACATTCTGCGCGTCCGTGAAGGTAAACCCTGGGTACTGGAACGCCGGCACACCATTGAGGAAGTAACGTCGGCGATCCGCAGGTACTTGCGCCGGCTTAAATCCGCCCAATTTGCAGACTCCCGTCACCGCATCACAGGCTACAGGATTGACTCCGGATCCGATTGCAACTTCGTTGTTGTTATAGGATGGACCCTCGCCGGCGAACACGTGAGTTCCTTTATTGCCGATATAGCTTACGGTGAGGCTGAGCGTAGGAGTAACCTGTCGCTGAATTGTTGCATTCCACTGATCGATGGTGGGCAGCCGCTGAACCAGCGGGCGCGCTCCGGCACTTGTCTTGCCGTCGACACCATTTATCGGTAAGGTGCCGGCAGATGAAATGCTGCCGAGCACTGGTCCAAAGTTAAATGGTTGCGGGCCTTGCGAAAGCGTGAAAATCGCACTGCGATTGTTGGATGCCGCGGTATTAAAGCTCGTATCCGACAGATCTTGCCGCGCTAGAACCGGCAGGTTCTGGGTCACTACGTGCCCGAAGTTGGAGCCAAACACCCCAATGTCAAACCCGCGCCCGTAACCCATCCGCACAACGGTCTTCGAATCGAATTGGTAAGCGACGCTCAAGCGCGGCGCCAGCGCCTTATAAGTGTTGTCTACATTGCCGTCCGAGCCAACGCCACCGTAACCGGCCACTCTGATCAAGCCGTCATTCAAATTAGCGAAGCCCCCGTTGCCCTTCGCGTTGACGGTTTCCGGGAAGTAGATCTCCCAGCGCAGGCCGTAGGTAAACGTGAATTTGGGGCTGACCCGCCAGGAATCCTGACCGTAGAAGAACCACCGTTTCTGGCGCTCTGCCGCACTTGTGCTGGTGCTTACGTATCGTTGAAACTGGGTGACCTGCCCAAGCAGGAACGTGGCAATTCCGAGGCCGTTGGACCCTGCATTCCCTGTACCGAGCTGATCAAAAAACAGCAAACCCGCGCGGCTTTGATCGCTGGGTACGCGAAGGTTTTCCGCGTAGCGAATGTCCGCGCCAAACTTGATCGTATGGTTACCTTGAGTTCGCGTCCAGTTGTTCACCACTTGGAACTGTTGTTCGCTCTCCGTCAGTGGGCAATTGCAACGCGCCGGGTCCAGACCATCGCCAAATGCATAAGTGCCGGCGTTGTTGTTACCTAGTTGACCATTCAAGCTGTTGCCGCCGTTGTTTTGAAACAGGAATCCCGAGAACCCGCCGGTGGTCGGCGGCCCGACAATTCCCGGTCCGGAGTTGAGTCCAGGGAATCCGAGTTTGTCCATGGGCGACTGAGTTTGGTCGGAGTATGCAGTTTTCGGGTTGTACTTGAAATATCCGAAGCGCACGTCGGTAAGCCACTTGGCACCGATAGCTTTAGTGACACCTAACGCCAAGCTGTAATTGTGTACGTTGGAACTCCCATTCAGACCACCCGGCCCAAAGCCTACTGAGCCCAAGGTTCCCAGCCCACCTGTTCCAGACAGCGAGAAGTAGTCCAAGCTGAAGCGACCGAACACCTGATAATTGTGCGGAGCGCTGTAGTCGATGCGGGTGTCAAACGATTTTTGATCAAACGGACCTGAACCACTAGCCACGAAATTGTCGTTAACACCGCCTGCCGTCGGTGCCGGGAATAAAGCCAAGACATTGCCCACATTCTGTCCAATCAGGCCAATGGGGATCTGGTTGTTTGGAAAAGGCGTGCGGCCGCTGCCCGTAAGTGGATTCCCCGTATTGGGATCAAAGACCTGCCCGCTGGGAACACCGCCTACCGGCGCCCCGTAGGCATTAAGATACTCGCTCAAATCGCAAAAGCCCGGAGTGGCACTCTGCGCGTTCGTCGCGGGATTACATGATTTAACTACGTTCGTGGTCGGAACCGTGTAGAGGTTCGTGATGCCCTGTG
>Ga0307475_10002373_pt1 | contig 11364 bp, 6 predicted proteins | sample atmos_gasesECM1C_FD_203317 | JGI IMG/M metagenome (GOLD analysis project Ga0307475, IMG submission 203317) | Hardwood forest soil microbial communities from Morgan-Monroe State Forest, Indiana, United States - atmos_gasesECM1C_515 | ecosystem: Environmental > Terrestrial > Soil > Temperate...
CGATGGGCGAGTGATGGAGGTGCTCAGCGAACACATGTGCCAAGGCTGGCTGGAGGGATACTTGTTGACTGGGCGGCATGGCTTCTTCTCCTGCTACGAAGCCTTCATCCACATCGTCGACTCTATGTTCAATCAGCACGCCAAGTGGTTGAAGGTAACGCGGCATATTCCATGGCGCCTTCCGATCGCTTCGCTGAACTATTTGCTGACATCCCACGTCTGGAGGCAGGACCATAACGGATTCAGTCACCAGGATCCGGGATTCATCGATCACGTAGTCAACAAGAAAGCGGATATAGTTCGCGTGTACTTGCCGCCGGATACCAATACTCTCTTGTCAGTGGCAGACCACTGTCTGCGCAGTCGCAACTATGTGAACGTGATCGTCGCGGGAAAACAACCCGCGCCGCAGTGGCTGGATATGGACGCGGCTATCCGTCATTGCACGACCGGCATAGGGATCTGGGACTGGGCCAGCAACGATCAGAACGCGGAACCGGACGTCGTCATGGCCAGCGCGGGCGATGTCCCGACGCTAGAGTCCCTGGCCGCGGTGGACTTGTTGCGGCAGCACTTTCCGGACATCCGGATCCGGTTTGTGAACGTCGTGGACCTGATGACCCTGCAGCCTTCCAGCGAGCATCCGCATGGCCTCACCGATCACGAATTCGATTCGATCTTCACCACCGATAAACCCATCATCTTTGCGTACCACGGGTATCCCTGGCTGATTCACCGCCTCACCTATCGCCGGACCAACCACGACAATCTGCACGCGCGCGGCTACAAGGAAGAGGGGACCACCACCACGCCGTTCGATATGGCTGTACAAAATGACCTGGACCGGTTCCATCTCGCAGGCGATGTGGTCGACCGCGTTCCACGCCTGCAACGCATGGGAGCGCACTTCAAGCAGTTCCTGCGCAACAAGCTGGTGGATCACAAGCAATACGTCACCGACCGCGGCGACGACATGCCTGAAATCAAGAATTGGAGGTGGCCGTACTAGGTGTCGAGCGCAACGTACTGCGCGTATTGCATCGATCGGCTGCGGGATAGTTCTGATGAACGTTCTGGTTCTGAACTCGGGCAGTTCTAGTCTCAAATTTCAGCTGATTGCGACGGGCCTCGATCGTATCAAGCAAAACACGGACGGTCGCCTCTTGCGCGGAGAGGTCGAACGAATCGGCGGGGAAGCCATCGTCACGCTGCAGAAAGGCGATGGCTCCCGACAAACGCTGACGGCTCCGTTGCGCGACATCGCGGCTGCGTTGGACTTCGTCATCGGCTGGATTACCTCCGACAAATCCGGTCTTACGGAAGTCCGCGGTCCCGCAGACGTCCACGCCGTCGGACACCGGGTAGTGCATGGGGGCGAGCGTTTTTCGGAGTCGGTCATTATTACCGACGACGTGCTGAAGGGCATCGAAGATTGCATTGAGCTCGCACCGCTGCACAATCCAAACAACGTCAAAGGCATTCGGGCGGTACGTTCGCTGCTCGGCACCGGGACACCTCAAGTTGCGGTGTTCGACACCGCGTTTCATCACTCACTGCCCGAGCATGCCTACCTTTATGCGATCCCCTACCACTTGTACCGACGCCACCGCATTCGCCGGTACGGCTTTCACGGGACGTCACACCGCTACGTCGCGTACCGCTTCCGCGTTTTACGCAACGTGACCCGCGAGCAAACCCACGTCATCACGTTTCACCTCGGCAACGGATGTTCTGCAGCCGCGATTCGAAACGGACATCCAGTGGACACGTCCATGGGCTTAACCCCACTGGAAGGACTAGTCATGGGGACTCGCTGCGGCGATCTTGATCCGGCCATCGTGAACCTGATCTCGGCGAAGGAAGGACTGTCTCCGCAAGAAGTGGAATCGTTGCTCAATACGCAGTCCGGCCTGCTTGGCATTTCCGGACTCACGAACGATATGCGCGTGCTGCAGGCTGAGTTGAAAGAGCACGACGACCGGCGCGCGCGCGTTGCCATCGACGTCTTCTGTTATCGGGCTCGGAAGTACCTCGGAGCGTTTCTGGCAGCCATGGGTGGAGCCGACGGGATCGTCTTTACCGGAGGTATCGGCGAGAATTCGCCGGAAATCCGTGCCCAGATTTGCCAGGGCATGGAGTGGGCAGGGTTAGTGCTCGACCCGGAGAAGAATCAGAAGATGATCGGCAAAGAAGGAATGATCAGCAGCGAAAGTTCGCGCCTGGGAATTTATGCGATTCCAACCGACGAGGAATTGCTAATCGCCCGGGATACGGTGCGCTGCATATTGGGCGAGCCACATCCGTCCTGACAACCATCTGTACCGGCAAGAGACTTCTACACCGAGTACGACACGTCGTCATCCGCGGCCACGTGAGCCAAACTGCTTCCCGCTGACGCAACGGTTGGGGACTTGCTTCCTCTGCGCATGGCAACGATTCCGGTGCGCACCATTTCGAGAACCCCATAAGGCCGCAGCACTTCGAGCAGTCCGTCGATCTTGTCCTCCGCGCCCGTAATTTCGATCGTCAACGAATCCGGCGCCACATCGACGACCCTCGCCCGGAACACACTGGCCAGCTCAAGTACGTGCGAGCGGGCTTCATGGGTCGCCGCTACCTTGATCATGGCAAGATCCCGAACAATGGCGGGCTGATTCGTGATGTTCTCGACCAGCAGAACGTTGACCAGCTTGTACAGGTTCGCCTCGATGCGACGCGCCTGATCGCGATCCGCTTCGGCGGTGATCGTCATGCGCGATACCTCGGGCTTTTCGGTGCGTCCGACGGTCAGCGAATCGATATTGAAAGCGCGCCGGCGGAACAGGGAAGCGACGCGGGTTAGTACTCCGGGTTTGTTTTCCACGTAAACAACGAACGTATTCATCATGTCGGTTTACTCGTCGGCCGCCGTCTCCACGATGGGGCTCGGGCGTCGAATCATCTCGTGCAACGACGCGCCCGCAGCGACCATCGGATAGACAGTATCTTCCTGCTCCACTTTAAAGTTGATCAGCACTGGACCATCGTGGCGCCGCGCCGCCTGTACCGCGGGCACCACTTCCGAGCGTTGAGTGACGGCCATGCTTCGAATGCCATAAGCCTCCGCAAGCTTCACGAAGTCAGGATTCAGTAGCGGGGTCGCCTGATAGTTGCGCTCGTAGAAGAATTCCTGCCACTGCCGCACCATGCCCAGGAAGCCGTTGTTGATGATGGCGATGTTTACCTTCAGGTTTTCCTGCACGATGGTGGCGAGTTCCGCCATCGTCATCTGGAAACCGCCGTCGCCCACTACCACCCACACTTCTGCATCCGGCCGCGCGACTTTCGCCCCAATCGCCGCCGGCAGGGCAAAGCCCATTGTGCCCAGGCCGCCAGAGGTGATCAGGGAACGGGGACGATCGTGCTTGTAATACTGCGCCTCCCACATCTGGTGCTGGCCGACGTCGGTGACGACGATGGTGTCGGCGTCGCGGGTCTCGCGCCACAGGTCATTAATCACGTGGGCTGCGTAAAGGTGGCCGTTGTCGGGAAGATTCTGAATGTCCCGTACCGCCGCGTCGCCTTTCAACTGGTCGATGTAGTCCAGCCATTCACTGCGGTCGACTGAAGTCACGTGCGGCAGCAGTTCATGCAGAACTTCGCGCAGATCGCCCACCAATGCGACATCCACCTTCACGTTCTTGTTGATTTCTGCAGGATCGATCTCGACGTGAATCTTCTTGGCGTTGGGCGCATAGGTCTTCAGGTTGCCGGTCACGCGGTCGTCAAAGCGCATGCCGAAGGCAAGCAGGAGGTCGGCTTCCTGGATGGTGTGGTTCACCCAGGCTTCGCCGTGCATGCCCATCATTCCGAGATTAAGAGGGTGCGACGCGGGAAAGGCGCCCAGGCCAAGGAGGGTCAGGGCTACCGGGATGCCGGTTCGCTCGGCGAATTCGCGAACCTCTTTCATGGCACCCGAGACAATGATGCCGTGTCCAGCGAAGATCAAGGGCCGCTTGGCATTTTGGATCAACTCCAGGGCCTGCTCGTATTCCTTGGCGTCGGGAGAAAGATCGGGCCGGTAGCCAGGCAACTGTGGCTTGGCTGCGTCCCAGTCAAATTCGCAGGAAGTCTGCTGCGCGTCCTTGGTGATGTCGACCAGCACTGGACCGGGCCGGCCGGAGCGAGCGACGTAGAATGCTTCGCGAATGGTGCGCGCCAGCTCACTGGCATGCGTGACCAGGTAATTGTGTTTGGTGATGGGCAGAGTGACACCCGTGATGTCGGTTTCCTGGAACGCGTCGGACCCGATTAGTTTGCTCCCCACTTGCCCGGTGATGCAGACAATCGGAGAGGAATCGAGCATCGCAGTGGCAATGCCCGTAACCATGTTGGTCGCGCCCGGGCCAGATGTTGCGACGGCAACGCCCACCTCTCCCGCCGCGCGAGCGTAACCGTCGGCCATGTGAGTCGCGCCCTGCTCGTGACGCACCAGCACATGGTGAATCTTGCTGTGCTTCAACGCATCGTAGGCGGGCAGGATGGCGCCGCCCGGATATCCGAACACGTGGGTCACGTGTTCCCGCTCCAGGCACTCCCAAAGGATCTGCGCTCCGGTCTTGGTCATCGGGCTCACTCCCTATCTCTTGTCATAGCAGCATATCTATAAGGCAAACGGGCCATCATCCTTCGCTGGATGATGGCCCGTTCAGAAGCCTGGCTGAGCGTCACATCATCCGCTGCAGTCGTTTCCTACAAATACTCGTACGACGCCCGCGCGTACAACGAGGACTTGGCTCCGAGTAAGTCGCGTCGAGATGGCTAGTGGAGCTAGCATAGTCGCCAAGAGTATCCGACGTTTTTAAATGTTTCGGTCCGCCGAGTCAAGGGCAATCTAGCAGCGCGGCCGGGCTGGCCCAGCCCCCGGCCCCATCTTCAGCCCTCAATACGCAGCAGCAGAACGGGTTCGACCATGAAATCGAATGCATTAATGGTATCAATCGCGCGCCGAATCACAGGCTCGGAGACCGGTTCGACCGTGATGACGAACGAGACACGGTCCTTGGGCAGGTGAGGTTCCTGCTCCAGAGAATCGATATTGATGGATTCGCGGGCAATGACTTCCGCAACCCGGGCCACGATCCCCCGCTGGTCCTGCACGGTGAGGCGCAAATACCAGCTGGCGGGACGTGGGCTTTCACAGAGAGGCATCTCGCGCGAACTGAGAAAGCCGGAAACGTTCTTTGCATTCATCTGTCCAGCCGCGAAGTCGCGTGCGATTTCGATCAGATCCGAGACCACTGCCGATCCGGTGGCGTCGCCGCCTGCGCCCCGACCGTAAAACATCTGCGTCCCGATCTTGTCGCCGACCAGGAATACGGCGTTGTTGACGCCCTCGACTTTCGCCAGCATCGAACGGCGGCTGACCAGCCAGGGACGAACCGATACCTCCAAGCCGGCGTCAGTCTGTTCCGCCGAGCCAACCAGGCGGATCGCGCTCTCCAGTCGGTTTGCCGAATGAATGTCGATCGCCCGCACATGCCGGATCCCGTAGGTAGGGATCCGCGAAACGTCCAACCGAGCTTCGAACGCCATGCGCGCCAGAATGCACAGCTTGTCACGGGCGTCCTGGCCGTCGATGTCGAACGAGGGATCGGCTTCGGCGAAGCCGCCCTTTTGCGCTTCCGCTAGGGCTTCTGCAAATTCAATCCCCCGGCTCTCCATCTGTGTGAGGATGTAGTTGGCGGTGCCATTCAGAATGCCGTGCACCGAGCGCAGACGGTCGCCCGCAGTGGACTCGTGAATCACCCGCAGGATCGGAATGCCGCCCGCGACGCTGGCTTCGAAGCCGATAGGAAGTTTGCGGGCGGCCGCCAGCCGAAAGAGTTCATCTCCATGTTCCGCCAGAAGGTTCTTGTTGGCCGTCACTACGGGCTTGCCTTGTTCGAGCGACGCGCGCACCAGTTGCAACGATTCGCCCGTGCCACCCATGGTCTCAACCACCACGTCGACATCACGGTCCTTCAGAAGTTGTTTCCAGTCGGAAACAGCGCGTGCCCCCGCTGGAATGTCCCGGGGCTGTACTCCGGATCTCCGGCAGACCATCGTCACGGTCAGCCGGACGCCGCTGCGTTGCGCAATCAGATCCGCGTGCTTAGCGATGATGTCTGCCGTCGCGCGGCCGACTGTGCCGAAGCCAACAATACCCACTCGAACGTGCTTCATCGTCATAGGCGCAATCTCAGCCCGTCCGTGGCGCCGCTACGCCGGGGCGTTCGCTCCCCCAGTGCTCAGGAATTCCTGATGAACCGCGCGCACCACGTCGTCGACGCGAGCGTTGGTCACTGCAAAACAAATGTTCAGCTCGCTTGCCCCCTGGGCCACAGCAATCACGCTGACATTATTTCGGGCGACCACCGAGAACAAGCGCCCGAGAATGCCGCAAGTCCCTTTCATACCCGAGCCCAACACCCCGATCACGGCGATGTCGCGGTGGACGGTGACAGGATTCAGGACGCCGTGCTTGAGTTCGGTGCGAAAAAGCCTTTGGATGGCGTGGACGACGCGTTCGGTATCGGGTTCACGAAGTACCAAGCCCAGTGAGTTTTCGGACGAAGACTGGGTGGAGAACAAAATATCTATGTGTTCATGGCCTAAGCGGAGAAACAGGCGGCCGAAGATCTCCGCAAAGTGCACGTCGCGGCGGGTCGTCAGGGTAACCAGAGAGGCCTGCGTCACCGCAGTCACGGCTTTCACGGGATGGGTGCTCTCTGGCAAAGACTCGACAATCTTGGTGCCCGGAACTTCTGGCTTGAAGGAGTTCTTGATCCAGACCGGGATGCTGCGGTCCATGGCAGGCCAGATGGCCTTGCGGTGAATGACCTTGGCGCCGTAATAGGAAAGTTCAATCGCCTCGGCAAACGTGACCTCGGGCAGGGTCACTGCGTCCGGACACACGCGGGGATCGGCGGTCAAGACTCCATCCACGTCCGTCCAAATCCAAACTTCGTTGGCGTCCATGGCCGCGCCCAGAATCGTTCCAGAGTAGTCAGACCCGCCACGCCCCAGCGTGGTGGGTTGACCTCCCGGCGTTGCTCCGCTATAGCCCATGACCACTGGGGTCTGCCCCTGCTGCAGAAGCGGCAGCAGGATTTCACGGCACTGCCGGCGGGTGGCCTCCATATCCGGGCTGGCGTCGCCGAACTTGTCGTCGGTGGCGACCACGCGCGCAGAGTCCACAAAGACGCCTGGCACGCCCTGCTCATTCAGGCACGCAGCAAAAATGTGAGCGGACATTTGCTCGCCTAGCGGAAGCACCATGTCCATCACCTGGGTCGTCGCCGAGCCGAGCAGGCGGAGAGCCGAACAAAACTCGCGCATGCGGCTGAGAGTCGATTGAACGTCGGCCGCCACGAACCTCTGAGTCTGACCGCGAAACAGTTCGGAAACAATCTGTGCATGGCGCTCGCTGAGTTGCCGGAGGCCTTCTTCCATCTCTTTCCCATTGCCAAGCCGCGCAGAATTCAGGACACCGAGAATCGAGTCGGTTACTTTCGAGAGCGCAGACACGACGACGACGATCTGATCGCCTCTCTGGGCGTGGTTTTGCACGAGGCTGGCCGCCTGCCGAATCCGCTCGGCGCTGCCGACAGAGGTGCCACCGAATTTCATCACAATAAGACTCATGGAAATCCAGGACGCAGGAGAGAAATTGCAATTCTAGTACAGCACGCAAGGAGGAAATGCGGCAAGACCCTAACGGGTGTCGACCCCCCAGCCCTTGGCACCGGGACATCGAATAGAGATCCCCGCCGCCACAATCTGCGGGGGTGGTAAAAAAAATCCGGGCCGGCCCACACTGCACAGGGCCGGCCCGGAGGTTTCAGGCACGAATCGGACTATTGCTGACCGATGAACTTGCCGTTGATGTTGATGTTATCCAGTACCACGATACTGGAGCCAGTTTCTGGCCCGCCATCGAGCACAAGGTGAATGCTCTTGACCTTGCTCCCTGCGGCGATAACCGGAACGGTTTGGGCCGGGTTTGCCGGATCGAAGCGCAGCCGCTTCCATCCCGCCGCCGGTGCCGGTTGGGCCGTGCCCGTAGCGCACCCGATTTTGTGGACAACGTCGTCGCTAGTGACGACCACAAACCGCGGGCTCATCGCGGTGCACTGCCCGCCCTGACGAATGTCGTAACCGAGTTCGGTGAGGGAGATTCCCTCAACGTCCCGGATCACGACCCCAGCTTGCGCCTGGTTGGACGCGGTGCTGGTTTTCGAAAGCAGCAGTCCCTGATTGCGCGCGTCAGCCGTGGCGGCCGTGGATGAGGCGCCGGTGCCGTCCATCCAGGTTGCCGCAACGGTGTTTGTGGAGGCCGGATCGTACGCATACGGCCATGCGTGGAGAGTCCCGCTGCTGCCGCCGCCATCGTCGCCACCACCATCACCGCCTCCGTCATCATCTCCGGACGCGACTCTGAGAACGACCGGCAGGTTGACTCCCGTGGAACCAGGAGCCGTTATTTTGACGGTAGCCGTGTAGGTTCCAGACGCCAAGCCGGTCGGGTCGACCGAGATGCTCAGGATGCCTGGAGTCGTGCCTCCAGACGGGTTCACTGAGAGCCACGTTCCGCCGTGTGCCGCGGCCGTGAAGCTCAAATGCGCTCCCGTGCTGTACACGCGAACGGTCTTTGGTGACGGATCGGGTTGTCCCGACTGGTAGTCAAAGGAAACCGCACGCGATGGCCATATCTTCAGAGTGCCCGACCCCGTACCGGTGACAACCAGTTTCACGGGCACAGTCTGCGGAGAGTTTGCAGCGCCGCTGGAGGTGATGGTGATCTTGCCGTTATAGGTTCCGACCGCGAGCCCGGTTGGATTCGCGCTGACCTTCAGCGTTGCCGGAGTTGAGCCCGAGCTTGGAGTGACTGTCAACCAACTGCCACCGGACGCCGCAGCCGTAATGTTCAGCCCGCTGCCGCTGCTCGCGACGGACAGGGTCTGGGTTCCGGAGGTTGTCGTTCCGGAGGCGTAAGTAAACGACAGGTTCCCCGGGGTGATATTCAGAGAGGGACCCGAAGGAGGCGTGCCGGTCACCGCCAGAGTGACCGCGATTTTCTGGGGCGAGTTAGAAGCGCCGGTTGCGGTCACCGTGACCGTGCCGGTGTACGTGCCCGCAGCGAGTCCCGCCGGATTGACAGATACGCTGAGACTGCCAGGCGTATTTCCGCTCGCGGGAGTAGCGCTCAACCACGCGGCAGAAGCGGCGGCCGTATAGCTCAGCGCGCTGCTGCTGCTGATATTCACGGGTTGAGCGGCAGGCGTGGCTCCGCCGGTTTGGTAGCTGAATGACAGGTTCAAAGGACTGACGTTCAACGTCGGTGCCGATGTCGCTGTGACTGTGAGTGTGACCGGTACTGCCTTGGGACTGTTAGAGGCGCCCGCCGAGGTGATCGTCACGGTGCCGGTGTAAGTTCCCGCAGAGAGACTTTGCGGAGTCACCGAAACACTCACATTCCCCGAAGTGGTGCCGCTGGCAGGCGTTGCGCTCAGCCAGGTTGCGGATGTAGCCACCGTGTAGCTCAAGGCAGAACCGCTGCTGCTTACGGCAAAGCTCTGGGCGGCCGGAGCGGTCCCACCGCTCTGGTAATTGAATGACAGACTTGCCGGGGTTACCCCGATCGTCGGCGCTGCCGCCGCTGCCGTCACCGTGATGGCCCGCTGGAGCGTACCCGTGCCGCCGCTGAAGCTATCGATGGCCGCAGCATACAAGGTCGCCGTGGTGGTGGCCGTCACCGTCGGAGCGGTCCAGCTAAAAGTCCAACTATGAGAGGTGCTGGGCGAGCTATGTACGATTTCGCCATTAAGGACCTTGGTGCCTGTTCCGGCGGCGAACGTTCCCGCTGAAGCCGCGACATCCACGCCACCGTTTCCGGCGGTCACGGTACTTACTGAAATGGAGTAGGTGTTGGTGGAGCCGGAGGCCACCGAGGTGGGGCCGGTCATCGTAACCGTCGGCGCGGTGCCGCTGCTGTGGCAGGACGTGCAGGTCGAGCCGCTTTTCCCAGAGAATCCAGCGATGCCGCTGCTTGTGGCGCTGGCCGGCATCGATGAATTAATGACAGCAAATGTCAGCAGGACGATCCAAAAGGATGCGACGACGCCTGTCCTGTGTTTGCTCCGATGTTTAGCGGGGATAAACGCAGCCGGAACCACTTTGGCGGCGTCGGACGTAGGCGGGAAATTCCAAAGCTCCACGATTGCTTCCTTTCTTCGGCTGTCGTATGGCGCGGTACGAAAGCCTGGGGGGACGAAGAATGCGGTTATCCAAATGCTTCAACCCGTCAGGGCAGAAACACACTTAGGGCTCAGAAATTGACAGCATTAGTGAACGAAGAGACGACAGAGCGGCGAAGGGTCTAGGTGAATTCGGAAATCATTCTGGCAGACATTAACGGAGGAAACGGCTTCCGACAAGGGCACGATAGTTCATGCGATTGTTCATGTCCTTGTGCCACGCGAAAGTAATGGCCATATGAGTATTGAACTAAATCGATATAAGATCCGTTGGGTCTCATCCTATGCATCTGTATTACCGGTGTGTGTGCGCGAGGCAGCCTGCTCGTGTCTAGTCGGTAGGATTGCGCGGAAATTTCGGATAGCCCTTACTTCTCGAAATTTCTCCAGCGACGCCCGTCGTGCTCCATCAAGGCGTCGGCCTCTTTCGGCCCCCACGTTCGGGCCGGGTAATTGGGGAAACTGCGCGGAGGCAGGGCCTTCCAGATATCGAGAATCGGGCTGACCACGCTCCAGCCCGCTTCGACCATGTCCGCGCGCTGAAATAAAGTCGCATCTCCAACCATGCAATCGTGCAGCAGACGCTCGTAACCCGTGCTGAGTTGTTTGCCGAAGTAATCCGAGTAATCGAAGTCCATGTCCACCGTGCCCAGCCGCATGATCGGCCCCGGCGTCTTGGCGGCGAAGCGCAGTGAGATACCTTCTTCGGGCTGGATGTGCAGCGCCAATTGGTTCGGCGTAAGATTTTCTACGCTGGTCTCGCGGAACAGCACGAAAGGCGCCTGGCGAAACTGGATGACGATATGCGTGTTGCGTGCCGGCATGCGCTTCCCGGTGCGAATATAGAAAGGAACTCCGGCCCATCGCCAGTTGTCGATTTGCAGCTTCATGACGACAAATGTTTCGGTGCGCGAGTCGGCTGGCACACCCTGCTCGGCGCGGTAGCCCGGGAGACGCTGTTCCACGAGTTCCCCTTCTCCGTATTGGCCACGCACGGTGCGGCTCAGCACATCCTCGGAGCTTAGGGGTTGAATGGCATGCAGGATTTTCGCCTGTTCATCACGCACCGCATCCGCCTGAAATGAAA
>Ga0307475_10002374_pt1 | contig 11354 bp, 8 predicted proteins | sample atmos_gasesECM1C_FD_203317 | JGI IMG/M metagenome (GOLD analysis project Ga0307475, IMG submission 203317) | Hardwood forest soil microbial communities from Morgan-Monroe State Forest, Indiana, United States - atmos_gasesECM1C_515 | ecosystem: Environmental > Terrestrial > Soil > Temperate...
GACGGCCCTTCGCGCACGTATTGGAAGCGTTGCCAGGATTACCTCTTCGACGAGCCGCCCTCCGGCCGGGACGGGGGCTTCACCATGACGCACAAGTAGCCGCCAATTTGGCGTTTTCCTTCTAAGAGCGCCTAACAAAACCTGATTCCACCTTGGGATCAATAAGGTCCAAGCGAATCACCCGCTGGGTCTAGCGCTAGAACGTGAGCCGCAGGCCGAATTCGATTTGGCGAGGAGCGCCGAGAGAGTAGACGCCTGTTCCAACGCCTACACGGTCTACGTTATGACCCGAGCGAGTCGTCCCGTTGATTTGCCCGGCACCTCCGGTCAACAATCCATTCAGACTTGCTCCCGGCAGATCAAAGTTCGCGAAATTGAATAGATTGTAGAACCCTACACTCGGTTGGATAGCCAGTTTCTCGCGAAGGGTATAAGACCAACTGGCTTTCAGATCAACGGCGCGTAGCCAGGACAGATTGACCTGTCCGCGGGGTGCCAGCGGCACAACTGGCGCGACAGCGTTCAATTGCTTCAATTGCGTTAGCATAAACAAGCCGTTTTGGATGAGGACCTGACCCGCCGGTGTGAGCTGGTTGGCATAAGTGTTGTTGTAATTGCTGATCACGGCGTTGATGTTCGACGCATCGATGCCGTGACCAAAACTCCCAACGTGAGTCCCAGGGAGCGGATCTCCAACCGTGCCATCACCAGTGAAGTCGGTGCGAAAGATTTCTCCTGGCCCCAAATTGGAATTGGGAACCACTGGCGAGGTTGAGAGCGGGCTCCAGAAATGGCCCATGATCCCGAGTTGGAATCCAAGGGGTAAGTCGGCATATCCACCGAATGAAATCTGGTTAGTGCGATCGAGAACCGAGGGGCCGAAGTAACGGTTGGGATTGGCATGGTCCAGTGAGTTGATGCCGGAATCCTGGTCCGAGGCGAAGGGGGAAGATGCGCCACTGCCGTACGTTCCCCCCGTATTCTCGAAACGGGAAAGGGCGTACGAGATTTGAAAGCAGAGATTGTGCACTCCCACGAATGGGCGTGGGACGTTCCCCGTCAATTTGGTTTGCAAGCCGTTGTATACCGAACGCCCGATCGAATTAAGGAATGGAAGAGGCGGCGCGTTTGGATTTACTCCCGGAAAAGCACACGGATAGCCAAACAAAAACATACAGGAGGCACCAAAGTCAGCTGAGGAGGTCAACCCGTTGCTGGCATAATCGGACATCTGAGCGCCGGCATTGATGGCGCATTGGATGCTGCTGAAATCGGTACCCGTGCCGCACCTGAAGATGTGGTTGGTATTGGAGATTGCTTGCAGAGCGGCTGTCTTATTGAAGTAGCGAATGTCACCGGTGTGATTCTCGTCGATCCCCAAAATGTAATGTGTCTGTACGTTGCGCACGAAGTCGAGGCTGAGGACCATGCCGGGTCGAAGTTCATGCTGCACGCCGATGTTCATTAGCAGTGAACGGGGCGTCTGGAAGTTGGGATCATACATCGTTGCGCCTGTCCCGGTTGCCAACCCTTTCTGCAGGAGCGTCCCGATATAGTTTGGATTTGGAGCACTCAGATCAAACGGAGAGTCGGCTTGGTACTGTTTTTGGAAACCTGAAATCTGACTAGCAGCACGGCCAATCGAGACAGGAAAGCCTGGAGTGCCACAGAAGTCAGGCAGGAGGGGATTGCTCCCGGGGATAGGGACTGGTAAGGGATTACCTGTGCCATTGCAAGCCATCGGGTTTTGTACGAAGGCACCTTTAGTTGCGCGGTTTAAGAGATCGGACGCCAATACAGAAGCTAAGATGTTTTCGTAATAAAGACCTATGCCACCTCGAATGGCAGTCCTTCCATTGTTCGATGGATCCCATGCAAAACCTATGAGGGGTGCAAAATCCAGATTAGGCTGCCGGACGGGATCGCCGAGGCCGGGTATCAGAGCGTTCAGTTCAGGAATCGCTGGGTAGCTACTATCCGTTCGACCAGTCTCGCGCACGTAACGCAAACCATAACTCAAATTGAAGTTCCGTCTCAATTTCCAACTGTCTCCCATGTACACCCCCAGGCGGTGCATAAAGAAACATCCGGCGGGGAGACTCAGACACGGCGTGGGACTTAGGTAACCGAGACCGTTGCCTACCACGACATACTCCACCGGATAATTCAGCGGATTCGCCTCTCCCCCTGGGAAGGGCCCATTCTGTGCAAAGGCCATCTCCGCGGGACCTACGTTTGTCGCCACTGTTGGCGCTAGCCGGTTGAATGGCGCAAATGCTCCGGCAACAATCAGGTTGATGTCCACGCCGTATCGGAGAAGGTGCGAACCGAGGAGTTTGCTTCCGTCGTATTTAAACTGGTAGTTACTTTGTAGAACCGCCTGTGGCGCGAGAGAGCTGGGGCCGGTGACCAGACCTGTGCTGCCCAATTGTAACTGTAAAGGATAGTTGGCGAGGGGTAGGCCGGTCCCAGTTGTCGCATCCGCCTCCGTGCGCTCCGTATCCAAGTATCCGAATCGAAAACTGTGTGTGAAGCTTCCGAAATTGAAATCCATGCCGACCACATCGGTTCGAGTGGTGGTTTCTTGTTTGTAGATGGAGAATCCCGATTGGCCGTTCGTCATCAGCTTGTTCTCGAAATAGCCAAACCTATAGAAGGCATGGATGGCGCGGCTCGGTTGAAAATCCACTTTCGCCAGTAGATTGGTTTCCGTGAAGGGCGCACTGAAGCTGCCCGAATACTGCGAAAATGGAGATGCAACCAAAACGGGCGCTTGCAAATGCTGTTGCGTGCGCTCCGCATCCACGAAATAGAAAAGCTTATTCTTGATTATCGGCCCACCCACGCTTCCCCCGTATTGCTCGCGCTGGAAAGGTTCGGAAAGTCCCGGGGGAGCAGGCAAAGAGGCTGCAAGAGAGCTGTCTCTGAAAAACAGAAAGGCTTCGCCGTGAATCTCGTTTGTGCCGGAACGCGTCGTTACGTTGACTGCGCCTGAGGTCGTGAGTTCTGTCGAGAGGTCCATGCTCGACTGGCTTAGCTGAAATTCTTGAATGCCGCTGGCGGGAATGTTCATTGTAGTCGAGCCAATTATTTCGTCGGATACATCGACACCGTCCACTTCAACGCGCGCCGTGCGACCGAAACGGCCCCCGAACGAAATGGAAGAGAAGCCGTCTTTGCCAAAGTCTGCGCCATCCTGGATTTGAACGCCTGGTTCCAGCTGAGCCAGGTCCAGGAAATTGCGGCCGTTCACCGGAAGGTTCTCTATCTGCTGCTCATTCAGAACGCCTTGAACTGTGGGCTGTTCGGCATTCACACGCAACGCGGAGCCTTGCACCTCGATGATTTCTTTCTCGCTTCCGATTTGCAGCTTCACATTCACGGAGGACGTGTTGCCGACGAGCACGGTCACGAGCGTTTCTGCTGACGTGAAGCCTTTCGCTGACACATTGCATTTGTAGTCGGCAGGAATCAAAGCCCCAGAATTAAACGAACCGGAAGAACTCGTTACTACTTCAGTGATTTGCCCCGTGGCAACATTCTTGATCGTGACGTCAGCTCCGCGAACAACTGCGCCGGAGGGATCGCTCACCGTTCCCACGATACTGCCCGTTCCTACCGTGGTCTGGGCTAATGATGGAGCGGTTAGACTCAACAGCCCAAGGATCAGTGTGAAAACAAGCGAGCAAGCACGCACAGCATTTCTTCCGTGGACCATCATGAGAGAGTCACCTATGGCGGAAGCCCAATCCGGCGCAAAAGGTCTTTGTATCGCGGATCTGAACGTAGCGGATCATACATCGGTTCGGCTGGCAGAAAGTACACGCCACCATCCACGCTGACCATTTCCCGATGCTGGTACGCCTGCTCCAGCCAGTAGAAGGCGCGATCCTTGTCTCCCAGGATTGCGTAAGCTGTAGCTATGTTCCCAGGTAAAAAGACGTGTTTCGTCGCCTGAAGATTCTCCAACTCTTTGGCCCACTGTTGTCTGGCTCCGCGGTAACCTGCAACCGCATACGCATGTCGAATGTTAGCCGCTGCTCTTGACAATCCAAACAGTGAATAACATTGCTCCAATTCCCGAACGGCCTCTTTGTGCATGCCTTTCTGGGTGTAATTTGATGAGAGGAAACAACGAAGCTCCCCGTTGTTCGGGTCTCTCTGAAGCGAGGTCCGCAGCGTTTCAATCGAGCCGTCATAGTCGCGCGCTAGATATAGAGCTAGGCTCATATGGTCGCGGTTTGGATCAATCTGCTGTGCGATCCGACACTCTCGTAGGCCTTCATCGGTACGTCTCAGAGTAAGCAAGAGAAGGCTTAGCAAGCCGTGGGCGTGGGCGTTGTTCGGGTTCAGCGCGATAGCTCGTCTCAATTCGGCCTCGGCCCCTTGCCAGTCCAAGAACGGCTGCCATTTCAGAAATCCCAACCAAGCTCGTGCTTCCGAGTCATTGGGATCGAGCTCTAGAGCTCTCTCCAGGGACTTATTCCTGATGGCTATGTCTTCGCTCGACCCTCGTAGGAGCTCCTTATGAGCGCTGGCCAGGCCCACGTAGGCTGGCGCAAAATTGGGGTCGGCGTCAATCGCTTGCTGGAAGTACCCTGCGGCCTTCTTTTGTTCTTCTTGGCCGGAGCCTTCGCCATAACGGCTCAAGTGATAATTGCCTTGGAGATAGGCCTCCAGAACTTTGGGATCCACTGGCCTAGGTTGTGGCAGAGGGCGTTGCCCTGGCGTCGCGAGCTGCGCCTGAACTTGGCGGGTGATGTCCTCAGTCGCGTCGCGTTCGAGCGCAAATACATCGCGCATATCTCGTTCGTAACTCTTGGCCCAGATGTGTCTGTCTGAAGGGCCATGAAGGAGCTGCACGGTGATACGCACTCGGTCGCCGGAATGCTGCACCGTTCCCTCGACGATGCCCTCGACGTTTAGTTCACGCGCGATCTCCGGCAGTGACTTCTTGGTGTTCTTGTATTGCATTGTCGACGTGTGCGAAATCACCTTGATCGAGCCAATCTGCGCCAAATCCGTGATCAGCGCGTCGGTCAGGCCATCGGAGATATATTCCTGGGCGGGATCCGGAGAAAGACTTCGCAGGGGTAACACAGCAACGGAACGAATTTGAGGAGTACGCCTAGCCCCTAGCCAGGTTCTTATTTGCCCAACATTGAAGGCTCCTAGAAGCACAAGAAGCAGAGCGGCAGCCAGAGTCGCGAGTGCGCCGATCCAGAGCCTGGATTTGTTGCCGACCGCCGCGTGCGCTGTCTCCGAGCCGTGTTGCGCGACTGATTCGATTTGGTCCACCCACTCGACAGGTGCAATCAGCCGGTAACCAGTCTTAGGGATGGTCTGGATGATTTTCGGTTCGCGAGCGTCGTCCTCCAGCACGCGACGCAGGTCGGAAATGTAGCCCTTCAGGACATCCTCGCCGACGAACGTGTCCGGCCACACCGTATCAAGGAGAATTTCTTTAGTAACAACATTCCCTGCATGCTCGGCCAAGCAAACCAACACGCCCATGACCTTAGGCGTGAGATGAATGGAAACGCTGTTGCGCGAGACACAGTTTAGGCTTGGCTCGACCAGCCACGGGCTCAAGCGGAAGTTTCCTGCCATAGCGCCTCCGTGGAGGAAGCGAACGCTAAGTGATTATAACGCGCTCACAGGCGCAATGAGTATCGCGCTGAGCGATCACCGGCTTTCTCTTCCACCAAAATTCCACCATAACTCCACTTTTCCCTGACGACTTTGTGGGGACCAAGAGTTTAGAAACGGCGAAGACGGCGCCTGCCTCTGCCCCCAATTCAGGCAGCCTACAGAAACAAACCAAAGGAGGAGGATATGAAAGCCAGGACCTTTACGTGTATCACTGCAATGATCATATTCGCGGCGCTGATAGCGTTGTTTCGGCCTGCCGCGCAGGCGCAAGAAAACAGCCTTCCACCAGCCCCTCGCAAATATAGGGTTCAAGTACTGCCTGGTCTGGGTGGTCTTGCTGGCGCCTTCAGCATCAATGACCTAGGCTGGGCGGCGGGTATCTCCAATCCGCCGGGTGACACCCTCGATCACGCCCTTCTCTGGCGCAGCGGACAAATGACGGACCTCGGTACCTTGGGCGGATTCAACAGTGCCGTGGCATTTCCCAATAAGAACGAGATCGGCTGGTTGGCTGGAGGTTCAGAGACGGCGGACAACGACCCCTATCAGGAGAACTTTTGCGGGTTCGGTATCGGTTGCACTCCAGGCGGCTGCGCACCAGTTACGCAGATCTGCAAGGGGTTCCTCTGGCGAAGTAAAACGAACGAAATGATTGCTCTGCCTCCCCTGCCTGGAGGGAATAATTCTTCTGCCCTCGGCGTTAACAACCAGCAACAGGTGGTCGGCATCGCCGAGAATGGCGTGAAGGATCCCAACTGCGTAGCGCCCCAGGTTTTTCGCTTTGAAGCCGTAGTGTGGAGTCTCAGCCACGATGGCACGCCGTTCGTGAGCCAGCGGCTTGCTCCAATCGTGGGCGATACCGTCAGTGGTGCGACCGCAATCAACGAAGATGGGGACATCGTTGGGGCGTCGGGGCCGTGTACATCCATCGGATTGGGTGTCGGAAAGCACGCAGTGCTTTGGAAAAACGGTCATGCGATCGACCTCGGCAACCTGGGAGGAGTCACGAACAACATAGCCTTCGGCCTCAACGGCCAAGGACAAGTCGTAGGCACTTCAGGTGTGCCAAGCGGCGATGTTCACGCCTTCCTATGGGAGGGAGGCACAATGAAAGATCTTGGCGTGCTCCGCTCTGACGACTTCCTGGCGTTGGCGGGATCCATTAATGACAGGGGTGAAGTCGTCGGTTTTTCATGCGGGCCAAGCGATTGCCACGGTTTCCACTGGCAGGGGGGCGTAATGACTGATGTCAATTCGTTTCTCCCAGCGGGTTCTCCTCTGTTGATCACGAATGCCGGGGACATCAATTCCCGGGGAGAGATCGCGGTTCAGGCCTTCGACCCGACCGTCCAAGACTTGGTAGCAGCCGTTTTGATACCTGATGGTGATGAGGATGGACCCCTTGGAGCCACGGCGCAAACGGAAAATGTGCAACTCAAGGTCCTCGTTCTCCCGCAAAACATTCGCCAGATGCTGCAGCGACGACTGGGTTTCAGAGGCTTCAGGCCGGGCCGATGAAGGCGAAGAATCGCATGTGGCACATGGGCTCTAGGCACGCGGAAAATGACGGTGCGGTAACAAGCCGTCGGGTGCGACGAACAACGTGGAGGTTGAGATGAAGGGCAAAATTGAAGCGGCTGCCAACATCATCGTGATCCTTTTTGCTGTGATAGTGGGTTCGGTTTTTCTCAAGGATCGCCTATCTACTCCTGCTCCAGAACCCGACGCCGTTAAAGCCGGCGATAAATTGGATAGTCTGGACGGCTGGGATTGGGCCGCACACGATCAAACACTGGTATTGGGGCTCAGGAAAGGGTGCCACTTCTGCGAAGACAGCGCGCCTTTTTACCAGCGGCTCACTGCCCAGCAGCAAGGAGGGTCAAACTCCACGATTGTGGCGGTCTTTCCCGACGCCGCCGAGGCGGTGAAAGAGGTGGTGCAATCGGAAGGGCTACGGGTTCACGCGCTGGCGGGAGTGCCTCTGGAAAGATTGAAGATCTCCGGAACGCCGACTCTACTGTTAGTCGACAGGAGCGGGACAGTCATGAACGCATGGACTGGCATGCTCTCGCCACGGCAGGAACTGGAGGTGATGAGAGCGACCACAGCACCTACCCCCAGAGACCTAAAGGCCCCGGGATCGACGGTCCAAAACTAGGACCAAAGGTAGTTAAAAAAACAGTCAGAAGGAGGAAAGCGATGTCTCTCTTACGGATTTTGAGGAACCTGGCGGTGTTGGTGATACTCACAGTGGCAGTTCTTAGCTTGAACCCTCGCCCAGTGGCGGCACAATCCTGCCAACCTCTGGGAAGGCACTGCAGCTCCAGCCTCGGATGCTGCCCGGGTAGTCTTTGTGTTGGCTCCCTTGGATATGGATTTAGGTGCTGCAACAAGCCGTACTACAGCCAGGCATGTACGAGGTCGGACGTATGCTGCCATGGCTTGTGCTTAAACGGCCGCTGTGTGTAGGTGCAGCGGTTAGAACTGAGGAGCCCCCGCGCTCCCCGAGATGAGCAGGGGCAACGTCGGGCCTCCGTTTCCAGTCGGCCGCTGCCGATAAGTGCAGTGGCAAGCACCTGCTCTGGCCATTCGCGGCGGGTAGGTAACGCCCATGTATCTGAAGATTTCGTGTTTTCTCTTGGCATGCCTGACTTTCAAGCCGTGTTGCCCCCAAGCCCCCACAACCCTGAGCAAAGATAACGGCGACGACCAGACTTGCACGGTTTCCGGGATTGTGATTCGGAGCCAGGACAGCGCGCCGCTGAAAAATGCGACAGTGCAACTGACAAACGATTCAGATCAGGAACATCATATTGCGACGAAAACGAAAGCGGACGGGCATTTTCTGCTTCAGAATGTGCCGGCAGGTCAATACAAGCTGAAAGTGGCCCGGAACGGATACGTAGACCAGGAGCTGGGGCAGAAGAAGCCCGGCGACCCTGGCGCAGTGTTCACGCTTAGGCCGGGTCAACGGATAGCCGAGCTCGTTTTTAAACTCGGGCGTGCGGGCGTGATCACCGGCAAGGTGTTTGACGATGACGGTGAGCTAATGGCAGGCGTTTCGGTGAGCGCAATGCGCCAAGTCTATACCGACGGGCGGAAAGGCTTTAAGACAACAAACGAACAGCAAACGAATGATTTAGGTGAATTCCGGCTCTTCGGCCTGGCACCTGGCCGCTACTACATCAGCGCAGAAATGCCGACGTGGGATCGCGTTGTGGGCGACCGCGAATTTTCAAGCTTCGAGAAAAGCTCAGGAGAAAAAGGATACGCGAAAATTTACTATCCGAGTGCGCACGAGGCCGCAAGTGCCTCGAGCGTCTACGTCAAAGAAGGAGAAGAGATTCCTTCGGTCGACATCTTTATGAAAGAAGTGACAGTCTACCGGGTGCGCGGAAAGGTTCAATATCTCTTCCCGCATCATGGAACTGGCGATACGCAGTTGGCTGTCACCCGCCGCGGCGAGACAACCGGTTGGGCTTTTGTCAGTGTGCAGGTAGTCGTGAAGGCCGACAGTTCATTCGAAATTCCGGAACTGGCGCCGGGAGAGTACACGGCAACAGCCTTCTTTTCTGATCAGGGAAAGTTCTACTCGACTCAGGAAGATGTGGACGTGGTGAACGCGGACGTAGACCGTTTAACACTGGTCATAGCTCCAGGTGTAGATATTCCAGGGCAACTGGTTTGGGACGGCAAGCCAAGTCTCGAGGGCGAACGAGCGACCGTGTACCTTTCTCCGGAGGAATCCGGTGATATCGCGCGGGGTGGCGAGGCGCACGTCGATGAGAATAGCCAATTCACGCTGAAAGACGTGCCGCAGGGAACCTTTCGGATAAGCGTGGATGGAATTTCGAAGGATTGTTATATCAAGGAAGTTCAATTTGGCGAGATTGTTTTGCCCGACCACCTGCTTCACGCCAAAAGGGGCATAACTGCTCGGCTGGACATCACAATCAGTACTAAAGGGGCGCGATTGCAAGGAGTAGTTGTCAACGGTGAGAGCCTTCCAGTCGCTGGAGTATGGGTGGTTGCGGTTCCCGAAGAAAGCAAAAGAAGCCTGCGATATTTGTACAAGTCCGTGACCACCGATCAATACGGGCGCTACGATCTCCGCGGCTTAGCGCCGGGGAAATATAGGATCTTCGCATGGGATGGTGTTCTGCTCGGCGAGTGGGAAGACCCGGAATTTCTCAAAACGAATGGAGCAAAGGGCGTGACGGTGGAAATGAGGGATGGCGATAAAAAGTCTGCAGACCTTCAATTAATCCAGCTAAGCAAAACAAGCCAGGCCGAGTGAATTGCACCAGTCCGTGCTGACCGACCTTGGCACACTCGGAGGGCCCAACGGCGCAGCGGGATTTCCGCTCAAAGACAATCGAGGCTTGATCGCCGGTTTTGCTCAAACTCCGACTCCGCATCCATTGGGAGAAAACTGGAATTACTTTTGTACTGTGATCGAAGTTCCTTGCTAGGGCCCTAACCTTATCAGCCTCGGGTTCCTCTGGGAAGACGGGGTAAAGACCCCCATTCCTACGCTGGGGGGCAACAAGGGCCAGACATTAAGCGTTAATAACGACGGTCAAGTGGTCGGCTGTGCGGAGACCGCCATTCCGGGATCCAACCTGTATCGCACATCAGGTTCTTGATTCAGCTCGGGCACTAGCTGCTCTAGCGGCATATAGAACCGCGGCGTAACTGGCGATCCTCACCTGCCAGAAACTTCCAGCAGATCAAAATGCACCCCAAAGCTAGAAATGCTTCATGAATATCGGCTCGCTTCTCGTAGCGGATGCGCAGTCGGCGAAACTGGTTGAGCCAGGCAAAGCTCCGCTCCACGACCCATCGCCATCGGCCCAGCCCGCTGCCGTGCTCAGTGTTACGCATCGCCAGTAAAGGTACGATGCCACGCTCACGCAGACCTTGGCGGATTGCCTCAGCGTCGTAACCACGGTCGCCTAACACGGAATCAGGACGATGGCGCGGACGCCCGAGCACTCCCTGCAACGGTGGGATGGCATCAACGAGCGCGAGCGCCTGCTGCGAATCGTTACGATTGGCTCCCGTGAGTTGGATTGCTAGCGGAACGCCCTGACCATCGCAGATCAGATGACGCTTGCTTCCGAGCTTAGCCCGATCGGTAGGATTGGGACCTGTCTTCTGCCCCCAAAAACTGCTCGAATTGAACTGCCGTCCACAACTGTTCGTGACCAATCAATTCTCTTGGACCGAGCCAGCCAATCCAGGAGCACCAAGTGGATTAATTGCCAAATTCCCGCCTCCTGCCAATCACGCAACCGCCGCCAGCACGTCATGCCCGAACCACAGCGCAGTTCCTGAGGCAGCATCTCCCAGGGTATCCCGCTGCGAAGGACGAACAGAACGCCGGTGAGACAAGCACGATCGGGCAAGCGGGGTCTCCCACCTTTGGGGCGAAGTGGTACTGCCGGCAACAACGGTTGAATCAGATTCCACAAAGCGTCGGGAAGCAAGGGGGTACTCATAGACTAAGCATCCTACCACTTGACCAGCAAGCTATGTCGCACTTCATGGACTGAAAGCGTGGCTTTGTTAGAAGTTCTAAGAAAAGCCGCTTCTCTTTAGCCCTGGCCAGCCGTCCAAATTGGATGGAGATGCCGACGTGCCGTATGTCAGAATGTCCGCATCCAATGGACGAGACGGGGAGCAAACGAATTTGCCTCGAG
>Ga0307475_10002375_pt1 | contig 11353 bp, 12 predicted proteins | sample atmos_gasesECM1C_FD_203317 | JGI IMG/M metagenome (GOLD analysis project Ga0307475, IMG submission 203317) | Hardwood forest soil microbial communities from Morgan-Monroe State Forest, Indiana, United States - atmos_gasesECM1C_515 | ecosystem: Environmental > Terrestrial > Soil > Temperate...
TTCAACCGGAACGGCTCACTGTCCGTCACCGTGTTGAGGTGCACGGTAGTGAAGGCGCCGGTCGCGGTGTTCGTTTACAGAGGTCGCTCTCACGCGCGGCTTGAAAGCACGCGCTCCCCCGACTGCCGCTCAAGAGCGCCAAAACCAGTCGCTCGTTGAGGCGGACAAAGTCGGGGGCTCCCACCGTTTTGGCTGATTTTCAAGGGCACCGCTACTTCATAAATCCGCTGTGTCCGCTGCCGGTGGAGCTGAGCGCGTCGTTGGTGGGATCATCGAGGGCGAGGAGGCGGCGCAATTGTGGGCTAAGTTTTGCTTGCGTCTCAGGTCGAAGCAGTTTTTTCTGATACTGCTGTTGCGGAATATCGTGCCGGACGTAGAAGCTATGGAGAGCGCGGCGTTCGCGCTTCGTCCGATTCGCGGTACCGCCGTGCCAGGTGTGGGCGTTCATCACCACCACGGTTCCAGCCTGTCCGCTAACTAGAATCTCCTGGGGATGCCGCGCGTAAAGATCAGGCAGGACCTCCTGAGGCTTCCTGCCCCAGCGATGCGAGCCGGGAACCACTCGCAGCGTCCCGTTCTCCGTGGTGAAATCGTCGAGCATCCAAACGCAGTTGCAGGTTGCGTATCCCTTCGAGTCAGGCAGCAGTCCCATGTCTATGTGGAGGGGTTGCGAGCTTCCCGATTCAGGATTCGCAGAGCGCACGTTCAGGCTGCCCAGCTTGAAGTTTTCGCCGAGCACGCTTCCCACCAGTTCCAGGATTTCCTTGCGCACGATGGCCTCGCGAAATACTTCGCCTTTGTCAACGAGATTGGCCAAACGCCGCGCGTTTTCCTCGGTGCGAAACTCCGAGCCGGCCGCGTCTCCTTCCAGAGCGAACAACTCGTCCACGCGGGCACGCATGCGGTCGAGAAGCGGTTGTCCCATGTAGCCTTCCAGGACCGTGTAACCTCGTTCGGCGAGTTGTTTTTGGCGCTCTTCCATGAAGATGCAGCCGCGAAGCCACGTAGCTTCCGAGGCTAGCAGCCAAGAAGCGTGTTGTCACCATTTGGCTGCCGGTCAAGAACGAAACCGAAAGCAAACCGGCCCATGGCATCGGTGTAGCCTTGGGCCAGCAGAAGCGCGAAGGCTTGCCGGCTTTCGAGTTGGATTGACGCGTCGTTGTCGAACGATCGAGTGGGATAGATGTCCTGCGGCATAGGCACGGAAGTTGCTGCTGAGCAGCTGAGCAAAGGCAAGCTACCAGCTTCGGCCAAAGAGCGAAGGCCAACAACGCTAGCGGAACCGTTGAGCGTCTTCAACCGTATTAGTTGGCTACGCAGGATGGAGAATCTGCGGAGAAGGATCAATGGAGATTGCTGAAGCGCAACGCGATGTTCGGAGTGTGTTTCTAGGTGGCTTCGCTGGACAGTTAGTTTCGAGCGTCATTTGGTTCGCTTCAGCGGCGGTAGGCGTCTGGAAGTCGCCGCGGGCGGGAATGGCGGTGCTGGTGATCGCGGGATTCTTCATATTCCCGCTCACTCAGCTTGTGTTACGGGCAATGGGCGGCCCTGCCGGGCTGCCTAAGGGCCATCCGATGAACGCACTCGGAATGCAAGTCGCCTTCGTTCTGCCGCTCATTCTTCCACTCGTGTTTGCCGCGACCGCCTACCGCACGAATTGGTTCTATCCCGCCTTGATGATCGCGCTCGGAGCTCACTATCTGCCGTTCATTTTCCTTTATGGGATGTGGCAGTTCGGCGCGCTTGCGGCCTTGCTGATTGCCGGCGGCGTCGTTCTGGGCCTCTATTTTCCGCAGACGTTCAGCGCCGGAGGTTGGGTGACCGCCGGGCTGCTCCTCGGATTTGCGTTTTTGGGAAAGCAAGCTGCTAAGCCGCGAAGCCTCGAAGCCACGTAGCTTCGGAAGCCAGCAGCCGAGAACCACGCTGTCAGCATTCGGCACTCGGTATTCGGCCAAAACAACATCAACAGCGGCATTCAGCAGTCATCATTCAGCCAAAGCAACAGCAACCACAAGGTCCCTCGCTCCGCTCGATGACAGAGAGTGTTGCGGGTGGCGATTCGGTTCAGTGCCTGTCATTTCCGAGGTCGTCGGAATAGCGCTGCTGCGCAGCGTCTACTGCAGAAGTTCCTGGATGTCGTGCTCGAATTGAGCTTTGTCCACGACACCGGCGTGAGACACAGCAATGCGTCCGCTGCGGTCGATCAATAACGTTAGCGGCATGGCTTCGACATGGAACTTTTCTCCGAGCGCGTCGCTGCCGATGGCGACCGGATAGTCCATGTGCCACTTCGCCATAAAGGGTTTCACGACCTCTGGACTCTCTCCGTACATGTCGATGCCGATCAGCGACAATCCTTTATTGCGATACCTTCTGTCGAATTCGACGTACCACGGAATTTCGACTTTGCAGCCTCCGCAGGCCACGCCCCAGAAATCAAGCAACACAACTTTGCCTCGATACTGAGAGAGCGAGATCTTCTTACTTCGAACGTCGGTGATCGTGAAGTCCGGTGCTTCCACTCGTGAGCCTCTGGGAATCGGGGCGTAAGCGCTGGCCGAGGCAGTTCCAGGATCAGACTGAGTGGCGCCAGCTCGCAAGCTCGGCAGCGCGATCATCGCGCAGGCTGTTAAGCATGCTAGGCTGCAGGTCAGAATCTCTTTTGTTAGAAGCCGAGAACGCGAATGCACTGCGAGATATCTCCTGAAAGAACAGTTTGAGCGAGGTGAGCGGCAGCAGTTCGCCGACAGTTTACCGTGTCGCCGGCTACCTATCATGATTCAATGGCTAATTTGAGCGGGACGGTTGGTCCGAAAGTTCCAGGTGAATCGGGAACCTTCGCTTTCACCAGCCGGGCCAATCTGGGGAGTGGCGAAGGCCGACTCCCACAGTCAGGACCCAGATTCCCTGCTATTTCGCTGCTTCGGGGCGGCGCCAGGCGGGAAAAATCCCGCTAAGCGTCAGATTGGGAAGTGGTTATCTGGGAAATTCCCTGGATTCCCTGCACCGTTCCCTGCCTGCGGGTGCAAATCTGCTGCTTTTGGGCAGAATCTGCAGAATTCCTTCCTCTAGAAAAGAAAATTCGCTGCTAAATTTGCTGAAGCAGGGAATTTGGCCCTAATCGGGAGATCGCGTGATCGGGCCATCGGGTGAAGTGAAAGACGGGGAGCCGCAACACGTCCTTACGGACCACGACGACCGGGCTTTCGTAGCTACAAAGCTTCGCGGCTTCGCAGCGAAAGAATGGTGGCCAGGGACGGAATCGAACCGCCGACGCCAGCCTTTTCAGGGCTGCGCTCTACCATCTGAGCTACCTGGCCAATCTGGATTGTGAGTACAGGTTGGAGGCGCTGAAAATCTCAACGCTCCTCAAATTATAACAATCGATCTCTTCATGCTGCGAATTCCAGCTTGGAATGTTGGCGATAGCATTCACGATGTTGTCGCGAGCTCGTGCGTGTGCTCGTTAGATGTATCCGCAATCGATAGTAGAGATGTGGCATTGCCGCGTCTTCTGGTAGAGCACGAATGGCCTGGGCGAAAAGACGCAGCCATACCGCGTTTCTACATATTCGAAGGGATACCAACCCGGAATAGGCATAGAATATGCAGGTCAAATCTCAAGGAAGCAATCGCGGACGTTTTCGTCGATAACTTTTTCCGATTGCCACCATCAGAAAAGTCGATTTCACTTCTTTGTCGTGGTGGCACATCATAAAGTGTTTGGAGGGCCGCATGGAAAATAGCGAAAATGTCGTACTCTGCCCCAATTGCCGATGGAGCGCTCACGGGTCCAACGAGCAAGAATTGAAGGCAGCAAAGGACTATCACGCCATGTACGAATGTCCCTTGCCCTCGACCTCCACCCAGGCGGTCCCGAGCGCTCTAGCCAGTTAAGGCCGCGCAAAATCCGGTATTTCCGCACATTTGTGAGATCGCGTCCTGAGGGTTACTTGCGCCCAAATGGCGATGTTACTCCGGTACATTGACCGTTCGGATGCGAGCCGCTACTCTGCATGCATGCCGGTTCTCGCCCAGGAAAAGACTTCAACTGTTAGCGCGCTCGACTTTGTTACCGCCAACGACTGGATTCTCATCAAAGCGGGTGCTCGCCAGTTGAAGTTTGCGCCAGGAGATGCCCTGATCGTTCAGGACTCCCCCGGAGGCACCATGTTCCTGCTGACCAGCGGCTCGGCCCGAATCGTGGCCAATGGCGTCACCGTGGCGCGTATTGGACCTGGACAGATCGCCGGCGAAATTGCGTTCCTGGACAATCGCTTGTCCAGCGCTTCGGTCATCGCAGAAGAACCTGTAGAAGCCGACGCGATCGAGTGGGCGGAGCTGCACCGCATCTTCCGGATGTTTCCCCATGTGGGATCGCGCTTCTATCAATCCATGGCGGTCCTGCTTTCGCGACGATTGCGTGAGACCTCAGCCCGGCTGGCTGATTCGCGCAACAGTTAATCCTTACCTGCTCAGCGCAGCGCTGAGATCGCGAGCTTTCTCGACCAATTCTCGAATTGAGCTGACCACCAGCTGCGGTTCGTCCAATTGAATCCAGTGGCCACTCTGTTCGGCGAGGATTAACCTGGTCTGCGCCGAGATGCGTTTCGCGTGTTCGCGCGGGTCGGCCGGATGATCATTCAGCTTTCCACAAAGCATGATTACTGGAACTTCCAGTGCCGGCGCCTGAGCTATCTCCTTCACGCTTTCAGCCAGGCACTCGAAGTGTCGAGCCATGCCTTCAAAGCACTTTGGCTGCTTCCAATGTGCCGCCACCAAGGGCCAGGTCTCTGGCGGCATCTTCCGCACCTGTCCGGCGATGCGGTCGGTAACCTCATAGGCGCGGCCACTCCACGCCTTAGCTGTCATTTGCGGCAGAAGCCGGTTACCCGCAAGCAGCAGGTTCAAGCAGAGCCGAACCACGCCGATTCGCGCAGCCAACGCTCCACGCCGGGAAAGGCTCACACCGCGATTGATGATGCGCCGCTGTTCGCTCGTAAGCGGAGTCCATTCGGCTGGGTCAAGTGGATCGACCAGCACCAATCCTGCAGTTTCGTTTGGATAACTCGCCGCGAATGCGCGCATCACGAGCCCGCCAAACGAGTGCCCGACAAGAATGTATGGCGGAGGAACGTCAGCACGGCGAAGCAGTGCACGGAGCTCTGTAGCCAGCGACGACGGCGTGCAGGGCTGGTCGCCCATCTCGCTCCAACCTAGACCAGCCCGGTCGTAGCTGCAAACGCGGGTCACCTTGGCCAATTCTGTTTGCACAGCCCGCCAATTGAGCGACGAGGCGGAAATTCCCGATTCGAGAATCACCGCCGGCGATCCGCTCCCGAGTTCGTAGAGATGCAGTCGGTGTCCTTCGACCTCGACCAGACGTCCTGGAGCAGGGAAGTGCCGCTTATCCGATCTGGCTCCGAATGCCTGGTACGCGATTCCGCAGAGCACGAGAAGCGCAAGGCACGAGATGGCAATGATCAGATACAGCACAATTTTGAATTAATCGGAAACGGCCAGCTCTCCCGGCAGAATCGGACGAGTGCGCGGAAGATGTCCTCTTACGGCGAGCGCTCCCATGAAGGTGAGGACCCCAACGAATCCGCAGAGACGGATAACATCGAATTCGCGGCCACGCGGCAGCCACAACCACAGCAATCCCAGGATCGGCTGCGCCACCAAACAAGCCCATACAGCCCCGTAAAAATAGCGGCGCTCGTGTCCTTCTCCTTTGGTCGAAGGCTTCACCCGTGGCAATTTTCCAAAAGCGCCAAGAAGCCAGAACGTCGCGGCGATGGGGAAGTATGCATGCGAATAGAGTTGCTGTAGCTGCCACTTTCCCGTAACGAGAGCTCCAATCAGACCGGCAATGTTCAACGCGGCATAGGTAACGAGTTCGCTCCACGCGAGGGTATAGCAGATCCGCCGGTACATCGGATTCGGACGATCCTCGGTGAAGCGAATGATATAAGGCCGCGGCTCGACACCGGGAAGTTTACCCGCGAGCCCGGCAATGCCAGTACCGAGAACTACCAATCCCAACCACGCCGCCATGTAGGGATGGAGGCCGTGCGCGAACAGATCGAATGTAAATGGACCGGGGGCGAGATAGAAGACAGCGATCCAAATTGGCCAGTGCGCGAAGCGATAGTGCAGCTTATTGCGCTCGCGAATCTTTCTTTCGCTGGCATATTCAACACGAACGGCCACCGAGGAACTTGGCATCGGTAAAAAGGGCTCCGTTGCTCAATATCCCATAGCCGGGTGCGAAGCGGCAACGCCGGAGGTGATGCCGTACTTCAAACCAAGGAAGTCGCGCAATGAGCGCGGAAGAGTCTCCGCCAGTTCCTGCCAGGTGAGGAGCTTGCAGCGCACGCGCAGATTCACAGGACGAATCGCCGCGAGCACGCTATACCACGCCTCAATCAGATCAACGCGGCGAGCATCTGTGAGCAGGCAGAAGTTGGCTTTGTGAGCGTTGGCCGCGAGAACATTGCGCAGCAACTGATAGCACTGATATTGGCCGCGTGATCGTGGCAAATCGCCGAGCCGGAAGACTTGCTCAAAGTCTATATAGCTCTTCATGCGCGTAATCGAGCAGCTCTCGAACGAAGCTTCCGTCAGCTTGGCTTCCACCAGCAGGCTGCCAAACTTCATGTCCACTTCCGTTCGATCCAACTTGCCATCGGCTAGCGGCACGCGCGCTCGCCAGCCAAAGATGGGCACTGCCACATCCGGAATTCCGAGGATGCCCACCACCCGCGGAGCGCGACGGGTGACTGGATGACAGAAGATGTTCATTAGTAACGCATCGGAACTGCAACAGGAATCGAGTTCGCAGAGGCGGCGATCGTCATCGCAACGCTCGAAACGTTCGGACACAGTCAGCGCTTTGCCTAGACGGTTGCGCCAGATCGAGCGGCGCAGGATCGCCCGATAACTTGCCGGATGGAAATTGCCGTGCCGCATTCGCTCCCAGTCTGGTAGAAAGACGCCGCTGCCGAAGTCAACGTGACTGCGCCGAAACGGTAGTCCATTCAATCGCGCAAACTCGGCCGAGCACTTGCTCACCTGGCCACGGACATTCGCTGCGTAGATCGACATCGATGCGATGATCTCCCATTCTGCAAATCAAACCTGTCCAACTTGGCACCCGACAAACAAAGTGAACCAGAGCTGCTACTCGCGCGCTCTCAAAGCAACCTTTATCTTCACGAAATCGGCTATCTCTTTCGGGGAACTCGGGGGCGCACACTTCGGAATGCCACACCTAAGGCCTGCAGAAGTCACTTTCCTGGAATTGCAGAACACGGTTTTTTGCGTGAGCTGCGAGCTTATAAGCTACAACAACAGTTCCAGATGCCTGGCATGTAGCAGCACCGCTCTGCTGAGCTTGTCGCGAGTGCTGGGAGGATCGTTGCGGCAGCAGCCTCAAACGCGGCTGATCGAGGACGAACTTATCGACAGCGTGGTCGAGAATATTTTGGAAAAGAGCCACCTTAACCAGCCATCTGCGATTACTTCTCTCACTTTTTCCCAGTCGGGTTCTCATAGTGCTCGTTCGGCAACGGCGATCGCGTGCCGCACACTGCCGCATGCTCTTCCGCAACTTCAACCCGCTATGCGCTGGATTGTGGAACGAGCTTGTACCGTGACACGCGCCGACGGCGCAGCGCTGGCGCTCTCGCGGCAAGGCAAGCTGCTCTGTCATGCCCATGCAGGATCCTCAGTTCCCGATCTCGGAGTCGAACTCGAGCTGAATCGTGGCATCTCAGGCCTTTGCGCGCGAACAGGCGTGAGTTGGCGATGCGATGCTTCTGACTCTGATCCGTACGTGGATCGTACCCGGTGCCGCGAATTGGGATCGCAGTCGGTTTTGGCAGCGCCGGTGTCCCATTTGAATAGCGTGCTGGGTGTCCTCGAGGTTTTCTCCAGCCAGAGAAACGCCTTCACCGATCACGATGTTGCCAGTATTCAGCTTCTCTCTGGTCTGCTCGTGGTCGCTGTAACTCGGGCTGGAACACAGAGCCACTAACCGCAACTTCGAATGCCAGTGTAGCACGAATGAAAGGCGAAAATACCGCAGGCCTCCCTGCTACACTTGCCGACATGCGACCATCTCCAGCCACTGGATGGCTGCTTGCACTTCTCTCCGCAGTTCTGCAAATCTTCAGTTTCCCCTCGCCGAGCCTGTACTTCGTCTGCTGGATCGCGCTCGCCCCGCTGTTTGTCACGTTGATTGATCGGCGCTATTCGCCAACACTCCTGCGCAGCGTTTTGCTGGCCTACTTCAGTGGCATCGTTTGGTATGCGGGTACCTGCTTCTGGATTTTTCACGTCATGCACAGCTACGGCAGCCTTCCCCGCCCGGTTGCCGCCGGAATCCTGGTGTTGTTCTGTTTCTACCTCGCGCTATATCACGCTGCGTTCGGTCTCTTGTTAGGAGCTGTGACGCGCTGCAAGGCATTTGCGAATGCACGTGCTCTCGTACTCGCGCCAGTCCTTTGGGTTGCGGTCGAATTCGCGCGGGCTCACATCACCAGCTTTCCCTGGGACCTGCTGGGATATGCGCAGGTAAACAATCTTCCGCTCACCCGAATTGCCAGCTTCACTGGCGTGTATGGTATTTCGTTCGTCATTGCGCTGGTGAATTCCATATTGGCGCTGGGGTTTCTCCTGCCGCGCGAGCGCCGAATGGCTGTGGCATTAGTAGGAGTGTTAGGAGCAATCGCACTCGAGTCGGGAGTGCTGGTGCCTTATCCTCCAGCCCACTCCGACCATGTCGCCGAACTCGTGCAGCCGAACCTTCCAATCTTGGAAGGGAACTGGGCGCCCAGCTACTACGACTTGACCATCGCTCAGCTTGTGCAGCTCAGCACCTCAGGCGCGGCGAACATTCGAGGCTCGATTCCAGCGGTTATCATCTGGCCGGAGACGCCGGCTCCATTTCTTACTTCCGATCCGCGGTTCCAGCATTGGATGGCTGCGCTGGCGCAGGACTCGCATTCCTACTTGATTATTGGCAGTCTGGGAGTCAGCCCAGGCAGTCAACCGGACAGGTCTTTGGTCTTCAACTCTGCGCAGTTAGTCGCGCCTGATGGCGATTTTGTTTCGCGGTATGACAAACTTCACCTGGTTCCGTTCGGAGAGTTCGTCCCATTTCGGAATTTGCTGAGCTTTGCCCAGTCTCTTACTCATGACATCGGCGATCTGTCGCGCGGCAACCAGCGCAACGTGTTGCGGGTTGAAGGGGATGCGATAGGAACCTTCATCTGCTACGAATCCATCTTCCCCGATGAAGTGCTGCAATTTGCGCGCAATGGCGCGGAGTTGTTCGTGAATATCTCCGACGACGCGTGGTACGGCGAGTATGGCGCTCCGGGACAGCACTTGAACATGGCGCGCATGCGAGCCATTGAGAACAATCGTTGGCTGCTGCGCGCCACCAACAATGGGATTACCGCGTCCATCAGTCCATTTGGGCAAGTGGTGGCAGTGGCTCCGCGCAATGTGCGCACCGAGCTGCAGGTTCCTTATAGCTTCGAATCGGGAACCAGCTTCTACACGCGTCATGGCGATTGGTTCGCCAACCTTTGTGCGATAATTTCAGTACTGGCACTTCTCCTTTGTGTTCTCAGCGGTCGCGCCGCTCGCTAAGTAGCAAGCAGCTCGCCGATTGCGCAACATAGGAAATTGAGGTTCAGACACTCGACATGCAGACCGGGGAACGCAAATTCATGCTGGAAGATCTCGAACGCGAATACGCGGGCATCCGCGCCAAGGTCCACGATCTGCGGGAGTATCTTTGACGCGCCTCGACTGCGCGAGCAGCTTGCCGAAGTAGAGAAGAAAGCCTCCAACCCCGATTTCTGGTCCAATCAGGAACAATCGCAACAGGTGATGCGCGAGCGCAAGCGCATCGAGTCGGCGCTGGCCAATGAAAATGACCTTGCCCGCCGCGTTCAAGACGTCGAAGCCTATTTCGAGCTGGCACGCGAAGGTGAGGCGGTCGAGCAGGATTTGCGCCGCGAGATCGACAGTCTTCGCGAAGTAGTCGAGAAGCTGGAGACGCAGACTCTGCTGGCCGGAGAGAACGATGCGCGCAACGCCATCGTCACGATTCATCCTGGCGCAGGTGGAACCGAATCGCAGGATTGGGCGGAGATGCTCATGCGCATGTACCTGCGTTGGGCAGAACGCCAGGGATTCGAGGCCGTGCTGAACGATTATCAGGCCGGCGAAGAAGCGGGCATCAAGTCGGCGACATTTACCGTCAACGGCGAGTATGCATTCGGATTGCTGACCAGTGAGATTGGCGTCCACCGTCTGGTGAGAATCTCACCGTTCGATCAGGCCAAGCGCCGGCACACGTCCTTTGCCAGCGTTTTCGTATCGCCCGAGATCGATGAATCCATCCAGATTGATATCAAAGAGACCGATCTCAAGATCGACACCTATCGCTCTGGCGGCGCCGGCGGACAACACGTCAATACCACGGATTCCGCCGTTCGTCTCACTCATTTGCCCACGGGAATCGTGGTGAGCTGCCAGAATGAGCGCTCGCAGCACAAGAACCGCGATCGCGCCATGAAGATTCTCCGTTCCAAGCTTTACGAATACGAACTGGAAAAGAAACGTGCCGAGACCAAGAAGCTTGAAGACTCGAAGCTTGACATCGATTTTGGCTCACAGATTCGTTCCTATGTCTTGGCTCCCTATCAATTGGTGAAGGATCACCGTTCCAAAGTCGAGGTCGGAGATCCGGAGCGCGTACTTGACGGCGATCTCACCCCCTTCATTCGCGGATATCTCCTGATGCGACGCGAGGCCGGTTCCAGCTAACTCGCGATGGCTCGGCTGATTGAAATGATGAAGCAGTCCGCTGTGCCCGCAGGGGTGATGCGCTCGGCATCGCGCGGAGCACTGGCGGTGCCTCCGGCGGAAATGCTGGAGATTCTTGTCTATCTCAGTTCGCATCCCATGTTCGGCGAACAGGCGCGCATGACCTTGGCGGGCTTCGACGAAGCCGGCTCCGCAGCCGCGCTTTCCGACCCAAACACTCCACACGACGTCCTCAACTACTTCCTGGCTCCGCGCAATCGACGGCCGCGGTTGCTGCCGCCGCTGTTCAACAATCCGTCAGTCTCCGAAGAAACTCTCGCAGCTATCGCCGAAACTGCCTCTCGGGAGACAACACAAATCCTAATGACGAGCGAGCGGGTGATGAGTTCGGTGATGATTCTGAAGCCGCTGCTCGGCAATCCAACCCTCACGCCCGAAGAGCACACGGAAATCAGCGAGAGACTCTCGAAACTCGGAGTTGATGTTGCCGAGGAATTTGGAACCATTA
>Ga0307475_10002377_pt1 | contig 11349 bp, 6 predicted proteins | sample atmos_gasesECM1C_FD_203317 | JGI IMG/M metagenome (GOLD analysis project Ga0307475, IMG submission 203317) | Hardwood forest soil microbial communities from Morgan-Monroe State Forest, Indiana, United States - atmos_gasesECM1C_515 | ecosystem: Environmental > Terrestrial > Soil > Temperate...
TACTCACCCGCCATGGACTGGTCGCTAGGGCAATGCGGACCCTGTTGCGAAGCTTTGTGCCGAAAACCCGTGCCTGCGATGCCCTACATTTCTCCATGACAGGCTTTACATTCCCGCGGCGTTGGGATGTAGAAGACAACCTTTTTTGCATCGATCACGAGGGTAAGTTTGTGACAGTCCCCACAAGCTACGTTGCGGTGAGCGCCCTGGAGGGAGAACCTTGTGCCCTTGTCGTGGTCAAATCGAGATGGCTTCCACCGCGCCGAATCATGACAGCCGGAGCAGTCAGCAGCGTCTTTGCGGGCTGCAAACTGACGCGCGTGCGGGTCCTCATGGCAACCCAAGCATTGCTTCGAAGCCGCGCGGAAATCCACATTTTTCAAGGTGGTCTCGAGCGCCGGCGGGCGATGGCAGTCGCCGCACGCCACACCGCGGTGCGCTCCGATAAGAGGAAATTTGGTTTTTGAATGGTCAAAGCGGCTTAGCTCTTTCCACTTGACCGTCGTGTGGCAGGCTTCGCAACCTGCGACCGTTCCATCCGCACGCTTCGCTGCCATTTGCTCGCGGAATTGCCCCTTGTGCGGATCCTGGTGACATATTGTGCAGGCGCGGTCCTCAAAATGGTATTTCACGGGTGTTGCCGAAGCAGTGGGAACCGGCATGTGGCAATCGACGCAGAGAACCGCAGCGTGCCCGCCGGTAAGGGGAAAGCGAGTCTTTTTGTGCCGGGCTAATCCGAAATGGGCGGGCTTGAATCCTTTCAAATCATGGCACTCTTCACAACGATCCACGTACGGCGCGCCCTTGAACTGGCCCTTGTGAATGTCCTCGTGGCAGTCCTTGCACTGTGTCTGGATAATCTTGAAAAGCGTGTTCTCAGCTTTCGGCAGATGGCATTTGTCGCAAGTCACTTTCGCATGGAGCCCTTCCAGCGGATATTTCGTCGCCTCGTGGTCCTTGACGGTGAAAGTCGAAGGTTTGAAGCCATCCACGGTATGGCAGACAGCACATTCGGCGCCGCCGGTCCGTTTGAGGAACTGTCCGCGGTGATAGTCCTTATGACAATCCATGCACGTCGCAAAGGGTATTTGCGCCTTGAAGTCCCCGTGCTTGTGGCAATCTTCGCAAGCCACCGTTTTGTGCTTGCCGAGCAGTGGGTATTTCGTTTTTGAGTGATCGAATCCCTGCATGCCTTTGATTTGTTTCCAGTTCGTGGTGCTATGACAGGACTCGCAGGGCTGGCTAAAGCTGCCCTTATGCGGATCGACGTGACATGCCGTGCACCTCGCGAAAGAGAGTCCCGTGTACTTGATGAAAGGCTTTGCGTCCGCCACCGTAGGATGGCACTTTGCGCAGGGAACCTTTTCGTGCGCCCCGGTCAGGGGATATTTCGACTTCGCATGATTGAAGAGTGATGCGGGCTTCCAGCCATCGGCGGTGTGGCAATGCTGGCAATCATTACTTAGCTGGCCCTTATGCGGATCGGCGTGACACGTCAGGCAGGTCTGCGACAATCCAAAAAAGGACTTGGAAAGCTCCTTCATCTTGATAAGACTTCGTTCGGCAGGAATCATGTGCGATGGCGTATGGCATTTCTCACAAGCCACGCCCGCGTGCTTTCCGTCCAAGTTATAGCCGGTTAACCGGTGGTCGAACTGTTTCAGTGATGACTCCCAGTGGATGAGGTTGAAGTCCTCACCGTTGTGTTCGAGATGGCAGCGGACACATTCTTTGCCGTTCGGGTTCCGCATCTGGATTTGGGCGTGATATCCGTGCTTGGCCGCCAGTCGCTGCGCGACCTCTTTGTGGCAATCGAGGCACTTAAAGGTGGGCGTGCTGGCGCCGAATTGATGGCAGCTCGTGCACTGCGCAGTCCCAGATAAGGACTGATGTACTTTCGAAAGCGGGCCGGGTGAAATTTGCGCGTGCGCCGAACTCGCAGCAATGGTTAGAAGCGCGCCGACAAGAAGGAAAGCGCACAGCAAAGGGAAAGTACGCACTCGGAAGGGAACATGCGGCACAGCAGGCTCGAAGGGGCGCACCAAGGTCTCCGTCTGAATGCTTCGAGGTGAAGCTGGTGGCTCGGTTTTTTCAAGTTAGCATGAAGGCGCGGCGGTATTCGGGCATGTCTCCGAAGATGTGCCCATTTGTGGACGGCGTCGAGAAGACGAATGCGCATCAGGGCGAAGCGGGCACCCTCAGAAGAGAAATTTCCTCACGAGGCATCCGAGGCGGGGAGGTGTAGCAGGCGTGCCGTCGACGGTGACTTTTCTGACTTTCGCTTCAGTCGCAGTCGCGGATCAAGGTGACTGCTTCTTGGCGGCTTTGCGCGTCGACCTGCTTCATGACGCGGTAGATATGATTCTTGACGGTGAATTCGGATAAATTCAGATTGGCGGCGATTTCTTTGTTGCTCAGACCCATGGCGACCAGGGACATAAGCTGCCGCTGGCGCTGGGTGAGCTCAAATGAACTTGCGGCGCGTCCATCTTTTTCTTCGGCAGCTCCGGCGGCCACGGTCTTGAAGAGAACCTTGCAAAATTTGGTGGGGCAGGCGGCTTCGCCTTGGGCCACGGTGCGGACCGCGTCCAGCAGGTCGGTGGCGGAGGCATTTTTTAGTACGTACCCGGCTATGCCCAGGCGGACGGCTCGCAGGAACACGCTGGGGTCCTCGTCCATGCCGAACAGAACAGTTTTGATCTCGGGGAGGGATTCTTGCAGGTCGGCGAGCCAATCGTCTGATGCGTTGTTCGTGTTGAAACAGTCGAGGAGGAGAAGCTGGGACTTGGCGGAAGCAATATCCGCGACCGTGGAGCCGGTGCAGCAGGTATCGCCTACGATGCTGATTTCGTTGCGCTTGCGGAAGAGGCGGACCAGTGTTTCGCGTAGCAGGCGATTCTCGGCGACAACATATACTCTAATCGGCGACAACGACCGTTTACCGCTGATCTGCATAGGGCGAGAGCCCCCTCTGCTCTCGTGTACGCGCTTTTCTGCCTACGTGACTGTCAATTTTAACAGTTCCCGCGGTCGTGCCAAGCATCTGCGATAAGGCTGAGTTCCCTAACCACTTGTTGGGTCAGAGTTTATTCATAGTTACTTGCCCTGTCAAGGAATACCGCTGGTGTATATTCCCGCAGGGTTGGGCTGATCGTAGTAAGAGCCTTGGGGAATTATTTGGTACCGCTTGGGTACTCCAAACCCTTGGAACTAGTGCCTCGCTCCCACCCGCACTAGCTGCTGCGACAGTTCTTCATTGAGCCTTCACATTTCCACAGATTTCCGGATACTGGCCGGACTGAGGAGTACGCCATGTCCAGGTCGATTCGCGTTCTCGTGGCTAATCGCCCGAAGCTCATGCGGGAGCTGATGGTTTCAACTCTGGCAGATGAGCCCGGCGTCGAGATAGTCGGCGAAGTTGCTGAGGAGGCGGAGATAGCGGAGAAAGTGCGCGAAGTTTCGCCGGACTTGCTGGTCATTGCGCTCGATGAACCGGCGAAACGGCCGCGACTTTGTGACACGCTGCTGCGCGATCATCCGGAGTTGCGCATTATCGCGGTGGCTTCGCAGGAGAATTGCAGCGTGTTTTATTGGGCCTCTTTCGACATTCATTCGAGCGAGATTGAAGCTTCGGAACAAGGGATTCTGAACGCAGTGCGAAATATCGCGATCATGGGGGCAGGCGAACCGGTCTAGAAAATTGAACGCTTGAGATTGCCGCGGGGTGTTCGTGGTTACGGAGCAAGTGATGAAACCCATACGAGTGTTGGTGGCGAATCGGCCCCGACTGATGCGGGAACTTATGGTGGCAACTATTTCAGAGCAGCCGGACATCGAAATTGTCGGCGAAGTACAAGACGACGCGGAGCTGGTGAGTGCAGTGGAGAAAACGCGGCCGGATTTTTTGATCGTAGCGCTCGAGAAGTTCAATCGCTTGCCGCAAGTGTGCCATTCGATTCTTCAGAGCTATCCGCAGATGAAAGTCATTGCCGTGTCGTCGGACCGCAACAGCTCGATGTTTTACTGGGCTTCGCTGAAAGTGCAGTCAAACGAGATTGAGGCTTCTGAGGCCGGTGTGCTAGGCGCGCTGAGGGGAAAAACGCAGCTCACGCCGAGGTGGCAACAATGAGGAACAACGGTTTGGCAAAAATGTCGACGAGCATTGCTTTACAGTGTCCGCGCGCGTTGCGGCTGCTTGGCGTGGTTTGCTTTTTGGCCCTGGCTTGCACGGCGGCTCGTTCGCAAGACCGCACTTCACCTTCTTCCAACGTAGTCCAAAGCTCCGAACTCGGCCGCGACAATCTGAGCCGCGTTGCGGCATCGGCAGCGGACGTAAAGACGGTATTGCTGAAGGACACGGGGTTGCTGGTCGAACTGAAGCGCTGGGTGGCCAAAGATGCGACCGGCCATGGGCAGATTATCAGCGATGCCGATCTGACCGACGACGCCATTTTTGACCGGCTTGAAGCGGACACTCAGTTTCGTTCTGTCGCGACGCTACTGGTGCAGAAATATGGGTACCTGGTACCTACGCTTAATCCCGAGTCCCAGGCAGCGAAAGAACACGAACTGCTGGTGAAAGAACGGACCAAGTGGTTGGCGCAGGCGCAGGAGGAAGAGCTTGCATCGGAGAGGCAGAAGCGCAATCGCAAAGTGCAGAACGCGAACATGTGCGATCCGCAGTCTGAAGCGGGATGCAACGTTTTGCAAACGCCGGAAACCGAGGAAGAAGGAACGCCCGCGCGGCAGGGACAGCCAGATATGCGGCGTTCGCCGGCGCCGGACGAACTGAATACGCCGAACGGTCCGCGGCGCGGCACCGGAGCGGTGCAGCGCGCGCAGCTAACGCAAACTGAAGAAGAATTTTCCAGTGGGTCATCGCAACTTCCTTTGGGCAGCTCCGACGAGTTGATGCAATCGCTGAACTCCGGCAACATGAGCAGCGACATAGCGACCGCTCGTGAAAGCAGAGCAACAGACGGCCAAATTCCTGATTTGTTGCCTGTCGCAAGTTCGGAGAGCCGAAATGTTGTAGATCCTTTGGCGGCTTACGGTGTCGGCACCGCTCGGCCGACCCCTGTCGTGCCAGATTTGAGCCGCTCGTCTCGGCGCGAAGCCAATATGACTGCGGTTCCGGGTTCGACGTCGCTTAATACGCTGCAGCCTTTGGAGCGTAGATTTCCGCCCAAACCACAGCCACCGGCCCCGGAACTTGTGCGCGCACCAAATCCTTACAAGGACATTCCGTCGCTATACGACATGTATGTACAGGCCATCCCGCGGCCAACAATTCCAAAACGTTTCGGTGCCGAAGTTTTCGAGAACGGCACTCGCGATTCGCAGTTGATTCCCATGGATCTTCCGGCCGGCCCGGATTATGTGGTTGGTCCTGGGGATGGGTTGTCGATCGATCTTTGGGGCGGGACGACGCAGCGAATCTATCGCGTGGTGGACCGCGAAGGGCGTGTCAGTCTACCCGAAGTTGGACCGCTGCTCGTTAGCGGCAAGAGCCTGGCCGATGTTCAGGAGAGCTTGCAGCAGCTGTTGCGCACGGAGTTCCGCCGCGTGTCTGCAGATGTATCGCTGGCGCGCCTACGAACAATCCGCGTATATGAAGTCGGAGACATTGCGAATCCTGGTGCTTACGACGTGAGTTCGCTGTCGACGCCCTTGAATGCATTGTTTGTGGGAGGCGGGCCGACGCAAAAGGGATCGCTGCGCATTGTGAAGCATTATCGAGGCACGCAACTCATTGAAGTCGTCGATCTATATGATCTCTTGCTGCACGGGGTGAAATCGGATCTCAAGCGGCTTGAAAACGGGGATACGGTTTTGGTGCCGCCGATAGGGCCGCAGGTGACGGTCGACGGGATGGTGCGCCGGCCCGCGATCTACGAGCTAAAGGATGAAACGAATCTGGCCGCTGTATTGGAGCTGGCTGGCGGATTACTTCCGACCGCCACTCTGCGGCATATCGAAGTGCAGCGTCTTGTCGCGCACGAAAAGCAAACAATGCTGAGCTTTGATATGCCAGAAGTGGATAGCAACGCGGAGGTCACGAAGAAGCTCGAAGCGTTTGAGATTCAGGATGGCGATCGCATCCGGGTTTTTCCCATCGCGCCGTATAACCAGGACGCGGTTTACCTCGAAGGGCATGTCATTAGGCCGGGCCGCTATTCCTATCGGCCGAACATGAAGGTCACTGATGTCATTGGTTCCTACAACGATTTGCTTCCAGAGCCTGCGAAACAATACGCGGAAATTATTCGGCTAAACGCGCCGGATTTTCACCCGACGGTCGAGAGTTTCGATCTTGCCGTGGCGCTGGCGAATCCTGAGCAATCGCCCGCACTTCACGCCATGGATACGGTTCGCGTCTTCAGCAGATTCGATTTCGAGAATCCACCGACGGTCTCGGTGTGGGGCGACGTGCGCGGGCCGGGAACCTACCGCACGTCCGGACAAATCCATCTGAGCGATGCGGTACACCTCGCCGGTGGTGTCGCTCCCGATGCAAATATTGATAACGCACAGGTTTTCCGTTATCTGCCGGACGGCAAAACAAAGATCTTCAGCGTCAGCCTGAATCTGGCGCTCGAGGGTGATCCGACAGCGAATATTTTATTGCAGCCGCGCGATCGCTTGCTGATTCATCGCAGTACAGACGCGATCCAGCCTGCGAGTGTTTACGTGCAAGGTGAAGTAGGGAAGCCTGGCCGCTATCCGCTCACGACGAACATGACGATCTCGGATCTGATTCGCGTGGGCGGGGGACTTAAGCCGAGCGCCAACACGCAAACGGCTGATCTGACTCACTATGAATGGACGAATCCGGAAAAGCTGAGCGGCGAACATCAGCCTATTCCGATTTCGGCGGCACTGGCTGGCGATTCCTCGTCCAACTTGCCTCTCAGCAATGGGGATGTGCTAACGATCCGCCAGCTCCCAGGCTGGAATGATCTTGGCGCTTCCATCTCGGTGAAGGGTGAAGTCAAGAACCCGGGAACTTACGGGATTCGTCCAGGCGAGAGGCTCAGCTCGGTTCTGATGCGCGCGGGCGGCTTCCAGTCGGATGCGTATGCATATGGAGCGGTGCTGCAGAGAGTTCAGGTGCGGGAACTCGAAGGCAGAGAGCAGAACCGGATGATCCTGCGCGTGAAAGACCTGCGCAGTAATTTGGAACTCTTGCCGGATACCGATGACAAGAAAAAGCAGGCCAAGGAAATGGCTTTGCAGCAGTACCAGACGACGCTGACGCAGTTGAGCAGCAATCCGCCGGTGGGGCGCGTGGCGATTCGCATTTCGTCCAACATCAATCACTGGAAGAACAGCGAAGCGGACGTGGAAGTGCGGGCAGGGGATATGCTCGTGATTCCGAAACGGCCGAGCTACGTGATGATTTCCGGGCAGGTGTTTAATCCAACGGCAGTTTCGTACCGGCCAGGTAAGAGCGCGAAGTGGTATCTCAGTCAGGCGGGCGGGCCAACAACTATGGCGGATAAGAAGGCGATTTTCGTGATTCGTGCGGATGGGTCGGTGATCGGAGCGAAAGAAAGCTTGTGGTCTGGACGTTCGCTGAACGCGGTGCTGCAGCCGGGAGACACGGTCGTCGTTCCGGAAAAGGCGATTGGCGGCGGCGTGCAGTGGTCGACAGTGTTCCTGGCCGCACAAGTGGCTTCATCTATTGCCAGCACTATATTTATTGCAGCTCATTACTGATCGGAATGCTTCGATGGCTCGTTGGTGGACAGGTTGCAGGGTCGGGTTTAGTTTGCTTGGGACCTTGGTGCTGGGCGTCAGTTGTTACGCGACGCCGCAGGAGCCGCAGGCTGACGTTGGGGCAGGGAAGAGCACAGATGAAAGCGGAAGCTCGGATGGCAAAGTTAGGAAACCCAATTCATCAGTGCAACCGGTTGCGCCATGGGAAGACCGCGAGAATAGCGTGGGGCTGCATTTGCTGAAGAACATCGCGAAAGACCAGAAAGGACTGTGGGAAGGTCCGAAGAGTCTGCGCTGGGTCGATGCGGACTGGCTCGTGCCGCTGGGCGGCGCGACCGCGGCGATGTTTGCCACCGACACGGAATTCAGCAAGCACCTTTCGAATTCTCCAAATCGCATTAAGTACAGCAAAGACCTTTCCAATTATGGACTCGCGTCGATGGTGGGCATCGGCGGCGGAATGTATGTGTGGGGGCATCTCACGCACGACGATCACAAGATTGAAACGGGCATCCTGGCGGGCGAGGCGGCGATTGATAGTCTGGTTCCCGTCTATGGGATGAAGTACGCATTCGGCCGTGAGCGCCCGCTGCAGGATAACTACCATGGAAGATTCGGCCAGGGAGGTGTTTCGTTTCCGTCAGAACACGCAGCGGCGGCATGGTCCATCGCCAGCGTGATCGCGCACGAATATCCTGGCCCGCTGACGTCGATATTTGTTTACGGTCTGGCTTCTGCGGTTAGCGCTTCGCGCATGACAGCAAAGCAGCATTTCCCTTCAGACGTGCTCATCGGCAGCGCCATCGGCTGGTTCGAGGGAATGTATGTTTACCGCAAGCACCACGACCCGAGAGTCGGGGGCGGCGAGTGGGAAACGTACGCAGAAGCCCACGATAGCAGCGAGCGCAACACCGGTAACATGGGCTCGCCCTACGTGCCGCTGGATAGTTGGATCTATCCCGCGATGGAGCGCCTTGCGGGGCTCGGCTTGCTCAACGATGAGTTTATGGGGATGCGGCCTTGGACGCGAAATGAGTGCGCACGCTTAGTGAGTGAGGCTGCAGATCAGTTGGCAGACGTTGGGGCTGAAAATGACGAGAAATCGCGACTTATTGAAGCGTTGCAGCGCGAACTTAGGCCGGATATGGAAGGAACCAACAGTAACGGCGGCGGAGCATTTCGTTTAGAATCTTTGTACTCGCGGACGGAGTATATCTCCGGGATGCCGCTCACCGATGGCTACAACTTTGCACAAACACAAATCAATGATTTTGGGCGGCCGTATCGCCAAGGTTGGAACAACGTAACGGGTTTCTCGACGTGGGCGGCAGGCGGCCCTTTTGTCGTCTATGTTCGTAGTGAATACCAGCATGCTCCAACGGCCTCAGCGCTTCCTGATTCGGCGCGGCAAGTCATCAGCCAGGCGGATTTCGGCCTGATCCCTCCTCCCCCAGCGACCCCGATTTCACAGACGGATCGGTTTCGTCTCCTCGACGCTTATGTGGGGATGAATCTGACGAATTGGCAACTCACGTTCGGCAAACAGAGTCTTTGGTGGGGTCCCGGAAAGGGCGGCCCGATGATGCTCAGTGATAACGCGGAACCCGTCAACATGCTCCGTATCAACCGGGTTTCGCCGCTCCGGCTGCCGAGCATCCTGGGCCTGCTCGGGCCGATGCGAATGGAGTTTTTCATCGGACAGCTTGAGGGACACAACTTTGTACAAGGTCCCTCCAGCGTAGTCGGGTCTTGGGCGCAGCCTCTGAGTCCGCAACCGTTCCTCCATGGCGAGAAGCTCAACTTTCGCCCCACTGCTAACTTTGAGTTCGGGATCTCGCGGACGACGATCTTCGCCGGTGCTGGCGATCCCCTTACCATTCACACATACCTGCATAGCCTTTTCGACACAAGCCATTACACAGGCGTGTACGGATCCACTACTTACCCGGGAGATCGCCTGAGTGGCCTGGATTTTTCGTACCGTCTACCAAAGCTTCGAAATTGGTTGACGCTTTATGGGAACGGTTTCGCGAACGATCAAATCATCTTTCTGCCAACCGGGTATCCGGAGAGGGCGGTATGGAGTGCCGGGATATACGCTTCGCGGTTGCCAAAACTTCCAAGACTTGACCTTCGCCTCGAGGGCGTTTACACGGACATTCACGTGGCGAATAATCAGCAGGTTCCTGGTTTCTACTACTCCAACTTTCGATACCTCAACGGATACGTGAACAACGGCAATTTGCTGGGGAGTTGGATTGGTCGCCAAGGCCAAGGTGCTCAAGCATGGACGAATTACTGGTTCAACGCACGCGATCGTGTGCAGTTCAATTTCCGGCACCAAAAGGTGAGTCAACAATTCATTCCCGGAGGAGGCACGCTGACCGACGTTGGCGTGCGCGCCGATTACTGGGTACTGCCGAATGTCAGCCTCTCCGCTTCGGTGCAGTACGAGCGCTGGCTTTTTCCCGTGATTCATCCGAGTCCCTCGAGTAACGTCTCGGCCACCGTGGAGATTCTGTTCCAGCCGCAGAAGTTGTTCCGCCGCTCTGCTACGAGTCCGGCTGGCAGCGAGTTCGGAAGCGGAGACCAGCCATGAATTTCAGTAGCAGCGCCCCGGTCCGTCAGCCCGTACCCGAGTCGCCGGATCCCGGGGTAGCCGGTTCGCCCGAGCTGTCCGATACGCCCGAGAGGAGTGCGCAGACTCTCGTGCACCTCCGTCTGCTTTGGGCACATCGCGCGCTGCTGTTCCGCGTTGCGGTATACGCGCTGGCCGCCAGTACGCTCTTCGCATTTGTTATTCCCGTGCGGTACGACTCGACCGCGCGTTTGATGCCGCCGGACAATCAATCCAGTTCCGGCCTTGCGATGGCGGCTGCTGCAATGTCTGGCGTCGCCGGAGGCCTTGGAGGGGTGGCCAGCGATTTGCTTGGCTTGAAGAGCACCAGCGACGTGTTCGTAGGCATCCTGACCAGCCGCACCGTGCAGGACAAGCTAATCCAAGAGTTTGACTTGAAGAAACTCTACCGGGACCGCCGAATGGAAGATGCCCGTAAGGATTTGGCCGATCACACTTCCATCTCTGTGGATCGCAAGAGTCAGATCATCTCCATCACGGTAACTGACAAGAACCCGCAACGAGCGGCCGCAATGGGTCAGGCCTATGTGGAAGAGTTGAACCGTTTGGTGGCCGAGTTGAGCACGTCCTCGGCACGCCGCGAACGCATTTTCCTTGAAGGGCGCTTGCAGGCTGTCAACCAGGACTTGGAAGCCGCCGAAAAGGATTTCAGCCAGTTTGCGAGCAAGAACACAGCAATCGATGTCAAGGAGCAGGGCAAGGCCATGGTTGAAGCGGCAGCGCTACTCCAGGGCCAGCTCATTGCCGCTCAATCGCAGTATGAAGGCCTGAGAGAAATTTATACGGACAATAACCCTCGTGTGCGCACCGTGAGGGCTCGCATCGACGAGTTGCAACGGCAGTTGGAAAAGTTGGGTGGGAAAGGCGAAAGCGCGACAAGCATCTCCAGCGACTCTGGCGGCTCCATGTATCCTTCCATCCGGAAACTGCCACTGCTCGGCGTTACGTATGCGGATCTGTACCGGCGCACAAAGATTCAGGAAGCGGTTCTC
>Ga0307475_10002378_pt1 | contig 11349 bp, 7 predicted proteins | sample atmos_gasesECM1C_FD_203317 | JGI IMG/M metagenome (GOLD analysis project Ga0307475, IMG submission 203317) | Hardwood forest soil microbial communities from Morgan-Monroe State Forest, Indiana, United States - atmos_gasesECM1C_515 | ecosystem: Environmental > Terrestrial > Soil > Temperate...
ATCTGGCCCGGCGGCGGCATAATCGGTGCCATCATAGTGGCATTTGTTGGCGCCGTAATTTTGGTTGGGATTACTCGTTTGCTGAAAAGAGCCTAAAGAGTACGGCTTCTCGTGACCGATCTTCTCAGGCCGAGCCGCGAGGCCGGTCGGTGTCCAATCGGCGAGCAATTCTCAGTTGGGGTAAATGTTTACAGCCTCAAGTTTCTGGCCCGCTTGAACTCACTGCTTGGGAGGAATAAGCTTCTTGCGTACGACCGGCGCGATAACAGGCCGTAGGAGGTTCCATGCCGGCAGCAACCTTCGATTTGCTCGACAGCTTGAGGTCCATCGAAATTGGCAGTTACCAGCAGTACGAGGCGCTGGAAATTTTCCATCTGCGCTGGGCCACCGATGGCAACGGGGTGGACTATTTCACCCTGGATGAAGCTCTGGAGGGCAAGTGGATTGAGGTCGCCGAATTTTCTGAGAAGGGCCTCGTGCCGCAAATCAAGATTATCAACCGCTCCAACCGAATGGTCTTCCTGATGGCTGGGGAGCAAGTGGTTGGCTGTAAACAAAATCGCGTGTTGAACGCCAGCATTATGGTTCCTGCTCACAGTGAGATACCGCTCCCGGTGACGTGTGTAGAGGGCGGCCGGTGGGGATACCAGAGTTCTGTCTTTTCGAGCGGGTTTACTTCCTCTCACCATCATCTGCGAGCGATGATGGACGCGCAGGCTGCCCAAAGCTACAAGTTCGTCGGTGCGCCGCGATCGGACCAGGCCGCCGTATGGGGCGAAGTCTCCCGAAAGCTGAACGCGATGGGTTCACGGTCACCCTCGAGCGAGCTGCAGGCGATGTACCGCGACTATGACCGCAAGCTCGCGGAGGCGATGAAGCAGCTACCTGCGCCGGAAGGGTTTCACGGCGCAGTGTTCACCATCGCGGGCAGGATTTCAGGCGCAGACCTTTTCGACAAACCGGAAACGCTCCGCAAGCTCTGGCCAAAACTGGTGAGAAGCTGCGTCATCGACTCATTGGAGGCTTCGAAAAAAAACTCCGGGTCGACAGCGATGCAGGACGTCGTGGCTTGGTTAGAGCGGGGCACCCACGCCACGCCAACCAAGTTTCCCTCTCCGGGCATTGGTCAGGACATCCGTCTGCAGGGCGAGGATATATTCGGCGCCGGCTTACTGGTGGAGGATCAGCCAGTACACGTTGAGCTGTTTTGTTCCGTTCGGGGCACGCATTCGGGGCCAGACTCCAGGCCCGAACGAGAAGCCGATCCGGGACACCGTGCAGGAAGCGCAGACGTCCCTGTGGCTAATAAAGCTGGTCGAGGCGGCAATTGGCTTAATCGAATTTTTCGCAGAAAACCGGCGGCCTGAAACAGCCGCTTTTGATTGCCTCCCGAGTCCGTTAGCTATACTTGCGTTGATGCAACCCGACCAGGCGGTTATCAACTCATGGCGCGCTTCCGCCCCGTTCTGGGAGAAGCACCGCGAAATCATCGGTCAGATGTTTGCGCCGGTTACGCAAGCTCTGGTCGAGGACGGGTTGATTGGCAGCGGGAACACAGTTCTCGATATTGCTACCGGGCCCGGAGAACCCGCTTTGACTATAGCTGCCCTTGTCGGTTCCGAGGGCGAAGTCTGCGGGATCGACCCAGCGCCCGAGATGGTGGACGCCGCTCGGCGAGCGACCGCCCATCTTGGGTTCAGGAATGCACAATTCGAAGTCGCCTCTGCCGACCGCCTGCCGTTCCCCGCCGATACCTTCGATGCCGTGGTCAGCCGCTTCGGGGTGATGTTCTTTCCATCTCCTGTTGACGGAGTTCGAGAGATGTTGAGAGTACTCAAGCCAGGACGCAACCTGGTCCTGGCAGTCTGGCATTTCGCCGAAAACAATCCTTTTCACTACGCGGTGGCGCGGGTCATTGAACGCTTTGTCGATTCGCCACCCCTTGCACCCGATGCTCCGGACGCATTCCGCTTTGCCAGCCCAGGCAAGCTACGCGGCGTTCTTGCTGAGGCCGGCGCGGTCTCCCCATCCGAGCGCCTCGTGCAGTTCAACATACAAGCATCGACCTCAGTGGACGACTTTTGGACACTCCGATGTGAGATGTCCGAGAAGCTTCGTGAAAAGCTCGCTACCCTTTCACTAGAGCGGTTGACTGAAGTGAAGCGTCAGGCGCTGGAAGTTCTACGGGGGTACTCGACCGGGCGCGGGATGAGTTTTCCGGCTGAGGTTCTTATCGTCACCGGAACCAAGAGCCGTCAGGCATAGGTGAACCACAGAGAAACGCAACGTGTCTCTCTTCGACGCTGATGTGGGCGATAGCGTCCATGTGGTCAGCAATCCGGAAATTATGTGGTTGTCGGCGCAACATTACCATTACACTCACAACTCCGGCGGCAAGATTGACGCGCCAGTTCCCTCGGATGCCAGGGGAGCCGCCCGCCCCACGTATTCAGAGAATCACCGTCAAGCGGACTTCTTTTGTGGCAAGCTGAACAGAATCACCTTCCCATATTCTTCCGGCGGTATCCACTTCGGTGCCTTTTTTGAGAAGCTGCTGGGTACGAAGAACTCAATGATCTTCGCCATAAATCACCCCACTTGTAAGAACAAGACTGAGGCGAAAAAGTTCCTCACTTTGACAAATCTCTACAGATGCCTTCAGGCTGATTCACCTGAAGACATAAGGCAACTATCCTTATGTCAGCGAGTGCGGGATTTGGTTTTTTAAGTTGATAATGAGGTGTTGCGCAGAGACAGAACTACACTTGGGTTGGGAGAACGCGCTACTCCTGCTTCGGAAGGCTAGGTTCCCTCAGGATTCACCCCACTTCTCGCGCCGCGAGGAGTGGGGCACTCCTGGCCACTTCTCAAAAAGCGTGAGCAGTGGCGCACCCGCCTGAAAAACTCGGGCTGAACGCCGACGTCTCCTCAGCGGCTGAAGCCGGCACTGAAAACAAGCCAGCTATCGCAGCGGTGAACCGCTGCGCCACTCAAAATCAAATGGTAAACCGACTTTTCAGGCACAATGTGGAGTCAGGCATTGGAAGCCGTGGCGAATATCCGTCAGATCGACGCTCCGAGCACGGCCATTGCGAACCGTCTGCGCTGTAGCTGCAAGAGGCCGTGCAGCGTGGTCGTTCCATGGCGCTGCGGGACGATGACACTGGTGTGGCTGGCCTTCCTCTGCGTAGTGTCCAGCGCCTGTCGCGCCCAAATCCCTGATGTGCTCTGCAGTGAGGGAATCGGCTCGTTTGAAGCGGCATTCCACACCGGAGTAAAGGTGCACGTGGGAGCTGCGAAAAAGGGCGGATTGGCGAGGCGGCTGTGTGAAGCAGCAATGAGCTGGGACCAGCATAACGAGGTGGTTGCAACCGATGCTTTTCAGCTTGATGTCGATGCATTTGGTGTGGATTTGGGTGTGGGTGCGCCGGTGGTGACGCTGCAAGTGAAGAAATCCAGCGCTGACTGCTGTATGACATACCTGATCTATTCCCTGCAAAAGCCTTCGCGCTTGCTGCGCACCATCACGGGTGGAGACTTCTTCAGTGCCGCTGATACCGATCTCGATGGGCGCGTAGAAATCTGGAGCCACGATGCGGCGGCTGTAACTGGCTTCGAAACCTTTGTTCTGGGCGAACTCGACGCGCTGCCGACAATTGTGCTGCGCTTTGAAGGTGGCCGATTGATGGACGTGAGTTCGGAGTTCCAGACTTATTTTGACAGCGAAATCACAAAGATCCGGGAAAAGATTGACCAACACGACCTGCTGGATTTTAAGAGTAGTAACGGTGCGCTGACGCCGCCGACCGGTCTCTCCGCCGAACAGTTGCACCGCTTGCGACGGGTTAAGGCCAGAGTACTGGAAATTGTCTGGTCTTACCTTTACAGCGGACGCGAGCAAGAGGCGTGGCGCTCCCTTGCGGAAATGTGGCCTGCTGCCGATGTCGAGCGAATTCGTACAGCAGTTCTGGATGCACGGGCTCGCGGGATTCGCGCTGAAGTGGATGGTGTGTCTTCCGGAGGCGCGGGCGGGAAGAAGAAGCGTGTCGCGCTTTTCGACGACACGAGCAGATCGGGGCCGGGCAAGTCCGAGATTATTTCGCCTCTACCGATACAGCTTCGGCGGCCGCCGTTTCGCATGCCTGAACAATCTTTACCGGAGGCGGAGTTGATGTTGGATCTGGTGATTGATTCTGCGGGAAAGGTTCGCTCCGCCGAACCGGCTGGAAAGACGAAGTGGGCCGACGCGGAGCTGCTCCGGGCGACGGAGGAATGGAAGTTCATTCCTGCATTCAAGGGGAATCGGCCTGTGGCTTGTCGCTCTCGCCTGGCTGTCTCTTTAACGCGATGATGCCGCGAAGGCCGCATTATCGTGTCGGTGTCGAGGTTCGAGATGAAGCGGAGCTGCGCTCGGCCTGGACGGGCGAGGCCCCCGTCCCCACACTTCCCCACACCACCACCCTATTCACTGCTTCTGGCCATCTCCACTGCCCGCAAGACTGCGCGCGATTTGTTTTCCGACTCTTCGAACTCGCGCTGCGGATCGGAGTCGGCCACGATTCCGGCTCCCGCTTGCAGGTAGGCCTTCTTGCCTTTCATCAGCAGAGTCCGGATCACGATGCACGAATCGAGATTGCCCGCGAAGTCGGCGTAGAGAACCGCGCCGCCATAGACGCCGCGCCTGGTCGGCTCCAGTTCTTCGATGATCTGCATGGCTCGCACTTTGGGTGCGCCGCTCAGTGTTCCCGCGGGGAAGCATGCGGCTAGCGCATCCACGGCATCCAGTTCGGGACGCAGTCGTCCTTCTAGAGCGGAGACCAAGTGCATCACGTGCGAGTAGCGCTCGACATACATCAGGTTGCGAACTTTTACCGATCCGTATTCGCTGACGCGGCCTAGGTCATTGCGGCCGAGGTCGACGAGCATCACGTGTTCGGCGCGTTCCTTCTCATCTTCCCGCATTTTCTTTTCGAGAGCCGCGTCGGCGGCTTCGTCTTTTCCGCGTGGATGCGTGCCTGCGATCGGACGGTACTCAAGTTTCGAGCCGCTGACCCGCACCAGCATTTCCGGCGACGCTCCGAAGACGTGCATTGCGCCCGCACTGCTGCCTTTTTTGCTTCGTTTCGTCTTGCCGCCGAGTTTTTCTCCGCCGAAGCGTAAGAAAAACATATATGGAGATGGATTCACTGTCCGTAGCGCGCGGTAGAGATCGAGCGGAGCGACTCCGGGTTCGAAGTCCCAGCGCTGCGAGAGGACGACCTGGAAAATGTCTCCGGCGGCGATGTACTCCTTGGCACGGCGGACGCTTTCGAGGAATCTTGGTTTCGCCGTGCGGGCCTTCACCTTCAGCTTTGATTTCGCCGTGGCTTTGCGCCAGTGCGCCGGCTTCCATCCGGCAGCGAGTTTTTTCTCGATGCGGGCGATGTCCTTCACCGCGCGATCATACGCAGCTCTCGGCGCTTCGCGCGTCACGTCCGCCGACGCCACAATGTGGATCTGGTGCCGCAGGTGATCGAAGGCGAGTACGCGGTCGAAAAACATCAGCACGCAGTCGGGAACGTCGAGGTCATCCGTAGCGTGCTCTCCGATGTTCTCGAGGCGGCGCACGATATCGTACGCGCAATAGCCGACCGCGCCGGCGGTGAACGGCGGCAAACCTTCCATCGCGGCCGGACGGTGTTGCTGCAGCAATTCCTTGATGACTTGGAAAACATTTCCCGTGCGCCGGACGATTTTGCGGTCGCGTTCGATCTTGATCTCAGCACCGCGCGATTCCAGCCGCAGAAACGGACGCACGCCGAGAAACGTATAGCGTCCGATTTTTTCTCCGCCTTCGACTGATTCGAGCAGGAAGGCATCGGGCTCCATGTCAGCGACGGCAAGAAAAGCAGAAACCGGCGTCAGCAGATCGGCAGAGATGGACTTCGCTACCGGAACCAGCGTGGCGCTGCGTGATAACCGCAAGAACTCTTTGTAGTCGGGACGGATCATGCTTCTCCCCATTATAAGGAAGCTGGTCTTTGTGGCCGCGTTGGGTCCACGTTGCGCCCACGTTCTGCGCATGGAGAGATGGGCGAGAGTTGTCCCCGCGTTCGTTTTAGTCCCAACTTCGCGGAACATTCACGTAGGAACGATCAAGTTCGGCAACGGACGCGCAACCAAGCAGCCTCAGTGTGCGGTCGAGGTCGGTGCGTAGAATTTCGATGGCACGATTGACGCCAGCTTCTCCGGCGGCGGCCAGGCCATAGGCGTAGGCGCGTCCGCAGAGCACGGCGCGGGCGCCGAGGCAGAGAGCCTTGACGATGTCGGTGCCGCGGCGAATGCCTCCGTCCATGAGAATTTCGGTTTGCCCGTTGACGGCCTTGACGACCTCCGGCAGGGCGCGCAACGAAGAAGGAACACAATCGAGTTGGCGACCGCCATGATTGGAGACGGAAATTGCCGCAGCGCCTTCGTCGATGGCGCGGCGCGCGTCTTCTCCGGTGAGTACGCCTTTGACGACGATAGGGCCGCGCCACAGATCGCGAATCCAGCCGAGGTCGCTCCAGGTCACGGTCGATTCGGCGAGGGCGGCTGCGACATCCACGAGCGGCACGGGGCCTTTGCCGGGGACGACGACGTTGGGAAGCGCAGGCAGACCGCCATCTAGCAGGAAACTCGCGAGCCATCCCGGGCGCGAGAGGATTTGCGGAAGAAACGGAAGTTTTTCGAACACGCTGCCGCTGACGAGTTCCTTCATGCCGTTGCGGTAATCGCGCTCGCGGATTCCGGAGACGGCGGTGTCGATGGTGACGACGAGCGCGGAAAATCCGGCGCGGCGAGCGCGTTCAATCGCGGCCTCGGCGGCGGCGCGGCCACCCATCAGATACAGCTGATAGAATACGGGTCCGGTCGATGCGGCTTTTACGTCTTCCAGCTTGTGTCCCGATATGGTGGAGAGAATGTAGGCCGTGCCCGCATTGCCGGCAGCGCGGGCGGCGCCCACTTCGCCCACGGGGTGCATCAGGCGGCTGTAGCCAATCGGAGCAAGTAGGAATGGGAGAGCGAGATCGAAGCCGAGAACGCGGGTGCACAGGTTGCAATCGGCGACGGCGACCGCATGCCGTGGGCGGAAAGTGACATCGTCATACACGCGGCAATTTTCACGGAGCGTGACCTCGCCTTCGGCGCCGCCATCGAGGTAGTCGAAGACGGCCCGGGGCACGCGGCGACGGGCGAGGGCGCGGAAATCTGCGATGCTGACCACGCGGGGCGAGGCGACGGAGCGGGAGGATCGAGTCATTCCGTGATGTCAGAGTTCGTTAAAGCAGATCGATGGTATCACCGATGAAAACCGGGGAAGAAATCGCGCAGGGATGCGGTTGTGCTCAAACGCTTCAAGAATGCCACCTTTATCCACTAAACTGAATATCCGAACGAGGGTCTGCCACTTGCACAAATTCTGGTCGTGTTTGAACCAACACATTTTCGCTTTCTTCTTCCTGTTTTTCACTGTCGCTGCGATTGCCCAGCCGGTTCCTCCGGAACTGATGAATGGGCTCAAATGGCGCTTGATCGGGCCTTTCCGCGGTGGACGCGTGGTGGCGGTGGCCGGCGTGCCGGGCGACTCGACGACTTTTTATTTTGGTTCGGTCAATGGCGGGATATGGAAAACGACTGACGCCGGAGTTGTGTGGGTGCCCATATTCGATGGTCAGCCGGTGGGCTCGATCGGCGCGCTTGCCGTGGCTCCCTCCGATCCCAAAATTATTTATGCCGGAACCGGCGAGACCGACATTCGCGAAGACCTCTCTTCTGGCAACGGCGTCTACAAATCCACTGACGGCGGTTCAACGTGGAAGCACATCGGCCTGGAGGACACGCGCCAGATCAGCCGGATTGCGATCGATCCGCAGAATCCGAGCATCGTCTATGTGGGCGCTTTGGGGCACGTGTATGGTCCGAGCGAAGACCGGGGCGTCTACAAATCCGTCGATGGAGGAGCGCATTGGGCGCGGGTTCTCAGCCTGGGACCGGAAATCGGCATTTCAGATTTGGCAATGTGCGCTTCCGCGCCGCAACTTTTGTTTGCCGGAGCATGGCATACGCGGCGTCCTCCGTGGAGCGCGTATGCACCTGTCGATGGACCTGGTGGTGGCCTTTACCGTTCGCAAGATGCCGGTAAAACCTGGGCCCGGCTTGACGGAAACGGGCTACCCGAAGGCGATTGGGGACGGGTTGGCGTCGCGGTTGCACCGGACGGCAAGCGTGTATACGCGCTTATCGAAGCAAGAAAGGCTGAGGTGAAAAAACCGGAGACGAAGAAATCCGGCCTCTATCGGTCTGACGATGGAGGGAATACATGGACACTCGCTAATGCTGATCCTCGGCTGACGAGCCGGGCATGGTACTTCAACCGCATCACTATCGATCCGCAGAATCCCGATGTGATTTACATGCCGAATGTCGCTCTCTACCGGTCGGAGGATGGCGGCAAAACAATTTCGATTGTGCGCGGCGCGCCTGGTGGCGATGATTATCACGAGCTTTGGGTCGATCCCAAAAACTCTGCCAGCATGGTCCTCGGAACGGACCAGGGGACCACAATCAGCCTCAATCGTGGCCTGACCTGGAGCAGTTGGTACAACCAGCCGACGGCGCAGCTCTATCATGTGACTACCGACAACCAGTTTCCCTACGTCGTCTATGGCGCGCAGCAAGATAGCGGGAGCGCCGCGGTTGTAAGCCGCACCGACCACGATCAGATCACGCCGCGGGACTGGTTCCCCGCTGGACCTAGCGAAAGCGGATACCTGGTGCTCGATCCGAATGACCCCAGCATCATTTATCTGAGCGGGACCTACGGTACCGTTGCCCGCTTCAACAAACGGACGGGCCTGAGCCAGGACATTGCTCCATGGCCTGCATTTGCATTTGAAGCCGAGATCAATCAGCGGAAGTATCGTGACCCTTGGACTCCGGCGCTGGCGCTTTCCCCGGTTGATCCCACCGCGCTTTATCTCGCGACGCAGTATGTGATGAAGACTGTGGATGGCGGTCTGCATTGGGAGACGATTAGCCCCGATCTCACCGGAGCGGCTCATGACGCACATGATGCGCGCGACGCGAAAGATAACGGAGATAAGAAGCCGCTGAGTGCGCCAACTGTCGAGAACGCAAAACGCGCCGGTTATGGGGTGGTGTTCACGATTGCGCCGTCGGGCCTTAACCGCGATCTGATCTGGGCGGGGAGCGACACGGGATTGATTCACCTCACCCGCGATGGTGGAAAGAACTGGAAAGATGTCACCCCGCAGGGATTGAGCGACTGGAGCAAAATCTCGCTGATCGAGGCTTCGCATTTCGATCCCGCGGTCGCCTATGCAGCCGTCGATCGCGGGCGCCTCGACGATCAGACGCCCTACATCTATCGCACGCGCGACTTCGGGGCTACGTGGCAACGGATCACGGACGGTATTACTGCTCCGGCATTTTTGCGCTCCGTTCGCGAAGACCCTCAGAGCAGAGGGCTGCTCTTCGGCGGAACTGAGTTCGGAGTGTACGTGTCTTTTGACGACGGGGACCACTGGCAGTCCTTGCAATTGAACCTGCCGGTCAGTTCAGTTCGCGATCTTACGATTCACGGCGACGACCTGGTGATTGCTACGTTCGGGCGTTCGTTCTGGATTCTCGATAACATCATGCCGCTTCGCCAGGTAGTTGAGGCGACAAAAGTGAGTGGCCCGTGGCTTTATCGCCCGGCGACAGCGGTGCGCGTGGATAACGACTCGTTTTCGGGCACACCCATTCCGCCCGAGGAACCCACGGCGGAGAATGCTCCGAATGGAGCGATGATTGATTATTTTCTGCAGTCTCCGGCGAGCGCCATTCGGCTGGAAGTTTTCGATGCGGAACAGAATCTCGTCCGAAAATTTTCTTCCGAAGATCCGGTTACGAAGAAGCACCCGCCGCTTCCGGTCGCCGAGCGGTGGTTCCCCAAACCTGAAGTCCTCGAGAAAACGGCTGGGATGCACCGCTTCGTCTGGAATCTTACCTGGGGCACTTCCGGCGGCCCCAGTGCGGACGAAGACGCCGAAACGCGCAATCCCAGTGGGCCGAAGGCTGTGCCGGGAGATTACCAAGTTCGGCTGACGGTCGATGGAAAAGTGCAGAGCCAATCACTGAAAGTCGTCATGGACCCGCGCTCGCCCGCGACTTCCCAAGTGCTCGCGCAGCAGTTGCAGTTGGGACGGCAGATGTTTGGCGAAACTGTCGAAGCGCGGCGTGCACTGGCTGAGATCGCCTCGGTTCAGAAGCAACTTGCTGTGGTTCAACAGAAGGTGACATCACAAAGGGCGCAGCTCAAGTCGGCGGTGGCGGAGGCTGAATCTGCAATCGGCAAGATTCTTACGAATAAGGAACATGCGGCAGAGCGGGCTCCCGGGCTGCAAGACTCCTACGCCGATCTCGCATCCGCTCTGCGAGTTGTCGAAAGTGGGGATCGCGCCGTGCCTTCGCAGGCGATCGCGGTTTACCAGGAATCCAGTCAACAGGTAAAGGTACGCATCGCAGAGTGGGCCCGATTCAAGCAAACGAGATTGGCGCAACTCAATCAGCAACTGCGGGAGGCCAACTTGGCTCCCATCGTGATCGCCGAGATTGAGCGGCAGGTGGAATTTCTGACGTCGCGCTAGACTGCGCAGGGCTAGCGCAATGATGGGAAGACCCTCGGGGATTTTAGTATTCAGTGACTCGCGGCTATCATTACTGTGAACGCGCTATGCTAAACATGTTATGCGAGTTTGGAGGTCCTATGCGTCTGCTCAAACGTGCTGTTGCCGTCTTGGCACTGGCGGGATTTTTTATTGCTTCCGCCGCTGCCCAGGAGAAGCTCACAACGCCACTGATTCCTCGCGAGGTGCTGTTTGGGAATCCGGAGCGCGCTGACCCGCAGATTTCGCCGGATGGCACGCAGCTCGGATATCTCGCGCCCGCCGATGGTGTGCTGAATGTGTGGATTCGCACTCTCGGGAAAACTGATGACCGTGCAGTGACTGCCGACAAACTTCGCGGCATCCGTAATTTTCTTTGGCAATACGACAATCAGCACATTCTCTATACGCAGGACCTTGGCGGGGACGAGAACTGGCGGCTCTACCAAACCGATATTGCTTCCAAGCAGACCAAGGATCTAACGCCGTTCGACAAGGTACGTGTGGATATCGTGGCCTACGAATGGAAATTTCCGAGCACGATCCTGGTGCAGATGAACCAGCGCGACCCGAAGCTCTTTGACGTCCATCGTATCGATCTGAACAGTGGGAAGGTCGATCTCGATACCGAGAATCCGGGAGACGTTCAAAACTGGCA
>Ga0307475_10002379_pt1 | contig 11349 bp, 6 predicted proteins | sample atmos_gasesECM1C_FD_203317 | JGI IMG/M metagenome (GOLD analysis project Ga0307475, IMG submission 203317) | Hardwood forest soil microbial communities from Morgan-Monroe State Forest, Indiana, United States - atmos_gasesECM1C_515 | ecosystem: Environmental > Terrestrial > Soil > Temperate...
GTCTCCGGAGACGATGGTAACCGGGGTCGGCTCCGCTCGATCGCCCAGAACAGGCTGCGGGCGACGCGGCGCACAGCCCCAGACTACGGCACTCGGCCAGGGAGCCGCGGTGGCCGTCGTCGTACCGGTGGATTCAAAACCCGCTACGGCGAGCTCGCTCCGCCATTCCTCAGCCGAACGCATTGGCGATGAATGGTGTGCCCACGACGGTCGCTGCCACCAGCTTGCGCTCTGGCCGAAGACGACGTCCCAGAGCGCGTTGGGCTCGGCTTCTACGGCCACGAAAAGCCCGCCAGGGACAAGCAGATCCCGCAGGCCGGCAAGGGACGCCGTGTCGAGCCGCAAGCGCGCGCAGGCGTTTATTGCTAAGATGACGTCGAAGACTGCCCCATTTAGATTGTCGTTTCGGTCGTCCAGTGACCAGCGGCAAGCGGAGACCCCAACGAAGGATTTTGCTAGGGAGGACAGCCTAGCCGCCTGGTCGGCATCGGTGCTCGCCGCCATGTAGGCGAGAGCGACGCCGGATCGCGTCAAACAGTTGAGGATGCGGCGGGTCGCTCCACCACCGCTCGCGCCGAGCTCAAGAATCCGCATCGGCTGCGCCTTCGGCCAAGCCGCCGCCAACTCGACCAACCCATCGCACAGCAATTCGATTCCGGGAGCGATCGCCGGCGATCCCTGAAGCAGTTGCTCGGCCATCGGTGACAGCTGGGTGTCCGGCTGCCTGACGCCGTCTGCAAAAATCTTGGGTAGATCCTCTACCGCAGCGGCGATAAGGGCGAGCTCCGCCACCAAGTCAGCCGCCTCGGAGAGAAGCAAGCGCCAGACTTCCGAGACCTCGGGCAGATCGTGCGAGGGCTCGAGCCGCCATCGCAATTCGGTCTCGCTCGCGGCGCCGAACCGCTCGAGCAATTGTAGCAAGCGCTCGACGATCCCAACCGAATCGGGTGCGATCTGACCCGACGCAGCGAGCTCGCTTACGGCAAAGGAGCGCCCAGGCTCGACGAGCTTTCCTAAGGATCGGAACGTGACCGCGCCGATCAAGGCGTCGAGCAGCAGTGCCTGTTCTTGTCTGACGCGGCTCGGCTTCCGGGCGCCAGCTAGCCGAGACAAAGTGCCGGGGAGATCGGCCAGATTGCGCGGCGGGCTGGGCTCGAAGAGCGGGACCGGTATAAGATCGATGCGCAGGGCGCGCTCGTCGACCGAGCGTTGGCGGGTCAGTTCGACCCGTCGAAACCAGCAGTCGGAAAGTTCTGCGACGATGTCGCCCGCGTTATCCGACAGGACGATATCGGCGGACACCGATCGAACGCCGGTCCGCGTCAGCCGCACCAGGGCGCGGTGGGGAACACGCCCATATGGAGCCGGGAGGCGAACCCGGCCAAACCGCCATGGGAGGAAACCGACGCCCTGAATTTGATGCTTTCGGTCGGCTAACAATCCGAAAAGCGCCTGCAGCGCACCATCGAGCAGCGCCGGGTGAAGTATATATGAATCACGAGCTTCTCCGGGCGATGCGGCATCCAAATAAGCGATCGCGCTGAACTCGTCCGTAATGTCGACGTGCGACACCGTTCTGAAGCAGGGGCCGTAATCGAGACCTGCGAGGTGCGCGAGGCGATAGAGACTCTCGCTTTCAATCCGGCGGCGAGCCGATGTGCCACCGGTCCAGGACACGATCGGGCCAGAATCCGTTGCAGCGCAGACGCGGGCTACCGCGTAGACGGTCAGAGGCTCGCTTGACAAGCGCGAGCGGCTTGCAAGCTCCCAATCGCCTTCATCGGATTGGAGCACAGTGCGCAGCTCACGCATCCGACCCTTGTCGAACGGCATCGGGCGGCGCAGTTCGACATCGAAAACTTCGAGCGCCGGCGCATCCGGCCATCGCCATTGTGCGGCGGCGAGGGCCATTTCTAGAATTGCCGCGGCCGGCAACACCGGCACTCCCTCGACCGCGTGATCGGCGATCCAGGGCAGCACCTTTTCGTCGAGATGATTGAGCCAACTCGCCGTCGCACCGCGCTGGCGGAACCCGAGGAGCGGGTGGTCAAAGGGTGGATTGACGAGATCGGAAGCTTCAGTCGTTACGCCGAACCAAAACCTCTCCCGGTTCCAGGGGTAAAGCGGAAGCCCCCGAGGGTCAGAGGGGCCGTCAAATGACGGCGATGACGTCCAATCATGTCCGGCCGCATGGCAATGTGCCGCAATTGCGGGGAAAGGATCGTCGCCATATTGTCCCCTGGATAGGCTCGCAAGCACGCGCCCCTGCACCTCGGCGGAGCGCAGGCCGTCCGTAAGGTAAGATTGGAGAATGGCCCGCGGACCGACCTCGAGAAAGATGCGATGCCCTTCACCGATAAGTCGGGCGACGGCGTCGGCGAATTGCACCGGGTGGCGCACATTGCGCCACCAATATTCGGCGTCAAGCGCTTCGGCTTCAACTATGTGGCCCGAGACCGTCGATACCAGCCGTACTTCGGGCGGGCGCGAAGCGAGACCGCCAAGATCCGCCAAGAGGTCCTCGTGGAAGGGGTCCATTGCTCGCGAGTGGAAGGCGAAATCCAAGTCGAGAGAACGGAACCCAATGTCGCGGTGCTGCAACTCGGCTTCCAGGCGTTGGATTTCCTCGATCGAACCCGAAAGCGTCACCGAGCGGGCCGCGTTGATCGCAGCGATCTCGGCCGAGCTGTGCAATTCGGCAAGAATGTCGCAGGTAGTATCATGCGTGAGTGCGACCGCCATCATCCGGCCCGCACCCTGTGTTTGCTGCTGATGACGGCTGCGGACAACGACGACGCGCCCAGCATCGGCAAGCGATAGGGCCCCCGAGCCCCAGGCCGCTGCGATCTCTCCGACACTGTGCCCGAGGTGGGCGGCGGCGCGGATACCGATGGCCGCCAACGCCTGAACGATGCCGACCTGAACGGCAAACAGGAGCGGTTGCGCGACGTCGGCGCGCGCCAGCACGTCGCGGTCAACCCCGTTTTCGAGAAGTTCGGTCACGGACCAGCCGAGTCCCGGTCTGAGGAGCTCGTCGACTTCCTCGACCGCAGCGCGAAAGACGGCGTTGGTACGCAACGCATCGCGTCCCATCCCCGGGAATTGCGCGCCATTGCCGGAGAACACGAACGCAAGCTTGTCCTCCCGGACCCCCGCCCCCGTGATCACGCTGGGTGCCGGGAGGCCATCGAGAAAGTCGGCAAGCATTTCAGCGGTTGTCGCCTGATCCTTGCCCAATGCGACAAGCCGGTGGGCATGGTGGTAGCGTTTTCGGGCGGCAGCGCGTACCAATACGGGTGCCCGTTCACCGTCTGTCCCGGCAAGCGTGCACCGCCAACTCCGGACTAGTTCGCGTAGCGATGCCTCGGTGCGCGCCGAAATGACCAGAGGCGGCATGGTCTCCGGCAGCGACGTCGGTTTGTCTCGGCGCGGCGGGGCGGCAAGTACGACGTGGGCGTTCGTTCCGCCGAAGCCAAAGGAATTGACCCCCGCGTACCGCTGCTCAGGCGCCGCGTCGATCGGCTCCGCACCATGTACCAGTCTGAGGTTTAGTTCGTCGAACGCGATATTGGGGTTCGGCATCTCGCAGTGCAGTGTCGGCGGCACGATACCCCGGTCGAGAGCGAGCGCCGCTTTCAGCAGCCCGGCCATTCCTGAAGCCGGTTCAAGATGACCGATATTGGTCTTTACCGATCCGATGGGGAGCGGATCGGATCGGCTCTGGCCGAGAGAGTGCCCAACGGCGGCGGCCTCAATTGGATCTCCGGCCGGTGTGCCGGTGCCGTGCATTTCGAAAAACGAGAGTTGGTCCGGCGCAACGCCAGCGCGCGCGTAGACCGAGCGCAGCAGGGACGCCTGCGCCGTCTCACTTGGCAATGACAATCCGATCGTACGGCCGTCGGAGTTGACCCCGGTACCGAGGATCACGGCACGAACCGCATCTCCGTCGGCGAGCGCATCCTCAAGGTCTCTGAGAATTACCACCCCGCCACCCTCGCCGCGAACGTAGCCATCGGCACGTTCATCGAACGCAAAACATCGTCCGCGCCGCGAAAGCATCGAGGCAGAGCAAAATCCGAGATACGGATAGGGAGCAAGCAACAGGTTGATGCCGCCAACAATTGCCGTCGCGACCCGCTTGGCGCGGATTGCCTCGCAGGCGTGATGCAGGGCGACGAGAGAAGACGAGCAGGCCGTGTCGATCGTTAAACTCGGCCCACGGAGATCAAATACATAGGAAATACGGTTGGCGAAAACACTGAGCGTGTTTCCAGTCATAAAATAAGAATCGGTACTCGCGGGATCACCGAGCCTCAAATCAGAATAATCTGTTGTAGATGCTCCAATATACACTCCGGTGGTGCTTCCCGCAATTTTGCTCGCGGGAATTCCGGCATCTTCGATTGCGTGCCAGACGAGTTCCAGCAGCACGCGCTGCTGCGGATCCATTTGGGCCGCCTCGCGCGGAGAGACGCCGAAGAAAGACGGCTCAAAGAGATCGACGCCGTTGATCAAGCCGGCTGCCCAGGTGTAGCTCTTGCCCGGCTCGCTGCGGTCTGGATGATAAAAAAATTTCGTAGACCAACGCTGCGGACCGACCTCGGAGACGGCGTCCTCCCCGGAATCGAGCAACCGCCAGAATCCTTCCAGGTCCTCTGCCCCCGGAAACCGGCAGGATGCTCCGACGATCGCGATCGATCCGTCACTCATACCGCTAGAGCTTATTTAGGGTCCGTTGGGCGAGAGCGGCGACGAGTTGCAGCGCCACATAAGTTTCATTACACACAAGAAGAGCCAATTGCTAGGTTTGCCGTGATCCCCCGTTGTCACGGGGGCGAGCGTCTTTGATCGGAAGCAAAGGGGGCTAACGGAGCCACCGGACCAATTACGGCCAGGGCGGCCCGCGTCATCGCGCAGCGCGGCCCAAGCGATCGTGACAAGAATTTGGCACACTCAGATAAATTCTGACTCGGATGGGGCGGAGGTTATTCCGCTCCACGCAGTCATGCGTGAAGCGTGGCGAGCGCTTCGTAGACCACTCGATCGATCTCGATCCCCTCGCGCAGCGCTGCCTCCCGGTTACGGAACGCCCGCTCCCCCGGGATACGAATCTCACTCACCTCAGGTTGGCGCGGGGTGGCCTTGATCCGCTCGATAAGCTCGCCAAGCTGCTGCTTGAAGTCGTCGAGGTCAGCGAGCAGATCGGGTTTGAACACCACGAACAAATACCCGTCGTCCTTATCAGGGTCGAGCACCGAGCCGGCGAGCAGCCCGAATGCTTGCACGATAAAGGCCAGCCCAAAGCCCTTATAGCCGCCGAACGGTAACAGGGCACCAGCTCTTGCCGAGGCGGGATCGCGTGTCGGTTTGCCTTGGGAATCGATTGCCACCTCCTCCGGCAGCAGCTGTCCCATCCGCTCGCGATACGTCAAATCGGTGCCCATAAACGCCGAGGTTCCCATATCGAAGACAATCGGACCGCGAGACGACGGCAGGCCGAACGCGATCGGGTTGGTACCCAGCGCCGGGCGCGTGCCTCCGGGCGGGGCGACAATTCTCGCGGAGCCCGCCGTGTGGATCCCGATCAGGTTGGCGCTGGCGATCATCTCGACGTAATACGCGCTACGACCGCTCATCCAACTATTTGTGACCCCGACGATAGCGAAACCATGTTGCAGCGTTCGCGATCGCACCACGCGTGGCGTGATACATCGCCAGCATACCGACGTTGTTCCCGCCGTCATAAAGCACCGACACCTCGGTCTCGCGCAGCACCCGTATCGGCCGGCGCGGCTGTTTGAAACGCCGGTGTTCAGGGATGTTGAGAAGCTTCGCTAGGCCGGAGTACTCGTAGCCGCACAGCGCCGCATCGATCGCATGATCGGCCACGATGTGGGCTTCCTCGGGGTCGTAGCCGATGCCGCGCATCGCGCGCTCGGCATGGTCACGCGCCTCGGCAACGCTCAAACGAATTCGGCTGGACGGCATTCTCTCGCGACTCCCCCGGTCTGCGATGAGGCGTGTTTCGGCTATTCCTTCGTTTGCCGCACCGGCTCTGGGTCCCAGCGCAACACCGGTTTACGTGCTGCGGCGGTCTCATCCAAGCGGCGGCGCGGCGTCCACCGTGGAGCTGCGTGAAAGCGCGCCGCACCGCCAGAGCGGGCTTCGACGGCGAGGGCCTTCAGCGTGACGGCGAACTGGTCTAGCGAAGCCTTGCTCTCCGTTTCGGTGGGCTCGATCAGCAGGGCTCCGTGAACAACCAGCGGGAAATACATCGTCATCGGATGATATCCCTCGTCGATCACCGCCTTGGCGAAGTCAAGTGTGGCGATGCCGGTTTCCTTCAAAAAGCCGTCGTCAAACAGGACCTCGTGCATACAGGGGCCGGGAAACGAAAGACTGAGATCACTCTCGAGGCGAACGCGCAGGTAATTGGCATTCAAAACCGCGTCTTCGGCTACCTGCCGCAGTCCGTCGGCCCCGTGACTCATCATATAGGCGAGGGCCCGGACGAACATGCCCATCTGCCCATGGAATCCCTTCAGTCTGCCGATCGCTTGCTGTGCCCTGCCGTTCTTATGCTCGACCAGTTCGAGTCCCTCGGGGCCGTGCACCAGCCACGGTAAGGGCGCGTATGTGGCGAGGCTCGCGGCCAGCGCCACGGGACCGCTCCCCGGGCCGCCGCCGCCATGCGGAGTCGAAAAAGTCTTGTGCAGGTTCAGATGCATGCAATCGATGCCCAGATCGGCCGGCCGCACCCGTCCTACGATCGCATTGAAATTCGCACCATCACAATAAAAGAACGCGCCGGCGGCGTGCACTGCGGCAGCGATCTCGATGATCTCGTTCTCAAATAGTCCGCAGGTGTTCGGGTTGGTCAGCATCAGCGCTGCGACATCGGTGTCGAGCTTGGCCTTGAGCGCCCCGACATCGACTCGTCCTTCTAGATTGCCCGAGACCGGATCGACGTCGTAGCCGCAGGCGGCGGCCGTCGCGGGGTTCGTGCCGTGCGCCGACTCCGGTACAAGAACCCGTCTGCGACGATCGCCGCGCGCCTCGAGGGCAGCCCGGATCGACATGATGCCGCAGAGCTCGCCATGCGCTCCCGCACCGGGGCTCATCGCGATGGCCGGCATTCCGGTCAAGGTCTTGAGCCAATGGACCAAGGTGTCGATCAGAGCCAGCGCACCCGGAATGGTTGATACCGGTTGAAGCGGATGAATATCGGCAAGGCCCGGAAGCCGCGCCAGCTTCTCGTTGAGCCGCGGATTGTGTTTCATCGTGCACGACCCGAGCGGATAAAGCCCACTGTCGATTGCGTAATTCTTTTGCGACAACCGGGTGAAATGCCGGACCACTTGTGGCTCGCTGAGGCCGGGCAGGCCGATCGCTCCTTGCCTTTCAAGCCCGCCGAGACGGGCCTGAAACGGTGGGGGGTCGACAAGATCGACGCCGCAACGACCCGGCGAACCCTGCTCGAATATCAGCTTTTCTTCGATTTGCAGCGCACGGTTCCCGGTGATCGTCTCGAGCGGCACCACTCGCCCGTCGGCTGTCCGATCCTCGACCGGGCGAGCGCTCATCGCTCGGCTCCAATCGCTCACGACAATGCCTCTCGCAGCTCCATTTCGAGCCTGTCCATGTCTTCGGGCGTCGCCATCTCGGTCGCTGCCACGACGAGGACGTCCTCCAACTCGGGCCGATTCGGATAAAACCGGCTAGCCGGGATGCCGGCGAGCACGCCTTTTTCCGCGAGAGTCTCGACGACCGCGGCGGCGGGACGTGGCAGCCGCAAAGCGAACTCGTTAAAAAAGGCCCGGTTGATGAGCCGCACACCCGTTATGCACTCGAGCCGTTCGGCGAGCGACACGGCCGCGGCGTGATTCAATTGCGCAAGCCGGGTCAGCCCAGTCTCGCCGAGCAACGAAAGATGGATCGTAAAGGCGAGCGCGCACAGTCCCGAATTGGTGCAGATGTTGCTGGTGGCCCTCTCGCGCCGGATGTGCTGCTCGCGGGTCGACAAGGTCAGCACCCAGCCGCGCCGGTCGTCGGCGTCGACGGTCTGGCCAGCGAGACGTCCTGGCATCTGGCGGACGAACTTGTCCCGGCTGGCGAACAGTCCGAGATGGGGTCCGCCGAAATTGAGCGCGTTGCCGAGCGATTGCCCTTCGGCCGCGACGATGTCCGCTCCCATCGCGCCCGGCGGGATAATGGCGCCGAGCGAAAGGATTTCCGTTATCACGACGACGAGCAGCGCGCCGGCATCGTGGCAATTTCGGGCGAGATCCGAATAGTCGCGAATTTCACCAAAAAGATCCGGGTTCTGCACGACGACGCAGGAGGTGTCGCGACCGACGAGCTCGGTGAGATCCTCGGCGCCGCCGGGAACCGGATCCAGGATGCCGAGCTCGAACCCAACAAAGCGAGCATAGGTCTCGCACACCTCGCGGTAATGTGAATGCAGCCCGCCCGACAACACCGCCTTTCGCCGCCGGGTCAAACGATTGGCCATCATTACCGCCTCGGCGCAGGCCGTCGCACCGTCATAGAGCGAAGCGTTGGCAACCTCCATGCTGGTCAGCATCGCAACCTGGGTCTGGAATTCGAAGAGATATTGCAGGGTCCCCTGCGCCAGCTCAGGTTGGTACGGGGTATAGGAGGTCAGAAACTCGCCGCGTTGGATCAGATGGTCGACCGCCGCCGGGATGTGATGCCGATAAGCACCGCCGCCGATGAAGAACGGGACCGAACCGGCCGCGACGTTGCGTGAGGCCATGTGCGAGATGGCGCGTTCGACCTCGATCTCGCCCATCGCGTTGGGGAGGTCGACCAGGCCTTCGAGCCGCGCCGCGCCAGGCACATCCGCGAACAGCGCGTCGATCGAATCGACGCCGATCGCTGCCAGCATCTCGCCACGATCCCGATCCGTCAGCGGGAGATACCGCATCAACGCTGCTCCTCGATGAAACGCTTGTAGCCCTCCTCGTCCATCAGGCTGTCCAGTTCCTTAGGGTCGTCGAGGCGAAGCTTGATGAACCAGCCCTCGCCCATCGGGTCGGCGTTGACCTTGGCTGGGTCGGCGGTGAGCGCCTCGTTGATCTCTGCGACCTCGCCCGAAACGGGCGCATAGACTTCGCTTGCCGCCTTGACCGATTCGACCACGGCAGCCTCCGTGCCCTTCGCGACCCGGTGACCGATTTCCGGCAGCTCGACATAAACGACATCGCCGAGCTGTGACTGTGCATAGTCGGTGATGCCGACGATCGCTAGGTCGCCGTCGAGCCGAACCCACTCATGATCTCTGGTGAAACGAAAAGTGCTCATCGGCAATTTCCTTCTGCGGCATCAACCGCGGTAATATTGGTGCGGTACAAATGGCAGGCGCACGACCTGGGCTGGGCGGGCTGTCCCGCGCACGAGGAGGGCGAGCGGCGTGCCTGCCGGTGCATGGCGGCGATCGACATAGCCCATCGCGATGGGCCCGCCAGTTGAGGGGCCAAAGCCGCCGCTCGTCACTCGGCCGATCTTCTCCCCGGCCGTATTTACGACTGGTGTATCCTCGCGCGCCGGCGCGCGTCCCTCCGGTCGGATGCCAACGCGGGCGCGCGGCGCCCCTTCAGCGAGCTGGCGGAGCACGACCGCCGCCCCGGGAAACCCGCCCTCCGCGCGCCGTCGGCTGCCGATCGTCCAGGCGAGGGCCGCCTCGATCGGGGTCGTCGTCTCGTCGATGTCATGCCCATAGAGGCAGAGACCAGCCTCGATGCGCAGCGAATCACGGGCGCCGAGGCCGGTCGGCTGCACTTCCGGCCGGGCGAGCAACATCTCCGCGACCGCTGCCGCACCGGCCGCCGGCAACGAGATCTCAAACCCGTCCTCGCCGGTATAGCCGGACCGGGTGACCAGGCATTTGTAGCCGGCCAAGGTCGTTTCCCTTGCGGTCATGAACCCGAGCCGCGCGATGCCTTCGCAAAAACCGGAAAGGACGGCTGCGGCAGCAGGTCCCTGAAGCGCCAGGAGCGCTTGATCCTCAAGCAGCTCGATGGTCGTAGAGCGGTCGAGGCGAGTGCGCAGATGGGCGAGATCGGCCTCTCTGCGCGCGGCGTTGACGACAAGAAAGAGGCCGCCGTCGAGCCGCGTTACCATCAGATCGTCGAGGATGCCGCCCTCTTCGTTGAGCAGCAGCGTATAACGCATGCGCAGCGAAGCTAGCGCCAGCAGATCGCCGGGGACGAGTGCCTCGAGCCCGTTGAGCGCGTCCCCTCCGGCGACCCGCAGCTGCCCCATATGCGAGACATCGAAGAGCCCGGCCTGCGCGCGCGTGTGGAGGTGCTCGTTGAGGATGCCCGAGGGATATTGCAGCGGCATCTCATACCCGGCGAAGGCGACCATCTTGGCGCCAAGGGCGAGATGGAGAGAGTGGAGCGGTGTCTGCTTGAGTGGCTCGGCAGTGGCAGCAAGGGTCACGAGACCTCCGGACAGAGCGGACGCCCAAGCGTCCGACCGCTGCCCCCTCTGTCGTGGACCCTGAGAGATTCACCCACCCCACCTTCCACCGCGAGCGAGGGTAGAGTGGGGTCGGCTTACTCCTTCGGTGAGCGGGAGATCACCCGCTGCTCTCCAGAGCGCCCTTCCACCCGCGGTCCTTTTGCCTGAGAGTTTCCGGGGCGGTTGCTCCTTCGGCGCCGCGCCTTCGCGCGACCTCTCCTGCGGGCGTGCATACAGCGCCGCTTGTTTAGCACCGACAGGCGCCGAAGACTAGGCCGTTGCGGTCGATCCGCACCCCCGATCATTCAGGGTCAGGGTCACCGGCCTTTCCCAGGTGCTTGCCTGTTAGGTAGTTTGCGTTCCCTGTTTGAGCGATTTAATTCCCTGTTCGATCGCTTTGGGAAATTGACATAGCCTTACTGAAATATCAACGGCTTACGGGCACCGTTTTTGTCTCCAAAGGGGGCGAGAATCGATCCTACCCACTATCTTCCCAGCGAGGAGGGAAAGGCGGCTCAGCGGCCGCGGAAATGTTTGTAGAAATCGACGACCTCGGGGCTTTGCTGAAACCCGACGATGACGCTGAGGTCGGTCCCCTTACGGCCGCCGAGCGGGATCGTCTGCTCGATATGATCAGTGACGCCGGCGCGCTTCTGCGGCGTGTCAAAGACAATGCGCACCGGGAACGTTCTCTTGCCGAGGATCGATTGATCGGCAGCGGTCACTGCCACGAAATATTGGAAGTCTACCGAATCGGCCTTCGCGGCCGGGCCACGTTCGCCAACGACGACGACGTCGAGGATCATGCGCACCGCATCGCCGGTGTATTCGCACTTCAGGTCGGCCTCGCTGAGCAGCCCGTAG
>Ga0307475_10002380_pt1 | contig 11346 bp, 5 predicted proteins | sample atmos_gasesECM1C_FD_203317 | JGI IMG/M metagenome (GOLD analysis project Ga0307475, IMG submission 203317) | Hardwood forest soil microbial communities from Morgan-Monroe State Forest, Indiana, United States - atmos_gasesECM1C_515 | ecosystem: Environmental > Terrestrial > Soil > Temperate...
TGTTTCCTCACTCGGAAAAGGCGTAGCGGCCTCCTCAATCGGTTGTCTCCTCGAAAGTCGCGGTTTCAAAGTCACCCTGCAAAAGTGCGATCCGTACCTCAACGTCGATCCTGGAACGATGAGCCCATTCCAGCACGGCGAAGTCTTCGTCACCGAAGACGGCGCGGAGACCGACCTCGACCTCGGCCACTACGAGCGCTTCACGCATGCCAAGCTTTCCCGCGATAACAACTGGACCACCGGCCGCATCTACGAAACCATTTTGACCAAAGAGCGCCGCGGCGATTTCCTCGGCAAGACTGTCCAGGTCATTCCTCACGTCACCGACGAAATCAAGGCCACCATCAGGAAAGTTTCCGAAGGCGTGGACGTCGTGATCGTCGAAATCGGCGGTACAGTCGGCGACATCGAGTCCCTTCCCTTCTTGGAAGCCATCCGCCAGATGCGCCTGGAGCTGGGCGCGGAGAACACGCTGTTTGTGCACGTCACGCTGGTTCCGTTTATCGCCGCCGCCGGCGAACTAAAGACCAAGCCCACGCAGCACAGCGTAAAAGAAATGTTGGGCATCGGGATTCAGCCGGATATTCTGCTCTGCCGCAGCGACCGCCACATTCCCGCCGACTTAAAGAAGAAAATCGCGCTGTTCTGCAACGTCGCAGAATCCTGCGTAATTTCCATGGAGGACGTGGACACCATTTACGCCGTGCCGGTCGAACTGGCCCGCGAAGGTCTGGACGCCCAGATTTTGCGCTCGCTCAAGCTGGAGCATCACCCGCAGGATTTACAGCCGTGGGTGGATTTGGTGTACCGGTTGCACCATCCCGCCGGCGAAGTGCGCATCGCGGTGGTCGGAAAATACGTGCAGCTCGAGGATGCCTACAAGAGTTTGCGCGAAGCGCTTCTGCACGGCGGCCTGGCCCATAACCACAAGACGGTCCTGGAGTGGATCGAAGCCGAAGAAATTGATTCCGCGGAAACCGCCGCGGCGCGACTGCGCGGCTACGACGGCATCCTGGTGCCCGGCGGATTCGGCAAGCGCGGAATTCAAGGCATGGTGCACACCATTCAGTACGCCCGCGAGCACAAAGTTCCCTTCTTCGGGATTTGCTTGGGCATGCAGTGCGCCACGATTGAATACGCGCGCGACGTCGCCGCGCTAAAGACCGCGGACAGCACGGAGTTTGATCCGCAAACGCCGCACCGCGTTATTTACAAGCTGCGCGAACTCCTCGGCGTCGACGAAATGGGCGGCACCATGCGCCTCGGCGCCTGGCCCTGCAAGCTCACGCCCGGCTCATTCGCCCATCGCGCCTACGGCAAACTCGAAATCAGCGAGCGCCACCGCCATCGCTACGAATTCAATCGCGATTACGAAAAAATTCTGACCGGCGCAGGATTGCTCATCACCGGGCGCACGCCAGACGAAAACTACGTAGAGATCATCGAAGCCCCCGACCACCCCTGGTTCCTAGGCTGCCAATTCCACCCCGAATTCAAGTCCAAGCCCCTGGAGCCGCACCCGCTCTTCGCCGCCTTCATCGGCGCATCGCTGGAACATAAGAAACAAAAGACCCGCGTCGCGTTAGAGCCAACGCGCGCACAAGCCGTAGCAGTAGGCCCACACGTCCCAGCCTGAGGCCCTTCACCGTAGGGGCGCAGCACTGCTGCGCCCCAGCTTGGCGCAAAACGCCTGGTCAGACGAGCGGCACCCTCAGGTGGCCCGGTACAAACCTTCGCAATCGCAGGCTTTAGCCATGGTCCCCCTCTGGGATTTTCTTAGCTCCCCAGCGCCGGAGGTGCGTCACAAGTTAGCCCAGCGCGTGAGCGCTGGGTACGCGAAACCACAAAAGTCCTGCCCGGAGCACCGTAGACGCGGAACTCCCGATGAAATGATTTACCCAACAGCCCGCCGGAAGAAGGAAACATGCCGCTTTGGGAGTGCAGGTGGATGCGTTGGCGCAATTAGCGGTGAAATGGTGCAAAACGCTTCGACCACCTGGCGGGAATTTGCGATTGCGGGCTAGTCGAATAGACGAGCAGCGACGCTCCACAGCCCACAGCCACCGCGCACAACAAAAATCCTAGGAAACCGCAAATAACGCGGGCAAAATCCATGCCGGGTTCCAACACGCTCATTTGCTGGGCCAGGACAACCAGGATACTTCCGCCCAATCCCGCCGAGACGGAGGTCTTCCAATGCAATAGCCGCGAGAAATTCTTGGACCACCAAAGGTCCAAACCGCGATTCCAACGGAGCGTCGGAATGAAGCTCAAACGTAACGCGGGCCTTCCGTTCGGGAAGCTGGCTGTAACAGCAACGGCGGAATGAACCGGAGACTGCTCGGTCGGTGTTGCTTGCGGTCTGAAAAAAGCGCTCTTAGCCGGAACGATGTGAAGGGCGGAACAGGCTGGCGCGGTCATTCTTCCGAAGCGAACTGGCCGGCTCTTTTCCGCAATTACGATGCGCCGCACGGACCTGGCAAGCCCGCTCATCGAAACCGTCATCTTCAGCGTGTCGATCCCTGCAGCGAGCCTTCGCAGAGGCAAAAAGAATCCATCAAGCCTCCGACGAACTCTTGCCAGTGCTTCTGCGTCATGGACGCCCCAGAAATCTGCCAGTCGCCTGGTCTTATGGTCGTAAGCGAACCTTTGACCGCAGTCCAGGCAAGTAACGTAAGTTTCTCGTTTATAGATAGATAGGCTTCCGAATAGTTTAGATGGGATTGCCTGGCGCGGTGTTATCGGAGGACCCTTATGCCGGTGGGGGCAAAGGAAAACAAGACGAAGCAGTGTCCGTAGAAAGAGCGGGGCGGCGAAAACCACGCTCCACCGATGCTCTGTACTGAAAAGCGATCTTTCCGGTTTGGGCCGACTCCTTGGAGCGAAGCTATGCCGGACTCCAGATCCCTCGCTTCTATATGCCGGGGCCGCCATTTTCCGCGCCTGTGCCACTACTGTTTCTCGTACACTGCAGTGCTGCTGTTCTTCGGTAAATCCTGGGCTCAACTCGACTTGGCCTCGTTCAACTTCCAGGTCTCCACAGAATCCGTCGGCAGCCATGCCCACCGCTGCCCCGAAAAAGACACATTGCCGGTCCCAGAGCCATTACGATCGCTCTGCCCTCCCGCTTGAGAAAGGGTTGGGGGCCCAATTGGCGCGGCCGATTTTAGCGCCGGGGGATGCACTTAGCAACTCGCCGTCCTCGCTCTGATTGCGGATGCCGCGAGAAATCGGAAAAACCGCACCGCCAGCCCTTTTGCACCCACGGCTTGACATCACCCGCTCAATTTTTCCCCTTGACTTTGTTCTTGTTTCGTGTATCATATCCCTTGGGTAAACACGCGCCTCACCGGCTTCCTTCGCCCCCATTTCGCTAAACCCTTTAGAATGCTCACTTACAGGCCACTCAGCGGTGCTGAGTTCTAAGCCTATTAGAATCAATACGGACGTTCCGCTGACGGTCGGGAAGCGCGCGTCTAAGTCCCTTTAGAATGAACACTTGCAAAAGTGTATTAAAATAAAGGACTTTAACTACCTTTAGAATCAACACTTATGAGAAACCCAGGGGAGGGGGTGGGTAGAGCTTAGGGGATCCGCACAATCCGGTGCTCGCCCAGTGTGTCGCTACCAGAGAGCTCTTGCAATTCGCTAAGGCCAACCATGCCCCACCGCGCCAGGAACGGCAGAAAGCACAACTCCCGCGACTGCAAGGCCTTATTCGGGTAAAGCAGATTTTCCAGGAACTGCTCGTGCTCGGCCAACAAGCCGCCTTTCTGATCCAAAGCCCGGCCTGTTTTGCGCCGCAACTTCTCCAATTGAAAGGAGATCTTCTTCCGCGCCGTGCTCACCGCCCCCGCCAGCGTCGGGTCCAACTTCTCGATCTGCGCGCCCAGCTCAGCCAGTGTGCTCTCCATTTGCGCTTTATCTCGATCGAAATTCTCGGCCAGCGCGGGCGGCACGGAAACCGACTCCATCTTGCGGCGTAGCTCCTGAGGACCGGCCCAAAGATTCTCGATACAAAGACCGTACTTCTGCAAAAGCTTTTCCGCCTTCGCATCCAGAATCGTGAACCCCGCGCGCGGCAGCACTACCGGCATGCGCCCCAGCATATGCTCGTAAATCACCGAAGATTGCGCGAAGTACGCGATCTCCGCCGGCCCGCCCAGGTACGCCGCCGTCGGCAAAAGATAATCCTGCACCACCGGCCGGAACAACGCATTTGCGCTGAAGGCTTCAGGCGAGGAATCCACCAGCCGCAGCGCCTCATCGCGCGTCCACGAAGTGTCCCCGCTCTTGTAATGCGAGTTGCTTGCCGCCACCGGCTGCCGCACCCCGTCGCGAATCGTGAAAAGCAGCGTGCTGCGCGCCGTCACTTTCACCTGTACGTCATAGCCGGCGCTTTCCAATTCCTTGCCGCGATGCAAAAGCTTCTCGTTCAACTTATCGCGATCTTGCAGTGCCTTTTTGTATAGCGGCGCAGCGATGCGATGCAGCCGCGCATCCAGCGGATCCAGCAGAATCAATCCCTGTTGCGCAAAAAGCCGCGAAAATAGCTTACCGAACGCGCTTCCGTAAGTCTCTTCGGGCCGGTAACTCTGTTGCAGGATTTGTGAGAGCGTTTCGTTAGCCGGACCGACAAGGAGCCCCGTCGCCCTCTTGATGTTTTCCCCAATCGCGGGCCCCAGTTGCACTTGACCTACCGGACGCCCAGCCGCCGCGTCTGCAAGCTCAAAGCGCAGCAACTTGCCGGAATCAAACCAGGTCACATGGCGCACTTCGTCGAGATCGTGATCCTCGGTGGCCATCCAGAAAATGGGCACGGCCGGAATGCCTGCTTCGCTAAGCTCCTCCGCCAGCCGAATCGCGGTAAGCGCCTTGTAAACCGCATAAGCCGGCCCGCCGAACAGACCGACCTGCTGCCCGCTCACCACCGCCACCGCGCCGCGCTCCAGTTTCTCAAGATTGCTGAGTGTCGCCGCGCTCGCGCCAAACGTCGCGTTCTGCCCGCGCAAAATGCCAGCGACTTCGCGACGCCGCTCCGCAGGATATTCGAGGCTCGCTGCAACCTGCCTCACCGCATCCATACTCGGTGGGTGTGCGTAAAAACGATTCACACTGGAGTAATCATCAATCAGGCGGACAAACAGCTTAGGCTGGTGCGGCAGGCGCCGAAAAGGTATGGAGACACAGCCCATGGGCAGTTAGATGATACGCAAGGTCGCTGGTAACACCAAATCAAGGCACCCTGAACCGTCGCTGGTACCCCCTCTTGGACGAAGACGGCGTGTAAACGGTAGCGTATCTATTAGGTCTCTCCGCGACCTCTGTGCTCCGACCTCTGTGAACTCTTGTTGATTCCTGACTTTACTCCTGACCTAAGCCGTCGCAGCCGCAGGCTCAAACGTTGCAAGAAGATTCAAGACGCGACGTTTGGCCGCGTCTGAGAGCGGCAGGAGCGGCGAACGTGGCGCGCCGCCGCGATATCCGCGCTGGTCCATGACAAACTTCACGCCGGGAATGCCGAGTTCGGAAACGATCAGCTTTGATGCGCGCAGCAAATTCTTCTGCAGCTCCCGCGCCGCCTCCAACTGTCCGCGCCGCGTGACTTCATAAAGTTCCGCGCACTTTTCCGGCAATGCGCTCGCCAGAGCCAGAATCGCGCCCTTCGCGCCGACAGTAAGGGACGGCAACAACACCCCCGCGCCTCCGGTCAGCACCTGGAACGAAGCCGGCGTCGCCGCCACCATTTCTCCGACGCGCTGCACGTGCCCGGAACTTTCCTTAATCCCGATAATATTCGGATGCTCCGCGAGCACCGCCACTTCCGACGCCTCCAACGAAATGCCGGTGAATTGCGGCACGGAGTACAGCATCACGGGTATCGGCGAAGCATCCGCCACCCGCCGGTAATGAGCGATGAAAACATCCGGTTTGTACATCGGTTTGTAGTAATACGGCGTCTTCACCAGCGCCGCGTGATAGCCCAATTCCGCAGCACGCTTGCTGCGTGAAATCGTTTCCGCGGTGGACTCGACTCCGGTGCCAGCGAGCAGCCGTTTTTGCGGACTCGCCGCTTCTCTCGCAGCCACTAGCACGCTGTCCCATTCCGCGCGCGACAGCAGCACCGATTCGCCCGTCGAGCCTTGCACGGCATAACCCGCTAAACCGGTCGCGTTGTAGCGTTGAATGTTTTGCTTCAAGTCCGCAATCGCGACGGAATCATCCGCCGCAAACGGTGTGGTCAGTGCCGCAAACACTCCGCTGAAATCCATCGCTCAATCTCCTGATGCCGGTGGCCCGCCGGTAGCCGCCACCTTGCGCTTGTGCAAATCCTGCAGCGCCGCCACTTCCGTGCTCTGCTCTGTCAACGCGCGTATCCCGCGCGCCGCCGCGTGCGCCGCCGCCAGCGTCGTGATGCAGGGAATATTGTAGCGAATCGCCGCGCGTCGAATCGACTTCTCGTCATAGAACGATTCGCGGCCCAGCGGCGTGTTGATCACAAGATCGATTTTACCGGTTTTCACCAGGTCCACGATGTTGGGGCGGCCTTCGTTCACCTTGAAAACGGCATCGGATTCGACGCCCGCGGCCGCTAGCGCCGCGCAAGTTCCTCGCGTGGCCAGCAAGTGAAACCCGAGGCTCTGCAAATCCTTCCCCAGCGCGCCAACGTGCCGCTTGTCGCGGTCATTGACGCTGAGGAAGACTGTTCCCTTGCGTGGCAAGCGTTGCCCTGCCGCCAACTGCGCTTTTGCGAAAGCTTGCCCGTACGAACTGGAAATGCCCATCACTTCGCCGGTCGAGCGCATCTCCGGTCCCAGAATCGTATCGACACCGCGAAATTTGTTGAACGGAAACACCGGCGACTTAACCGAATAAAATTCGTGCACGGCAATTTCCGAGACGCCGCCGTGCCGCACCAGCGGTAAATTCATATCCGCCAACTTTTTGCCGGCCATCAATCTCGCGGCCACTTTGGCGAGCGGGACGCCCGTCGCTTTGCTGACAAACGGTACGGTGCGCGAAGCGCGCGGATTCACTTCCAGCACGTACACCGTGTCGCGCTGAATCGCATACTGCACGTTCATCAGCCCGACCACTTTCAAAGCCAGCGCCAGGCGCTTCGTGTACTCGCGAATTGATTCCAGCATCGCCGGTGTCAAGCTCACCGGCGGCAGCACACACGAGGAATCGCCGGAATGTACGCCGGCTTCTTCGATGTGCTCCATGATCCCGCCGATGACCACATCGGTGCCATCCGCAAGCGCGTCGACATCAACCTCCGTCGCTTCTTCCAGGAACTGATCGATCAGCACGGGACGCGCCGGGCCCATCATCGCCGCCTGCGCCACATACTCCTGCACGGTGTTGACGTCGTAGGCGATGACCATCGCGCGACCGCCCAATACGTAGCTCGGCCGCACCAGCACCGGCAGCCCAATTTCGCCGGCCACGCGCGCCGCTTCTTCCGGTATGAGCGCCGTGGCATTGCGCGGCTGCGGAATTTTTAGTTCGTCGAGCAAGCGGCCAAATCGCCGGCGGTCTTCGGCCAGATCAATCGATTCCGGCGTGGTGCCAATAATCGGCACGCCGTTGCGCTTCAATTCCAGCGCCAGGTTCAGCGGTGTCTGCCCGCCGAATTGCACGACCACACCTTGCGGCTTCTCGCGTTCGACAATCGCCAGCACATCCTCGAGCGTGAGCGGCTCGAAGTACAAGCGATCCGAAGTGTCGTAATCCGTCGACACCGTCTCCGGATTGCAATTCACCATGATCGTTTCGTAGCCGTCTTCGCGCAGCGCAAACGCAGCGTGGCAGCAGCAATAATCGAACTCGATTCCCTGTCCGATGCGATTGGGCCCGCTGCCCAGAATCATGATCTTCGGCCGCGACTGCGCGTCGGATTCGTCCTCATCCTCGTACGTCGAGTACATATAAGGCGTGAACGACTCAAACTCCGCAGCGCACGTGTCCACGCGCTTGAACACCGGCGAAACTCCATAGCGCGCGCGTTGTAAGCGCACTGCCGCGGGAGTCGTCTTCCAAATCTGAGCCAAATACTCGTCGCTGGTTCCGTGGCGCTTGACTTCGCGGAGCAATTCGCGCGATGCCGTTTCCACGGTCACTCCGGCCGCGCGGCGGTTCATGGCGTTCAATTCTTCGATCTGGTGAATGAACCACGGATCGATTTTCGTCAGCTCGCAAATCTCTTCCGCGTGCAATCCGCGCTCCACGGCGGTCAGCAGCCAGTGGATGCGATCCGGCCTTGGGGTCGACAACTTCTCGCGCAGCAACGAGTCCGGCGTTTCCGCAGGCGCGCGCCAGGGAGTATGCGGCTCGAGCGAGCGAATTCCCTTCTGCAGCGCCTCCTTGAACGTGCGCCCAACGGCCATCACTTCGCCGACCGATTTCATCTGCGTGCCAAGCGTGGTGTCCGCGCCTGGAAATTTCTCGAACTGCCATTTCGGAATTTTCACGACCACATAGTCAATCGTGGGCTCGAAGCAGGCTGGAGTCTTTTTGGTGATGTCGTTGGGAATTTCGTCCAGCGCCATGCCCACCGCAAGGCGCGCCGCGATCTTGGCAATCGGAAAACCCGTGGCTTTGCTGGCCAGTGCCGAGCTGCGCGAGACGCGCGGGTTCATCTCGATCACGACCATACGGCCATTTTCGGGATTCACCGCAAACTGCACGTTCGACCCGCCGGTTTCGACGCCGACCTCGCGAATAATCGCGGCCGCAGCGTCGCGCATGCGCTGAAATTCCTTGTCGGTCAGCGTCTGAGCCGGCGCCACGGTGATGGAATCGCCTGTGTGCACGCCCATGGGGTCAAAATTCTCAATCGTGCAGATGACCACAAAGTTGTCGCGAAAATCGCGCATCACTTCCAGCTCGTATTCCTTCCAGCCGAGCACGGACTCTTCGACCAGCGCCTCGTGGACCGGGCTCATGTCCAACGCATGCGCAATAGCCTCGGCAAACTCTTCACGGTTGTACGCAATTGAGCCACCGGTCCCGCCGAGGGTGAACGACGGCCGGATCACCAATGGAAATCCGAGTTGCTCACAAAGGCGGAGCGCGTCCTGCGCGTTGTTCACCAGCGCCGAAGCCGGCACTTCCAGCCCGATCTTGCGGCAGGCGTCCTTGAACCACAGCCGGTCTTCAGCGACTTTGATAGCGCGCAGCGAAGCACCAATCATCTCCACCTTGTATTTTTCGAGAATTCCGCCTTCACTCAATTCCACGGCCAAATTCAAGGCCGTCTGCCCGCCAACGGTAGGCAGCAGCGCATCCGGCTTTTCCTTCGCAATAATTTCCTCGAGATATTCCTTGGTCAGCGGCTCGATGAAGGTGCGGTTGGCCAGCTCCGGATCGGTCATGATCGTCGCCGGATTCGAGTTGACCAGGATGACTTTGTAGCCCTCCGCGCGCAGCGCCTTGCACGCCTGCGCCCCCGAATAGTCAAACTCGCAAGCCTGCCCGATCACAATCGGTCCGGAGCCGATAATCAGAATTTTCTTGATGTCCTTACGCTTCGGCATCGTGAGTTTGTCAAGCCACCGCTAGAGCTTCACTCTAACGACGAGCTTTCTGGCTTCTTTCTGTGTGGTTATCGGGGCCTGAGCCAGGCGGATATGCTCCACCGCCTCTCTGAAACGCCTCCCCGAGATGTTCATGCCTAGGAATTTTCTGAGAGTCTTGCTAATTGGGTCTGTGTAGACATTCAAAATCTCGCATTCCTGCTGAACGGAAATAGTCAAAGCCAAATTCTCAATGCACTTTCGCTTGAACGGGTCCCACAGTTCCTGGGATTCAAATCGGACACATTCAATCTCGAAAGGCGCAAAATCAAGCCATTCCAGAGCAATATTCCGGTGCGCCTTAAGCTGATCATCAAAGTATTTCCTCAGCCTGTAATTGGTCTTAGCTTGATCTCCGGAGGCGCTTTTTGCATTCAGAACGGCGTATACACGCCTCACAAGTATTTCTGCCTCGCCGATATAAGTTTCCTCTTTCTGCCCTGGGAGTGATGGAAATACGCGCCACCGGTAAACCGCTGGCCGAGCATAAGTACCGCGCATATAGTCGGTAAAACGGTCAGGCAACAGGTAGCCAATTCCTCTCGTTGATTCTACCGGACGCCATTGGAAACTAATTTTGAATGGTTCTGTCACAGGCGTATCTACCTCCGCGAGCTCCCTGGCTTCTGAAATTCCTGCATCAAATCGGTGAACTGGGTGAAGAGGTAGTGGGAGTCGTGGGGGCCAGGGCTGGCTTCCGGGTGATATTGCACACTGAAGAGTGGCTCCGACTTGTGGCGCATGCCTTCGTTGGTTTGGTCGTTTAGGTTTATGTGCGTGATTTCCACATCTTTGGAAGGCAGCGAGTCCGGGTCCACGCAGAAACCATGATTTTGCGCGGTGATTTCTACCTGCTCGGTGAGCAAATTCTTCACGGGGTGATTGGAGCCGTGGTGGCCGAATTTAAGCTTGAAGGTTTTTCCGCCTAGCGCCAGGCCGCACAACTGGTGGCCGAGGCAAATGCCGAAGACCGGGACGCGCCCGATGAGCTTGCGGATATTTTCGACGGCATAATCGATTGGCTCGGGATCGCCGGGCCCATTCGAGAGAAACACGCCGTCGGCGCCCATGCCCAGAACTTCTTCCGCCGTGGTTTGCGCCGGCACGACAGCAACTTCGCAGTGATGGTCCACGAGCAGCCGCAAAATATTCTGCTTGATGCCGAAATCATATGCGACGACGCGAAACGTGCGCGCTTCTCCCCCGGCTCCCGCTTCGCCCATCTGCTCGGCCCAGGGCGAAGTCGCCAAATCAATGGAGCCGGTGTTCCACATGTACGTTTTCGCGCAGCTAACGCGGCTGGCCAGCTCTTGCCCAGCCATGCTCGGCAGTTGCTTCGCCTCATGGATCAACTGATCCGCGGGCGTGCCGTCGGTCGCGACCATGCCGCGCAGCGCGCCGACTTTGCGAATGTGCCGCACGAGCGCCCGCGTGTCGATATCCCAAATCGCAGGAATTTTGTGGCGATTCAAATACAGTTGCGCGGTTTCCGCCGAACGCCAGTTGGAGCTGACCTGCGAAAATTCGCGCACGATTAAGGATTCGATGTAGGGCTTTTTCGCCTCTTCATCCTCAAGGTTCGCGCCAACATTTCCTATGTGCGGGTACGTGAGGCACACAATCTGCCCGGCGTAGCTGGGGTCGGTGAATACTTCCTGATATCCGGTGAGGCTGGTGTTGAAAACGACTTCGCCGCCGCGGCGCGTGATCGCGCCGGCTGCGCGGCCGTTAAATACGCGCCCGTCTTCCAGCGCGAGAATCGCAGGTC
>Ga0307475_10002381_pt1 | contig 11346 bp, 7 predicted proteins | sample atmos_gasesECM1C_FD_203317 | JGI IMG/M metagenome (GOLD analysis project Ga0307475, IMG submission 203317) | Hardwood forest soil microbial communities from Morgan-Monroe State Forest, Indiana, United States - atmos_gasesECM1C_515 | ecosystem: Environmental > Terrestrial > Soil > Temperate...
TCTCCTTCCCCCCGAGCTCAACGAAGGATCACAGAAAACTACGGTCCTTTTGCTCGTTCTCTAATGTGGACACGCCTTCAGGCGTGCCATAACACGCAAACAGAGAACGCCTGCAGCGCTGCCGAGACAGGCTGTCGGTCAGGCTTTTACCGCCGCCGGATCAAATGCCGGCACCGCCGAAAACCACTGCGCCGACCGCGGATGCCGCCCGCTGGTCAACTCATCGAACGCTTTCTGCAGCTCGCGCGTGACCGGTCCCGTCTTCCCATTGCCGATGGTCCGGAAATCGATCTCCCGCAACCCGATCACCTCGGCCGCGGTCCCGCACACAAAAACTTCGTCGGCAATATAAAGCTGATCGCGCGAAATCGGTTCCTCGACAACGGTGTATCCCAAGTCTCCGGCGATCGTGATGAGGCTGTCCCGTGTGATTCCCTCGAGAATCGAGGCACGCGGCACGGTATAGATCACACCATTTCGTACGACAAAAATATTCTCGCCCGTGCACTCTGCCACGTAGCCGCTGGGATCGAGCATGATGGCTTCATCAAATCCCAGCCGATGCGATTCGGTCTTCGCCAGAATCGACCCGACGTAATTTCCCGACACCTTCGCCTTCGTCATCATGATGTTGGGATGCAGCCGCGTGAATGACGAAATATTCGCGCGGATGCCACGCTCCTTGGCCTGTTCGCCCAGAAACGCCGTCCATTCCCACACTGCAATAAGCAGTCTCGGCTTGCCCGCGTCCACCACCATGCTCATCGCGCCGTCCAGGTAAATCAGCGGACGGATATAGCACGACGAAAATCCGTTGGCCGCAATCACTTGATGGATGCCTTCGATAATTTGTGCCCTCGAGTAAGGCAAATCGCGGAACCCAACGACTAGCGCCGAATCCAGCAACCGCTCCACGTGCTCCCCAAGCCGGAACACGGCCAGCCCGCGCTCGGTCGCGTAGCACCGTATGCCCTCAAACACGCTGTACCCGTAGTGCAAGCCGGCATTCACAAAAGGAACGACACCTTCCGCCGCGGGCCGAAGCTCGCCTTCCATCCATATATAGCGCGGGGTCCCTGGCATAGTGCTGCAATCTCTCCTGTTGGATAGTAGTGAAACTCGAAATCACGCGCCTGAACAGCTGCGGCATCCGAAGCGATTTTCTCCCGCAGCCTGTGATGCTGTGCGCTTAGACGAACACCCTCCAGATTAACCGCCACCCTCGCCCCGGGCAAGGAAAACCCGCGTCCCAAGGCCGTCCGGCTCCGATTCGCCGGGTTGCTATAATCTGTCGCCTATGGAAACGGGCCTCAAGAATCGAGTCGCCATCATCGCGGCCTCCAGCCAGGGAATCGGACGCGCCACCGCCGAAGCATTCGCCGCCGAAGGCTGTCGCATCGCCATGTGCGCGCGCAATCCCGCAGCTCTCCAGAACGCCGCCGCGAATATCCAACAACAATACAAAGCCGAAGTGTTCACCGAACCCCTTGATGTCACCGATCCAAACGCTGTCCATCACTTCATCGAATCGGTCGTTGCCAAGTTCGGATCGGCCGATATCTGTGTGACGAACGCCGGCGGCCCGCCCGCCAAGGGCTTTCTCGCCGCGTCGATCGAAGACTGGCGCAAGGCGGTCGACGCCAACTTCATGAGCACTGTCTATTTCGCCCGCGAAGTCATCCCGCACATGCAGAAACGGCACTGGGGTCGCATCATTACCATCACCTCGATCACCACCAAGCAGCCGGTAGCGGACCTGGTGCTGTCCAACGCCGTCCGCGCCGCCGTGGTGGGATTGGTCAAGAGTCTCGCCAACGAATTCGGCAAAGACGGAATCCTCGTCAACAACGTTGGCCCGGGCTTCACCGCGACCGATCGGCTGAAAGAGCTCGCCAGGGCCCGCTCCGCCGCATCCGGGAAGTCAGAGAAGGAAGTCTTCGCCGGCTGGGCGGTCGACGCCTCCCTGAAGCGCATTGGCGAGCCTCGCGAAGTCGCTGAAACGATTTTGTGGCTGGCGTCCGATCGGGCCTCCTTTATCACCGGGCAGACAATCCTTGTAGATGGCGGCGCCTACAAAGGACTGTGACCGAGGGTCTGCCACTTTTTGTAGGAACTTTTTTGGTTCCGCCGACGAACGCGTATTGCGAACTCTAGGCAGTTCTAGTAACCTGTGGCGCAATCCACTTCAGTCAATGTTGACCCGGGATCATGACTACCCCGGCACCATGGGGCGGGAGCATTGTTTTATGCGGACGACAACCAACCGGGTTGGCCAAGAAGCCACCTGGCGCAAGTCGGGCGCGCCTGCTCGCGCCGCAGTCGGTTGTCGTTCCCTCATCCTGTTTCTGTTCTGAAGCCTGTAAGCAAGTGCTAACGGTCGAGTCGAATTGGGGAGGGGTGTATGTCCAATTGTTTCCGCAACCGGTTGTGGTTGGTATTCTTCGGTGCTTGCCTGCTTGCTCGGGCCTTTGCGCAGGGCGGCGCAACCGGCGCCATCACCGGCACCGTCCAGGACTCTACGGGAGCGGTCGTCGCGAACGCCGACGTCCGCATCATCAATCAGGATACTGGCGAAGTCTCCCGCACCACCAAGACGGATGCCAGCGGTTCCTTCACCGCTACTCTCCTACCGGTCGGTGCATATACCGTGAGCATCTCCTCCACCGGATTTCAGGAGGGCCGATTCACCGGCATCGTGGTTCGCGTCACGGAAACCACGCGCATGACGGCCAAGCTTGCGCCCCTGAAGGTCCTCGAGAAGGTGGAAGTCCAAGCCTTGGTGCAAGCCGTTGAAACCACCACCGCCACCACCGGTCAGGCGATCGAGTCGAAGACGATCCGGGAACTCCCGCTCGCCACCCAGAACTTCCAGCAACTGCTTACCCTCTCGGCGGGTGTGCAGAGTGACCTGAGTGGTTCCGCTTCACTGGGTCGGGGCGACGTCCGCATCCAGGTCAACGGGCAGCGCGAAGACAACAATAACTACCTGATCGAGGGCATCAGCGCCACCGATTACAACGTCGCTGAACTGACGAATACCCCGCTGCCCAGCCCGGACGTCGTCCAGGAATTCAAAGTCCAGACCAGCATGTACGACGCGACCCAGGGTCGCAATGGCGGCGGTAACATCAACGCCATTCTGAAAACCGGCACCAAGAACTTCCACGGAAGCTTATTCGAGTTCTTCCGCAACACTTCCCTGAATGCCAACGAATGGTTCCTGAAGAACAACGAACTGCAGTTGAATCGTCCGAACACCCGTCCGGATATCAAGCAGAACATTTACGGGGGCAGTTTGGGCGGTCCCATTGGCCACAACGGCACGCTCGGTTACTTTTTCCTCAACTATCAGGGAACTCGGCAACGCAGCGGCTTGTCGCCAGGAGCGATCATCAGCACAGTTTTGCCGGTGATTCCGGCGCAGCGCGATCCGCAGTCCTTGATCAACGCGCTTCTCCCGGCAGGATCCGGCGTTACTCCCGCCCAGCTTGATCCCGTTGCCGTGAAGCTACTGCAGTTCAAGAGCAGCCAGTTCAATGACCCGAATGGCTTCTTGATCCCGTCTGCCGATCCTACCACCGGCAAGTTCGTTCTCAGCAAAGCTGGTAAGTACACCGACGACCAATTTACCGTCAACTATGATCGGGATTTCCGGGGCGGCCAGGACAAGATCTCCAGCCGCTTTTTCTTCTCGAATTTCCGTTCAGTGCTGCCCTTTGGTGCCGGAGGCCTGCAAGCCACCCTGGGCGGAACCATCAACGAAACCGATCTGAATTTCCCGCTCGATCTGCCCGTCCGCGACCGTTTCCTGAGCATCGCGGAAACTCACCTGTTTAGCCCGCGGCTGGTCAACGAATTCCGCTTCGGCTACGTGCACATTGACAATAAAGCATTCAATACTCCCATCATCAACGTCAATGACTTGGGCATCAATCGTCCCAACAGCAACCTCTATCAGACAATTTACAAGTTCACCTTCGGCAGCTATCAGATTGGCCCCACCCCGGGCGCCGACCAGACCCAGCTCCAGAACAATTTCACTTTCCTCGATACCGCCAGCTACAACCTGGGCAAGCATCTGCTTCGCTTTGGCGGCGAGTATGACAAGGTAAACCTCGACAAGAATTTCCCACAGACCTTCAACGGACAGCTGTTCTTTTTCCCGGGCGGAGGATTTTCGGACTTCCAGAACTTCCTGCTGGGCCAGCCGGGCTTCTCCTTCGGAGGCAGTGGCGTTTCCACTCATCAGTACAAGGTTGAGGACTACGCCCTCTTCCTTCAGGACGACTACAAGATGACCTCGGACCTCAACATCAATGCCGGTCTACGATGGGAACTCTTCGGCGCTCCGAAGGACGATCTTTGCCATATCGGTAACACCCAGGCCTCGCTCGTCAGCCAGGGCATCGTCCCATTCTTCTATCCCAAGTGCGTGAGCAAGCTGGGTGTTCCCGGATTCACCGGCACAGCGAGCGCGACCACAATGAACAATAGCTACGCATCCAACTTCGGTCCCCGGCTTGGTTTCGCCTACGACCTCTTCGGTCGGCACACTACGTCGATTCGCGGCGGCTACGGCATATTCTATGTTCGCGAAGACGTGGGCGCCGTCGACCAACTCTCCTTCACCGCCCCGACGCTGCCGATCACCACGCCGCTCGGCACACCCGGAGATATGGCAGACATTTTTGCCGTTGGTCCCGGCCGTTTACCGAAGGGTGGCGTCATCGATCCCGCCTTCATCCCCACGTTCTCTCATTTCCTCGGATTCTCGAACTGTGGGGCGACAGACCTCACCCAATGCTCGCCTAATTTTGACGGCAACATGTTCAATCTGTTTGGACTCGAAGTCCCGCGGCACTTCGTTTCCCCCAGCACCGCGCAGTGGAACCTCAGCATTCAGCGGCAACTACCCAAGGACTGGGTTTTTGAGATCGCCTATGTCGGAACGAAGGGCACGCACCTGCGTGAAACGCGCGACGCCATCCAGCCGTACGACGCCACGACTCATCCGGTCACTATCAAGGATGTGAATAACAACACGTACACAATCACGACCAATACGTTCGCGAATGCAGCCGCCCGCTCACGTGCCCTCGGGCTGGCTACTGGCAACTACCAACTCTTCGCCAGCGACGCATGGTCGCACTACAACTCTCTACAGATCACGACCTCGCATCGGTTCTCGCGCGATTTTTACTTCCAAGCGGGCTACACGTGGTCGAGGGCGTTGGACGCTACGTCCACCGGAAACACCGCCTTCAACACGGCCATTAACGATCAAACCAACTTGCGGGCTTCCTATGGCCCGTCCGACTTCGACCGCACGCACCGATTGGTGGTCAGCTACAACTGGGATCTGCCTTTCCTGAGCAAAACTCAGGGCCTCATGGGCGCCCTCCTCGGCCGGTGGGCTTTGAGCGGGATCACCACCTTCCAATCCGGATCTCCGTTTACGGTGATCGACGCGGGGGGCGGTTCAGCCTTCGCGTTGAGCAGTCCCAACACCGCGACCGCGACCCTGAATCCCGGCTTCACCATCGCTTCCGCGCAGAGTCACGGCAGCGTCCAGAGCCGCGTGGGCCAGTGGTTTAATCTGGCGGCCATTGGCGGAGCCCCCGTCATCGGCGTAGACGGCAGCACCGGGTACGGCAATTTCAGTCGCAACACCTTCCGCGGGCCTTTCCAGCAGAACTGGGACGTGTCGCTCGGCAAGAACTTCCGGATCACGGAAGGCACAAACTTCAAGTTCACGACCGACTTCTTCAACATCTGGAACCACCCGATCTTCGCCAGCCCCAGCGGCATCTTCAACGCTTCGGGCTTCGGCCAGATCACTGCCACCAAGGGGACTCCGCGCCTGATCCAGTTCTCTGGGAGGTTCTCGTTCTGATGGGAGCGCAGAAGACCCGCATCCCGTTGCTCGAGCGCGACCAGGCCCCTCCCGAAATCGCTACCGTCTATGACGCCCTGCTGAAACAGCGGGGCGTTGTTCCCAACATGTTCAAGACCCTTGCCCACACGCCGGGCCTGGCGCTCGGCATTGCCGGATTCCTGAAGTCCCTACTCAGTGACAGCGCTTTGCCTGGCTGGTATAAAGAGTTGGTCGCGACGCGGCTCTCGGTCCTCAACAATTCGCAATACGCAATCTCGGCGCATGCCCTGTCCGCTAAACAAAAGGGAGCGACTGAAGCGCAGATCACAGCGGTCAGCGCGGACTTCGAAGACGGCCCTTTTACCGAAGCAGAGAAGTTGGGCTTCCGTTGTGCAGAGCGCCTGCATCGTTGCGGCCGCGATCTCGATGACGAGCTGTTCGCAAAATTAAAAAGCATGTATACCGATGCGCAGATTGTCGAGCTGGTCGCCACCGCCGCAGCATTCGAAATGTTTCCGCGCCTGGTCGACGGCCTGCGGCTTCCGACCACGCTCCTTCCGAAAGCCGGCCCCTGAGAAGTGGGCATCGGCCGCGAAGCGGCTCAAGAATGAAGCCCACGGCCTAAGCTGTGGGTCACGCTGCGTCCAACAAAGATCAAACGAAAGAAGGAATGATGCGTCCCCTGGCTTCCAGATTGTCAGTCATGCGCGGCGAAGGCGCCCTCTCCGTCTTTGCCCGCGCCAAGGAACTCGAGCGCCAGGGACGCTCCATCATTCATCTGGAACTCGGCGAGCCCGATTTCCATCCCGCCGAGCCCGTCATCGCCGCCCTCGAAAAGGCGCTGCGCGCCGGCAAGGACCGTTACTGCACGGTGGCGGGCGTGCCCGCGCTGCGACAAGAACTCACTCGATACCTCACCTGCACTCGCAACCTCGACGTGTCCGCCGCCAATATCGTAGTCGCCCCCGGCTGCAAGATTGCGCTCTTCCTCGCCATGATGTCTATCATTGAGCCCGGAGACGAAGTCCTCTATCCTGATCCTGGTTTTCCCGGCTACCCGTCGATCACCGCCGGATTCGGTGGCATTCCGGTGTCGTACGAGCTTGCGGAACGAAACCGATTTCAGCCCGACCCCGCGGAAATCGCCGCCAAGATCACCCCGCGCACCAAGGCAATTCTGACCTGCTCGCCGAATAACCCCACTGGCACCGTCTACACCGACGCCGTCCAGAGCCGCATTGCAGAACTCGCCGTCCAAAACGATCTCTACGTCCTGTCCGACGAAATCTACGCGCGCATCGTTTACGCCGATAATTACATTTCCATGCTCAGCTATTCCGGTATGGCCGAGCGTACCGTGATCATCGACGGGTTCTCGAAGAGCTTCGCCATGACCGGATGGCGTCTGGGCTACGCGGTTGCGCCGCCGGAAATCGTCGAGCCATTGGAACTGTTGGCAATCAACACCTACACCTGCGTCGCAGAATTCACCCAGTACGCTGCCATCGAGGCCCTGCGTGACACCTCGGGCTCGACCCCGAAGATGGTGAAACAGTTTGCCGCACGGCGCGAGCAGTTCGTTCACGAACTGAATCAGGTTGCCGGCTTTCGCTGTCCCCACCCCGACGGCGCTTTCTACGCCTGGGTAAACATCACGGGGACGGGCATGACGGCCGAGGAAGTCTGCCGCATCATGCTCGAAGAAGCAGGAGTGGCCGCGATTCCCGGAGCCGCGTTCGGTTCCTCGGGACGTGACTTTGTGCGCTTCTCGTTCGCGTCGTCGAACGCCACGTTGCACGAAGCCGTCCAACGTATTCAGAAAGCATCGGCCGCGTGGCAAGGAACGCCCGCTGGCAGGTGAGCGCGCGAAGTGGCGGGGCGTCTCGCCCGTCGGCGTGGCGAAGAAACGCTCTAGAGGCCGAGGCGTGAAGCCTGGGAAAGGACAAACTGCGAAGCGGCGCAAGCCGTGGGAAAGCGAGCCATAAATCTCAAGCCCCCAAGGGCGAAATCAACCCTGTCTGCCAGTCCTCGACATCAGGAGAACCAACGAATGACGCGTAATGCCCGCCTCCACTGTGCGGCCTCACTCATCGTCAGCCTTTTCGCCACCACCACCGCCGCCGCCCAGTCCCGTCCGCTCGCGAGTCTCGAACAAGTCCGCGAACTCTACGCACGCCTGCTACCACAAATCGAGAAGATCCCGATATTCGACCACCACGCCCACCCCGGCTTTCCTGATGACACCGATGTCGACGCGATGGCCTCGCCTCCCGGCAGTGCTCCGTTGCGCGAGCACGACACCAATCCGGAACTGGTCGCCGCCGCGAAAGCCCTCTTCAACTATCCTTACGACGATCTTTCTCCTGAGCACGCGAAGTGGCTGGTGAACAGAAAGGCCGAACTGAAGAAGAAACAAGGCGTCGCCTACTTCTCCAACCTCCTCGACAAGCTCAACATTGAACAAGGTGTCGCCAACCGCGCCATGATGGCCGACTATCTCGATCCGAAACGTTTCGTCTGGGTCTTCTTCGCCGATTCGTTCCTGTGGCCTTTCGACAATCAGAAAGAGCGCGCCCGCAACGCCGACCAAGCCGTCTACATGCCCCTGCAGGAGAAAATGCTCCACCGCTGGATGGAGCAGGAGCATCTTAAGCAACTTACTGCCAGCTTCGACGACTACCTCAAGTTTGTCACCCAAGTCCTCGAAGATAATCAGAAAAACAAAGGCGCCATCGCCATGAAATTCGAGGTCGCCTATTTCCGCTCCACCAGATTCAGTGATCCCACCCGCGAGCAGGCCGAAGAGATCTACAAGCATTACATCGCCGGCGGAACCCCGTCCGAGCACGAATACCGCACCTTCCAGGACTACATCTTCCGCTACCTCGTGCGGGAAGGTGGCCGCCTTCATCTGCCGGTTCATATCCACAGCGCTGTTGGCGTCGGAGACTACTTCAACCTCTCCGAGAGCAACGTGATGAACCTTGAAAACATTGTCCGCGACCCACGCTATGCGGAAACTGTCTTCGTCCTCATCCACGGAGGCTACCCTCTTGAGCGCCAGGCGATCTGGCTTGCGGCGGTGAAGAACGTTTACATGGACTCTTCGCTGATGGAGGTGGTCATGTATCCCGCCGCCTTCAAGGATTCGCTCAAGCAGTGGCTCGAGACCTTTCCCGACAAGATCACCTTCGGCACCGACTCGTTCCCGTACAATGACGCATTGGGCGCCGAGGAGAGCTACTGGCTGGGCGCACAGACCGCGCGTACGGGCCTGGCCGCGGCCTTAGCCGAAATGGTAGCCACCGGCGAAGTCACGGAAGCCAAAGCGTTGGACATGGCCCACGGATACCTGCACGACAACGCAGTGAAACTTTATCCAGGAAAGGTCCACTGATGCAAAACAGGGCGCTAGACTCAGGCCGCTTATCTGCGATCTCTGCGGTAAAGGGCCTTTTCAAGGCCTGCACAGCAATGAAACCCGATCCAGCCACATCAGGAAATTCACTATGGCGAAAACAAAGATGAAATCGACCCGAAAGAGCGCACCTCGTAGAGCCACCAAAGCACCGAAGCGGCAGGCGAAGAAGCGCGCCGCCCACGCCGCGTCCGCGAGGAAAGCGGAGCTGAAATACATTCCCTGGAACACAGTGGAGCTCGAAGATCTGAACCCGCTGTTACAGCGACAGCTGATCGTCGGCGAGGACATCATGGTCGCGCGCGTCCTGCTGAAGAAAGGTTGCATCGTCCCGCTGCACAGCCATTTCAACGAGCAGGTCACCTACATCCTCGAAGGCGCCCTCAAGTTCTGGATCGATGGCAAGGAAATCGTCGTCAATGCGGGTGAGGTGCTCACGATCCCGCGCAACATGCCGCACAAAGCGGAGGCTCTGAAAGACACGGTGGACCTCGATGTCTTCACTCCGCCGCGCGCCGACTGGATCAATAGGACCGATCAATACCTGCGGGGAGGAAAATAATCTCTCGGCGTCCTCTGCGGCAGATCTCTGCGGTCTCTGCGATTAAGTTTTTCCGCCGTGAGCACATTGGGATCGCAAAAGGTACCCACGAGACTCGCACAGCGTTAGCCTGCAAGCGTCCCGCAGATGCTACGCTATCTCAGGCGCCTGCAGGCGCAACGCAACCACGGTCTCAATGACGCATCCAACGCTACCCGACACCAAAACCGAAGCTCCCATCTGCCGTCTGCGCTGCATCAATTGCAGCGCCGTCGCCGACCGCGCCGACCAGGATTTTCGCTGCCCCCGCTGCGGCGATCTGTTCGAGGTGTTCTATCCCGGCTGGCAAACGCAACAGGGTCTCAAAGCCGCTGGCCTCGACGCGCAATCTCTCAAGCAACTGTGGCGCGATCGCAAATCCTCCCTCGCACCGGCTGACACCAGCGGCGTCTGGCGCTTCCGCGAACTCCTGCCGAGCCTCAGATCAGGCAACGAACCCATCACGCTTAGAGAAGGGAACACACCGCTCTATGAGCTTCCGCGCTGTGCCCGCGCCACCGGCATGCAATCCCTCCAAGCCAAGCATCAGGGCATGAACCCCACGGCCTCCTTCAAGGACACCGGCATGACCACTGCGGCATCCTTCGCGCGCCAGGAAGGATTCCGCTGGGTCGCCTGTGCCTCCACCGGCAATACTTCCGCCTCGATGGCGGCCTATGCCGCGCGCGGAGGCATGCGCAGCCTGGTCCTGATTCCGGAAGGCAAAATTTCCTGGGGCAAGCTCTCCCAATCACTCGACTACGGGGCCGTCACCTGCCAACTCCGCACCGACTTCGACGGCTGCGTAAAAGTATTGAACGAGCTGGTTCGGCGCAAGCCGATCTATCTCCTCAACTCGGTCAACCCCTATCGCCTCGAGGGGCAGAAGACTGCCGCCATCGAACTGCTCGAGGAACTGGATTGGCAGCCGCCCGATCACATCATCGTTCCCGGCGGAAACCTGGGAAACTCCTCGGCTCTGGGCAAAGCTCTGCTTGAAATGAAGGATCTCGGACTCATCGCGCGCCTTCCCAAGTTGTCGGTGATTCAAGCCGAGGGCGCGAACCCGTTCTACCGCAGCATCCGCGAGCAGGGTGGCAAGACACTTTCACCCATGCAGGCGGATACGATGGCGACCGCGATCCGAATCGGAAACCCCGCGTCCTGGAAGAAAGCGCGGAAGGTCGTCGAAGCCACCGAGGGCACAGTCGAACAGGTGAGCGAAGTCGAGATCGCCTCAGCGAAAGCCGAGATCGGCGCTGACGGGATTGGCTGTGAACCCGCGTCCGCGGTTACCCTCGCCGGCTTGAAAAAGCTGGTCAGGCAAGGATTCGCAAAGCCCAACGAGGCGGTCGTGCTCATCCTCACCGGTCACGCGCTCAAAGATCCCGAATTCACGCTGAAATTCCACCGCGGCGACCTGTTCAGCGGCACGGCGGACGAAAAACATGCTGCCCTGCTGGCCCCCCAGCA
>Ga0307475_10002382_pt1 | contig 11345 bp, 8 predicted proteins | sample atmos_gasesECM1C_FD_203317 | JGI IMG/M metagenome (GOLD analysis project Ga0307475, IMG submission 203317) | Hardwood forest soil microbial communities from Morgan-Monroe State Forest, Indiana, United States - atmos_gasesECM1C_515 | ecosystem: Environmental > Terrestrial > Soil > Temperate...
CTGAATAATCAAATCGGGTCCAAAACGTGCATCCGCCTTGCACTTGCTCGCCGGCAATTCCACATTCGCGAGCCCGTTTTTTCCGTGCCAGAATTCCGCGGTGATCAGCTTTTGAAACAGCGGATGCTGCGCTCCGCGAGCGACCGGAATATCGCAACGTTTCGCCAGCGAAACCATGCGCAGCGCATTCTCGAGGCCCTGCTCCACAACCACGTTTCCGGGAACCACCGTCAGCGCCCGCACATCCAGCTCCGGCGAATTCAGCGCCAGCATGATGGCAACCGCATCGTCCGTGCCAGGATCGGTATCGATGATTACTTTCTTTGGCGCACTGGGAGCAGCGGCTAGGCCGGCATGCGCGGTGGTAGCCGCGAAGCCAAGCAGTGCAACAATCGTGCCAATCGCGAGTGCGCGCGATGTGGCCCGCCATCGTTTAGTTTCAATTGCAGAATTCAACATTGCTTCCCGGCGAGTATCGAAGGGGAGGAGCCCAAATATGCAACGGATATGGCGCAACGCGCCGCTACACTGGTCTTCTATCACTCTCGGCTTCCCACCCCTGGTGCCGAATCGGAGGCAAGGCTAAGCCGCTGTCCGCGTAGTGTCAAGATAAAACTGAGGTTGCGGGAAAATTTTCCACAGGGAAGTCATATAAGAATTCATTGTCGTGTGAAATTTAATACGTACCTCCGGTGTACGTATGTGTGCCACTCAGGAAGTTTCGCGGCCTCGTTTGTCGCAGAAACCCTCGAAATACGGTTTGACGATTCGGACAATGACCCGTCAAGTTGCGCGCGTGTTAGAATCCGCTCCGTAATGATTCAATTTCGCTCTCGGCCCCGAAATCGGCTTCTAATATCAGTAGCGGTGCTCCTTTTCGGAACGTGCGATCTCTCCGCGGCTCTGATTCGCCATAGCTTGCACGCCGTCCAACAGCAGCAGGAAGTGCAACGAGAGCCCCTTCGTCACCGTCCGAACCTCGCAAACCCCTACGGCGTCCAGTTTCACGACGCAACAGCTCAGGCGGGCATCCACTTCCATCACGAGCGCGCTCAATCGCCCAAGCGCATGTACCCGGAAACAATGGGCCCCGGTGTCGGCTGGATCGACTACAACCAGGACGGCTACCTCGACGCGATCTTCGTCAACAGCGGCTTCACGCCGCTCTTCCATCCAGCGCAGGCGCCGCAACCGGCGCTCTGTCGCAATAATCGCGACGGCACTTTTACCGACGTGACCGCCCAAAGCAAAATCCACTCCGACGGCACGTTTTTCTTTGGCGTAGCCGTCGGCGACTACGACAATGACGGCTTCCCCGACATCTATATGACCGGCTATCGCCACTCCGTCCTATGGCACAACAACGGCGACGGCACCTTTACCGACGTCACCGAAAAAGCGGGAGTCGACGACGATGGCAACTGGGCCACCGCCGCCGCATGGTTCGACTACGATCATGATGGCAGGCTCGATCTGCTCGTAACCAACTACGTGAAATACGACGTGGACCATCCCGTCGCTTGCGGCGATTTTCGTCCGGGCTACAAAGACATCCCGCAAGTGAGCTCCTATTGCCACCCCGACAATTTTCCCGGCACCTCCCCGCGCCTCTATCACAATAATGGCGACGGTACATTCACTGACGTGACGGAAAAAGCCGGCCTCGCCAATAAAGACGGCAAGAGCCTCGCCGTTGTCACCGTCGATCTCAACAACGACGGCTGGCCCGACATCTTCATCGCCAACGACACGCAGCGAAATTTTCTCTACATAAATAAAGGTGACGGCACCTTCAAAGACGTCTCGTTCTCATCCGGCGCCGGCTTCAGCGAAGAAGGCCGCCCCGAAGCAGGCATGAGCGCCGACGCGGCCGACATCACCAACAACAGCCTGCCCTACCTCTTCGTCAGCCATCTCGATTACGAACTCGACCGCCTCTATCGCAATAATGGCGATGGCACGTTCACCGACGACACGATCGCATCTGGCATCGGCCAGTCGAATCTCCTCAATAGTGCATTCGGCGCGCGATTTTTCGATTTCGATAACGACGGCTGGCGCGACCTGCTCGTCATCAACGGCCACATCCTCGACAACATCGCCACCTACCATCCCGAAGTCGCCTACGAAGAAGAAAAAAAGCTCTACCGCAACACGGGCCAGGGAAATTTCGTAGACGCAACCAAATCGCAAGGCTCGGATTTTCGCGCCCCGCGCGTTGGTCGCGGTCTCGCCGTCGGCGACTACGACAACGACGGCTGGCAGGATTTTCTCGTCAGCAACAATGGCGAAGACGCCCAGCTCTTTCACAACGACGGCGCCACAGCATCAGGCGCGAAGGATAATCACTGGCTAGCCGTGCAGCTCGTAGGCACGAAAAGCAATCGCGACGGCAACGGCGCCCACCTGAAACTCATCGCCGGCGATCTCACCAGTTACGACCAGACCAAAGGCGGCATGAGCTATTGCTCCGCCCAGGACCCCCGCATCTTCTTCGGCCTCGGCAAGCACACCCGCGTCGATTCCCTCGAAATCTGGTGGCCCAGCGGCCTGAAAGAAAAGGTCACGAATCTTCCAGTAGATATCTTCGTGCGCATAGAAGAAGGAAGCGCCTCAGCAAAAGGCATCCGTTACGCCGCGCCAAAACAGCAGCCCAGTAATCCATAAACCAAGTTCGACCGCCGCCTCAAGTGGCACAGGCACTCTTGCCTGTGCGCCGTTCTTCCCAGCACCACGCCAAAATTTGCACCGCCGTCCTATCGCTAACCTTCACAAGTTACAGGCACTCCTTCCGTGCGCTTTTCCTGAAGGCACCTATTCCCAACTTGCGCAAGCTTAGCGATCGCTCGAGTGAGAGCAGTGCGATGGTTGTGTTGGTAAGGCAAACCGCACGGGCAAGAGTGCCTGTGCCACTAAACCGCCTTCCAGGCACTCGACCATCGCCAATCTTCAGGCCTGGTCACCAACCTCGCCTTAACGCTTCAGCCGCCAGAATTGCCCCTCATCACGAACCCAATGATCGAACGATTCATCCTGCCAAAAGGGTCGCCCTACTCGACGGAGAATCTCGTTCGCTCCACGCGCAGTTGTTCCTTTGATTCCGCGAGTAATTCCTCGAACAGAAAAATTGGGAGTAATGAGCAGGTGGACATGATTCGGCATCACAGAGTAGGAATGCAGGAGGTAGTGCTGTAACTCGTTAGCGGCTTTGAGGATGGATTCAACAACAAGCTGCGCAATTAGGGCATCCTTCAGCCAGAGCGGCCCGAACTGATGCCGGTCAAGAATCCGCTCGGTGCGCTTGAACTTCTCCCCATCCGAGATCTTCGAATTCGCGGAAAAGTTTGTACGAATGTAACGGCCCACAGGAATAGAGCCATAAAGCCTCCAAGTAAGGAAAATTGCCTTTCCCTCCGGAAGCCAATGCGGCAAACATCGCCGGTAATAACTCACAATCAACAAAGAGTATTCAAACCATCATTTCAATACTATCCGTAAGACTACGCTAGCGTCATCGGTTCAAGTGGCACAGGCACTCTTGCCTGTGCGCAGTTCTTCTCGGCACAATGCCCAAATTTGCTAAATCGTCCTATCGCTAAGGTTTCGAGGAATAAATCTTCAATTCATCCCACCCGCTACCTTCCTTATCCGTCTCCCGCGCAAACCGCACACCCACCAACTCAGCCAATGTCACTTCCGAAGTGGTATAGATTTTGCAACCCGTCATCAAATGCCCGCCGATCATCGTCCCCTGTCCGGTCGCAATCGAAAGGTGAACATGCTCGCCGCCTTCCTCCACCGTCCCGGTGATCGACACAATTTCAAAATGCCCGGCATGAACGTGCGCCTCAGGCTGGTTCGCATACCGGATCGACGCCTGCGTCAAACTCCCCACCGAACTCAGCAGCACCGCCGCCTGAATATGATTCTGCTTCACGTAAGCCCGAATCGAGCCCAGCAGATCGTCTCCAGGACGCAGCCTGAAAACATGAATGCGCACGCGATCCGTCGTAATCACCTCATGATGTTCCACAAGCAATTTCGACCAGTCCGCAGCAAGCTCTGGAGCTTCAGGCGCGTTCTCGAGCGTTCGGCTTTCCGGCACAGGCTCTGCCGCCGGCGATTTATATTGCGGCGGCGCTGGCTTCGTTTGCGCAGTCGTAGTGAATGCTGCAACCGCTAGAAACACGGCTATTGCGATCGCTTTCATGCCAATCTCCTGAATGAAACGGGATTCACTTCACGAGAGATGTTGGGCAGCGCGAAACGGTTCCGGATTTCACTTGCCGCCCGCCTGGTAGATCATGAGTCGCGCCACCGGAATTCCGTCCTGCTCCTGCAAGGGAGCGTAGACGCGATGCGTCTCCGTATCGACGGCAATGCTATGCACCGCGTGGGCCACGCCCACGTCACCCACTTTGCGATAATGCTGGGGATCCTTCTGCTCGAATACCGAAATCACCCCGCTATAGCACGCCACGTAAATTCTGTTCAGCCCTGGATCGAATTTCACTACGTCCGCGCCGCCAGGTAATGGCAAGTACGCGATCGGCTCAAACGTATCGAGGTCCAGCACCGTGAGAAGGGAATTCTCTTCGCACGCCAGGAATGCGCGGCGATTCTCGGCATCCAGCGCCATTCCGTGATTGCCTTTGCATTTGCCCACCGGATGTACGCCTACCACTTGATCGTTTTCCGGATTGATCACCGCGAAAATGTTTTGGTCTTGCAGGTTAACGTAGATCTTCTTCGCTACCGGATCGTATTGCGGCATTCCCGTCTCGCTGTCGAAGCGCAGCATCCGTAAAACTTCGTCGCGCGTCGTGTCAACCACGGCTACTGCCTTGGCCCTCTCGTCCGATACATATAATTTGTGAAAGGGTGCTGCGTACGCGCTGCCGTCCGGTTTCGATTCGGTGGGGATTTTCTTGACGATCTCCAGCGTCTTTACATCAATCACGCCGATCTGATCCTCGTGCCAGTCCGACGTATACAGCTTTTTCACATCGGGCGCGTATTCCACTCCTTCAATCCCCGGAAGATTCGAAATAGTTTTGATCAGCTTGTTCGTCTGCAGGTCGATCACATACAGCCTACCCGCCCCGAGATGCGCGCAGAAAAGGTAATGATCGTCGTAGTCGATCGTAAGGTAGTCGAAGCGCTGCCCGGACGGACCCGGCAGCTCAATCGCCGCCAGTTTCTTTAATTCGCCGGCAGTCAAATTCGCAACAGACAGCAGAATGGCAAAAGCTGCCAGGGTCGCTGCCCAAGCGACACGTAAAGTTCGGCCCGTAGTCGCCATACCCTTAGCCCTTTATGACGCCAACGGCCACAAGATCGTCGCCTCGCCGCTCGAGTTTGATTTTCGGCAAAGGCCGCGGCGGCGGCCCGGCCAGTACCGATCCGTCAGCCACCGAATAAACGCCGCCATGGCACGGGCAGATGATCCGATTTTCCTCCGGCCGGTAAAACACCGGACACGAAGTGTGTGTGCAGATCCGGCTGTATGCCAAATACGTATTTTCTGCCGGCCGCAGCAGGAGGCACGGATTCACGTCAGAGGGGTACGAAAAAATCTTCGATTCGCCGACGGAAATATCACCCGCATGCGCGACCACAATCGCCGGATATGTTCTGGAGCAACCTTCCGTCAAAGCTCCAACTGTGCCGGCCACAGCCGCGAGACTCCCAAGCGTCAGGAATTTGTTGAAACCGCGGCGCGAAACTCTCTCAGCACGCTCCGTTTCCAAAACATCTCTTTGTGGAGCGTTTCGCTCGTCGTTCGTCATTGTTCGTGCGTGAAGGCTTCCTATTGGCTGGCGAGATGGCCCAATTGCATTCGCGTATGCAACACCCGGAGGATGTCGTCGAGTCCCACCATTCCAACAATGTTGCCCTCGGAAACCACGGGCATCTGGCTGATGCTGTTGCTGCGCATCCGCTGCAACACGGCAAGAACGGGTTCATCCATCTGGGCTGAATGCATGCTGTCGAGCGGCAGCATCACGGCTTGAATCGAAGTGTTCGTCCATTCATCGCGCGGCACCGTGCGCGCCGCATCCAACGAAATCAGGCCCACCGGTCTTCCCGGGCCCAGAACAATGTGAAAGCGCGCTCCGGTGCGCAGCACTTCGTGAACGTATTCATCAATCGACATATCGCGCGTAACGGTCGGAATATCGTGAGTCATCACGTCGCCCGTGCGCACGCCCGTCAGCGAGTTCTGCACCGCTACTTGCGCGTAGCTCTCCTGCGCGGCGCTCAGCAGAAACCACCCGATGAAAGCCGTCCAGAGGCCGCCCATCCAATTGCCCGTCAGGGCTTGGTATGCACCGAAGATGATCATCATGTAGGCGAAAATTTTTCCGGTCGTCGATGCAATCTGCGTAGCGCGCTGGAAATTCTTGGTGATGCCCCACGCGATCCCGCGCAGGATCCGGCCGCCGTCGAGCGGAAATCCCGGCACCAGATTGAATAGCGCCAGCGCAAGATTGATTTCCCAAAGCCACTTCGTTGAGGCGGCCACTAGATCGTCGCCATGAAAGAAGCGGCCAACGAGATAAAAGACGCTGGCCAGGAACAGGCTTGCGAGCGGCCCTGCGATGGCAATATTGAATTCCTGTTTTGGCTTGTCCGGCTCGCGGCTGATGCTGGAAAGCCCGCCGAACACAAAGAGCGTGATGGACTGCACGGGAATCTTGTAGCGCATCGCCACAACGCTGTGGCTCAGCTCGTGAAATACGACCGACCCAAAAAAGAGCGCGCTCGTGATGATGCCCAGCATCCAGTGCTGCTGCGAAGTCCAACTGGGATGCTGCGACGTGAATTGCATGCGCAATGAAAGTGTGATCAACGCAAAAATGATGAACCAGCTCGGGTGCAGGTAAATCGGAATGCCGAAGATTCGTCCAAGCCGCACGCCCGACGGAGGCGGCCCCGACACGGATGCCGGAGCTTGATCGGTTCGAATGTTCGCTGGATTTTGGTGGTCCGCCGCCATTGCGTCCTCCGGAATCCGCCTGCTCGCTTCATTATCGTAGAATTCGCCGCCGCCGTCTTGCAAATCGCATTTGCCCGCGGACGCCGCTCGCTCTGCCTCAAGATTCGAAGATGACGTGCAACGTGCCTGGCGCACGTTGATGAACTCTGGTCCTTTGTGAATTCTTCCTTGTATATGCACTCCAAGTTCTAGCGCGCCGCGTACGCTCCAAATCCGGGCCTGCCGCGTGCGCTCCAACACGCACGTGTTTGCGGCCACACGCGTGTTACGCCAGCCCTCGCTGCTAACCCTCCTGTTTGCATACACATCAGCGTTGGCCAGGCCCCTGCATTACTTCAGTTAGCTGGCCGATAGATGTTGCGGGAGGGAATCATGGAAGCTCTGATCGATTTCGCAGCCGTAAGTGGAGCAATCGTTTTCTCGCTGGGCATCGCGCTTTCGCTCGAATGGTTTGCGCTGAATACATTGATGAAGATGATGCCCGCGCGGCAGCCAGCGATGGTGGCGGAAGAAGCCACATCCGATAAGCCCGCGGCTGGCCCGACGCTTGTGCCGGACTCGTTTGCTGGCAGCAAACGCGCGGCGTAACGGAGCGGCGGCAATCGCGACCGGCCGAAGCTACTCCGCGAGCAATTCGCTCGCAGATTGAAGCAAGAAAAAGGAGGACGCCATGTTGTTCCTCAAAGTGTTGCTGTCAATTATCAGTTTCGGGTTTCTGGCCGGCGCGATTGGGACTGTTGCTTACGACATCTATCTCGCGTTCCAGCTCGACCGGATCTTGCGCCGAAACGATCGCGCCCCTGAATCTGAATCGGGCGGCACCACTGGCGCGGGAACATCTTCCTCTGCCGCGTCCTCCGGAACGCCTTCGCCTGGCGCGTCCGCTCAGTCGACGTCGCGTGCGCCAATCAGTGCACCGCCTCGCCGGATTCGTTGGGTGCTCACGGCAAAGCTGCTCGCGCTTGCTGCTGTCACGTCTCTTGCGAGCAAAAGTCTTGTCGTCGTGCCTGACGGGCACGCGGGCGTGCGCGTGAGCCAGATTTCCGGCGTGCGCGCCGGAACTCTCTATCCCGGCACGCATCTGATTTTCCCGCTCACCGAGCGCGTCGTTCTGTATGACGTCCGCGATCAGGTTTTCTCGACAGCGGCCAGCACGGCTCCGAAAGAAAAGCTCGAAGTGCTCAACGTTGAATCGCGCGAAGGTTTGTCCGTGGGACTCGCGCTTACCGTGCGCTATCGGATCGATCCCGCGCGTCTCGGTTACATTCAGGCGAATCTGCCTCAGCCTATTGACCAGGAAATTGTCGAACCGGTTGTGGCCAGCACGTTTCGTGATTTGAGTCCGAACTACATCGTGCGCGATCTTTTCTCCATCAAGCGCGGCGAGTATCGCGAGAAAGCGACGCAGACGATCACGTCGCGGCTGGCCGAAGACGGAGTCGTCGTAAAGGAAGTGCTGCTCCGAAAAGTGGAACTGCCGCAGGAATACGCGCGCGGCCTTGAAGGCCTGCTTGAAAAAGAGCAGGAAGACGATCGCACCAGCGTCGACGCGCAGATCGAGCAGAAGAAAGTGAAAATCGCGGAATCGCAAGCCGAAGCCGCGAAGGTCCGCCAGATCAAGCACGCCGAGGCGGATGCGCAATCGCGCGTGTTGATGGCCAAGGCCGAATCCGATTCGATGCAGTACACGCTGCCACTCAAGCAGAAGCAGATCGAGCAGTCGCGCCTGGAAGCCGAAGCTCGCAAGGAAGCGACGATCAAGAATGCCGAGGCAGACGCCGCCGCACAGGTGAGGTCCGCCGAAGCCGCCGGCCAGGCAAAAGTAATCGGCACCAAGGCTGACACCGAACGCAGCAGGCTGCTCTCGGAATCGCAGAACGTTCTCGTGGTGAAAAATGCCGAGGCCGCGGCGCAGGCGAAAATTATCGATTCGAAGGCCGAGCTCGAGCACCGCAACTTACTCGCCGACGCCCAGGCGCACAACATTCGCGTCACGTCGCAAGCTGAAGCCGAGCAACTGCAGCTCGAAGCAGCGGCGCTGAAAACGAATCCGCTGCTGGTGCAATACACGGTGGCGCAGCGCCTTTCCGACCGCGTGCAGATCATGATGGTGCCCACAGACGGAAAATTCTTCTTCACCAACGACGTGATGAAATCTGTTTCAGCGGTAACCGACTCGCCGCTGAAGCTAGGCGCGAAGTAATGAGCTTGAAACGCGCGCGCGGGCACGGAGCGATGAATGCTCTCGTCGCCGCTCCCGAGAAAAAAATGCGCCCACGGGCGCGAACGAAATTCCCGCCCGGTCTTTTCGGGCTCCGACATGGCGGAGCGGAAAAGAAATTCAACCGGACGGGAGGTACTGCCGGCAAGACCCTTGCGGGTGGCTTGGCTCTGCGCGAAACGGCGACGAGGATTCGATACCGCCGCATCGAATCCCGCGCTGCGAGCGTGGGGCGAAGCCACCGAGCCGGCGGCTCGGATTGCCGGGTTAAAGCCTGCTTCCATGACGATCTCTTGTGCCCCTTTTACAGCCTATTAGAATTTTGTATGTTGCTGAATTCGGGCTTCTTATCGTGACTTTTAATCGCGGAACCGTGGATTAAAAATGCGTGGCGAGCGATTAGTGGAAGCGATTCGTGGCGGGCAAACATTTGCTTCGATTGCCTTTCGGAACCTCCTTTCGGGCTCGCGATATTGCTGGCCTCGTCTTGTTTCGAGTCCAGCGGACCTCGGAATTCAAGGCTAGCACGAGGCGGGAAGCGTCGTGGGGCAGAAGAAGGACAACGGGCTAGAACTGGACGAACGACCAGGAGGGGCGGCGATCGTTTCGCGGCGAAGATGATTGAGTCGCGAGCGAGAGGGAAGGCAATTTCAAATTTGAAATTGGAAATTTGAAATAAAAACAAAGGCAAAAAAGAGCCGGCGGCTCGGCCGTTTGCTTCGGCGCGGGAAAATGAATTCGGTTGCGCGCGAAGCTCAAAAGGACGAGGCTCGGCGAGAAAGCCGCCGAGCGGAAGGAATCGTTTTTTCGGAAGACTGAGGTCACGGCTGAAGGCGTGACCTACAAGGCAAAGGCAGAATCGAAGAGCGCAGGCAAGAGTGCCTGCGCCACTGAGGCGAAGATTGGTGCGGGACGGGTGAGTTTGCGGTTGTGCTAAGATGACGAATCACGAACCAGATGCGGCACACATCGCGGATGCATTCGTCTCACCGGTACTCTTTTCTTCTTCTGGCCTTCCTGATTATTTTCTCGCACTTCATTTTGGTACGAGTGGCGCATGGGCAATCGAGCGCTGCGTCATCGCAATTGCACGGGCAGGATGCGACGGGGCCCGCGATGCCTTTGGAGTGGGCGAACCGGGTAGGGACTTTGGCTGGCCAGATTGCGGAGGCAGTTAGACCGTCGAAAGTGATTTCGCTCGAAGTGCAGAATATCTCGTCGCTTGGGGCGACAGACGTAGAGATGATTCGCCACGGGCTTCAACAGGAATTGTCACGACGCGGAATTCGGATCGAGCCCGGCGGTTTAGATGTGAAGGTGACGCTCTCGGAGAATATAGAGCGCTTTGTATGGATAGCAGAGGTTCGTCGCAAGGACGAAGCGACGGTGTTTATCGCAAGCCTGGAGGGAAAGGCGACCGCTAACTCGCCGGTCGCGCGGCACTCGGTCGTCTTGCAGCGTGAAGTTGTGTGGCAACAAACGGAGCCGATGATGGATTTCCTGGTCGCCGACGTTGCTCCCGAGGGGCTGCCGGTGATGTTCGTTCTCGAGGCGAAGCGAATCGTTTCGTATCGGAAGGAGAAAGGATCCTGGAATGTCGCTGAGACTTTCTCGATTCCCGTTCCGGATCACCGGCCACGCGATCTTCGCGGCTTGACCGATGCTTTTGAGGAGCTGTTTTCTTTTCAGCTTTCCGATGCGAATTGCGAGGGTGCCGCGGCGCAGAAGTTTGAGCTGACCTGTAAGAAGGGTTCGCCTCCGGCTTGGCCCATCCTTTCGGGGGGGCAAGACCGGGGTTCGATGAACATTGTGTCAAACAGGAATTACTTCGACGGTGATTTGGATGTCTACGGAGATGTCGAAACCCACGAACCGCCATTCTATAGCATTGCGGTGATGAGACGGATGAAAGGTAGCCAGTGGATTCTTGCGGAGCTGGATGGAAAATCCAGGAAGTACGATGAATCTTTGAAAGCCACTGCAGCCTATTCGGGTTGGGGGGATGAGATTGTGGCCGTCGCGCCAGGGTGTGGAAACGATTGGCAAATTCTGGCGAGCGCAGCGGGCGATTGGACAGAACCGGATCGTCTTCGCTCTTATGATATGGCGAAGGATGCGGCAGTA
>Ga0307475_10002383_pt1 | contig 11345 bp, 11 predicted proteins | sample atmos_gasesECM1C_FD_203317 | JGI IMG/M metagenome (GOLD analysis project Ga0307475, IMG submission 203317) | Hardwood forest soil microbial communities from Morgan-Monroe State Forest, Indiana, United States - atmos_gasesECM1C_515 | ecosystem: Environmental > Terrestrial > Soil > Temperate...
GGCCTCGAGCGCATCGAGGGTCGCCTGTTCGCGGCCAATTTCCGGAAACGGCACCGTGGTGACGTCGAACAACAGCGGGCCATACGGCGCATTGAAGACGCCGCGCGCGCCGACCGACATCGCCCCGATGGTGTCGCCGTGGTAGGCGTGCTGCATCACCACGATCCGCGACCGCGGCTTGCCGATGTTGCGCCAGTAGCCGAGTGCCATTTTCAGCGCGACTTCGACGCTGGTCGAGCCGCTGTCGGAGAAGAACACGTATTCCAGACCGCATGGTGCAAGTTTGAGGATTGCCGCGGCAAGCTCCTCGGCAGGCTCATGGGTGTGGCCGGCAAAGATGATCTGGTTGAGTTTTTCCGCCTGCTTTCGAATGGCCCCGACGATGTGCGGATGACAATGGCCGTGAGTCACGACCCACCAGGATGCGATCGCATCGATAATGCGGCGGCCATCCGCGGTGTAGAGATAGGCGCCTTCGCCTCGCACCACCTTCACCATTTCGCTCTGGATCGCGTGCTGCGTGAACGGATGCCAGACCGGCGACGACTTCCTGAGCATCATGAACCGAAGACCGACGGATTGAAGGTGGCCGCAAACGCGGTGCGCAGCGTGTTCCTCGTAAGCCGGGTGAGCCATGGCAGCCGTCCCAGCCGGCGCACGCCGCCGATCTCGCAAATCGCGCGCTCGCTTTCGGAATTCGCCTCGCCGATAAAGGCGATGCCGAGGATTTCGATGTTGCGACGGCGCAGCGCTTCGATCGAGAGCAGCGAATGATTGATGGTGCCGAGTGCCGTACGCGCGCAAAGCACGACCGGAATCTGCCATGCTGCAAAAATATCGATGAAGAGCGTGGAGCGGTCGAGCGGCACCATCAACCCGCCGCTGCCTTCGATCACAAGCCGCCCGGGAACATCGGGCACACCGAGAGCACAAGCCTCGATTTGGACGCCGTCGATCGCGGCAGCTTGATGCGGCGATGCCGGCGTTTGCAGAAGGTAGCGCTCCGGCACGATCCGATCGTCGCAGAGCCCTCCGAGTTGCGCAACGATCTGTGAATCGGTCTCGCCCTCAAGACCGGACTGGACGGGCTTCCAGTAATGGGCGCCGAGCAAATCGGCGAGACCTGCCGAGAACACCGTCTTGCCGATCCCGGTATCCGTGCCGGCGACCACGATCCGCCGGCTCATTGCAGGTCTCCGCTCTCTTCGCTCAAGCCGTCAAGCATGGCGCAAACGTCATTCTCGCCGACATTGTTGGTCAGCGAAATGCGCAGCCGCGCCGTTCCCGCCGGCACCGTCGGCGGCCGGATGCCGCGGATGTCGAAACCGCGCGCCTGCAAGGCGCAAGCAAGCTGCATCGCGCGCGCATTATCGCCAACGATGAAGGGAAGAATCTGCGAGCCGGACAGCCGCCAGGCGGGATGCGCACCGATCCGGCGATGGGTAAACGCGATCAGGTTTTTAAGGCGCTCCCGTCGCGCGGGTTCCTCGCGCAGGATTGCAAGTGCTTCCTTTACGGCGACCGCCATCAGCGGCGAGGGCGCGGTGGAAAAAATGAAGGGGCGGCAGCGATTGACGATGAAGTCGCGCAGGATTTTTGTCGAGCTGACGAGAGCGCCGGCCGCTCCCAGCGCCTTGCCGCAGGTATGAACCACCAACAGGTTCTCGCGGCCTTCGTATGGCGTAGTCAGCCCCCGGCCCGCTTCTCCATAGACGCCGGTGGCGTGGGCCTCGTCCACCATCAGGAAGGCATCGTGGCGGTCCGCGATCGCGACGAGTTCCGCAAGCGGCGCGAAATCGCCATCCATGCTGTAGAGGCTTTCGACCACGATCCAGAGGCGGCCTTTGCCGTCTTTCGATCGCCATTCGCGGATGGCGGCTTCGAACGATTCCGGATTGTTATGCTGACTGAGGCGAAACTCGGCACGGCCGGCGCGCGCGCCTTCGTGAATGCTCGCATGAACGAGCGAATCGAGAACGAGCAAGTCGCCGCGCTGCGGCAGCGTCGTCAGCAGGGCGAAATTGGCGAGGTAGCCGCTGGCGAAGTAGATCGCGCTTTCCGCGCCGAAAAATTTTGCGGCCTCAAGCTCGAGGTTCTCGTGCTCCGCGCAATTGCCCCGCAGCAGCCGCGAGCCGCCGGCGCCGATCGGCGTGCCGGCCTCGACTGCCGCCGCTATCGCCTTTCGCATCCTTGTCGCGGTTGCAAGCGCGAGATAGTCGTTGGAAGAAAAGTCGATGCCAAGGCGCGGTTTCAGATTGCGCAGCCGGTTGTCCTCCTCCAGCGCCTGCAGGGCCGCGACGTAGGTTGAGAGCCTTTCGGCGTGGCGGTGGGTCATGGTCCGCTTTCAAACCTATAATCAGGGAAGCGAGGACCGCGGCGCGGGCGATCTGTGACTCTCGTTGAGGCGGGATCTGATGCCGAGCCGATCCAACAAATCTGCGTCGCGCGCAGCTTGCGGGTTCTTCGTGGTCAGCAGCACGTCGCCGATGAAGATCGAATTCGCGCCGGCCAGAAAGCAAAGCGCTTGCAGCTCGTCGGTCATGTATTGACGGCCGGCCGAGAGCCGCACCACGCTCTTGGGCATCATGATGCGGGCGAGCGCGACCAGCCGCACCAATTCGATCGGATCGGGACGCTTGGCCGTATCGTTGACGGGCACGCCCTTCACCTCGTTCCACAGATTGATCGGCACGCTTTCCGGATGGCTCTCCATGTTGGCGAGCAACATCAGCATGCCGAGCCGGTCCTCGACCTCTTCTCCCATGCCGATGATCCCGCCGCAGCAGACCTTGATGCCGGCCTGGCGCACATGCGCCAGCGTATCGATACGATCGGCCAGCGTGCGCGTGGTGATGATCTTGTCGTAGAACTCGGGTGAGGTATCGACATTATGATTGTAGAAGTCGAGCCCGGCCTCGCGCAGCCGCGCCGCCTGTGCCGCCGTCAGCATGCCGAGCGTCGCGCAGGTTTCCATGCCAAGTTGCTTGACCGCGCGCACCATGCCGCAAACCTCGTCGAGGTCGCGGTCTTTCGGGTTACGCCACGCCGCGGCCATGCAGAAGCGGCTCGCGCCGGCATCCCTTGCACGCCTCGCGGTGTCGACCACATCCGCCGGCGCCATCAGCCTCGTCGCCTTTAGCCCGGTGTCGTAATGCGCGCTCTGCGAGCAGTAGCCGCAATCCTCAGGACAGCCGCCGGTCTTGATGCTGAGCAGGCTCGCAGTCTCGACATGGTTCGCATCGAAGTTGGTGCGGTGAATGCTCTGCGCCCGAAACATCAAATCCGCGAAAGGGAGTACATAGAGAGCCTCGACTTCCGTTCGGTCCCAGTCGTGCCGCAGCAGCTCGATGTTCTGGCTGGTCCGTTTCACCTCGGCCGGATTGACCATACGAAATCTCCGATTTTTTATAGATAATACTACCGATTATCTATAAGTTGCGCGATGAAGGCCATGCTATCTGACACGCTGAGGGAGCGCATCCGATTTTGCGATAGATAATCTATGACGGACACGGACAGAAACGTCACGACGGCGGCGCGGATCGCCTCCTCGATCGCAGAGCGAATTATGAGCGGTGCGCTACCGCCCGATGCGCCGTTGAGACAGGACCACCTCGCGCGGGAGTTCAGTTCGAGCCACGTCCCGGTTCGGGAGGCATTTCGACAGCTCGAAGCTCAGTATCTCGTGGTTAGCGTGCCGCGCCGTGGCGTGCGGGTTGCGCCGCTCGACGCCAATTCAGTGCGAGAGATCGCCGAGATGCGCGCCGCGCTCGAGGTGGTCGCATTGCGGAATGCCGCGCCGAGGCTGGCGCCGGCCCAATTAGCCAGGATCGAGCTGGCGTTGATCGAAGCCGACAATGCGCAGACGCTTGCCGAATTCGAAGCCGCCAACCGCGCCTTTCATCGCGCGCTGGTGGCGTCCTGCGGCATGCCGCGGCTGCTTGCGAGCCTCGATGGATTGCAGCTTGCCAATTCCCGGCTGGTATTCGCGATGGCGCGCAGTGCGGGCTGGCGTCCGCGGTCCAACCAGGACCACCGCCTGATCCTTCAGGCATTACGCGCGCGCAATATCGATAAAGCCTGCAGCCTGCTGGCCCGCCACATCCAGACTATCGAGCGATTAGCTGTTGCTGCCGCCTGAGTTTTTCGCTCAGGACGGAAAATCGGCCGGCCTGATCCGGATCCGATCAGCGTGCAGCGACCAGTCGCACAGCGACTGCGTCTCGCAGAACTTTTTCTTGGCGAGCTCTCTGGCGTCACTCTCGCTTGCGGCGTCGATTTCGATCGTACTCTGGCAGACTTCGGCCTCCCGGCCATTGCCGCCAAGCACATCCTTCATGAAGAGAACGACAAACCGCGACATGGGACCTCCTGAGTGCGATGGTCCATGGTACTTCATAGCATCAAACCGGTTTTGACCGATATCAAAACCTGCGCAATGGTCGCGATTGCACAAGCCACCACCGTCAGCGCGTCAGCCGATCCTCGCTGCGGTCTTCGATGGGTAACAGCGGGAGTCGGTACCGGCGCAGTCGCGTCGCATAAGGTCAGGGTCAAATGCCTCATCGCGGACCTGCGCGTGTTTCCTTCCGAGGGTAACAAGTAGGGGGCGCCCCTACCATGGTACAGGCCGGAGTCGATTTTCCCCGAAAAGCCGCTCCGCGAGATCCAACCCTGCCACCGCGGCCGCCGCGAAGCGTTGGATAGCGTGGAAAAGTCCGCCGCGGCCATACTGGCATCACGAGGCCTCGTTTTTCTAAAGGCGCGGGCTGGAGCCAATTCCTTCCAGCGCGGTGAGTGGTCGGGTGGCGCACTTGCTCCGAAAGTGCGCGCCCGGCTGCTTGGCCGGCCTGCCCAAAGCCGCCCGGAAAGGGCGGAAATCGGAAATTTTTGTCTCGATTATGCCTCAGTTTTGGCTTTCAATGATTCTGACGAATCCATGGGGGATTGGTCGTCGTGGGGTTGGAAGCGGGGGGTTGATGGCTTTCAACGCAGCTATTGCTGCTGGGCTGTCGTTGCGCCGTTGGTCCGAGACCATCGCGATTGTGCTTGGCTCGGTCATCGTGTCGCTGGGCGTTGCGACTTGGATTTCCAGTCCGGATCAGACGGCGCTTGCCTTGGCAGCCCTGCCGGGAACGGCCGACCGTATCTCGTTCGAGGATCGCTTCTTTCCGGTGCCACAGGCCTCCGGCAATGTCCTGGCGCCGAATCATTCCGCCTTGGCGGTCCTGGAGACGAAGCTTGGCTTGGCCAGGAGCCTGCTTGCCCGGCGCCTGGTGTCCGAGGATTGGCGCGCCGTCTTCGAAGAGCCCAGACGCGAAGAGGCCAAGAGCGACGAGCCCAGGATTGATGAGGCCAAGAGCGATGAGGTCAGGCTTGATGAGGCCAAGCTATCGCGGACAGCGCTCATCCCGCTGCCGAGGTCGCGTCCTGCTGCGGCCGACCTCGACCCACGATCAGCTTCAGCCTTGGCTCAGGTCAACAATACGGCCCGGGGAGACGACCGCACGCTGCTGCAAAAACTCTCCGACCTGCTGCCGGCGGGGCGGATCACGCTGGCCTCGCTCGCGCCAAACGGCGGGCTGTTCCGCCAGGGGCCGGACCTCGCCGCGCTTGGCTTCGACAATCTCACCGCCGTTTACGACATCTCGGCGCACGCCGTTTATTTGCCGAGCGGATTGAGTCTCGAGGCGCACTCGGGGATGGGCAGTCTCAGGGACGATCCGGAACATGTCTCCGTGCACATGGCCGGCGCGACCCCGCCGGCCGTCTATGACTTGAAGCCGCGCGAAAAGCCGTTTCACGGCGTCGATGCGCTGCGCATGACCCCCGTCGAGGGTAGCGACATATCGGGGCGCTCGGGGCTGTTGGTACATCCTTTCATGCTCGGCCCCAACGGCGATTCAAACGGCTGCGTCTCGATCAAGAACTATGATCGCTTCCTCAAGGCCTTCAACGACGGAGAGGTCAATCGACTGGTCGTCGTCCCAAGCTTGCGCAGCCTGAGCACCACGGCCATGGCCATGCAGCGCTCATGATCTGGACCCCAAGGGTCGACGCGCTTTAGCGAAAATCGGGAAGTTTACCCTGGTGGTGAACGCAAACGTGTTGCACAGCAAGAATATGCCCAAGCAATAATCCAAAGCAGCGACCTGAAGCGGTCGCGCTCTCTATAGCGTTTTCGAGCGAAGTGGATACCGGTTCGCGTGAAGAAAACGCGTCAAAACAAAAGATTAGAGCCCTCGGTTCTGATTCAATCAGAACCGAAAAAGGCTGTAGCGCCATCACGCAACGACTGCCTCGATGCCCTCGTTCTGCACCGCAAGTGCATCGAGATCGACGAGTTGCGGATCGTCGGGGCTCGGCTCGCTGTTGACACCTTCGCTGCCGTGGACGTGAATCAGCGTCTGCACGCGCCGCGCATTCAGATAATCGACATGCTGGTGCCGCAGCGCGAGCGGCAACAAGGCTTTTGGCAGCTCGACCAGCGCAAAAGCTGGTGCTCTGCGCACCTCGCCGTTCTCGCGCCAAAGCACGGGATTGAGAGTGTAGATCAGTTGCCGATCGATCTCTGCAGGCGGCAGCGGCTGCGGCTCGACCGCCGTATCCAGCGTGACGTTCGCATTCCCCGCGCGCGTTCGTACCGCGGCGGATCTGAGCTCCCAACAGATCAGATCGGTGGCGGCGAGAACTTCCCGGCGCACCGCCTCCACACTGGCCGAGAACCTGGTCGCTTCATGAATTGAAGCGACGCTGTTGGTAACGGCGTGCACGAGGGCCGTGGCCCCCGCACCAAATCCCGGTGCCGCCCGCTCGATGGCCGCAGCCATCGCCTCGATCTGGTCTGCCGTCATATCGCGGTCGCGCTGCGCTCTCGCATCCGACAAAGCGCGCTCGGTCGAAGCGATCTGCTCGTCGAACTCCGCCAATTCGGCGCGCAGCGCCTTGGCGCGTTCCGCCATGGCGCGCAGGTTCGTCTCCGCCCGACCAAGCTTGACATCATCGGCGCCAGTCACCGCCAGCCGTTCGGCCGCCGCACGCTTTTCACGAACTACCGTTTCGGCGAGGCTGACCCGATCGGCCAACTTCTGGCGCGCCGCCCGCTTTTCCTTGAGCACGGTCTCGAACCGCTCGACGGGACTAATTTCTCGCTTGAAAAATGCCATCGCAATATCCATCGGCAATATCCTCAACGCCCGCATTCGCTCGCCGAATCAGTACGGGGCGAAAGTAGCCCGAAACTTGGATGACATTGCGGCTCAATTCCGCGCAGGGCTCGGCTGTGCCTTCCCGCCTCATGCGTCGGAATCGGATCGGCCGGGCGGATACGCTTCGACGCGCTATTGCGATGGCACCGGCAGCGGCGGACGAATCGCGGGTCCCGCCGTCCCCGTCGCGGGGGATGGCCGACCAGCAGCCGCCGAACGCGACCGGCCGCGACTCACAACATCTGCGGACTCCAGATAAGAAGCGAGTTCCCAGGCCGTGCCGGAGCCCGTCGCGTAGTGGTCTTTTAGATACATAAACAGCGTGAGGCGGAAGCGTCCCTTGGCAAGGCCGCGGACGCTGCGATGACACGCGGCGCAGCTATCGGCAAACAAACGCGGGCCCGACTTGCCTTGATCGAGATTCTGGGCGTGTGCCGCAGCGCCGATGAAAAAACAAAGGCCGCCGAGGACCAGGAGCCGGCCCAACGCCTTTGGCCGGGGGATGAGATTTGATGATTGTTGCACGCGGCAGTTGTCCTTCCGAAACCACACTCGACATGTCGGACAAATGCCGACGTTCGCAAGGGCTGGTAATTTCGAAGAACGTCAAAAACGCGGCGACGAATGGCTACGCGCCGGCGGCCGGCAGGCTCGCCGCCGCGATGGCGACGATCTGGGCCAGACGGCGCCCGATCTCGGCTCGGGTGGAACGCAGCAATGAACTGAAGTGACGCATGCCGATGATTCCTGCCGTCTCGGCCAAGGCGTTCGCCCAAGGCTGGACCCGGAACCAAGATATGGGGCATCCCCCGCGCGCGTGTCGAGCCCGCGGCGAAAATAGCAATGCGGCAAGCGTTCATGCCGTACATGGCAGCAGATTCATTGTTGCAATGGCGGCGGCGACGAAGAAAATCTTCCTCGACTGACATCTTAACCCGGCTTGAAACCAAAGGTACGCTCGAAACGCCTGACGTAGGCCGGCCAGACTTCCGGATTGACAAGGCGCGGCGGCCGCTTGCCGTCGAGCGCATCCAGCATTTGCTCAGCCGCAATCCTTGCCATGTTCTCCCGCGCCTCCCGCGTCACTCCCGCCGTGTGCGGGCTTGCCAGCACGTTGTCGAACTGCAGCAGCGGATGATCGGGCGGCGGCGGCTCCTTGGCCCACACGTCAAGGCCTGCGCCCGCGATGCGCTTGTCGCGCAAGGCCTCCTCCAGCGCTGCTTCGTCGTGGATGAAGCCGCGCGCGGTGGTGATGAAATAGGCATGCGGCTGCATCAGCGCGAATTCCCGCGCACCGATCATGCCGCGGCTTTCCTTCGTCAGCGGGCAGGAAATCGACACGTAATCCGAACGGCGCAGCAAGTCCTCCAGCGCGACCTTCTCGCCGCCACGCTCGGCCATCTCGGTCACCGAGAGATAGGGATCGTAGGCCAGCACGTTCATGGAAAGCAGCCCCTTGCAGAGCGCGGCGATGCGGCGGCCGACATTGCCCAAGCCCACAATGCCTATTGTCTTGCCCTGCACTTCCATGCCTATCAGCGCATTGCGGTTGACATTCGCCTCGCGCCTGATGGCGCGGTCGGCCTGGATGATGCGCTTGGAGAGCGTGATCAGCATCGCAAGCGCGTGCTCGGCGACCGAATGGGCGTTGCCGCCGGACTGATTCACCACGGCCACGCCGGCGGCCGTGCAGGCCTCGACGTCGACGGGATCGTAGCCGGCGCCGTTGCTGGAAACGACCAAGAGGTTCGGCGCGCGTTTGAGCAAATCCTGATCGACGTGGAAATGGCGCGCCAGTTCATCGCGCGCAGCTCCAACCTGATAGGCATGCGCCGCGGCCAGGATCGGTGCGGAAACCTCATTGGGACTTTCATTCTCGAGCCGGTCGAGCCGAACATCGGGCCGCGCCCTCAAGATATCGGCATAGATCTCGTTGGCGAGATATTTGACGTAGAACACACGCTTGTTGTTGACGGACATCATTGAGTTGCTTTCAGTTCTTCAAAAACATCGAGGTTGGCGGGATCGGTCGCTATTGCGGTGAATTTGAAGTTCCTATCAGGGTTGCCGCAATCTCGTCATAGGAACTTCAAACTCAAAAACCGCCGCACTGGAAACATTAGCTTGCTAGTGCTCCTTTGATTCCGAAGTTCGCATCAGAGGTCGCCGCGAATATTTGCGACTTCGGAATCGGAGCACTCGAATACGGCGAGCATCGAAATCATTCGGCCCTGATGCCGGCGGCCCGGATGATCGGACCCCATTTTTCGTATTCGGCATGGATCCTCGTATCGAATGCTTCCGGCGAGCTGCCGATCGGCGAAGCGCCGAGCTTGGCCAGCCGCTCCTTGACTTCCGCCGTGTTCAATGCCGCTACGAAATCGTGGGAGAGTTTTGCGACCAGTTCGGAGGACATGCCGGCAGGCCCGAGCAATCCCCACCAGACTTCGGTATCGTAGCCGGGCACGGTTTCGGCGATCGCGGGCACATCGGGAAGGAACGGGCTGCGCGAGGCAGTCGTGACCGCTAGCGCGCGCAGCGTGCCGGCTTGCAGTTGTCCCAGCGCTTCGGGGGCGTTGTTGAACGATATCTGGATTTGTCCGCCGAGGAGATCGTTGATCGCAAGCGCGCCACCCTTGTACGAAATGGCCTCGATGTCGATTCCGGCGAGCCTCTTGAGAAGCTCTCCTGCCAAATGCGTGGATGTGCCATTGCCGGCATGACCGAACGACAGGCTTCCGGGTTTGGCGCGCGCCTGCGCGATCATGTCGCCAAGCGTCCGGAACGAAGAATCGGCGCGGACCAGAAGAATATTCGGCGATGAGGCCAACAGCGAAATCGGCGTGAAAGCCTTGAAGGTGTCGTAGGGAATTTTTGCATACAGAAGCGGATTGGTGGCGTGGCCGCTTGCCACCACGATCAGGGTATAGCCGTCGGGGGCCGACGCCGCGAGCGCCTGCGAGGCGACGACACCGCCCGCCCCCGGCCGGTTCTCGACCACGACCGATTGGCCCCATGTCCGCGAGACCACGTCGCCCAGCGTGCGCGCCAAAATATCAACCCCGCCGCCGGCCGAATACGGCACGAAAACGTGCACGGGGCGGGAGGGAAACGGTGCCTGCGCCGAGACGGTCCCGGCCACGAACATCGCCATTGTCGCGGCAACCGTTCGAAGCGTGCGGCTTTGCGAGCCGCCGCGCAAGAACCTACGTCTCAAGGCGTCCTCCCGATATGATGGTTTCGTCTTATGGCATGCGGCAACGATCGGGACATGTTGACAATCCCGCTGATCGCGTCAAGTTTTGCCGCGGTCGCGATCATGTTGCGCGGGTGCTGGCAACCTGAAGGAGGATTGAATGGCGGCTACGGACGGACAAACGTCGCCGATCGGTTCGCCTGAGAAGGCCTGGCACGAAATCGTGCTGCAAACGCTCAAGCGCAACGACGTCAGGCTCGTGACCTACGTTCCCGATCGCGTGCTGACGCGATTGATCCGGGAAATTCATGCCGATCCGTTCTTCACCGCTTTTCCGACCGCGCGCGAGGAAGAAGCTGTCGGCATCGTCTCCGGCGCGTGGATGGGCGGCATGCGCGGCGCGGTGCTGATGCAGACGTCCGGCTTTGCGACACTCGCCAATGTGCTGGCCTCGCTCGCGATCCCCTATCAGATTCCGCTGATCATGTTCGTGTCCGAGCGCGGCACGCTCGGCGAGTTCAACTACGGGCAGTCGCTGGTCTGCCGTACCATGCGCCCGGTGCTCGACTCGCTTGCCGTGGAGCACCATACCGTGGCCAGGCTCGACGAATTCGAGTTCATCGTCGACCGATCGATCAAGCAGGCCGTCACCACGCAGGCGCCGGTGGCGCTGATCCTGTCGCCGCTGTTGACCGGCGGCAAGGTCTTACAAATGAGCTAATACATGAACAAAGCAAACCTCCCTGCCCGCAACACCAAAGTGATGAACCGTTTCGATCTCACCTCGCGGCTGATCGCCAGGCTGAAGAACGAGGAGGCCGTGATCGGCGGGATCGGCAACACCAATTTCGATCTCTGGGCGGCCGGCCATCGCCCGCAAAACTTCTACATGCTGGGCAGCATGGGCCTCGCCTTCCCGATCGCGCTTGGCGTTGCGCTGG
>Ga0307475_10002384_pt1 | contig 11344 bp, 9 predicted proteins | sample atmos_gasesECM1C_FD_203317 | JGI IMG/M metagenome (GOLD analysis project Ga0307475, IMG submission 203317) | Hardwood forest soil microbial communities from Morgan-Monroe State Forest, Indiana, United States - atmos_gasesECM1C_515 | ecosystem: Environmental > Terrestrial > Soil > Temperate...
CAGCGGTCAGATCGTCAATCAACGTGCCGTTGTGCAACCTTACGAACTCACCTCTGCTCGGATTTGACTACTGCCCAGCGACTATAAAAAACGGAGGACGGTCCAGTTTCGGGCCGCCCTCCGCGGTGGGGGAAGGCATCTAGATTGCCAGAGCTTCCAGTCCGGTTCGGTCGCGAATTACCAGAGTCGCGCCTTCCAGCCGGATCAATCTCTTTTTCTTTAGCTCGCTGAGCAAACGAGTAACCGTCTCCCGCGAGGAACCAATTCGCTGCGCCATCTCTTCATGGGTCATGCAGGAGCGCAGATGCAATTCCCGGGACTGCTGCATTCCCCGTGGAGCGCACGACAACAACAACCTGGCCAATTTTCCGGACGACGAGCGGGCAAGCACCAAATCGTGGATGTCGCGATAAGCACCCTGGAACTCGCGGCTCAGCCACACGGCGGCGTGTACTCCCACTTCACTCTCGTCCTGCAGAAGGGTCATCAAGTCCTGGCGGCTGATAAAATTCAACTGGCATGGACAAGCGGTCTCAGCGGTCATTTCGTAATTGGTACTGGAAATAGCGGCGCTCAAGCCCAGTACCTCGCCGGCTTCCGCCTGCTTCAGGATCAGCATCTTGCCTTCTTTCGAGGCTGTGGAGAGCTTTACCACGCCGGAGCAAAGAACGAATATGCCCCGGGCGGTTTGTCCCTCCACGAACAGGACGGCGCCAGCAGGCATGATGGTGTGACGGCTCGCTTCGTCTACGGACCGCAACACCGCCGGGGAGAAGCGGCAAAAGAAACCCTCCCGGCTTGCTTTGCAGCCCATGCAGCTCTCGATCATGTCAAGACCGTAGGGGGTTCTCATGCCTGCCTCCGTTGGCGAAGTTTCCGGGTCTTCTTGGTCCGCAGGAATATCTCCCGGAAATCGTGGCTTTATCTGCTGCGAGCGTTCGAGCAAGCTCCGGGCGTGGGCTCGTGTGTCGGGGTGAGGGCTGCGTGCGGCAGAGATCACGTCCCATGCGGCACTGGGATCGGCATGCTGCTCCCACTCTATCTGGCAGGCAAAGAGGTACAGAAGATCATTTAACTGTGGGATTGCCGCGGCGGAAACCTGATCGCACTTCTGTTCCGGGCCTACCGCAGCGAACTCTGGCAGAACCCCCGCCCAAACTTGGTCGCGGCTGGACCGCCCCCGCCGTGCTTCATTCCTCGAAAGATCCCCTGGCAAGGCAGGGGCTCTCACCGGCTCCGGCAGCAGCCGAACTAGATTGCTCGGCTGGTAGTTCCTGGCCACTAACACGGCTTACTCCGATTCAGGTGGCGTCGGCTCTCGATTTGGGAAGTGCAATTCGCTGTCTGGGTTCCGGGAAAAACCGCCCCAACTTTTCCCGATCAGGACTGCCAGAGCAATCGTGGTTCCAGAATGGCCTGCCGCGTGAGCGATCTAACCCTCGGAAAGAAAGGCTCATCTTTCAGTGACCGCCAAGTTTTCAACCGATCACCTGCCGACCTTTCGGCAGTGAGCAGACGAGTCGGCACTTACAACTCCTCCGGTCTTCGCAGCTCTAGTCTGACTCTTTCCCGAAGTAGTAGTCTTGACGCGTGATTCCCAGGCGCCGCATCTTTGACTGCAGGGTGGTACGTTTCAGGCCGAGTCGCTGGGCTGCTCCCGTCGGTCCGGAGATCATTCCCCCAGTCTCCCGCAACACACGAATAATGTGTTCCCGTTCTGTCGCTTCCAGCGTGTGTTCCGCGGAGCTGGAGGTCTCCGCCTGGAATTCCTCCAGGGGAGCTCGCAAGGCGGTCCCCTCCGTGAGAATGACCGACCGCTCAATGAAGTTTTCCAGCTCACGGACGTTGCCGGGCCAGCGCCAGTTGATGAGGGCATTCATGGTTTCGTTGGGGACGGTCTCGATGGTGCGATGCATCGCGCGGGCAAAATGCCGGATAAAGTAGCGGACCAGCAGCGGAATATCCTCGCGCCTCTCGCGCAAGGACGGCATGCGAATGGGAAAAACGCTCAGGCGATAGAACAGATCGCTGCGAAACTGTTTCTCGGTTACGCTCTTTGCCAAGTCCCGATTGGTGGCTGCGATCAGGCGCATATCCACCTTGATGGTTCGCGTCCCGCCTAGTCTTTCGAACTCATGGTCCTGCAAAACTCGAAGCAGCTTAGGCTGCAACTCCAGGGGGATTTCGCCGATCTCGTCCAGGAAGAGAGTGCCCCTGTCCGCGAGCTCCAGGCGCCCAATCTTCTGGCTCACGGCTCCGGTAAATGCCCCTTTCTCGTGCCCGAACAATTCGCTTTCGAGCAGCCCCGTGGGAATAGCAGCGCAATTCAAGCTGATAAAATCCCGGTCCCTACGCCTACTGGCGCGATGGATGGCGCGCGCGACCAGCCCCTTGCCAGTTCCAGTTTCCCCCAGGAGCAAGACCGTCGCATCGCTGACGGCCACAACTGCAACCTGATCCAGCACCTCCTTGAGCGCTGGACTCTCTCCGATGATCTCCTCAAAATAAAGGCGCGGATGGGCTTCACCCTCCAGGTGGCGCTTGTCCTGCTCCAGCCGGCTTCTGAGCTGCTCGACCTCACGTGCGGCCCGTGCGTTCTCCAGAGCGATCGCGAGTTGAGCGGCCACCTGATCCAGAAGCGTCAAGTCGTCGATCTTAAAAGCGTTCGCCCGGGTGCTGCCGAGCACCAGAACTCCCAGCGGACCCTTGGGCCGGAGCAGTGGAACACAACAAAGCGACTGCAGGCCCTCAGCCAGTAAGTGGTCCGCGGTTCCGGCGGGAAACTCTTGCATCTCGTCTTTGTTGAAAATCAAGGGCTCACGTTCCTGGAGGGCTTTGCCACGCGGGTCCTTTACGGGATTGATGTCGGCGTCCACAGCCGGCCCCTTCCGCAGGGGAAAATCCATGGCCTGCCGGATCAACTGACCGGTTTTTTCGTCGTGCAGTGCGAGGGCCGCGTATTCCTGCCGCAGAACCCGGCGCAGAAAGGCGGAAATCTTTGGAAAGACCTGCTGTGCATTCCACTTGGCGCCCAGCACGCGGCTCACTTCCAGCATCACGTGCTGCCGCTTTTTCTCCTCCCGCAACTTTTCCGAGATGCCCCGGATTGATTCCTCAAGTCTTTTTTGTTCCGTGACCTCGACCGCAACTACGCCGATCTGCTTAACCTTGCCGGTCGCGTCCCTGATGGGAATGTAGTGCTCTATCCAGTAGCCGGGTTCGGTCCGGGTAGGCAGTGTGGAGCTGATTTCGAGGTTCAAGATGGGCTGCTGGGTTTCCAACACGCACTTGACCTGCGGCTCTACCAATTCGGCAAAATCGCCCAGCATTTCGCGGACAGTCTTCCCCAAGTGCGCTTCTGCGGGTATGCCGTTCATCTCGGCCATCGTCTGGTTGATCGCGAGATAGCGGAACTCAGGATCCAGAATGCAAAGACCCACCCCGGACGCCCTGAAATAAGCGCTCAATAACTGTTCCGACTCCATGAGCGCTTCCGAAGCACCGAACCAGACTTGATCACCTGCCTCCGTCTGGTCCGAGCCCTTCGTAGTCGTGGAGCTTTGCAGCCAACCAGCATTCGCCGCAGCGCCGCTTGATACCAAACCTTTGGCGAAGTCGAGGAGTGTCCCCGTTTGCTTCTGTTGCTGCCGAAGCAGCCGATCTTTCTCTGCAATTAGCTCCGCCATTTGAGTTGAAGAAGGCAGCGTGTTGTCGGCGCTGAGCGCCACCATTTCCGCGACGCGATGCAGCAACTTGACGTCGTCAGGACGAAATGCGCCAGCCTGTTTGCTGCCGAACCCGAGTGCACCCAGCTTGTGCCGAACCGTGGCCAGGGGAAGCACGCAGTAGGAGCGGAGTTCGCGCTCGAGGAGCCATCGTTTCTCCGGCGCAAAGCGCTCGTCCGCCAACAGGTCGTCGATCGCCAATTCGGTCTGATTCCGCCAAACCCATCCGACGGCAGCCTCCTCCACCGCGGCCTCCAGCGGCTCACGAGGCCACTCCGCTCCGTCCCAGAAGTACATTTTCATGGTTTTTCTGGCGGAGTCGAACAGCGCGAAGTTGAGGAAGTCAAAGGGAACAACAGGGCGCAGCCGCGGGGCTAGGTCGCGGAATAGCTCGCCAGGCTCACGGCGAAGACATGCTAACTCTGCCATTCCCGACAACAGGGCATAGCGCTGCACATCAAGTGCTGAGGGTGGCGCGCTTAAGAGGTACACTTCTGCAAGGCTCCTGGCGGCCGCTCCCCCTCATAAGCGCGCCGCGTGACTTGGGCAGAATGACGACGAATTATAGCCACGCATCTGAGAGGCATAGTCTTCTTTCTCGCCACGTTCGGTTTTTGGAACAGAACTTCCAAGGTGCCGAAGCGGCGCGGGTGGAGTCTTACGCCTCCCGAACGTTGCTGGCTGCTGAAACAACCGCGTCTACGGATAGCTTTATGGACGGTGACGGCTCGTCCTTCCCTCCTTACCCTTGGGTCTCAGAATCAGACAAATCTCTTTGAGCAGAGCTTGGTCGCCGGATGGTTTGTCCAGAACGTTCACGGCTCCCAACTCAAACGCCAATACGCGGGCTCGTTCATCCGCGGAAGCAGCAATATAGACCATCGGAATGTAACGCCCAGCCGCTGCTAAATGACTTTGAAGCTGGGGTCCACTCATGCCCGCAAGTTGCACATCGACAACCAGGCAGGCAGTGCGAGCCATTTGACCGGACAGAATAAATTCCTCTGCCGATGGGAATACCAGGATCCTAAAGCCTGCTGATCCGATGACCGTCGCTACCGCCCAACCCACTAAGTCATTGCCATCGATCACCGTGACCAGTGGCTCCTCAGTCAAAATCGCCTCCTGCCACCCGAATCAAAGTACATGGGAAAGAGGGCTTAATCCATTGTGCGTTGGCAGGGATTTTATTAACTTTAGTAAGAATGAAATAAACCAAAGTTAGTTTCTCCCTGTAAGTTATCGCCTAGACACGGTTGTTTTTGCACCAGGGATGCCAATTTTCTCGGCCATCCTCACCAAATCTGGCAGTGAGTCCGCTCCCATCTTTCGCATGAGCTGGCTACGATGGACCTTCACCGTTGCTTCCGTGGTTCCGATCTCAGCGGCGATTTGTTTGTTGAGCAGGCCTGAAACCACTCGGGGCAGCACCGCGCGCTCGCGTGGGGTTAGCGATTCGAGGCGCTCCCTAAGTACGGCGGTCTCGGCCTGGCGCTGTCGCTGGTCCCGATCCCGCTCTAACGCTATCTGAATCGCATCCAGCAGGTCCTGGTCACGAAAGGGCTTGGTCAGGAACTCGACGGCTCCAGCTTTCATGGCCCGTACTGACATGGGGATATCGCCGTGGCTGGTGACAAAAATGAGCGGAATGGCAATGTTCGCCTCAGCCAACTCGCGTTGGAAGTCGAGCCCGCTTTTTCCGGGTAACCGGACATCAAGAACCATGCAACTGGGTGCATCCGGCCGCCTTCGTTGGAGAAATTCGGTTGGCGAACTGAAGAATTCGACGCTTAAATCTACCGAGCGTATCAGCGTCTTAAGTGCATCGCGGATCGCTAGATCGGGATCAACGACGAATACGATGGGCGGCTGTTCCGTCATTACACTCGGCTGCCTTTGGCACGGTGAATCGAAACCTTGCCCCGTGCGAAGACCCCGAAGTAACTCAAGACTCCTCCTTACCCAGCAGCAAAGTACATGGGGAAAGCGGCCTAAATCTATTGTGCATTGGTGCAGATGTATTTACTTTAGTTAGTAACTCCATCAACTAAGGTTTATTGATTGGGCTCATCGCGTGAATCAGGAATGCCAATTTTATCGGCCATTCTCACCAGACCTGGCAGGGAGTCCGCACCCATTTTTTTCATGAGTTGGCTGCGATGGACCTTCACCGTGGCTTCTGTGGTTCCGATTTCAGCGGCGACTTGCTTATTGAGCAGGCCTGAAACTACCAGCGGTAACACTTCGCGCTCACGGGGTGTCAGTGATTCGAGGCGCTCCCGGAGCACTTCAGTTTCCGCCTGATGCCGGCGCCGGACGCGGTCCCGTTCCAGCGCCACTTGAATCGCATCCAGCAGATCCTGGTCGCGGAAAGGCTTGGTCAGGAACTCGACGGCTCCCGCCTTCATGGCACGCACCGACATGGGGATGTCGCCGTGTCCCGTAATAAAGATGATTGGAATGCGGAGGTTGGCCTCAGCTAACTCCCGCTGGAAATCGAGCCCGCTGATCCCGGGCAATCTGATATCAAGAACGAGGCAGCTAGCGACCTCGGGATGGGTATTGGCCATAAACTCCGACGCCGACCCGTAGAGCTCTACGTGTAAACCCACGGATTCGACGAGGCGCTTGATGGCGCGACGAACCGAGGGGTCGTCATCCACCACAAAAACGATGGCAGCCGGCTCAGTCATGAGGCATCCCTGAAACAAACGGTAAAGTGAGTTGGACCAGCGCACCCGGGGAAGCTGGCATGATCGACAATTTTCCACCATGGGACTCGATTATGGAACGACTGATGGAGGCCCCATTCCGATACCCTCGGCCTTCGATGACCGAGACGAGAGGGTTCTCTGTACACCCACATCCCACACCCCACCTCCCGCTGCCCGAGTCGAGAATAACGCGGACCGGAACACCAAGGCGTATCGTTTCCGTTGAATTTTCGTGACGTTTATCGTTTTGCGTCATTACGTAGGTCCTTTCAAACCCGCTGCCCGCAAGGGGTTACCCGAACACCGCTAGCCGAGACTCGGGCAGGGCTATATGATTAGGAGAGTTGATCCCAGCAGTCGGGCCCCGCGCGATGCGGTTTCGGTATCCCAGGTGGGTCAGCGATGAGACGGTTTGGATCTTTCCGGCTCGATATAGCAAACCAGTGCCTCTGGCATGGGGAGGCGCGGGTGATGCTCACTCCCAAAGCTTTTGGCGTGTTGCGATACCTGGTGGACCACGCCGGGCGGTTGGTCACCCAGGACGAGCTTTTAGAAGCGCTCTGGCCCGCCACCTATGTGAACCCCGCAGTACTCAGGAAGTACATCCTGGAAATCCGAAGAGCGCTGGGAGACCGGCCTGATACGCCGACATTCATCGAAACGCTGCCCAAACGGGGATATCAGTTTGTGGCTCCCGTCATCGACGACGGCGCCGTCCGTACATTGTCCGCAGGTGGGATGAAAAGGATCGTGGGCCGCGAACCAGCATTGGCCGAGTTGGGCGGCTACCTTAGCAAAGCACGGCGCAGCGAACGGCAGGTCGTTTTCATCACTGGGGAGGCAGGCATAGGCAAGACTGCATTGGCCGACGAATTCGAGCGTCGGGCACGGGCTGATGCGCCGGGGATTCGCATCGCGCACGGCCAGTGCGTGGAAGGCTATGGAGGGTTGGAAGCTTACTACCCGGTGCTGGAAGCGCTGGGGCAGTTGTGCCGGGGGCCGGAAGGAGAGTCGGTCGTCCGCATCCTGGCCAAACAAGCGCCCACTTGGCTGGTGCAGTTTCCCGCGCTCGTAAACAGCAAACAACGCGAGATGCTTGAACGGCAGATTCTGGGCGCGACGCGCGCGCGTATGCTGCGTGAGATCAGTGAAGCGCTGGAGACGATTACTTCGGAGGAGCCGTTGCTGTTTATGCTCGCAGATCTGCACTGGGCGGACGCTTCCACCATCGACTTCATCTCGGCCATGGCGCGGCGCCGCCCCCCCCGCCCGGCTTATGCTGATTGGCACATACAGGCCCGCGGAAGTGAAGTCTGCGGAACATTCGTTGGAAGCCGTCAAGCAGGACTTGGTGGTGCATCAGTTATGTCACGAAATCGCTCTGCAACCGCTGCAGGAAACCGAAGTGGCCGAGTATTTGGCTTCCGAGGCGGGGAACGGAGCCATTCCCGAAGGCCTAGCCGAATTAATCTACCGGCACACCGAAGGCAATCCCCTGTACATGGTGGCAGTCCTGGAGCACATGCAAGACCGGGGTTTCATCGCTCTCGAGAATGGAAGCTGGCAAATCAATACACCCTTGGAGAAGATCGATCTGGAAGCGCCGGAGGGTTTGCGGCGGATGATCGAAATCCAGATTGAGGGGCTGAGCGAGGCGGAACAGCGGGTGCTGGAGGCGGCCACCCTGGAGGGCATCGGACGCACGCGATTCTCTGTCACGTCCAGAGCTGCGCTAATAGACATGGACCCGCAAGCGTTTGAAGACATATGTGAGACGCTTTGCCGGCGGCATCGCATTCTCCGCCGGGCCGGCTCCGTGGAGTTCCCAAATGGGACGATCTCGGCATGCTACGAGTTTGTGCATACACTCTATCGGGAAGTGTGCTATCGGCGAATTGCTCCGGGACGCAGAGCGCAGCTCCACACCCGAATGGGGCTGTGGGCAGAGGCGCACTGGGAACGTCTTGACGAGGCAGCGGTCGTCATGGCGGCCCATTTCGAAGAGGGCGGTGATTGGCCTCGTGCTATCAAGTATTTGAGGCTCGCGGCTGATGTCGCCGGACGTCGCTTTGAGCCTCAACAAGCCGCAAACATTTTGGAGCACGCCTTGGAGCTGGTGAAGAAACTGCCGGAGGCGGAGCGTTCGGAGTACGGAATCACGATTCTTGAGAAGCTGGCAAAGATTTATATCGCATGGGTCCGTGAGGCTACCGGCAGGTGAGCCTGGAATTCGATGTCAAGGACAGGAAAACAGTTAGCTAGTTTATCCCCAGGCGTGCCTCAAGCTACTTTGTCCCGCCCCGCAACTATGTGAAGGTGACTCTTATGCGGGATAACATCTGCGTGCTCAGCGCAGAGCTTCAGGAATAGTTCGTTTTGTACCGGATCGGGAAAAGACGCGACGGGGTAAAAGCAACGCAAACGGCAGCGCACCCGCTCGGCCACTTCGTTCCAGAAGTGTTCGAGCTCGATCGCGGCCTCCGCTTTCCCCTCCGCCCATAGCAGGGCCACGACCTCGCCGCATGCGGCCACTGCCTTCGGCTTGCTCTCCGCGGCGGCTTCGAGTGGCAGGAACACTTCTTGGACGAACTCGTCAAGGCGCGCCCGGCTGAGTTCGCCGTTGACTGTTAACCGTGCCAGACCTTGTAAGGCGTCAACAACAACGTACCGTCCCTTCCTGGCCGCCGCGTCCGTATCGACGCCTTGAGCTCTCAGCCGCGATGCTATCCCATCCAAGTGCACCGGAGTTGCCAGAACAAAGACCGACTCGCCCGCTTCGAGGGCAGTGCTTATGAACCGGGCAAGAGAATCGAGCAGAAGGTCGTCGCCGGAGTAGAACTGAAGTGCGTGCGGGGAGCGATCCAGCTCAAGCCAATTCGCCTGGGCCGCCGGCGATTCACCCTGCGGATCCGGAAGTCTGGGTGCCCATAATTCACCTCCATAAATAGATGCTAGCAAACAAAATAATAGCGATTCAAGGCGGACTAATTCATTTGCTTTGGTAAAGGTAAGATTAACGAAGGTCTAGTCTCCTAGAACCTTATCGCTTTAAATCCGCCGCTTTGGATCAGGGAGAGCAATCCTCTCCGCCATCCGTACCAAATCTGGCAGAGAGTCCGCACCCATCTTTCGCATGAGTTGGCTGCGATGGACCTTTACCGTGGCTTCGGTGGTTCCCATTTCAGCGGCGACTTGTTTATTGAGCAGGCCCGAAACTACCAGAGGCAACACCTCGCGTTCGCGGGGCGTTAGCGATTGGAAACGCTCGCGCAGCGCTGCCGTCTCGGCCTGCAGCTGCCGCCGCTTGCCGTCCCGTTCCAACGCCACTTGAATCGCATCCAGCAAATCCTGGTCGCGAAAGGGCTTGGTCAGGAACTCCACGGCTCCCGCTTTCATGGCCCGCACCGACATTGGGATATCGCCGTGACCCGTGATAAAGATGATCGGGATGTGGACATTGGCCTGAGACAACTCGCGCTGGAAATCAAGCCCGCTAATCCCCGGCAGCCTGATATCAAGTACAAGGCAGCTGGCAACTTCCGGATGGTCGCTGCTCATGAACTCCGACGCTGACCCGAACGGTTCCACGTGCAAACCTACGGATTCGACAAGGCGCTTGATGGCGCGACGAACCGATGGGTCGTCATCCACTACAAAAACCGTGGCGCCTGGCTCAGTCATGCTGCCTCGCTGTGATAAACCGGCAGGGTAAATTGGAATACAGCTCCCTGGGAAGCGCGCACCAGCGATAGCTGCCCCCCATGAGACTCGACGATCGAACGGCTGATCGAGAGTCCCATTCCGGTACCTTCTGGCTTGGTAGTGAAGAATGGTTCGAAGATGCGACCCGCCACCTCCGGCTCGATTCCCGGGCCGGAATCCTGGACCTGGACCGAAACTCCATCGTGGTTTATTGCTGACCTGATCAAAAGCCTCCGCGCCTGTTTCGTGGCAGGGCGCATGGCCTCAAGGGCATTCATGATCAGATTGATCAACACTTGTTGTAACTCTACTGGGTCTCCCTGCACGCTTGGCAGGTCCGCCGCAAGTTCGATGCGTAAGTCAACACGGTTGCGGGACAGTTCGTTGCGCAGCAGAGTGATTACCTGTTGGATGATCTCGTTGACGTCGAGTTGCGCCCTGCGGGGAGATCCCTTCGTAAGCATGCCCCGAATCCGCGAAATCACTGCGCTCGCTCGTGCGCCGTCGTTCACAATTTCCGTAATCGCCGCGCGCAATTCGTCGAGTTTTGGGTTCGAGACATTTAGCTGCCGTAGGGAGAAGTTCGCGTTGGTGACGATCGCAGTTAGTGGCTGGTTAACCTCGTGGGCAATGGCCGCCGCCAATTCTCCCATTGCAACCACACGGGTCACGCGGGCGAGATCGTCTTGTGTCTGACGCAGCTGCTCTTCGGCCCGCCTCTGTTCGGTCACGTCAATGCACGAGCCGATGTAACCCGCAAAAGACCCATCGGGATTGAATCGTGGCACGCCGATGTCGTAAACCAAACGAAATTCGCCATCGTGCCGTCGAAGGCGATACTCCATCGTGAATTCCTCTCGGCGATCAAAGGACTGAAGGTACGTATCCATGCACCTCTGCAAATCCTCAGGATGGACGCTCTCCGCCCAGCCATTGCCCAGCTCCTGGTCAATGGTTCGGCCGGTAAAGTCCAGCCAGGGCTTGTTGAAGTAGGTGCAGAGCTTGTCCGTTCCTGACATCCAGATCATCACCGGAGCACTATCGGCCACCAGCCGAAAGCGGGCCTCACTCTCGCGTAGCTCCGCCTCTACCCGCTTTCGCTCGGTCTCGGCTCTCTTGCGTTCGGTAATGTCAGTGGCAACACCGCCAGTTGCGTAAATATTTCCGTGAGCATCGAACAGCGGGAATTTGTGGACGATACTT
>Ga0307475_10002385_pt1 | contig 11341 bp, 6 predicted proteins | sample atmos_gasesECM1C_FD_203317 | JGI IMG/M metagenome (GOLD analysis project Ga0307475, IMG submission 203317) | Hardwood forest soil microbial communities from Morgan-Monroe State Forest, Indiana, United States - atmos_gasesECM1C_515 | ecosystem: Environmental > Terrestrial > Soil > Temperate...
CAGCTTTCATTACGAACCGGTCGGGCCGGTGAGCGGCGACTACTGCGACCTGATTCCGTCCGATGGACAGCTGGTCTTCGTGCTGGGCGACGTCTCGGGTAAGGGCGTGGCCGCCTCCATGCTAATGGCACAACTCCACGCCTTGTTCCGCAGCCTGACTAAAATGGCTCTGCCGCTGGGCCAGATGGTCTCGCAAGCAAACCGCGTCCTCTGTGAAAGCGCGTTGGCTGGACAATACGCCACGGTGGTGTGCGGGCTGGCTAAGCCTACCGGGGAGGTGGAAATCCATAATGCCGGGCACTGGCCCGCGATCGTGGTTGGAAAAGGCGGCGTGCTGCGCATTGAATCCACGGGATTGCCGCTGGGGCTGTTTTGTGAAGTCGAGTTCTCCGCCACGCGCCTGCAAATGGAAGCCGGCGACACACTGTTTCTCTACACCGACGGCCTTTCGGAAGCCCGCAACGCGAACGACGAATACGGCGTGGACCGCGTCACGCACCTCGTGCGCCAGCAATCCGCGCGGCCTCCAGCTGAACTGATTACTGCTTGCCTCGAAGACCTACGTTCCTTCGAAAAGGGTGAAGCGCGCTTCGACGACTTGACGCTGTTGGCGATTCGGCGAGTCGGCTCTTGACCCCATCCCTGGGCCGAGCCGGGGCCGTAGTTGGTGTAAACGGGATTTTTCGCCAACAACTCGAATGGAAACGGGCGCAGTAGCAAGTTTTGCTCGTGCAACTTAAGGATTGCTATTGGCGCACACAATGGGGGAACTGTCCTCCGGCAAGGATGTGTCGTACAGGCGAATGGACAAAACAGATTTGTGCAGCATGCTCGGCCATAGCTGGGGATCGAAAATCTTCATCCATGCAAACTCCTGATCCACGTAAGTTGCGGAGTCGCTGAGTGGTATGGCGCTGATTTCGCTCACTGTGGAAACCTCGTCCTTGCCGATGTCCAGAGTCTTTCCTGAACTTTCCAGAGTCAGGGCTTTCGCAGAGGCGCTCAGTAGTTTGCCTTGGTATTTTTCACCGGCCTTCGTAAAAACCATGATGTGTGGGTGGTTGTATTTTCCGACGATGGACAAAATGTCGAGCCATGAGCTTCTGGCGGAAAAAACGACACCAGGATCAAAACTACCGGGAACCCATGCTGTGCCCGTGATACGGAGCAGCTCGGGTCGCGGAATCCGTATCTCGGAGGAATGGGGGCGCATCAACGTGACTCCCGAATCGTCAACGCGTTTGATCCTTCCCAACACGCAGTTACGGTCACGCGCAACGAACGTGAAGGTAGCGCCGTGGCTGAAGTGATTGACGTTGTCCCACTGATCGTTAACGCCGGAAGACCACATCATCGGCGAAGCCGAACACAGCGCTGCGGCAAGCGCCACTAGATTAACGGTATAGCGAAACAATCCTCGCATATTCGGATCATGCTCAAGGGTCGGACCAACACGACTTTTCACAGACCCACATCATAATTGATGTAACCAGGCGATTTCACTCCACAACCCGGCGAGTGAGTGAAGTAGAGCTTGAGGTAGGCGTGCATCACTTAGCCTCTGCGAGGCAGTTGGAGAGGTCGGCCTGGATCTGTTCAGTGCGACGCTGACCCTCGGCTCGATCCTTGTTGACCCTGGTGAGCTTGAGCTTCACGCCGTCGATCATGCGGTTCCGACGTTGATTTACGGTGTCGTCGTCTGTACCGTCGAGCTGATCGATCACATCTTGGTCGCGTTGGACCTCCTGGACCTCGGTGTTGATCGTCGCTGTCGAAGGTTCGAGGGAGTTGCGCTTCTCAAGGTTAGCGCGGTAGCAGGCGGCTAGGTGAGCCCGAGCTTCGTATGACCTCCGCACGCCGTAAACGATCGCGACGACCAGTGACAAGAACAACGGCAGGAATAGCTTTCCAGCGATCGGGTACTTCTTCACGGCGACACCTCCTGAACGATCCGTTGTGCGTCGAGTAGAAATCGCATAACGTCTGCAAGTCGATCGTCCTTAACGGTTACTGTATCGCCTCGTGGGTGAAATGGCGATATTTCGACAGCCGCGGTCGCGGACGGCTCCTCGGGCAGGTCCTTTCGTAACGTTCTACCGTTCGACCAGAGTATGCGATAGCTGTCGATAACGGCGTTCACACTAAGAACGCGGTCAATGAGTGATATCGCGATTTATCGCCAACCGACCGGTGATGAAGTCGTCATTTCCCGTTCCTACTTACAGAAAGCCCTTCGATTCGATATCCCAGCGGGCAAAGAAGTGCAGATTGGTCGGCCCTAGCTGACGATTTTCGAACTCTGCTCGGGACGCCAGGGGTTCTAAGTCCAATTTTCAACAATTTAGAGCCTCCAATCTTAGGTTGTCTTCGAAATCGATGAGTGATGTGTGATTTGTCCTCTGTGCAAAATCCTTCATATTGACACCCTACAGCTCTGAGGGTACGATGCCCGTCGGCGGATGCGCCCTGCCCATCCAACGCTCTGCGCACGAAGTGAGCGTTTTTTTTACTCTCCCAAACGAAATCGGTGTGGCCTCCGCCTTCGAGGAGGTCCCATGCGCCAGTTCCCATTGTGCAGTGCAATCCTTTTGACTCTCAGCTTCTTCATGATCGCCGGAGTCACCCCGGCACACAGTCAGTTCAACGTCCTCTATAACTTTGGGACCGGCGGCACGTCGGACCCTTGCCAGCCTGTCAACTCCGGCATCATCGCGCAAGGCCAAGATGGGAACCTTTACACGACCGCACCAGGTTGCGGAACCAATGACTACGGTTCCGCATTCGAGGTCACACCCGCCGGAGCCTTCCAGTTGATCTACACATTCCCTGGTAACCCGGGTGTCCCGTTTTCTGGACTCACGCTCGATCCCGCCAGCGGCAACTTCTACGGCACCACCGAGGGCGGCGGAACCGTCGACGACGGAACCTTATTCAATCTCACACCAACCGGAACACTAAACACGCTGCATAACTTCACCGGAAACGCTGATGGATACACGGCCAATGCACCACCAATTATCGGCACAGACGGGAACTTGTACGGAACTTCCCGGCGGGGAGGCAACTTCGTTGCTTGCGCCGGTACCGGCTGCGGCGTGGTTTACAAAATGACGACCTCGGGGACGCTGATCTGGTCCTATGAGTTCGATATCACCCACGGCCTTTATCCCAATGCTTCCTTAGTGCTGGGTTCGGACGGTAATTTCTATGGAACCACCAGCGAAGGAGGCACGAGCGGCGGGTTTGGTGCCGGTGTGGTGTTTAAAATCACGCCCGACGGAACGCTGAAGGTTCTTCACAACTTCTGTTCCAAGCCCGCATGTGCCGATGGTCAGTACCCCCAGGGCCCTCTTATTCAGGGTAAAGACGGAAACTTCTACGGGACAACGCAGGTTGGCGGAGCGAATGGTGCCGGTGAAGTTTTCAAGATCACGCCGACTGGGAGCCTCACCGTAGTGCACAGCATGAGCTCTGCTGCCGACGGCGCGAACCCAACCGCCGGTTTGGTACAGGCCTCCGATGGCAATTTCTACGGAGTCAACCAGCTTGGGGGACTCAATAATGGAGGCACGATCTTCAAGATGACTCCCGCTGGAACCTATTCCGTTCTTCACAACTTTGATGGTACGGCCGGCGCCCAGCCCGAGGTCACTTTGGTCCAGCATACAAATGGGATTCTATACGGAGATACTTTCGAAGGCGGCACCGGCAGTCAGGTCAACTGCAGCGCAGGCACTTGCGGTGTCTTCTACAGTTACAACGCCGGCCTCAAACCGTTCATCAATCTGCTGCCCGGCAGCGGTAAGGTCGGATCGCAGATCGGAATTCTTGGACAGGGATTCAACAACACTTCGGTCGTGAAATTCAATGGCGTGAAAGCGACGTCAATTACAGTGGTCAACAGTACGTGCATCCTGGCGACGGTACCAGTGGGTACCCTCGATGGATACGTGACCGTCACCACCGGCGGTACCACGCTCAAGAGCGTGCAGAAATTCTACGTCCACGATTCCTGGGGCAGTGGCAAACCTCTGCCGACTCCCGTGCGCTATCCGGCTGGAGTGGGTGCAATCGGTAGCAAGATCTACGTCGTCGGCGGTTCTACCACCGGCAGCACGATCATCGCGACAAATCAGGTCTACAACATCATGACCAATTCTTGGACCACCGCCGCACCATTGCCCGTTGCGCTAACAGACGGCACCGGTGCTGCCCTGAACGGCATCCTCTACGTGATCGGCGGCTATGACGGAACACACGTTGTGAACACCGTCTATGCCTACAATCCTTCCACCAACTCTTGGACATCGAAGGCAGCCATGCCCACAGCACGAGCGAGCATAGGCTCGGCGGTGAAAAGCGGCCTGATCTATGTCATCGGCGGAGTCAATGGTGACGGTGTAACACGGCTGACTGCGAACGAGAGTTACAATCCCGGCACCAACACCTGGACCACAAAAGCGGCCTTGCCAGTAGGAAAGTCCGAGGTATCGGTCGGCCTGGCCGGAACTACCATCTTGGCTACGGATGGGTATACGCCTGCCGGCGATACCGGCGACAATCAGGGTTACAACGCCACAACCAACGTCTGGAAAGCGCTCGCCTCAGACCCCACACCGCGGCACGATAGCTGCTACGGCGTAATCAACGGTCTCATGTACATTGCGGGCGGCGGTTTGTCTCCGATGAATACGAATGAATCGTATAACGTGACTTCGAACAGTTGGACGACTCTCTCACCGATTCTAGTAGCTACGACGGCGCCCGGTTCGGCCACGTACAACGGCCAGCTCTTCTGTTTCGGCGGAGGCGACAGCACCCTGCCGACCGGCGGGAATTTTTATAACAACGTTCAGATCTATCAGCCTTAAGGGGGAGCATCTCGCAGCTCTTCAACTTGCAAGGAAGGGAATTGGTCGGCCCTAGCAGACGAGTTTCGACTCTGGTGTTGACGCCTGGGGTTCTGAGTCCATTTTTCAGCAGTTTACAGCCTGAGTCTGCGGTCCGCCGATCTGCGCTCCGAGGCTAAAGGAGTTCATGGCAAATGATACCCGCTGGTGGCTGCCTAACGAGGGGTTCTGAGTGTAATTGAGATGTTATGTTCAGCACTCTTATTCCGGCTTAACGGCCTCGCCTCCTCTCTCGCTTGAACACCAAACCTGATCCGGTTCGAAACTCCAAACCCGATGAGAAGCTTAGGAGTCGAGTCGGCCGGTTTGTTTCTCGCCATACCAGGCGGCCGGAGATGATTGTGGCGATTGCCGCAGCCGCCGAGTTTCAGATAATTGTCGACTACAGCGGTTAGCACTGGTAACTGACGAAACCAGGCGTTTACACGCATTGACCCTGTGACCGGGGTTTTGAGTGTAATTGATTCCATAACAATGTCGGCTCCCGCGCCCGAGTAAGCTTTGGTGGTGCAAACCAACCGAAAGGCTCGGGAGAAAGGAGCCGAACATGATGATTATAGGATGCGATTACCACCCGGCCTTCCAACAAATTGCGTTAGTGGATACCGACAGTGGAGAACTGCAAGAGCGGCGACTGCAGCACCGCGAGGAAGCGGAGAAGTTCTACCGTGATCTCGCGGCCGAGGGAATAAAGGTGCGGGTGGGGATGGAAGCCAGTGGACAGGCGCGCTGGTTTGAACGGCTGCTGGCGGAGCTGAACTTTGAGTTGTGGATCGGGGACGCGGCCGAGATCCGTAGCAAGCGAGTACGCAAACAGAAGACGGATCGCCAGGATGCGCAACTGATTCTGAAATTAATGCAGAAAGATGATTTTCCGCGGATCTGGGTACCGAGCTGGGAAAATTGCGATTTGCGGCAACTGCTGTGGCACCGCCACCGGATGGTGCAGGCGCGCACCCGGATCATGAACCAACTGCAAGCGGTGGCGCTCAACGAAGTCCTGCGGTGCAAGAAGCGGTTGTGGCGAGAGGCGGGACGAGAGCAACTGGAGGCGTTCCGGTTAGCTCCGTGGGCGAGCCGGAGACGACGCGATCTGCTGGAGTTGCTGGACCGGCTGAATCCCACGATCACGGAGCTGACGCAAACCATCGAGCAGGAAGTGGAGAAATGCCCTGAGGCGCAACGCTTGATGACGCATCCCGGGGTGGGTCCACTGACCGCACTAGCCTTCGTGCTGATCATCGGGACAGCGGAGCGGTTTCAGTGCGGCAAGCAGATCGCAAGCTATCTGGGTCTGGTGCCATTGGAGGAGTCGAGCGGGAATCGACGACGGCTGGGACACATCACGAAACAAGGCAACGCGCTGCTGCGTTTCCTGTTGGTGGAAGCGGCGCAAGTTTCGGCACGCAGCATCCCGGAGTGGCGCAATAAGTACTTCCACCTGGCGATGCGGCGAGGACGGAAGATTGCCAAGGTCGCCATGGCCCGCAGGTTAGCGGTTCAGATGTTCTGGATGTGGCGCAAGGGATGGGATTACGAGCAAGTTAGAAAGTTCGGTTCGCACGCGGGACAGCCCGGAAATCGCGATGGCGTGCCGTCCAACGCCGAGTAATTGATTGGGCGTCCCGCTCCTCTTCACCGAGGAGTTCGAAGTAGTAATCATGATCGAGGTTGTGGACCGAAGAGATGCATGGGTCGGACTGAGTTCCTGACCTGAAACTTGATTGCGAGCGAGCCTTGGTTGGATCGGCACATTTTCAACGAGAGCGAAATGGCGCTCTTCTCCGAGTGCATGCCGTAGTGTGCGCAAAAGTGCTTGACACCGCCGACATTGTTAGAGATGTGCGCAAAAGTGCTTGACACCGCCGACATTGTTAGAGACGCGATTTTTCGCCAACAACCTTGAGACTGTCGCCCCAACTCCTCGGGTTTCATTGACTTGACCTTGCATCCCGCCTAACATACCCCCGATTCCATGATCGGCCAGACCATCTCGCACTACCGCATCGTCGAAAAGCTCGGCGGCGGTGGCATGGGTGTGGTTTACAAGGCCGAGGACGTAAACCTACATCGATTTGTCGCTCTGAAGTTCCTGCCGGATGAAGTAGCCAAAGACTTACAAGCGTTGGCCCGCTTTCAGCGCGAGGCTCATGCGGCTTCTGCACTGAACCATCCCAATATCTGCACAATCTATGAAATCGGACATCAAGACGATCAGCCATTCATTGTCATGGAGTTTCTGGACGGGCTGACGCTTAAGCATCGGATAGCGGGGCGCCCGCTAGAGATCGAGATGGTGTTGTCGTTGGGAATTGAGATCGCCGACGCACTCGATGCGGCTCACGCGGAAGGCATTATTCACCGCGACATCAAGCCAGCGAATATCTTTGTGACTAAGCGCAGTCACGCCAAGATTCTTGATTTCGGATTGGCAAAGGTCACGCCCACTGGCACTTCTTCGAGCAAGGTTGCAGCTCTCGACACGCAAACGAGATCGATGGACGAGGAGCAACTGACCAGTCCGGGCACGATGCTGGGCACGGTGGCCTACATGTCGCCGGAGCAGGTACGTGCTAAGGAATTGGATACGCGCACAGACCTATTTTCGTTTGGGGCAGTGCTGTACGAGATGTCTACCGGAGCCTTGCCCTTTCATGGAAACAGTTCCGCGGAGATCTGTGAAGCCATCATGAACCGTGCTCCGGTAGTCCCTGTACGGCTAAATCCCGATCTGCCCGCCGAACTGGAACGAATCATTAACCACGCTCTGGAGAAAGATCGCGAACTGCGGTATCAGCATGCTTCGGAAATGCGAGCGGAACTGCAGCGGCTGAAGCGGGATACAGCATCGGGGCGAGTGGCAGTAGGCAATTCCGGGTCGGCGCAGGTTGCGCAGGAGAGTGGCTCTCAGCCTGTCGCCCAACAGCTAGTGCATGCATCGGGTTCCTCTCCTGTCCTTGAGGCTGGCAGCAAGAAGCCCTGGAAGATTCTGGTTCCAGCCGCCGCGATACTCGTCGCTGTCGCAATTGTGGGAGTCCTCTATTACCGTTGGCATTCAGCAAGGCAGTTGACCCGGAGTGACACTAGATCCGCGGCATCGAGCGTAAGCAATCCGATCAAGCCCCGCCGTTCTGTTGCTGTGCTCGGCTTCAAGAATCTCGCGGGAAAGCCAGATCAAGCCTGGCTTTCGACTGCGCTCTCGGAGATGCTGACCACCGAACTGGCGGCAGGTGAGAAATTGCGCACCATTCCCGGCGAAGCTATAGCACACACGAAAGAAGATCTGTCGATTCCCGAAACGGACAGCCTTGGTAGGGAAACGCTTGTGAAGCTTCGCAAGAATCTCGGCAGCGATTATGTTGTACTCGGTTCCTATCTCGATCTCGGAAAAGAAGGGGGAGGACAAATCAGACTGGACTTGCGCCTCCAGGATGCAGGCTCAGGGGAAACTATCGCGACACTCTCAAAAACAGGCACTGAGGAACAGTTTCTCAGTTTGATTTCCAGCGTCGGCGAGCAGTTGAGGGAAAAGCTGGGCATTGCTCAAATAACTCCGAACGAGTCTGCTAGCGTGACAGCCTCGTTATCTTCAAACGCTGACGCCGCGCGCTTTTATTCAGAGGGAATTGCGAAATTGCGTGTCTTTGATTCGCTCAGTGCTCGGGACCTATTACAAAAGGCGGTCGCCGACGACCCTGACTACGCATTGGCGCATTCTGCTCTCGCACAGGCATGGTCAAGCCTGGGCTACGATCAGAAGGCACAAGCGGAAGCCAAGCGAGCTTTCGATTTATCGGCGAGTCTTCCTCGCGAGCAGCGTCTGTGGATCGAAGGACACTATGACGAATCCATCCACGAAGGTGACAAGGCAGTCGAGGTCTATCGAACACTGTGGGACCTGTTTCCGGATAACCTCGACTACGGACTGCGTTTGGCCGCGGCGCAGACGAATGCCGGACAAGCGGAAGCTCTACAGACCGTAGCTGCGATGCGCAAACTGCCGTTCCCAGCCAGTGAGGATCCACGCATCGACCATGCGGAAGCGAAAGCAGCCGAAAGCTTGGGAGATTTGAAACGCCAACAATCGGCTGCATCGGCCGCCGCCGAAAAGGCAGCACAACAGGGCGCCAGGTTTCTTATGGCAGCCGCTCTCTATTCCGAAGGTTGGGCGCTGCAGAATCTTGGACAGTTTCGTGAATCAATGCGAGTAGCCGAGCAATCAGAGCAGATTTCCAGATCATTGGGAGATCGGACAGGAGTGAGCCGCGTCCTGAATCTCACGGGCAGCGCCCTCATGAGTACTGGTGACGTCGAAGGGGCACTAAAGAAATATCAAGCCGCGCTCGAGATTTCTCGTGAAACTGGAAGTAAACAGGGTATGTCGACAGCGACCAACAACATCGCCAACGTTCTCCTCGTGCGCGGTGACTTGTCGGGGGCTCGAAAGATGTACGGCCAGGCTGTTTCACTGTTCCACGAAGTTGGGGACAAGGACTACGAAGGATACGCATTGAATAATCTGGCCAGCGTCACGACCGAACAAGGAAATTGGTTCACTGCGACAAAAATTGCTGACCAAGCATTGCATCTGTTTCACGAAGTCAATGATAAGGACGGAATGGCCTATGCTCTAGTTGGCGTCGCTTCCGCGCTCGAAGTACACGGAGATCTTCCCGGCGCAAGGAGGAACTATGAGGAGTCTTTGAACTTTGCGCGTGAGACTGGCGACAAGAACATTGCGGCGTATGCTACCTATGGTCTGTGCCACGTTGAAGCGCTTGCTGGCGACCTCCCCACAGCCAAAAAGCAGTGCCTGGATGCTCTCCGGACAAGGCAAGAAATGGGCGACAAAAGTACTACTGCCGAGACTCGTTCTAGATACGCCGAGCTGCTGATCGAAGAAGGTCAACCTCAAGAAGCAGAAACGCTATTGCGTCAGGCCCTGGAACAGTTTGTGGCTGAAAGACTCTCCGACGATGAAATCGAGGGGCGAGCGATCCTCGCGCGTGCTCTTGCCGCTCAAGGAAAAACCGCTGAGGCCCAGTCCGAAATTAATAGTGCTCAGAAACTTGCTTCAAAAAGCCAGAACGCGGCTACTCGCCTTAAGCTCCAAATCGTTGCGGCGCGCCAAAGAGCAAGAACCGACACGATCGTGAAAGCGAAGGATCGACTCGAAACTGTTCGTGCTGCCGCAACCAAATACGGCTTTGTAGGTTACGAGCTCGAGGCAGAGTTGGCTCTGGGAGAACTCGAAATGAACTCCGGCAAAACGGCGGCTGGCCGCCTGCACCTCACTTCTCTGCAAAAAGCGGCTACGGCGAGTGGTTTCCTTTCCATTTCTCGGAAGGCAGCCGCTGCCGCTAAATAAACACCCACAGCGATGTAGACGAAGAACCAGAAATGCTATTTATGTGCTTGAAAAAATTGGTCGACTGGTCAATCTTGGGGAGCAATCTCACGGCGATCAGGTTTTGTCTTGAGCATCCTTAGCTGTCGGACTCTGTTCTTCGGTTTTGTCCACCGAGCGTCATGGTCTTTTTGGCAATCTCGCGCCGCTGCTCCGGCGTGAACTTCCTGATGTCGGTTTAGGGCCCCGCCAGGACGCCCGCGCGGTCGAAACCGACCAGACTACCCGATGCGGACAATGGGCGCGACTACACGAACAGCCGAAGTGTTTCGGGAGCATGCGATCCGAGAGATGGGCAATGCCAAATCTGGCGGCCCCCCAGATCTGGCACCTGAACAATTACGGCGTCGTTAGGATTCGGCGGATGTGTGGGCAGACGTCATTACCTGCCAGGGCTGCAAGATTGCCGGAACTAGGTTTTTTCAATCGTGGAAAACTCTACGGAATAAGCGAACCATCTCTGCGAAGGCGAGGTCTGTCGCTTCCGGATCGAAACGCGGGCCCTCATCGCGCGTGAAGGCATGCTCGGCTGCATATAGCAGCGTGCTATAGCGGACGTCGGAGTTTTGCAGCGCCCGATCAATCGTTTCGCGGCCCGCCTCGGGCACGTGCGGGTCGCTTGTCCCAAAGATCATTAAAAGTTCACCGCGGATTTGTGTTGCGCGGGCTAACGATCCGGCATCTGCGTCCTGACCGAGCTTACCGTCGTGGATGCCTGTGGCGTAGTAACAGACCGTTACACGGACATCGGACTGGAACGCCGCACGGAAGGCGAGGTGGCCGCCGACGCAGAAACCCACGACGCCGATTTTCCCTGGTGCGACCTTAGGATGTTTGGAAAGCCAGTCCAAACCAGCGCGGCAATCGGCATCGAAATGCGCGACCGGAGTCTTCGCCGCGTCTTGCTGGCCGCGGACACGTCCGGCGTCATCGAATCGGATCACGGTTCCCGGTGGTTCGATGCGGCGATAGATTTCCGGGGCAGCGGCAACAAATCCATACCCGGCCAGCCGAACACAGGTGC
>Ga0307475_10002388_pt1 | contig 11338 bp, 12 predicted proteins | sample atmos_gasesECM1C_FD_203317 | JGI IMG/M metagenome (GOLD analysis project Ga0307475, IMG submission 203317) | Hardwood forest soil microbial communities from Morgan-Monroe State Forest, Indiana, United States - atmos_gasesECM1C_515 | ecosystem: Environmental > Terrestrial > Soil > Temperate...
TGTCTAAGCCGGGCCGGCCTGCGCCTCGCGGACGCCGGAAAAGACAGCACGTCCGTCGGTCCCTTCTTCTTGCGGAATCTCTCATTCATCCGTGCGATCTCGGAATCGCTGACCAGGCAAACTGTGATGTCCGCAGTCCCATACCCCAACTCAATTTTCATGCGACGCAGAAACAATTCAAGTGGGCGCCGCGCCACGCGCACCGCTCGCTGGCGATTCAGGATCATCCCTGCTGAGTTTCTTTGTCTTTCCTGGACTCTTTGACCTGCGTTCCTGCTTTGCCGTTCGTTGTGTTTCCGCCCCGCTGCGGGTGATCTACATCATACTCTTCATAAGCGCGAATGATCTGCTGCACCAGGTTGTGCCGCACCACGTCCTTCTCGCCGAATTGGACCACGCCGATCCCCTCGATCTTCCCGCAAACTTCCAGCGCTTCGATGAGCCCGGACTTTTTTCCTTGCGGCAAGTCGATTTGTGTGATGTCGCCGGTGATCACCGCTTTCGAATTGAACCCCAGCCGCGTCAGAAACATCTTCATTTGTTCGCTGGTGGTGTTCTGCGCTTCGTCAAGAATCACGAAGGAATCGTTCAGTGTTCGTCCGCGCATGAACGCCAGCGGCGCCACTTCTATAATGCCCTTCTCGAGAAAGCGCTCCAGCTTGTCCGCATCGAGCATGTCGTACAGCGCGTCGTACAGCGGGCGCATGTACGGATCAATTTTCTGTTGCAACGTTCCAGGCAAGAACCCCAGCCGCTCCCCTGCCTCCACCGCGGGCCGCGCCAGGATAATCCGGTTCACCTGCTTCGTCAGCAGCGCGCTCACCGCCATCGCCACCGCGATGTAGGTTTTCCCCGTCCCGCCCGGCCCGATGCCGAACATCATGTCGTGCTTTTCAATCTCTTCCATGTAGCGGCGTTGGCTGCCATTCTTCGGCGTGACCTGCTTCTTCCCAAAAGATCGCGTCCGCGCGTGCTCAAACATCCCGCGCGGCGATTCGTGCGGCTCTTCGGTCGCAACGCGCATCAACGACTTTATTTCTGCGGCTGATAGCGTGCGCCCGTGCCGGGTGAGGTGGTTGTACTCTTCCACGATCTTCACGGCCTGATCCACGCTGTCTTGCTCGCCTTCGATGGTTAGCCGCGTATCGTGCAAATGTGTGCGCACGCGCAGCGACTCTTCGAGCAAGCGGACATTTTCGTCCAGCGTGCCAAAGAAGGGTTCAATTTGTCCGCAGATGTGAACGGTACGTCTCATCCAATTGGAAGGTTTTCCTGCTACCGGAACCGGGTGGCCGATGTGATTCCTCCTCTAAGCGCATGACCGCTCTGCGGTCATCCCAGGAAGAAACTATTACACCCTAACGCAGCCACTCCGCAGGGTCAAGTTACACGCTGATTACATTTCGATATTCCACTGGAGCTCCGCGCCATACCGTGCCTGTATACTTCTCTTGAGGCCATTGGTTGGACAAAGCTTCTGAATCCATGCGATCCATCAATGAGACCGCCGTGTTTGCTGCGATGACTCACAAGAAATCTCTTGCTTGGCTCTCTGTGTTGGCTCTCTCCGCTGCTGGCCTCACAGTTTCACTAATCAGCAGGAACTATCCCGCGCTCAGCGTCAACGCGTCCGCCCCGGTTTCCTATCCACGCGAAATTGCCCGCATTAATTTCGCCGCTGCTGGCGACGTGATCCCCCATCAAGCCGTCACCCAAGCCGCCGCGGCCCAAAGTCAACTTTCGCCCGCGCCTCAAGCAAGTGCCACTCCTGATAGCAGGGATGCCTCAACCTCTTCAGCCGCTGCCCCGGACAACCACGGCGGTTGGGACGTTCTCCTCGCGGGAGTTGCCGATGTTTTTCGCCAAGCCGACTTCGGCTTCGTCAATCTCGAAACTCCTATTGCCCCCATCCACTCGCGCGGCTCAAGACCCTTTCAATTCGACGCCCCCATCGTTCTACTCCAATCCCTGAAATTCAATGGCATCAAGATCGTCTCCTTCGCGAACAATCACGTCTTCGACCAGGGTCACGTCGGATTTTTCGAATCCCTGGATCACTTACGCGAACAAGGCCTTCTCTTCACCGGAGCCGGCGCCAATGTCGATCAGGCCTGGAAGCCCGTCATCCTGGAAAAGAACGGCATCAAGGTTGGTTGGCTCGGCATGACACGCTGGTTGAACGGTGGTCGCAATCCTGAAAAAAACAGCGATCCTCACGTCGCATTTTTTCCGTATCCGGATCAATCCGACGGTGCCCCGGGCCGCGATGAAGCCGGCGTGCTCGATGCCGTCAAAGCCGCGCGCGCTGAATGCGATCTGCTTCTCGTCTCCATTCACTGGGGCATCGAATACGCCACCGCGCCCAATCCCCAGGATGTCGAGATCGCGCACAACATGCTCGAAGCGGGCGCCGGCGCCGTCATCGGCCATCATCCCCATGTACTTCAACCCATCGAAACCTATTTAACCCGCGACAAGCGCAACACCGTCATCTTCTTTTCTCTCGGAAATTTTCTTTCCAATCAGTCCCGTAATTACGTCTCGGGCCTCACACCCGACAAGGCCGGCGAACAGCGCGACTCCCTTATCATCAAATTCTCCGTTATCAAGAAAGATTATGGCCCTGCTGGAACCCGCATCGAGCTCGCGGACATGGGCATCTTGCCGGTCTGGACCGAAAACAATCACCTGCTGGTCAAAGGCGGCCACGCAAAAACTCTTTTCATCGGTCCCGTTTTCATGGACCGCGAAATCCCCAAACTTCAGGCACGCTACGACGAATTGGATCATCTTGGCCCGCAGCTATCTACCGAACAAAAACAGGAACTTGTCCAAGTTTCCAGCCGCCTCCAAATGCTCAAACACCGCCGCGAATTGCTCCTCGCCCGCACCGGCGACGATTTTCTGATCGCTCCTCCTACTCCCTAGCGCTCATCACCATCCAGCGTCAGTTTTCGTAACCATCGGCCGTTTCATTTTTCCGCGCCCCTCGGTTCCTCCCGCGCAGGCTTGAAACGCCTATCCAACTTGAACGCAACCTTAAAATTAACAACCAAAAACTAAGAATTGAAAACTGCCAACTGCCTGCTGAGAACAGCTCCCCTCCGGCCGGTGTCCTATCCATTACCTGTACTCTGGTACGGACGCACTATGGACGCTCGGCGGGCGTACTGCCAAGATGCCAATCGAAGCGAGTATTAAGATTTTCAAATGTCATTCGGGGTGGAAAAAGGGGCGGTGAAATGACAGGCAAATTCATCTTTCTCGGCGCCATGGCCAGCTTGCTCGTTGGCGGCACATCTCAGGCGGGTGAGGTCGCAAAACAGCCCGCCACTCTCAGCAGCCCAGTTCTCACCAGCGCCATCGCTTGCAACGGGAACCTTAGCGTTCCAATGACCGCGGATCAGGAACAGGCCTTGCCTTTGCACGTCATCGCCAGCCTCCGATGCGGCCAGGAAGTCACGGTCCTCTCCGACGTCGAGGGCTACACCGTGAATGTTCTCACCGAGGACGCCAAGAACGGTTACGTCGCGCGCATGTATCTCTCGCGCCCGACCTTGAAAAACATAAGCGCGCCTATGGGAGATTCCTCTCTCAAAGACGGCGTTGCCCGCTGGCAATCCGGCGCAAAAGGCAGCCTTGAGTTCATGAGTGGCGATCAACTCGTCGAATCGCTGACCGCTAACGGCATCACCGTGCAGGTTTCGCTGCAAGACACCGGCTGGAAAATGCGCGCCAACGTCGCCGTCGTCAACGCCACCCAGGAACCTGTCTACGTTCTCCCTCGCCTCCTCACCCTGGATGAAGTCGCGCCCATGGTGCAGCCGCTTCGCCTTCAGGATCCCGAGCGCGTCGCCAAAGCCGCCAACCATCAGATTCTGTGGACTTCCGCCAGCGCCGGCCCTTCCGGTGGCCTCCGGCCGCAGCAAAATCCTTCTCCAGCAGCCAGCGCGAATGCCTACGTTGTCTCTTACCAACTTCCCTCGTCCACCGTGACGCCTAACTACTTAGCCCAGCACCAGGCCGCCGAACAACTCGCAGCCAGGAACCAAGCCGCTCTCGTCGACATGGTTCGCGAAATTAACGCACTCTCTCTGCGCGAGTCCACGCTCAAACCCAGCGAGAAAACCGCGGGCTCCGCCTGGTTCGAGCGTGATTCCCGCTCGCGCCAGCTCGTACTCCACGTTCCCGTTGGCGACGTGCTCTTCGAATTCCCGTTTTCCATCAGTCACGAAAAGTAGTCAAAACAGGCGATCGATGACATTGGTCCAGGCGGCCGGCTACAATGTTTTGTCTATGAAATGCCCCGGCTGCAGAGCCGAAATGACTGCGATGACGCTGGACGGCCACTTGGGCGCACAGGTCGCCATCGACGTGTGCGCGAGTTGCCAGGCGTTCTGGTTCGATCGGTTCGAAAGCCTGCAGCTCTCTGCCGGCTCCACACTGAAGCTCATGAAGTTTATCGGGGAACACTCGTCACCGGGGAAGCCATCGCTGCCGGACCCGCTCCGCTGTCCGCGGTGCGCAACGACGCTGCGGCTGGCGCACAACATGCAGCGCAACATGCCGTTCACTTATTGGCGATGCGGCAACGATGACGGTCACTTCATCGGCTTTTTCGAGTTCTTGAAAGAAAAGAATTTCATCCATCTACTGTCGTCTGAGCAAATCAAGGAGTTGCGGCAGAACGTTCAGTTTGTGAATTGTTCCAATTGTGGGGCGTCCATCAACCTGGAATCCAACTCTGTCTGTCCCTACTGCCACTCGCCCATCTCCATGCTCGATATGAAGCAGCCGCAGCGGATGCTGGAGCAGCTCAAAAAAGCTGCCGAGCCTCGGCCGATGGATCCGGCATTCCCTCTGAAACTCGCTTCCGCAAAGTTGGGATTGGAAACCTCCTTGGCCGATTTTGATCGCAGTCCTGAATGGTGGAGCGATGCTAGCTCGTCCGGTCTGGTGCAGGCCGGTCTGAACGCCGTCGCCCGATGGCTCAGCGAGAAGTTGGTTGATTGAAATTTCTCCAGCAAATTAGGACGCTGCGGGCCTTGCAGCTCGTTTGACAAAGCCCTTAGCCTCGTTTAACGTTAGAAGTTTGAGCGAGACGCAAAAGGAGCAATAGATGGCCCAGGGACAGGCTACCAAAGTCAAGAAGCGGAAAAAGTCAGTTTTGAAGCGGGCGGCGCAAGCTCGTCAACGCGCCGACGTCAACCGCGCCAACCGCACTCGCGTCCGCACGCTGATGCGCCGTCTGCGTACGGCCATCACTGCCGGCGACGCCACCGCCGCGGGCAATCTCCTGCATCCGACGATGTCTGCCATCGATCAGGCCATCACCAAGGGCGTTCTTCACGAAAACACCGGCAACCGCTACAAATCGCGCCTTACCCTCGCTTTCAACGGCGTCAAAGCCAAATCCGCCAACTAGTTCCGCTTTCCCTCACCAAGTTTTTCTGCTACGTTTGTGCGGGCTCACATAGGGTTTCAGCAGGTTTTGTAGGGGCCGGTCTGGGCCCTCCCGTTTTTCAATTCTCGCAGAATTCTCCAGGACCTCTCTGCTCTCCATGTCCTTAGTATTAAATCTCTTTCCTCGGCTTTTCTATCCCCGTGCCGCCTTCGCTTCCCCGCCCGTCAATTCCGCCAGCAAAAATTCCATCACCACCCGCGCATCTTCCCCTCCCCGCTTCAACCGGTCATCCGCATTCTGCAAGCTGCGCAACCCGTCCAGCAATCGCGCCTTCGAAATCTTCTTCGCGCTCTGCAGCGCCAATTCCGCCTGCTCCGGCCTCATTCCCAGCACCCGCGCCGCCTGCCACCCATTTGTCGCTCCTTTCACTTCGCTGGCTTCAATCAACTTCCGGTACATCCAGGTCATCGCACCAAGCATCGGCAGCGGCTCTTCGCCATCCCGCAGCAACCGGTCGAGAAATTCCAGCGCTTTCTTCGGTTGCCGCGAAGCCAGCAGATCCGCCAATTCCCAAACCGTCGTCGTCTTCTCCGAAACCACCAGCGCGCTCACGTCCTGTTGCCGGATCAGTTTCCTTTCCGCCGCATACGTTCCCAGCTTGTCGATCTCTGTCTTCAAACGCATCAAATCCGCCGCCACAAACTCCGCCAGATCCTCCGCCGCGCCCTTCTCGAATTCCACTCCCTGCTCCTTTGCAATCACCCGCGCCAGCGCCAGCGCCGCCGCTTGCCTCTCCTCCGGCTTCTCTCCCAGCTCTACTTCCACCACCAGCGTCTTTTCCGCCAGTAATTTCCCCAGCTTCATCCGTTGATCCAGCCCGCTTGCTTCCAACACCAGCACCGTAAACGGCGCCGGATTGTCCAGGTACGCATCGAGGTGTTCCATCGCCAGATCGCGTTTTTTCTCTCCCAGCTTTTCAAGGGCTTCGGTTTCTTCGAGGAAAACCACCTGCTGTGGCGAAAGCATAGGCACCGTCTGCGCCTGTTCCAATGCCGCTTGCGTCTCCCCGCGGTCCGCCGAATAACGCGAAACCGCCCACGTCCGCGTCGCCTCCGGCACGAAGCTCTCGATCAATTGCGCCCGGCACAAATCTCTCAGAAAAACCTCTTCACCCAGCAGCAATATCGCCGGGACCGGTTTCCCCTTCTCCAGCCGCTTCAGCAATTCTTCCGGCGAAACCCGCGCCATCAGTAATTCTCCGTCACCGCCGCCACCAACCGCGCCGCAAAATCCTGCGCCAAACGATCCAGCGCCGGATCTTGCTCCTCAAAAAATCCTTCAACACTTTTGGGGTCCTTAGTGAGGGACGACGTGGAAAGGATCTCGTATTCATTCCTGAAGACGAAATTGTCGGAGTGATAGAGAATTTTCCCCGTCTCCCGCTCTTCAAATGTAACCTCGCACTTCACCGTAACCAGCATCGCCGTCGCCCGTCCCGACGCCGTATCAAACAGCAGAGGCACCGCTTCCAGGCTCAGCACCTTCCCGTGCAGCACGGCATCGCCGTCCGCCGGGTTGGGCACCACTCGATACGATGTCTTCACCAAGAACTCATGCACCGTCGCTGTTGTCAGTCGCTGCTCGATCCGGTAACTCGTTGTCTTATTTTCCAGCGCGGGCACTGCTATCACATGAATGCTCTTCGGCAGCGAACTGCTCCGCCCCGCCACGTGGTATCCGCAGCCCGCGACCCACGCCGCCGCTACCGCCCACGCAATGTTCATCCGCCGCCTCATGGCACCAATTTCTCCGCCAGCTTCACGGCATTCCACGCCGGCAATCGAATATTATCCGCCGCCCCCCAAAACCACCATGTTCCTGGCTGGGCCGGATCGGATTCCGGAAGTCCCACATGAATTGCAGAATCCCCGGCCACGCTCAAATTTCCCAGCGGCATCGAGGCGTCCTCTTGGATCAGGATGCCGGTCTTCTTCAGATTCTCCGTCAGAGCTTCCCGTTTTTGTTGTGAATTCAATTCGGTAATCGCCGAAAAAGTGTAGCCGTAGAAGACCGGCGCGTGCAGCACCTGGATCGACGGCTCGACCAGGCCCTTTCCATCTGCCGCGCCAACCTCCCGGCGGATTCGCTCGCGCACCGTGCCCAGATTCTCTTTACTGGATGCCCCGAAGCGGTCGAGCAAACTGTACGCAACTTGCGTATCGAATACCTGCTGCCCCACGCTCTGGAAGGAGAGCAGTTGTGCACACTGCGTCTCCAGCTCCTCGATCCCTGCCCGGCCTGCTTCTGACACTGGCCGGTGAAAAACGATCCCCAGTCGAACAAGGCCAACCCTGCCAAGCGCATCCAGAAGGTGGCCGGCAATCGCGCCGGGCGCCGAAGGAATTACGTACAAAGTTTCGTTACTCTCAGGCGCATCCCGAAACGAAAACCACACCCTCGATTTCGCCGCAGCCAGCGCCCCGCTCGACAAATCGATGACTGTCGCGCCAGACTCGCGCGCAGCAGAAAGATTGATCTTTGTGAAATCAGCAGACCCGCTGAAAAAAACAAACCGCGCCTTCTCGAAGCTGCCCTCTTCCACCGGCTGGATCACCACCGGCTCCCCGCCCGCTTCCGTCAATGTCCCTGCGGCGATCTCCTCGTCCACCAGCCGAAGGTCCCAACTCGCGAACTTGCTCTCCTCCAATAGTGATTTCAGCTCCGCTCCCAGCAGCGAAGACGCACCCGCGATCACAATCCGCTGGGATTCCCGTTCAAACGCAGGCATGAATCACGCGGTCCGCGATACCATCCGGTGGCGGATAAACCTTGTCAATTGCAGCGCCACTCCCACAGCCACATACGTGCTGGCCATCATCACCAGCGCATACTCCGAATACCGCCAGATGACTCCCACGATGACCACCAACATGACGATCGACAGTGACGGCTGCTTCCGCGTCCAGGGAATGTCCTTGAAGCTGTAGTAGCGAATCGTGCTGGTCATCAACGCACCCAGCCCCGCAGCCAACAGGAACCACGCCACCGACCAGCGCCAATCGTGCAGCGGACCCTTGAATCCATGCACCAGTGCCGCAATCACACCCGCCGCCGCCGGCGTCGGCAATCCCACGAAGAATTTCGAGCCGCCCGGCGCCATCCCCTGCACGTTAAATCGCGCCAGCCGCCAAGCGCAGCAAACCAAAAATCCCAGGCAGCACACCCATCCCATATCCGACAGAAGCTGGCCCTGCTGTGTTCCGGCTATTGTCAGGCTGCGAACTCCCCACGCAAAAGCCACCACCGCTGGCGCAATCCCAAAACTCACCACATCCGCCAGCGAGTCGAACTGCACTCCGAAATCCGTATTCGCGCCCAACAGCCGCGCCAGCCGCCCGTCCAGCGAATCGAACAGAATCGCGAAGCCAATCGCTTTCGCCGCCCGGTCAAAATCCGCCGGCGTTCCGATCAGCGCCGCTACCACCGCAAAGTAGCCGCAAAGCAGGTTCGCCGACGTGAACAGCGCAGGCACAAGAAATACCCCGCGCCGGAGCCGTGCGTTCTTGAAGCGCCGTTCTCGAAACGGTATTTGGTGTGGTTCTGGCTCAGGCATCGTTACGATCGCTTCCCCGCTTCTGTCAAACTCCCGTCGGCTTCCGTCACGGCGTCTCCTTCAGACTCAATCCCGGCGCTCCTTCCCGTCCATCGCGCCAAGACGCTCGATCCGCCCTTCACGTTCTCTCCGAGCTTCACCAAAATCTCCGCCTCTTTCGGCACCCACACATCTACGCGTGACCCGAACCGCACCAATCCAATCCGCTCCCCGCGCGCCACTGCATCGCCAACCTTCTTCCATGAGACTACCCGCCGCGCAATCCATCCCGCAATCTGCTTGAACACCATTTCCCCGGCTGCGGTCGAAAGCGTAAACACATTCTGCTCGTTCTCCAGCGACGCCCGCTCGCGCATCGCCGCCACGAACTTCCCCGGCCGGTACTCCATCTTCGTAATCGTTCCCGCCGCCGGCGCACGATTTACGTGCACGTTCCAGATCGCCAGAAAAATGCTGATGCGCTTCCCCGCTCGCCCCGCATTTTCTTCATCCTTCACAATCACTACGCGCCCGTCAGCAGGCGACACCACCGTTCCAGCCTCACTCGGAATCACTCTCTCTGGATCGCGAAAGAAAGAAAAGACAAACGCCGCCAGAAACACGAATACCCACGCTGCGATGGTCCACTTCAGCAGGAATCCCGCGCCGCCCAGAACCAGCAGCGGCAACCCAAAGTAATATCCTTCTTTGACCATTCTGGGGCGAACTACACCTCGCCGCGCGCAGCGCCTTCGCCGCGCTCGCGCATGGTCATTCTACGACAGATTCGTCGGCTACAACGTTCTTATTGGGCGTAGCCGGCCCGCGCGCGTAGGATACGCGCGGCAATCCGCTCCATTTCATCTTTGCAGTGGAGCTTCATCTTTTTCAGCTTGATTTCTTCCAGGAGGTCTTCTGAATTCAGGAAGGGAGACCGGGAGATTCTCTGAAGTTCTGCTTCGTACTGCCGGTGCTGCTCTGCCAGACGCTGATACTCGGCGTCTGTCTCGAAGGGTATGTCCCGAGGTGCCCGCTGCACACTGGCCATAGGTTCCTCCTGACGTTTCCGTGAATGGGATGTGAACACTACATGAGCGCACGATAGCACTTTGGCGCCCCACGTCAAGAGGCATCCGGTACTATTTCCATCCTAGTCTCTGAGTTTCATTTCCCTTAGCATGACTGCAAGTCTAGCTCGTAACCTGGAGGGACTCCGATGATCCCTGAGCCTGCCCAATTGCGGGATTTCGCCCAGCGCTACACGGCAGCCTGGTGCAGTCAGAACGCCCCAAGTGTGGCCGCCTTCTTCGCACCGCACGGCACGCTCAGCGTCAACGGCGCTCCGGCCGTCGGGCGCCGCGCCATCACAGAGGTAGCGCAAGGCTTCATGACCGCGTTTCCAGATATGCAGTTGCTTATGGACGGCATTCGCCTGTGGGACGAGCGCGCTGTATACCACTGGACATTCGTCGGCACCAACACAGGCCCAGGCGGCACGGGCCACCGGGCTCGCTTCAGCGGCTTTGAAGAGTGGAAGTTCGGAAATGATGGACTCATTGCCGAGTCCCACGGCCATTTCGACGCCGCTGCGTACCAGCGCCAGCTCGAACACGGCATGGAGTAATTTTTTTTCTTTTTGTAGCGGCGCTCTTTAGGGCGCCATGGTTCTTTCTTCTATTCGCTTAAGGCGAATGGCCTTCGATCAGAGCGAAGGCGTTGTCAAGAGACACCTCTTCTCGGCCATGCTTTGCAGGACCGCTAGGATCTCAGAGTGGTGGAGGATCGAGGCCCTGAAACTCTCACGGTGAATCACTCCGCGCTAATGAAATCAGGGAGTCTTGGCGAGTAGGCCCAACGGATTCAGCGGGACTTATGGTAGGGGCGGTGGGGATCGAACTAAAAGCGGCATCGAAGACCTGTTGATTCGCGTAAACGCGAAAAACGCCGAATACACCGGAATCTCCGAACTGAGGTACACGCGGGGTACACGGGGACGGGGCGAATGAGGCACGAAGCTATTGGATTTCCACGCGAACGTCCGTGAACTTTCGGAAGTCCTGATCGAACGAGGCGACGGGCATGTTTTCGGTGGCCGCAGTCGCGGCGATAAGGCAATCCACGAAATGGACCTTTGTTTTTCGATAGCGATCCAAAGCGTCCAAGTGAATCGCGGCACCATCAATTTCAACACACGGGCTGGAAATGAGTCTACCCAGCGCCGACGCGATATCCCCACGTGGATGCTCGTAGAAAGACTCCAGGACAAACACACACTCGGCCAGAACGGCTGGCAAGACCACAATCACCACGTCGCCGCGGTCGCAGGCATCGAACAGCCTTCC
>Ga0307475_10002391_pt1 | contig 11333 bp, 12 predicted proteins | sample atmos_gasesECM1C_FD_203317 | JGI IMG/M metagenome (GOLD analysis project Ga0307475, IMG submission 203317) | Hardwood forest soil microbial communities from Morgan-Monroe State Forest, Indiana, United States - atmos_gasesECM1C_515 | ecosystem: Environmental > Terrestrial > Soil > Temperate...
GCCGAGGCGCAATTTGCGCGAAACTCAATGGCCGAAGCCGCGGGCTTAACTATTTCCGGTGATCCACCACTTCTGCACTTCGCTCAGCGGCAGGATATGGTGGCGTGGGCGCCGCAGCGCATCGCATGACTATATTCAACTGGTTGCTGTGACTATCGGCGCAACGGAGATGCTGGATCGCGCTGCGAAATCTCCAGCGCGACCTTGCGCATTTCTTCGTGTATGGTTCCGTTGGTAGCCAAAACCGTCGGCCCGCCGAGCCGGTACGGCTGCCCGGAAAAATCGCTGACCTTGCCGCCCGCTTCCTCCACCAGCAACACACCCGCGGCCGTGTCCCATTTCTGGAGACCGAATTCCCAGAAGCCGTCGAAGCGCCCGGCAGCCACGCAGGCAAGGTCGAGCGCGGCGGAGCCATCGCGCCGCACGCCATGGGAGCGCAAAGTGAAGTCCCAGTAGTAGTGGATGTTGGGGTTTGCGAGGCGTTTGTGCACCGGGAAACCGGTGCAGAGCAAGCTCGTCGAAAGCGCGGGCACCGTTGAAACGTGTATCTTCTTGCCGTTCAGCGTGGCGCCTTGGCCGCGCGCGGCGGCGAACAATTCATTGTAAAAAGGGTTGAAGACGACCCCCGCGATAACCGCGTCAAGCTGCGCCAAACCGATCGAGACGCAAAAACATGGATAGCCGTGCGCAAAGTTCGTCGTGCCGTCGAGAGGATCAATATGCCAGCGGAATTCTGAGTGAGAGGCGCTCTCGTGCCCGGTTCCCTCTTCCGCGGCGATCGCATGTTCGGGGAAATACCGGGTCAAGCTCTTGACGATCGCCGCTTCCGAACGTTTGTCCGCCTGCGTCACTAAATCGACGTCGCCCTTGTACGAAATTTGCGGTGGCCGGTCAAACTCCTCGCGCAAGATCGCCCCGGCCTCTCGCGCTATCTCCACCGCTGCGTTTAAGTAGTCGTCGCTCATCAATCTCGCTCGTCGTTTAGTTTTCCAGCAGACGCTATTCACTTTACCATCTGACGCGAGATTTTCCGTGGTGCGTGAGGAGTGCGAAGGCCAGGGCGCCGGCGTGCGGCAACACAAATCGTCCTGAAACCGCGGCCCAACACGTTTTCCAATTTTGCTTATTTCTTGGAATCAAGGCACGGAAGCGCCGAGATTTTCGCGGTGGGGGGCTCGTAATCCGTTCCGTAGGAATCTTGCATGGACATGAACACCCAGTCGCTGGATTCTTCCGCTGTCTTGCTGAACTTGAACAAGATCGTCCCCCGACTGTGTGACTTGTAGTTCATGTCCCGCGTGATGATCGGATACAGGTTCTTGGATTGGTCTTCAAGTGGTGGCCCGCACCGCGCGATCAATCGATCCGGCGTCAAATTGTTGACGGCGATAAACTGCCGGTTTTCGCGACGCTCCTTGAACCAGCCCGGCGCCGCGATTAGTACGCGCACGCCGACGATCCCTGCAACGAGTCCGACAGCGATGAGCAGCTTATTCTTCATCCCAAGCCTCCCAGGGCCTATACCAGCATCATCACTCCGCAAGCCAGTCCTCCGATTCATTTTTCTGCAGCCTACTGCCAGAGAGTCACTTGGCCTTCAGAACAGGGTACGCAGCGATGCGCTATACTTCGTGCTCCAGCCTGTGACCGTCGCAATCTTCCAGAGGTATAGAAAATGCGGTTTGGTTTGGTTGTCGGTTTCTTCCTGACGTGCCTCACGAACTCGGCTTTCCCCGCGCAATTGCCCGCGCCGAAGACAGACCCATTGGCCAAGACCGCGGCTAGCCAGGGCACGGCGGCGTGTTCGGCCACGGAAGCGTCTTGCGCCGAGGCGGCGTCGAAAATCCTGCCGCAAGTGATGGGAGCGTCGCCGCTCGAAGAAAATCTGCGCCGCCTGACCGATGAAGTGGGCGGCCGGGTCACAGGATCGCCAGAAATGGCCAAGGCTGTGGACTGGGCCGTCGCTGCTTTCCGCGCTGAAGGCGTGGACGTGCACACTGAAAAGTACACGCTTCCTCGGACCTGGAGCGAAGGCGAAACACGCTTGGATTTGCTTGGGCCGGTGACGTTTCCAGTCCGCCTGGTCGCCGTCGGCTGGTCGCCCGCCGCGCCTGCAGGCGGCATCGAAGCGAATCTGGTGGATATCGGCTACGGCAACGAGCAAGATTTTGCGCGCGCGGGCGCTAAGGTAAAGGGCGCCATTCTTCTTGCTTCCTCTGATCTTGGTTCCACCTGGGCTGACCTTTTCAACGAATACACACAACCGCCGCCCGTGATCGAGCGCGCCGTGAAGGGCGGCGCGGCGGCGATTCTCTGGGTGGGCGCTCGCGAGCGCTTGCTGCTGTACCGGCACACCAATACCGGCGATGCATCGCTGGAACGCATCCCCCAAGCCGTGATCGCCCGCGAAGATGCCATGCGCCTTGCCCGAACGGTCGCCGCCCATCCCGGCCAAGTGCGCGTGCGTTTCAGCATGCCAAACAAAATCGGGCCCCCCGTGGAGCAGGAAAACGTGGTCGGTGAAATCCGCGGATACGAGAAGCCGGACGAAGCCGTCATCCTCGGCGCCCACCTCGATTCCTGGGACCTGGGCACCGGAGCCCTCGACAATGGGTGCAATGCAGCGCTGGTGATCGAAGCGGCGCGCGCCATTAAAGCCACAGGATTGGTGCCGCGGCGCACCATTCGCTTCGTGCTCTTCAGCGGAGAAGAGCAAGGCATGTACGGCTCGTGGCAATACGCCCTGGCGCATCGCGCGGAGTTGGACAAGATTCGCGGCGTGGTGGTTTTCGATTCCGGCGTGGGACGCGTGACCGGCTACTCGCTGACAGGGCGCGGTGACATCGAGGACGGCATTCGCGAAATCCTCAAGCCGCTCGCTTCCTGGGACATCACCCACCACACACTCGACGGCGACATCGGCACCGACAATTGGGATTTCTTCCTCGAAGGAGTTCCCACGCTAGTCGCCGAACAGGACGAAGCCAATTATCTGCCCAACTACCACGCGGCTTCCGACACCTTCGACAAAGTGGACATTCGCGAACTGAAGATCAACACCGCGCTCGCCGCCGTTACCGTCTGGGGCATCGCGGATCGCGTCGAGCCGCTCGGCAAGCGTTTGTCGCGCACCGAAATGGACCGCCTGCTGAAGGAAACGCATCTCGACGAAAAAATGGAACTGGGCGGCTACTGGGAGCCTTGGCAAAAGGGCACTAGAGGCCGCAAACCGTAAAGGAGCAATGGCTACGGGGACGACACATCACCGAACGACAAATACGGTCGGCTCGATTCTAGCCGTCGATTACGGGCGCGCGCGCATCGGCCTGGCGATTTCCGAAACGGAAGCTCAACTTGCGCGGCCTCTCCTCACGCTCGAACGCGTCAATCGCAATGAAGACATGCGGCGGTTGCGCGAGCTTGCGCGCGAACATGGCGTCCGCCAAATCGTTGTCGGGCTTCCGCTGCGCCTGGATGGTTCGCGAGGCGAAATGGCGGAAGAGGCCACCCGTTTCGCCGCGCGCCTGCGCAAGCAACTGGGCCTGCCGGTAGACATGCTCGACGAGCGCCTAACCAGTTGGGAAGCAGAGCGCCTGCTCGAAGAGCAGTCCGGAAGAGTTCTGCATGATGCGAAAACGCAGGCCAAAGGCGGAAACAAGCCGGTCCGAGCCTCCGTGGACGCTGTGGCCGCGGCCGTGATTCTCAAGGAATACCTGGAACAGCGGCGCGTGACGCAAAGCGACCCGGAGCGCATCTAATCCGTGTGTCGATATGGGTCGCACCGTCCCGGTCCGTTTTTGTGTCGCGCCGGAGCGTAACTAATTTGGCTCTCGCAGCAACCTCAGAAGCCGATAAAGCGTCGAAAACAGGCAAAATTAATAGGTGAAGGCCGTCATCCGCCGCCAACACAAAGGAGTTGGGACAAATTGAAACGGACTCTCGCACTCGGTTTCGTGGTACTGCTGCTCGCGGCTGCAGGGTCCGCCGCTTGGGTGTGGTATGGCATCGAACGCCCATACCAAGGCTTTACCGCGGAAGGCGTTTTTGTCGATCTGCCCCACGGCGCCTCCAGCCGGACCGTGGCGCGTGTGTTGAAGCAAAACGGCGTGATCCGCAGCGCGTTCGCCTTCGAGGTTTATGCGCGGCGCCATCCTCGCCGCCGCTTGCAAGCCGGCGAATATTTCTTCAACCACACCATCAGCGGCCACGATGTATTCTGGCAGATTGCCGACGGCCGCATTTACGAGCAGCCCTTCACCGTTCGTGAAGGTGAGACGATCTTTGACATCGCCCACGACCTGGAAGCAGAAAAACTGATGACTGCCGACGATTTCCTGTCCGCAGCGCAAAATCCGGACTTGATTCGCGACATTGCCCCGCGCGCCAAGACTCTTGAAGGCTTCCTATTTCCTGCGACATATTTCCTGCCTCGGCATCCAACTCCAACAGATGTGACGGCCGAGATGGTCCACAAATTCAAGGAAGAATGGCAGCGCATCGCTCCGCCGGAGAGCCAGCGCGACACCACCGGTTTGGAACATGGCCGCCCGGTGGTCTCCGTCGTCACTCTTGCTTCTCTCGTCGAACGCGAAACGCCCAGACCGGAGGAGCGCCCGCTGGTGGCCGGCGCCTTTGAAAATCGACTGCGCAAAAATATTCCGTTACAGTGCGATCCAACGGTCATTTACGCGATGCAAGACGCGGGGCAATACAACGGCAAGATCACCGGCGCCGATTTGCATTTCCCGTCGCCGTACAACACCTACGTCCATGCCGGCCTGCCCCCCGGCCCCATCGGCAATCCCGGCGCGGCTTCGCTGCGCGCCGCCCTGGATCCTGCGAAAACGGATTACCTATATTTCGTGGCCAATACCCAGGGCGGCCACTTTTTCGCTGCGACGCTTACCGAGCACAACTACAACGTGACGAAATATCGCCGTCTGCTTGCCGGATTGCCTGCCGACCCACCGACTCCGCCGCCCGCTCTCCCCGCGGTTCACAAGCAAACAACAAAGGCGCCCAGGAAGCATGCCGCGACAAAGACGACAAAGAAGCCTCAAGGCAAGCACAAGGCTCGTCCTAAGCAACAGCAGGTCGCGGCCCAATGAACGACATGATGAGCACCAAGAAAGCTTTGATTTTGCAGGCCGCGCGAGCTATCGGCGCCCAGAACTTTACTCCTGCCGAAATCGAGCAGCTCCGCCGCCGGCTTATCGCTGAGCACGGCGAAGAGGCAAAAACCGGTTCGGACTACATCGCTGACGTTTTGAAAAGCGCCGGCATGCGCGTTGTGCTATCGCAGCAGGAAGAAGCCGAGGAACAATACGAGGAAGAGTTCGAGGATTTGCTGCACTTCAAGACGCTCGAGGATGCGGAGCTCAGCCTCATGCGTCTCGACGAGTTGATGCGCAAATTTCAGGCCCATGGTGAGCGCGCCGCCGTCGAGCGCGTGCTAAACGTGGCGCGCCTCGGCAAGCGCCGCGCCGAGATGATTTCCCGCAACCCCAAGGTCGAGCCCAACAAGCGCGCCGAGAAAGTCGAAATCGCCAACTGGTTCCGCATCTGGCTTGAAACGCCGGACGCATTCTTCGATTGGCTCGATGTCCGCAAGCAAGCGCCGGATTTCCAGGCGAAGTTTCCCCAGACGGAATCTGAGGTATGAGCGCCCCCGGGAAACCGCCGCTCGATCCGAGCGCGTTGGAGCTGCCGCCGTACTCCCTCGACGTCGAAGCCCTCGACCTCGGCGCCGATGTGAAGGCCGTCGGTCTCGAGCTGCTCGAAACCGAAAGCCGCGAGCCCGTCCGCGGCAAAGACGCAGCGCTGATTTGGGCCGCCGTGTTTCCCGCTCTCGCCGCCAATGAATTCTTTGTCGTTGATTTTTTCAGCCACGTCGCTCGCGTCCTTGAGTTCTGCAAGCTTCACGAAATCCAATACCGCGAAGCCGCCGAGCGCTGCCTGGTGCTGCCGCAGCCGGGCCAAACCCAGCTTGAGGAACTCTTCCAGCGTTTTGAAGGCGAAACGTTCGGCGCGCGCGCCGGCGGCCCCGCGCAAGACGGCGACGCCGAGCTCGAGAAAGAGCTATCGCGCCGCGGTCTCGATGCTTATCAACCCGCATATGCCCGCTACACCTTTTGCGCCATATGCGAGCCCGAAGACGGCTGGGTGACTCTCCTCAGCCAAACGCTCTGGCCTACCGAAGTGATCCGGCGCATTCGTCCGGCGGTGCAAAAATTTGACGTATATATCGCGCGACCTCACTGAAACCGCGGCTCACTCCGCCGCCTGGTTTGACGCGCATTCCTGTGGTTGCTAAATTGCTTTGTTTGGCTCGATGAGGACGGCCGGATTGAACATACGTGTGCTGACCTGGATAGTCTGGACGACACTGGCGTCGCTTTCTTGCGGCTGTGGCGGCCACATCAAAACCATCACAAAATTGCCCCCGCAGGCCAAACCCGTCGTCCGCGACGCCGCCCGCGACGAACTGCTGGAAAAATATAATGAAATCGCCCGCGTCGTGAAAAGCGTGAATGCCACCGTTGAGCTCAAGCCCACCGCCGGTTCGAGATATAGCGGCGTCATCGAGGAGTACCACGAGGTGAAAGCTTTCCTCCTCGCGCAGCGCCCCGCGCAAATCCGCGTGATTGGCCAGGCGCCCGTGGTCGGCAAAACGGTCTTCGACATGGCCAGCGACGGCGAAACTTTTCGTATTTGGATCCCCTCGAAAAATAAATTTCTTGTCGGTTCTGTGTCTGCGGAGCGCATCAGCGAAAAGCCCATCGAGAATCTCCGTCCACATCACTTGCTGGATGCTTTGCTGTGGCCCGAAGTCCGCAAGGAAGAAAGCGTGCTCTTCGAGGAGTTCAACGATGAGACTGCGCGCTACTACGTCTTGACCGTCCTGCGCGGCGGCTACCGCACGGAAATCCTCCGCAAGATTTGGTTCGATCGGTCCGATTTGCAGGTCTCCCGCCTGCAAACCTTTGGCCCCAAAGGTGCCCTGCTCTCCGACGTCCACCTTTCGGACTGGCAGCCGCTCGTCAGCGATCAAGAAACTCCTGCGCCGGCAACACCCAACGCTGTCACCGCGTTCCCGAGGCAAGTCCGCATCGAGCGCCCGCACGACGACTACCGCCTCGACCTGCAAATCACCAAACTCTCTCTAAATGAAGACCTGCCTCTCGACCGCTTCAAGCTCGAACAGCCTCCCGGCAGCGACCTCGTGCGCGTAGGCGAAACCCCGGAGGAGAAGCTACGATGATGGGCGAACTCGTCGTCCGCAATTTGCTGCATCGCCCCTTGCGCACGCTCATCGGCGTGATGGCCGTCGCCGTCGAAGTCGCTCTCGTAGTACTGATCGTCGGCCTCACTTCCGGCCTTCTCACCGAAACGGCTAAGCGCATCGAAGGAATCGGCGCGGACGTCATGCTGCAGCCCCCCGCCTCCTCCATTTTTCTTGGCTTTAGCGGCTCGCCCATGCCCATCAAAATTGGCGACAAGCTCGCACAGATGAAATACGTGCAAGCGGTTGCTCCCGCGCTCCTGCAATTCAACTCCACCGGCGGCGTCGAAGTGATTTACGGCATCGATCCCGAGAGTTTTCGCGCCGTGTCCGGGGGCTTCGTGTTTCTGCAAGGCCACGATATGGAAGGCCCCGACGATTTACTGGTCGACGACTGGGCTGCCAAAGCCAAACATCTAAAGGTCGGCGACACGTACAATCTCCTCAATCACGACTGGCACGTCGTCGCCGTAATCGAACACGGCAAAGGCGCCCGCTTGTTCGTGCCCATCTCCACGCTACAGGACCTGGTCGGCGCCCATGACAAAGCCTCCATCTTCCTTCTAAAGTGCACGCGTCCGGAGCACACCGAAGACGTAACGGACGAAATTCGTACCGTGCTGCCTGGTTATACCATTCGCCCCCTGAAAGATTTCTTGTCGCTCATGACCTCCACGAATATCCCAGGTCTTGAGACCTTCATTGACGCCATGATCTGGCTGGCCATCACCATCGGCCTTCTCGTCATTTTTCTGACCATGTACACCACGGTCATCGAGCGCACCCGCGACATCGGTGTGCTGAAATCGCTCGGCGCCACCCGCAGCTTCATTGTCCGCGCCCTGCTCACCGAATCTGCCGCGCTCTGCATTTTCGGGATTGTTGCCGGCATTGGTCTGAGTTACGTCGTGCGCGCCGCATTCCTGGCCGGCTTTCCGACGCTCTCGATCCTGATCACTCCGGACTGGGTGCTCCGCGCGGCGGGTATCGCTTTGACAGGAGCCATAATTGGCGCAAGCTATCCGGCTTGGGTGGCCAGCCGCAAAGATCCGGTCGAGGCCCTGTCGTATGACTAGAAGCCGCAGCGATAGCGGACGGCGCGGCTAGGCAGCAGATGGCAATCGCGGCTACAATACACTCACCTGCCGGCGCGTTGATTTCTCCAGGGCAAAATAATTTGGAGCCGATACTCAAAACGGAAGGTCTGTGGAAGCTCTACCGGGCCGGCCAAGTTGAGGTGCCTGCGCTCCGCGGCGTCAACTTTGAAGTCTTGCCTGGCGAATCGGTCGCGGTCATGGGCCCGTCCGGGTGCGGAAAATCCTCTCTTCTTTACGTCATCGGCGGCTTGGCCCAAGCCACGCGAGGCCATGTGCTCGTCGACGGCAACGATTTGACCGAGCTCAGTGACGCGGCCCGTACCAAGCTTCGGCGCCACAAGATTGGTTTCGTTTTCCAGCGCTTCAATCTGCTTCCGACTTTAACCGCCAAAGGCAACATCGCCATCGCCCAATTTATTCACGGCGACGGCTTCGATCCTCACCGTTTCGACGTGGTCACCAAGATGCTCGGTCTCCAGGGCCGCCTGCACCACAAGCCCTCCGAGCTTTCCGGCGGCGAACAGCAGCGCGTGGCCATCGCCCGCGCCATCATCAATGAGCCTAAAATCCTGCTCGCGGACGAACCCACCGGCAACCTTGACTCCAAAAATTCCGAAATCGTCTTGCAGATGCTCCGCCAGCTCAATAAGGATTTGGGGCAAACCATCGTGATGATCACGCACAATCCCGAAGCGGTCACCTACTTCGACCGCGTCGTGCACATGCGCGACGGTGTGATCGTCGACGGCGTCCCGGCGGACTGAAATGGCTGGCCCGCGGCAAATCCTCTCCAGGACGCTTTTCTGGTCCTACGAACGCGGAACCTGGCAGTACGACGTCGCCGTCGTTCTCATTCTGGTCTTTGTCCTGCTCACACCCCGCGGCTGGTTCCGCGACCAGCCGCAAGTCGGCATGCCCGCCGCGTCCGATCAAGTTCAGCTCGTGCTTTTCTCCGACGATGGCCGTCGGCAGGAATATCGCGTTGACGCTCGGGTTCTCGCACCGCCCGAGCAAACGCCCGCGTTGCAGAACGAACTACACCAGGCCCTGCGGCGCGCTCTCCCCGATTTGCGCAACGGCCGCTTCTCTATCACCAAAATCGAAGCCGTGCGCGACGAGCAAGGCACGGTCATCGCCTACGAAGTCGAAATTCACCGCTAATCCGTGCGCGCTTCTCGCTCCGTTGGTGAAACGCCTGCCGCAAACCGCGCATCCATCCTATGTGCTACGATTACGAAGATTTGAGCCGCCGGCCCGTCCTTCCGGCACCCAGGGGTTTAGCTTGAAAAATGCTGTTTCTTTCGCTGCGCTGGTGGGGCTTTGCGCGCTCACCTGCCTTCCCCAATTGTGCGCCTCCACCGCGCAGGAGAGCTCTCGTTGGACCACCGAAAGCGTTTTGAAAATGATGGACAAGTCCGCGTCCGATTTTCACAGCCTGACCGCGGACATCGAGCACATCAAGTACACCGAGGTGGTCAAGGACACTTCCACCGAAACCGGCCAGATTTTGGTGCGTCGCGATCAGAAAATGCGCATTAACTTCACCAAGCCCGACCCTCGCGTCATTCTCCGCACGGGTGACTCCCTGTTCGTCTTTACGCCCAAAATCAATCGTGTCGAGGAATATAATCTTGGCAAGAACCGCGCTCTCGTCGATCAGTACGTGCTCCTGGGCTTCGGCACCAAGAGCCAGAACATGGAGAAGAGCTACGACATCGCGCTGAGCGGTGAGGAAGAAATCGACCACCACAAGACTTTTGTGCTAGCCCTCACTCCCAAATCCGAAGACGTTCGCAAGCAGATCACAAAAATTCAGGTCTGGATCGACGCTTTTTCATGGCTGCCCATTCAGCAGAAATTTTTCGAAGCCGACTCGGGCGACTACTTCCTCTTCAAATACTCCAATATGATCAAAAATCTGAAGATCAGCGAGTCCAGGTTCAAACCCGACTGGCCCAAGAACGCTACGCGTATCAAGCCCCACCAATAGCACGTGGCCTTTGCACTCAATCCACCATTCCGAATCGCCGCACTTAGCCCGCCGCCCGCTCCTGCGCCAGCAATTGTTCTTTCCGCGACAACCCCCAACGATACCCCGCCAGGCTGCCATCCTCTCGGACCACCCGATGGCATGGCACCACAATCGACACCGGGTTCGTAGCGCACGCACGCGCCACCGCCCGCACCGACTTCGGACTCCCCAGCGCACGCGCCACCTGCGTATACGTCCGCGTGCTGCCCCGCGGAATCTTCTGCAGCTCCTGCCAAACGCGCCGCTGAAATGCCGTCGCCTGCAAGTCCAGAGGCAGCTCCAGTCGCGGCGGATTTCCCTCCACGCGCAGCACGATTTCCTTCACCCACCGCTCGAAAGAGTCTCCACCCGCGGTAATCTCCGCCTTCGGATACTCCTCGCGCAGCTCCTCGACCAGCTTCGCCTCCGTGTCTCCCAGATACACCGCGGAAACGCCTCTCTCCGTAGCCCCCACCAAAACCTTCCCCAGCGACGATTTCGCAATGGCGAATCCGATCTTCATGTCCTTTCCTCCCTTTCGATAAGTCGCTGGGGTCATCCCCAGCTGCGCGTCGCTTCGTTCATAGACGCGGCTCGTCGAGCCGTAACCGGTTTCGTAAAGCGCCTCGGCGATTCCTTTTCCCTCTCGCAGCATTTTCTTGAAGCGCGCCAGCCGCAGCGTCGCCGCCAGGTCGCGCGGACGCAATCCCGTCACTTGCACGAACGCTCGCCGCAATGTCCCTGGGGTCGTGTCCAGCCTTGCCGCCAGCGCGGCAAACCCAGTGCCTTCGTCTTCTCCGAACTTGGCCAGCTCGCGTGAAGCGCGTTCCACCAGCGCCACCGGCCCGGCCACTTCATTGGGCCGGCAGCGCAGGCACGGCCGGAATCCTTGCTTCTCCGCCTCGGCTCCGGTGTGAAAAAAAACCACGTTGCGCCGCAGCGG
>Ga0307475_10002393_pt1 | contig 11326 bp, 11 predicted proteins | sample atmos_gasesECM1C_FD_203317 | JGI IMG/M metagenome (GOLD analysis project Ga0307475, IMG submission 203317) | Hardwood forest soil microbial communities from Morgan-Monroe State Forest, Indiana, United States - atmos_gasesECM1C_515 | ecosystem: Environmental > Terrestrial > Soil > Temperate...
TGCGTGGCGATGCAACCCTATTTACCCGCCGAGACGAAGTAGAAGCTGAGTGGCGCATCATTACTCCTATTGAAGAAGCCTGGGCACAGTTACCGCCGCCGGACTTTTCCAACTATGCCGCTGGCAGCGAAGGACCAGCCTCGTGGCATGAATTGCTTGAAAGCCGCGGCTCTGCGGAATACATGATCGGCCACCACGAGTAGGGGAATTGAGCCGGATCTCGTGGACAACCGTTGACGACAAACTTCAGGAGTAATTCCCGATCGCAAGGAAGCAAGTCAATGAAACCTTTTTTGAATCACCGATAACATTTCTGGAATCCTTCGGTAGGAAGATGCGGCCAGATTCCTTCGAGCCTCCGCATCTAGTGGGCTCAACCAATCTCTGTGGGGGCTCGCAGCAGTAGAGAATTCGCGGGCCCTGGTATCACCTTGGAGGCAAGCACATGTCGAGAGCGGTGACGGTAAGTGGTGGTCCCTCTGGCCTGCGCCAAGTCATTTCGGTGGGTCGGCACCAGTTGATCGCGGATGAACCGAAGGCATCCGGCGGCCACGATGAAGGCCCGGACCCTTATGAGTTGCTGCTGTCCGCGTTGGGATCATGTACCAACATGACCCTTCGCATGTATGCTGACCGCAAAGGGTGGCCACTCAAGGAGATTCAGGTCGTCTTGACACATTCGAAGAATTACGCGAAGGACTGCGTTGACTGTGAACAACCAGCGGCAATGCTCGATCGAATTGAGAGACGAATTACACTGATTGGCGAGCTGTCGGCGGAGCAACGGCAAAAACTACTGGTGATCGCAAATCTTTGTCCCGTACACAAGTCGCTGACTTCGAAGATCGATGTCCAGACTGAATTGGTTGACCCGTCGTTGTAACGGACAATAATTCCGAAACATAGGCAGAAAAAGCGGAGGTTCCATGTCGAATATTTTGCCGGCGGGTACACCGGCGCCTGATTTTACTTTGCATGCGAAACCGGACCAGACTCTGACGCTCAAGGGACTGCGCGGCAGACCTGTCATCCTGGCTTTTTATCCAGCCGGTGTGTGGGGACCAGATGGCGCTCTACAACGAGGTCCTACCCGAATTTCAGCGATTCAAGGCCGAGTTACTGAAAATTTCCGTGGATGGAGTCTGGTGCCACGCAGCGTTTACACGCGATCGCAAGCTCCACTTTCCGCTGCTCGCTGACTTCGAACCCAAAGGCGCGGTGGCGAAGCTTTACGGGGCTTTCCGCCACGGAGACGGAATCGCCGAGCGCGCTCTTTTTGTCATCGATAAGAACGGAACCATCGGCTGGAGCTATTGCTTTCCCATAGCAGTCAACCCTGGGGCCGACGGGATTCTCGAAGCTCAGTCCTCACTGTGGATATGCATACCCGATCGTCAAAGCCCTTCAGAAGAGGTTCGGAAAACAGCTGCGGTTCGCGTTTCGAAATTTTCCGTTGCGAGAAATCCATCCGTATGCTGAGGCCGCTGCCGAAACCGCTGAGTTTGCCGCAACACACGGCAAGTTCTGGGAGATGCACGACCTCATCTTCGAAAACCAGAATTCTTTGAGCGAGCAAATGCTCGGTGAACTGGCCCAGCGCCTCACGCTGGATAGGCAAGCGCTCACGGAGGCACTGGGATCGGGCGCCTTTGCCGAGCGTGTGCGGAGGGACTTTTCTGGAGGCGTGCGCAGCGGGGTGAACGGAACTCCGACATTTTTTATCAATGGCCAGCGCAACGATGGCGACTTCGAGCTGGAGACGCTTCGCCGAGCGATCAACAAAGCGGCCGGCAAATAGACTTCGCTCTCTCCGGAAAACTCCGAGTGACCGCATACTCGGCAACACGTTCTGACCAGAGCTCGGGATGCGCCATCGTCAAGTGCCCAAACGACTCCGCTGAGACCGGCTCTCGGTTTTCGCCAGGAAGGCGCCAGAGGCAAAGAGCGAAAGAGCGCTTAGACACGTGCAGCTCGCCGATCAGGCGTTGGGCCAACGCCGTCAACGAAACGTGGCGGCGTCTCGATACGAGCCTTCAGAGCTATTGGAGAGGCCGCGAACCGGCGATAAGGATATCCACCAGCCTTCTGGCGCTCTGCTGCCAGTCAGGGCTGCTCGCGACATTGGATACACCGATAAGTGCTCGGAGGAGATCGAATGGTTCGAGATCTTTACGAATGTCGCCACTCTTGATTGCGCGCTTCACCAGGGAATCAATTGCTCCCTGAATCTGACCGCGCGAGCCTTCATACAGTTTCGAGGGTCCTCCGACGAGTGTATTCAGTGCAGGGGCGATGATGTGCTTTGTGGCGATGTAGTCGACGAATAACAACATCCACGCTCGCAAGGCCTCGATAGGAGGCAGGCTTTCAGAGAACTTTGTCTGCGCTGCAGCGAGCTTCTCCACCTCGGTCCGATAGACCGCCTCGATCAGTGCGTCCCGTGTAGGAAAGTGTCGATACAGAGTTCCCGGTCCGACGCCCGCCTCTCTAGCGATATCGTCCAGACTGGCGTCCGCACCAGACCGGGTAAATGCTTCCTTCGCCACCTCCAGAATGCGCTCCCGGTTCTGCAGCGCATCGGTACGCGGCTTCCGGGGGGCCGGTTTTGAATGCGTCTTGGGCATGCAAAAAAACTTTGCAACCGGAGAAAGTCTCCGGTTATCTTATATACTGATTCGGAGACACTCTCCGTTTTAGTCTCAACTGGACGGCCTGTCAATAGCGTTCCCGACAGGGTCTTCGGCTCCGGATTCGGGAGGTGACCAAGAGGTGACCAATATGAACTCACTCGCTCGTTATGAATCAGTGAAGAATTCCAACCCGGGTTGCGCCAGCCTCATCACAATGGCCGAGCAAGAGTTGTCGGCATTCTTCAACGCCGTCACTGACTTGTTCGGATCAGAACAGGCGGAGATCTCAGCAGAGGACTGGCTGCGCGAGTTTATCGAGATCGATGGTCTGCCTGCTTCCACCCGCGAATGGAGATTGATCACAGCCAGGGTTTCGACTCGGCTTGCCAATCGCGTGAACGCTTCGTCCCCATCGACCAAATTCATAACTGCTTAGGAGGAAAAGAACATGCGTGCATTTGTTACAGGAGCAACAGGCTTCGTTGGTTCCGCAGTCGTCCGAGAACTGATCGGTGCTGGTCATCAGGTGCTCGGCCTTGCCCGCTCCGAGAAGGCAGCCAAAGAGCTTATCACCGCTGGAGCTGAGGTACATCGTGGCTCGCTCGAAGATCTCGAAAGCCTTCGCAGTGGCGCAGCGGCCGCTGATGGAGTGATCCACACTGCTTTTATTCACGATTTCTCAAACTATGGGCCTGCCGCTGAGGCGGATAGGCGTGCCATCGAGATTCTCGGAGGCGCGCTCGCGGATTCTGATCGCCCGTTGATCGTCACTTCCGGGACCTTGCTTGCTCAGCGCCAAGGCTCGCTCGCAACAGAAGAGGATGGGCCCACTCCCAATTTTCCTCGCAAGTCGGAGGAGGCGGCGCTTGCGCTGGGTGCCCGAGGAGTCCGCGCATCAGTGCTTCGGCTTCCTCCATCGGTCCACGGCGCCGGTGATCACGGCTTCGTGCCACGCTTAATCAGCATTGCACGCGACAAGGGCGTTTCTGCGTACATAGGGGACGGACTCAACCGCTGGCCTGCGGTGCATCGGCTCGATGCCGCCCATCTCTACAGGCTGGCGCTTGAGAACGGTTCCGTTGCAGCACGGTATCACGGTGTGGCTGATGAGGGCGTGCCGACTCGAGACATAGCTGAAGTCATTGGTCGCCAGTTGAATGTACCGGTCGTTAGCAAATCTCGCGAGGAAGCGGCCGATCATTTTGGCTGGATCGCTCCCTTCTTTGGTATGGACGGGCCAGCTTCCAGCGCGCAAACGCAGCAACGGCTCGGATGGCTACCGGTCCAGCCTGGGCTCATTGCTGATCTGAACGCGGAGCATTATTTCGAACCCATCGTGGGTCACGTGTTATCACACAGCTAGCGCGTGAGTCATACATGAACGACCACCTGACCGTGTCCGCACAAGGAGATAGAAATGACGAACATAATTGAGGCAACCCCATTCGGAGCAACTTCGACAACCGATGAAGTATTGTCAGGCATCAATCTGAAGGGCAAACGGATCCTGGTGACAGGCGTTTCGGCTGGACTCGGCGTGGAAACGGCGCGGTCCCTGGTCGCCCACAGCGCTCAGGTTGTAGGCGCGGCACGGGATTTGAAAAAGGCCACGGCTGCAACTGAGCAAGTAAGAAACGACGCTGCCGCGAACGGTGGAAGCCTCGAACTGGTAGAACTCGACCTGGCCAACCTAAAGAGCGTGCGTGCTTGCGCCGACGCACTGCTGGCAAAGCGTCAACCGTTCGATGTTGTCATCGCCAATGCAGGAGTGATGGCCACACCGTTCGGCCACACAGCCGACGGCTTCGAAACGCAGTTCGGGACGAATCACCTTGGCCACTTTGTCCTGGTCAACCGGATTACGTCGCTTCTCCGGGATGGCGGGCGGCTGATCAACTTGTCTTCCGCCGGTCATCGCTATTCGAATGTGGACCTCAACGATCCCAATTTTGAGCGCACTCCTTATGAGCCTTTCGTCGCTTATGGCAGATCCAAAACGGCGAACATCCTCTTCGCGGTCGCATTCGACAGACGCCACAGGGATCGCGGCGTGCGCGCTGCCGCTGTCCATCCGGGGGGCATACAGACCGAGTTGGGTCGTTACGCGGAGCCCGGCCGGATCGAAAAAGTAATCGAAGAAATCAATCGCCAGCTCGCCGCACAGGGCAAAGGGCCTTTCCAATGGAAGACGATTCCCCAGGGGGCCGCGACTTCGGTGTGGGCGGCTGCCGTTGCTCAGGCTGACCAAATCGGTGGGCAATATTGCGAGAACTGCCACGTTGCCGAAATCGTACCGGACGATACGCCTATCACCGCCGTCAGCGAAGGGGTGCGCAGATATGCGCTCGATGCAAAGAGTGCGGAGGCACTCTGGAAGAAAAGCGAAGAGCTGGTCGGAGAGTCCTTCTAGCCTTTATGAGTACCGAGAAATAACATATTAGGAGATACGGAGATGATTAAACAGACTAATCTCGGCGGTACCTTTTCGCTGCAGGGCGCATCGATAACCGTAAACCGTATGGGCTACGGCGCAATGCAACTCGCTGGTTCGGCTCGCCAGCAACGTAACTGTAGACCCGTTTCTCCAGCTCACGAATATTCCAAACGTCTCCCGCGTTGGGCCAGGGCTTGACGATCTAATGCCGGACAAGTGTGGGCTAACAGCGAGCAACTGCAATACCTGATCGAAGGCATCACCCAGGTCCCCTCATTGCGGATGGTGAATGCCATGGGGAATTAAGTTACTCATCCCCACGAGAGGAGCAGGTCGTGGCCCTCGTGGCTGAAGGACTGAGCAACCGCGAGGTTGCTCATCAGCCTGAGCGAGCACACCATCAAGAAATATCTCTTCCGTATCTTCGATAAACTCGGAATTTCCAGCCGCGTGGAACTGGTCCTATACGCGGTGAGCCATGGCGGGTCTCGGCAAGCAGAATGGATTGCCGGTGCTGGAGCCTGACTGGAAGTCGGCAGTCGTCGTGGCGATCAGGGATGTTACGCGAGGGTCATAGGGACCTAATCGGGATAAAGGGAGAGCTACGGCAGCCGAGACCCCCCCTCGGTTTTCTTCGAAAAAAATCAAATGGGTGAGGCGTCCCCCAACGCCCCACCCGTGCTCGGCTAAACCTGCCGAGCGGTGAAGTTTTACTTGAACGCGATCACTCCGAAGGTACCGGCGAAATTGTTGCTGGGACCGGCAGTGAAGAATAAGTGGTTCTTGGCACCATTATTTGGCGTTCCTCCGCCAAACTCAATTCCCCAAAGCTGGTCGATGTGGATCACCTTCCCGTTAGTGTCCTTGATCGTGCCGACGAACTTACCGGTGACGGCGTTGAATGCGTTAATCGTACCGCTATTGGTGTTGTTCGAGACCAGCAGCGTGTTGCTGAATGGGCCAAAGTTATTCGGCGCCACGGTTAGACCCCAAGGCTGGTTCAGCGGTTTGCCTTGCACAAGGTGCTGCACCAAGGTTCCATTTTCCTTGAAGATATCAACGAACCCACCGGAACCACCTGTCTGACTGGCAAACGCAACGTAGACCAGACCGTTGATATCCCGGATACCGAAAGGCGCGAATCCTGCGGGGAGGGTCGTGTCGGTAAACGACTTCACGAGTTTGAAGGTGTCGTTATACATGTCCACCTTGTTGTGAGCCGTGTCAGCAGCGTACAGAAAATTGGCGGTGGGTTTGTTGGTGATTGCCAGGCCGGTGTAAACGGTCCCTGACTTGGAGTTGTCGACTGCGATGATCGCATTGTTGACGTCAGACTGCGGTGCCCAACCGCTGATGGTTCCATCCAGAGTGGCAAAGAGGAAGATCGACGCCCACCCCTGCACCTGGAACTCTTTCGCATCCGGCGAAGCGTTGAAGACAATGCCGGTGGGAGAACCGGCCCCCGCGCCGCTCGCGGAAGGAATCTCCACCTCTAAGGACTGCTTGATTCCGTTGCCGTTGTAGAGCGTGGACCAGCCCGAGTTGTTGTCGCTGATCCAGAATGGGCTAGTGGGAGTATGTACCAGGCCCCAGGCATTCACCAGCAGCGGATCGTCGTGGTGCGCCTGTCCTACCTGATTGGAAACCAAATTCGTGAGTTGATATTGGGCCAGGGCGACGCTGGAAATCGACAACAGCGCGAGCGCAAGGCAAGCGGCCAAAACGATTGTACGACGCATGAGGGATTCTCCTTTTATACGGCGAGTTCGAGGCGGTCAGCGCTCGATGTTGTTTTGCAGGCGAGAAGCATTCTCGTTACCCGCGAACTCATGCTAGGTGCGACGCAACCAGCCGGTTGTCAAGGAACTGTCATGTGTTTGTTAAATCGTGTCATTGCTGATTGTTGGGGACTGGCTCTCTTTGCGACAGCCCGGGATGAATTCGCCACAAGTCTCGGTCGAGCGGGAATCTCTCTACGCACTTTCCTTCCGGGCAACACGTGGAGAGAATACTTTCTTGGGCCGCAACCGGCCGCCAGGAAGGAACCTTTGGAGAACCTGTTTTGTCTGCGCTGCAATCGCGAGATCGAGGCAGGACACAAGTCGGTTGCTGTATACATGTTTGCGCAGACCGTGGGAGTGAGACCGCGGCAAAAATCAGCCGCGAAGCGGATTTGTTTTTGCCCCCAGTGTTCAGTCTCTCTAGCGATGGGACCTCCTCCGGAGGGCGCGCTCAACATTGCGGCGTGGAAGATGATTCGCGAACTGGTTGGCGCTGACCCGGCCCTGAACCAGGCCGCTTGGGAGAGCCTGCGAGGAATTGTCGGGTTGCTGCCAGCCAGTGAGAGCGATGGCCGCCCTCGTCCAACCGGCACTGACGGGTACTTCGAGTTCTGAATCCGGCCAATCGAGCCGGCAAATCTGACCCGCGATTTCACAGACATCACCAAGCTGCCGCCGAAGGAAATCTTATCGATCCGCGCGCTGAAGATATTTGTTGGCAGAAAGCTCGTTTGCGTTGCCGGTCTGTCAATAAAATAGTGAGAATAAAAAAGGCGGATGCGCCTGGACGCATCCGCCATTAGGGAACACGCGGTTGCTAGAAGATGATCTTCGCGGCCAGCTGCATGTTGAATGGCTCACCCGGACCGATACCGGGGGCACCATTGGCGTCGCCGATAGTGTCACGGATTGAGCCGTCACTCCCCACCGCTCCGGCTCCCGAGTTCAGGTTCTTATAGTTGAAGAGGTTGAACATGTCCGCACGGAGTTGCACTCTGAATCTCTCGGTCACCGCAATGTTCTTGATCACCGACAGATCGACATCGGAGAAGGCCGGACCGTAGAACTGGTTACGCCGGACGTTTCCGGGACCAGTAACTGCGACGAACGCGTTCGGGTTAACCCACTGCTCTCCGGGAGTACCGCCAGGCCCGCCAAGCGATTTCGAGAAGCTATGCGAGACACCTGCGAATGGATCTGCAATCTGGTCCAATCCCGGGCGTTGTGTGCCCGATGTGTTGGGACCAGGGAAGTTGAAAGGCTGACCGCTGTGGAAACTCAATACGCTGCTGAGCTGCCAGCCGTGGGTAAGTAACTTCGGGCCATGCGATGAGCCCGGGATATCGTAGGTCAAGAAGCCATTGAAGTTGTGACGCGTGTCGAAGTCCCCATTTCCGTATTCATTCCGAAGGTTGAAACTGTCCAGGGGAATCTTGCCGCGGTACTCTGTCATATCGTCCAGAGCATGCGCCCACGTATAGGCGAACTGTGCAGTCAGGCCACGCCACGACCGCATCCTTAGGGTGGACTGGAGGGAGTGGTAATTGGAGTTACCGATGCTGTTCTCCTGCAGAATCGACCCTACGTTCGGAAGCAGAGCATTGAAAGTACTGTTCTGATTGAGGTTCAACATCACAGCCTGCTTGTGTCCCGCGCTACCCACATAGCCTATCTGCAGGACGGCGGCACTACCGAGACTGTGCTCTAGTTGCAAGTTATAGTTGTAGAAATAAGGCGTGCGGAAATTCTGGTTAACGGAGTAAACGTTGTAGGTGTTGACGCCGCAGCCGCTAAGAGTAGGGCATGTTGTTGCCCCGGAAAAGACCGCATTGCCGCCCGCCTGGATCACGTCCCAGTTGTATGCCGTTTGGCCTAGCCGATTAGTGCTGTAGCTATCAACCGGGTGCGGGCCGATCGGGTTGTCCTGCAAACCATCCGCCCCGCTAATTGGCGGTCGGAAATCAAGGAACGGATTCATATTGATCTGATCGTAGAAGACGCCAAACCCTCCGCGTATCACCAGTTGGCCATTCTCCCTTGGCTGATAAGCAAAACCAAATCGCGGCGCGAAGTTATTCCTATCAGGCGGGAAGATGGAATCGATGCCGTTACCCTGAATTTGGAGGCCCCGGCCCGGAACAAAGACCGCCAAGTCTTTGTTGGTGCTGTGGAGGGGACCGTAGTAGTCGTATCTCAAACCGAAATTCAAGTTCAGTTTGCGGGTCACCTGCCAGGCATCCTGGCCGAAGAAATCCACGCCGTTGGACCTGACAAAACGTTCTGCATTTCCTACAGCAACGGAAGAAGACGATACGTCGCCCGCAAGGAAGTCAGCAAGGGCACACGTGGGGTCGGAACTAAGGCAAGTACCCGACCACTTCGTCTTCGGATACGTTCCCGTAAAGTTGAAGCTTCCGAGCGAACGGCGGAAGTAGAATTCGTCTACTCGGCCCTGGCGGACTTCACCGCCGACGCGGAATTGGTGCTTTCCTATCGTGTAGGAAACGATGTCAGTTAAGTGACCGGTTATGTCATTGCGTCCTTCGGGAGGCGTAATTCCAACTTGATCAAATCCGGAAATCGCGATGTTCGAAGCACCATGGATCGGTTTGCCATTGATGAGCGCGTCAGGGCTCAGATCCAATCCCAGAGCGCCCATGTCGAAGCTGTTATTTGCATCGTGGAAGACCTGGTTGAAGTAGCTGACGCCAAAGAGTACCTGGTTGGTCAGCCTGGGCGTGAAGACCGAGTTCAAAATCAAAGAATAGTTCTGGACGTGGATCGGAGCTTCTTCGAAATAGTCTCCCAAATTGGAGCTGGCCGTTGCCAGCGCCAGACTGGCGCCCGGAGGCTGGATCTGATTGCCTTGTCCCGCAAACCAGTGGAAGGACAAATGTTCATTCGCGGTGAAGTTGTGATCCAGCTTCACTACGCCGTTATAACTGTAGCCCGTAGCCGGCACGGTAGCAAAAAAGTTGCTGGTAATTGCTTGGAGGGGCCGGATCACGCTCGGCCACAGAGTGTTAAGCAAATTTGCCGAAAGGGGGCTTAGGGGAGCGGAATTGCCTATCAAGGCCTGCGCCTTCGCCACCCACGCTTGGGAGGGTTCGGTGGCCAAGCCCGTTAAGCCAAAGATGTAGTCTTGCTTCTCGAAGCCCAGGAAAAAGAAGGTCTTGTCTTTGATGATCGGACCGCCGAAGGTAAACCCCGTGTTGTAATTTCGAAGCCTCGGCGGCTTAGGAAAGTCCGGTTTCGCGACAAAGAATGGTGAGGACGCTGCGTAAAACTCATTCCGGTTGTAGTAGTAGCCAGTTCCGTGGAACCCATTGGTGCCGGACTTGAGAACCAGGTTTACCACCCCACCGGCGTTGCGACCACTCTCGGCCTGCGATTGCGTCTGGGCCGAGAATTCGTCGATTGCGTCGATCGGCATCACCACACCTGCGATTCCTGACACGCCGCCCTGGTTCACCGCCGGAATGTTGTGCCAGAAGTCGTTGTTGTCGGTGCCGTCAATCTGCCAGTTCACCTGGTTGGGCCGCGTCCCGTTGACCGAGCCGAAGCCGTTCACCGAATAACCGCCGTAGCCGGTTTTCGCCGCGATCAATTGCGACCAGTCGCGCCCGTTGAGCGGTATATTCTGGAGGGCGGTGTCCGTAATCGTGTCAGTCTGGGTCGTGGTCGTGGTATCGACGGCAAGCGCAGCCGCGGAGACTTCGATCGCGGTCGTCTGCTGGCCCATCTTTAGCTGGACGGGCAGCGTGTAGATGGATCCAGCCGTGACTGACACCTGATCCACGGTCACCTGCGAAAACCCACCGGCAGAAACTGTCACTTTGTAGGTGCCCAGGGGTAAGTCCTGAAAAGAGTATTCGCCATTGCTGGTCGTAACCGTGTTCAACACGACGCTGGTTCCGACGTTTGTGGCTGTGACCTTGGCGTTGGCGACCACTGCGCCTGACGGATCGGTGACACTGCCGTTGATTGCGCCCCTGAAGGTCTGGGCATATCCCGCAACCGCAAGTAGAGTCGAGAAAAGGGCGGCTGCTAAAAGACGTCGCATGTGGTTCCTCCAAAAGGAAAAGTGAGTACGGTTTGGTTTATCGCGCAGTAGATTACCTAGGTCACGCATTAGTCCAAAGTGAGCATCAGCTTAAAATGCTGTTCTTTAGCCACTTACAAATTTTTCCACAGGACAAAATACACTACATGGGAGATAGTCAAGGAATAAATATGAAAATCCATAGTTCATAGTTTGGTTCACTCTAGCGAGGCCGGGTGATTGCTCCTTCGGACGCCGATGAGACTAAGGCCGCATACTTCGCAAACACCCCGCTGGGGTAGCGGGGCTTGGGCGGCTTCCACGCTGCCAGACGCTGGTGCAGGGCAGCGTCACTGAGCTCATCCTCCAACACGCGCTGATTCACATCAATGTGGATGGTGTCGCCTTCATGCACGGCGGCAATCGGGCCTCCGAGCGC
>Ga0307475_10002394_pt1 | contig 11323 bp, 9 predicted proteins | sample atmos_gasesECM1C_FD_203317 | JGI IMG/M metagenome (GOLD analysis project Ga0307475, IMG submission 203317) | Hardwood forest soil microbial communities from Morgan-Monroe State Forest, Indiana, United States - atmos_gasesECM1C_515 | ecosystem: Environmental > Terrestrial > Soil > Temperate...
CGCAAAAATTGCTGAAGGAATTTGGGAGCGTTGCGAATATACAGAGGGCGGGGCTGGAAAAATTGAGCAGCGTGATCTCGCGAAAGAGCGCAGAGAGAATTCTAAGCCAACTCGGAGATTCGAAAGCGCTTTAACCACATTCGAATGAAATAGCGGTTAGGCCGCATTGCGCGCTTCCCAGGGCTATGCTACGGTTTCTCTGGAGGTTGTTATGGCGGACAATGTGGGTTCCAAGGTGACGTATTTCCTGGTAGGGCTGGGAGTTGGAGCGCTGGTTGGCATTTTGTTTGCACCAAAGTCCGGCGAGGAGACGCGCGATTTTCTTTCGAAAAAAGCCGATGAGGGCAAGGATTTCGCGCAGAAAAAGGCCCGCGAACTGCGGGAACGCGCCGATGAATTAATCGAACGCAGCAAGGAAGTTGCCGTTCGCAAAAAGGATTCTATCTCCGCGGCAGTGGAAGCCGGACGCGAAGCGTATCTGCGCGAATCGAAGTCGTAAGGGCTCGGCAGGGCGGTAGCACGGGGTTCCGTCTCTTAGTGGAGTGGCTGGGGCAGCTATGCAAATCTGGCTCGAATTTTTCTGCATCGTGGCGGCGGTCGCGCTGGTTGTGCAGGTTGTGATCCTGACGATGCTGTTCTTTCAGCTTCGCAAGACGACGGAGAATGTAAACCGCCTGGTGGGCGATTTGCATTCGCGTGTAGGGCCGATTTTGACGCGCGCGCAGATTCTACTGGACGATACGCAGCCAAAAATTTCCAGCATGGTGAACGATGCGTCGCACATCGTGTACCTGGCGCGCGGGCAGGCGCAAAAAATCGATCGCGTGTTCACCGACGCCGCCGACCGGCTTCGCGGCCAGTTGATGCATGCAGACCGCATCCTGACCGGAACGCTCGAGGCCGTGGAAGACGCGGGCGCAAAGTTCAGCCACAGTTTTTGGCGGCCGGTGCAGAAAGCGTCGGCGCTGGTACAAGGAATTAAAGTGGGGCTCGATCTTCTGCGGTCGCGGCGGCGTCGCCGCAGCGGCGACGAACCGCGCGAACAGCAGGAAGAAGAACTTTTTATTTGAGGAAGTTGACAGCCGAAAGTTTACGGTTGAAAGTTTAAAGTCGAAAGTAAGTCACTCGCATTTGGACGGTTTTTTGTGCGCTGTTTTCTGTAAGTTCTTCCCGCTCTCGTTTCTGCTTTTTCCTTCTTTCTCCCTTCTTCTTCCGGCTAAGAAACTCAAAATCCAGAACAGAAGCGTCGAATCGCAGCGCGTTAGCGGATCCAGCCACCACCGAGGACAACGTCGCCATCGTAGAAAACGGCGGCCTGGCCCGGGGTGATGGCGCGTTGCGGCGTGTCGAACGTAATGCGCGCGGTGTTCGCGCCGAGCGGTTCGATGGTGGCGGGGGCGGGTTCGTGCTTGTGGCGGATTTTGGCGAACGCGCGAATGGGGGCGGACGTGTTTTCGCGGGAAATCCAATTCACGCCTTCGACTTCACAGACCGTCTTGCGCAGAACGTCGTCTTCGCCAACGACGACGCGGCTCTTTTCCGGATCGATCGAGAGAACGTAGAGAGGCTTGCCGGCGGCGAAACCGAGGCCCTTGCGCTGACCGATGGTAAAATTGTGCACGCCGTTGTGACGGCCGATGACCTCGCCGTTTTCATTGACGATTTCGCCTTCGCCATTTTGCAAAGAAATTCCGCGCTCGCGTGAATAGGCCTGGATGAATTGCACGTAGTTGCCCGTGGGCACGAAGCACAGCTCCATACTTTCCGGTTTTTCGGCGACGGGCAGATTCGCACGGCGGGCCAGGGCGCGGACTTCTTCCTTGGTGAGTTCGCCGAGAGGGAAGTCGCTACGCGAAAGCTGTTCCTGCGAAAGTCCCCAGAGAAAATAGGATTGGTCCTTGGAGTCGTCGAGCGCGCGAAGCAATTCCCAGCGGCCGGTGCGATTGTTTCTGCGAATGCGCGCGTAGTGGCCGGTGGCAAGACGCTCGGCGCCGATCTGGCGCGCCATGCGCAGGAGCGGCTCAAACTTTACATCGGTATTGCAATTGGTGCACGCGATGGGCGTGCGGCCGGCGAGATACTGGTCGACAAAAGGGCGCACCACGCGCGACTCGAATTGCTCTTCGAAGTTCACAACGTAATGCGGAAAATTCAAGTGTTGCGCGACGGCCTTGGCGTCGTAGACGTCGTCGAGCGAGCAGCAGCGGTGCTGCGCTGGGCCATCGCCTTGAAGTTCGGGGAGGCGGCGCTGATTCCAAAGCTGCATGGTAAGGCCAACGACAGGGCGGCCCTGCTGCTGCAAGAGAGCGGCAACGGCGGAAGAGTCGACGCCACCGGACATAGCGACGGCGACTAGGCCGCGCTGGGTTTCCGCGCGCTCGGGCAGGGTGTCGAATTGGACGGCTGCATTCATGGTGATTCGATTATATCGGGCCTGGTCTCTGTTTGCTTACATCTCGACGTTAGGGTCGCAGCATGCTGCGCCCCTACAAAGGCCGGCCAGGTATCAGGCACGAAGCTCATTGGTGGGCCGCGGCTTCCTTTCGGTAGGTGGGGGAGAGTTCGCGGAGCTGGGCTACGGCGGCGGGGACTACGTTTAAGGCGAAATCGATGTCGTCGGAAGCGGTGTGGCGGCCGAGGCTGAAGCGGAGGCTGGCGCGGGCTTCTTCCGGCGGCAGGCCGATGGCGGTCAGCACGTGCGATGGCTCGACAGCGCCGGAGGAGCACGCGGCTCCGGTGGAACAAGCGAGACCTTTCAGGTCGAGTGCAATGAGGAGGGCTTCGCCTTCAACGCCGGGAAAGACAATGTTTGTTGTGTTTGGCGTTCGCGGGGCGGCGCCGCCGTTCACGCGAGATTGAGGAACACGTTGGAGGAGGCCTCGCTGTAATTTGTCGCGAAGAACGGAGACGCGCAGTGCGTCTTCCGCTAGAGACTTGCGAGCGATTTCGGCGGCTTTGCCAAGTCCAACGATTCCGGCGACGTTCTCTGTGCCGGGACGGAAACCGCGCTGGTGATGGCCGCCATAGAGAAGCTGGCGCAAGCGCGTGCCGCCACGGACATATAGAGCGCCGATGCCCTTTGGCGCGTACAGTTTATGGCCGGAAATGGAGAGCAGATCCACCTGGAGCTTGTTGACGCCGATGGGAATTTTTCCCGCGGATTGCACGGCGTCGGTGTGGAAGTAGACGTCGGCTTCTTTGGCGACGCGGCCGATTTCTTCGAGCGGCTGAACGGTGCCGAGCTCGTTGTTGGCGTGCATGATGGTGATGAGAATGGTTTCCGGGCGAATGACGCGGCGCAACTCAGCTAGATCAATTTGACCGTCGGCATCCGTTGCAAGGTAAGTGACACGGACGCCGCGCTTTTCGAGCGCCTGGCACGCATTCAGGACGGCTTCGTGTTCGATGGCTGTGGTGATCACATGCTTTTCGCGGCCGCCAGACGCCTCTACGATTCCAAAAATGGCGTGGTTGTCAGATTCGGTGCCGCCGCTGGTGAAAACGATTTCCTGGGGGCGCGCGCCGATGAGGGCGGCGACTTGTTCGCGGGCGGTTTCGACGGCGGCGCGGGCGCGCTGGCCGGGAGTGTGGATGGAAGCGGCGTTGGCGAATTCGCCGGAGAAATAGGGGAGCATGGCGTCGAGCACGGCGGGCTCGACGGGCGTCGTAGCGTTGAAATCGAGGTAGACGCGGTTCATAAAGCTACCCACAGGATACCACCGGGCGGGGAATCGTCGGCCGTGAACGGTGTCCCGTGATCGGTGGAAGAACGGGGCAGAGGAGGTTGACAGTCCCAACAAGGTCGGGATCTTCGATTGAAAGCTGGAAAGGCGAAGGAGACGGCTGGTGATTCGTGACTCCCCCCCCACCCGGGTGGTTTTGGGCGAAGAGTGCGGAATCGCTTGAAAAGAAAAGAGTTGAGTTTTTCGTAAGCGCAAAAAAGTGCAAAAGAGTGTGGAAGAATTTGAAAAGAAAGGGGATATATTGCGGAATCGTTTGAATGTTGGAAGTCTGACGGTTGGAATGTTGAGAACCGGCCCCGGGGGGGTCTCGGATGTGTGGCAAATACAAGACTTAGAAAGGGGCGTTTTCGGATCTGTGGCAATACCAGGACTTACAGGCGAATTTTCGGAAGTGTGGCAAGAAAAGAACTTAGGGAACGGGACGTTAGTGAGAGAGCGGTTTAAAGTTGAAGCAGAAAAACGGAAGGGCAAGAAGAGCGGGAGGTTGAAAGTTAAGAGTTGAAGGTTCAAAGGGGAAGCCGGAAGAGGCAAGGCGTGGATGGATCGGGACTGATGGGATTGCCGGAGATGTCGTCGACCAATCACGACCCATGCTAATATGAATTAAATTATTTGTCAAATACTATTATAGTACTAGTATTTAGCGAGTCGCCATCATCTGTTCGAAAGATTTTGCAAAGAGAAGAAAACAAAGGGGTAGAGCTCACTGTGCATCGTGGGAACGGTTTGCGGGGGGAGGCAAAGAAAAAGAAGAAACGTCAACTACCCCACCGTTCATCCCGCGAAGGCAGCGGGATGGGGCGGACATGTACAACCCGCAAGAGGGGGCGCCCGCAATTGATTTGAGCCGGGAGTAGGGCGATTCTTTCTACTGAGGATCCACTTCTTTGCGCAAAAATGAGCTCGGGTAGTCGTCGCCCCCTACCGGGACGGAAAAAAGGGCTTGCCGTCCTATAGTGGATTTGCTATCGTCTGCGGCACTTCGCTCGGTTGCTTGTAACCAATTTGTAATATAGGAGATGCTGCCATGGACTACCCAAGCCGTTCTCGTAGCATATTTCTGTGTCTGCTCTTACTGGCCGTCGCTGTGATTTGTCCGCTCGCGACCGCTCAAGATTGCAATGCCATCCTTCAACACGGCATTTTTGATAAAACGACCACGCATTCGTTACGAATCAGAACTCAAACTCTAATCAATTGGCTATCACAGACCGAATTTAAGAGCTTCGCCGAGGCTCGGGACGCGGGATTGAAAATTGGATTCCCAATTGATGGCATACCCGTAGAACTCGGCGGGTATTCTCGTGAGAAGGAGTGGAGTCAGTACCAGGCCTCGTTACAGACCCTCGACATCTCAGATACGAAAATCTTAGAGGAGTTTCATCAAACAGTGACTGCCGCCGACCAAGCCATTGTGAACGCATGGCAGACCTGTGTGATCAACCAAAAGGGAATTTCGCACGCGGTCATAGAGATGAACGACGACCCCAAGAAGTTTACGGTTAATCTCGTCTACGATGCAGTGGGAGACCCCCCCAAAGCGAGAATCTTGGATTTTGTGCTAAAGCCGGATAGCGCAGTGTGTCAACCATCAATCTGGACTTATTGGTTCTGGCACGATGACATTCCAAGCGGGGGACGCATCCTCAATTGCAGTCGTCAGGCTAGTACAGACTCGATTCAGCTGACAGGGAATACAGCCAAAGGACCCATTTCTGCGAAGATGCCCGGAGTCGTTCCGGCTGTGCCGCCGCCTCCTAAGACGTGGCATACGGAGGACAAGGATGGCAAACCATACGTGGAATACTGGCGGATGGACCCTAATTGTAAGGGCCATCCGGAGCGTCTAAACGCAACGCATCGGTGCGTGTTTGAACATACCCAAATTCATATTGGTGAGAGCAAGGACCCATTTGACACCTGGAATTTGTATATCGACGCTCCCGGGCCTGTCTACGAAGTAGGTTGTCAGCACACAGGGCAGAACGAGATGGATGACAGGGGTATACCGGAGGGCAAGACGGGGCATTGCACGGGACACATCAACGGCGGAGATGCAGAAATTCAGATGTACGTCAAATGGAAGCAGTTATGGTAGTACGAGTAGTCGACGCTGAATTGCGGTGAGACGGAGGTTTGAAATGAAAGTCTTTGCGGCAATGTCGAGAAGATTCCTGGCGTTATTTGCTCTGGCGACGTTTGCGGTTCATGCGCAAGTGGCCGGAAGTGGAGACGTTAGTTCTTCTGCGACGGGGCGCAACTGCAATCAGAACTCAAAGTACGCCACCCGTCGTAATTATCCCGCGCTGGGCACCGCAAGAGAGCGTGTCGAGTCTGTCGGCACGACCGCCTCGCGGGCGAATGTCCAAACTCCTACCGTTGCGAGAATTGAGTCGCGAATCTTTATCTTGAGACCCTCGCCGTCGGCAGCCTCAAGAACGGCGCACACGGCTTTGAATAGCTCCGAAGTCGGCAACAAACAGAAGCCGTTCTTCCTCGCTCCTCGAAGCGCATGCTCAGTAAACTGATTCTGACGTTCCGGCGCTCCTGGTTCGGTCATCCTAAACCCGTTCCCGACCAAGATTCCCTTATGGTCGCGGTCCTCCAGAGCCTCTGCTTGAATATAGTCAAGTAGCTGTCTGTACTTATCGACGTCCACTGGTCCCTCGGAGCCCTCCACCTCCCCTATCGCAGTGGCTGACGACCGTGGCTCGTGCAGTTCGACGTCCCATTCGCCGCTGTATTTGTCCGGTTCGGGGACGTCGAATCCCAATAACCGAAATGCGGATCTGACAACCGGTTCCAGGATTGACTTTCCGTAGCCGAAAAGGAGCGCACGGTAATTCAACAGCGCTGTACGCTTGTGCTTGAGCGCGTCCATCTCGGCTTCAATCTGCTTCTTTTTGCCAGCCAACTCGCTGATCTTTGAATCATGGGCCGTAGCGCCGGGGACAATCACCTCCGATGACCAAGCGGGAGACTCGATTTCACTTGGTCCGCCAAAGTGGGCTTCGACAACCCGAACAATGGCAGAACCAATACGATCACTTGGCACCCCATGGGGGGCCGGCACGTAACAGAGGCGTCCTCCGGCCTGGAATTCGACGGCGACTGGATACCCAACAGACTCTACGGCGAAGACCGTTCCGTCGGCTCCGGCAATGTTGCTCTCGCCGGTTGTGAAGCAGGCCGAAAACCTCAGATTCTCCTGGAGGACGCGAAAGTAGCCGCCCAACGCTCCTTTCGCGGCGGGATTGAGTTTGATCTGAGAACCTTCACCTGCCCTTATCCAATTTTGAAGGAACTGCTGTGCCTTGGGCGCGATCGTCTCAAGCAGCCGATTCTTTGTGGCTGTACCCATTCCACTGACGCCGATTGGATCGTTCGGGCGCAGAACACAAATCACGATCCCACCTTTGACATGTACAAGATCATTGAGTTCATTTATTCGCCGGAAATAGTCCGTGCTGGCGAGGGCAGCACCCTCGAATCCGTTGGGGTCAATAATGAAGGCATCGAAGTCGCTGATTGAGACGGCATCGCTGAAGTCCACCAGGGGGGTAATCGAGCTGTGGGTTGCGGGGATCCGGTAGTTGAGAATGCGGAGCTTCATGACGGCAAAGGCCTCCTTCTTAGGATTGATTCTAGCTCATAAACATGGCGGCAGCGTGGAGGCTAGGTACTGGTGGCCCAATGATTGACGGCAGTGTGAACTGTGGTCAACGGCGCGCCTCCCCGACAAGAGTCGGGATAGACTGCAGGCGGGCCCTTCAACGGCAAAGGCGGGAAGAAAAGAAGGAGGGGGGCAAAGAACCGGAAAAAAAAGACCGACGGGCTAAAGCCCGCCCCTACATGGAGGAGGCCTATTTTTGTTGGAAAGCGGACTTGCCGAGGCGTGGTGGTGTTGGAATCGAGGTAGACGCAGTTTAAGGAAAGGAATTGTTAGGAACCGGGCTGCACGTGAGTTACGGCTATTCGGACTGCTTTTTGGGGCGCCAGTTGAAGAGGTTGCTGGTGTAGAGGGCGATGCAGAGAAGATTGGCGGGGACGAAACCGAATTGTGCGGTGCGCATGCCGATGACACAGACGACAGCGCTATTGACGGCGGCTACGACCCAGCCTTGCCAGAGCTTCTTGCCGATGAGCACAGTGGCCAGCACGGTCAGAATGCAGGACAGATAATCAAGGCGGATTGTGTGAAGCATATTCAGCATGTTGGGCAGCATGTTGGGTCGATACGCCAGTGAGAAAGCTTGCTTAAGAAAGTCTCTGGCGAGGTACCGTTTGCGACCTTCCTCCTTATTAAGGTAGCGAAGCCTGATGCCCGGGCAGGATCCAACAATTCCCGGAGTTCTCGGTTCGGCGCATGTGCACACGCATGACGCGCGGACTAGACGCCTTCCTATCACAGAGGGAGCAATTGCGATGCCAACGGCCTAGGACCTCTGAACAGAAGATGGATATGAGCACCTTTTTAAGTTACTGCAAATACAGTGTTTAGAGCCTGTCAGAGGAGACATCAAAAGCAGGTAAGCGATATGCTGACAGTGAATGTGCTCACTCTGAGACAGATAGTGTCAGGGTGAAACTCTTGCGCGTGAGAATGCGATGAACGCCAGGGCAGCTAGGGCGCAGCATCCCGACAGGGTCGGGACAGGTGCTGTGCCCCTACAAGGGATTTGTAAGACTAGCAGTCTGGCTGCTGAAATTTACGGACTGGTGTTGTGGAGCCCGACATGGGCGGGAACGGCGGAGGTTCATGATAGAGTTCGGCGGGACAGGAGAGACCGGTGGCATACGCTGACTTGCGGGAGTTCGTGCGGAAGCTGGAGAAGGAAGGGGAACTGAGGCGAATTCGGGCTGAGGTTGATCCCGTCTTGGAGATCGCGGAAGTGGTACAGCGGGTATGCCGACCGAGCACGGAGGATGAAGAGAAGAGCCGGCTAGAAGCCGGCGCTACAAAAAATACGGCGCTGCTGTTTGAAAAGCCGAAGGGGTCGCGACATCCTTTGCTGATCAATGCGTTTGGAAGCGTGCGGCGAATGGCGCTGGCACTGGAAGTAAACGAGCTGGACGAAGTGGCGGAGCGCATCCAGGGATTTCTGAAAATGGAGACGCCGCAGGGATTCTTTGACAAGGTGAAGATGCTGCCCAAACTGGCGGAGCTGGGGTCGTTTTTCCCGAAGAGTGTCAAGACCGGCGTGTGTAAGGAAGTTATTCAGAAGGGAAGCGACGTCAACCTGTTTGATTTTCCCATCTTGAAATGCTGGCCGCAGGATGCCGGACGCTTTATTACGTTTCCACTGGTGTTTACGAGGAATCCGGAGACGGGAAAGCGCAATGTCGGGATGTACCGGATGCAGGTCTACGACGAGCGGACGACAGGAATGCACTGGCAGACGCAGAAGCATGGAGCGGAGCATTTTCGGCGGGCGAGAACGAAGAATCCCGAAGGCAGAATACCCGTGAGCGTGGCGATTGGTGCCGATCCAGCGACGGCGCTGGCGGGGATGCTGCCGATTCCGCCGGATCTGGATGAAATGATGTTTGCGGGCTTCTTGCGGCGCGAAGCAGTGGAGATGGTGACCTGCGAGACCAATGATCTGGAAGTGCCTGCGAATGCGGAGATTGTGCTAGAGGGCTACGTCAATCTGAATGAAATGCGGACGGAAGGCCCGTTCGGGGACCATACGGGATTTTACTCGCTGGAAGGGGAGTATCCGGTATTTCATGTGGAATGTGTGACGCGCCGCAAGCAGCCGATTTATTTGACGACCGTGGTGGGGCCGCCGCCGCAAGAGGATTTCTATATGGGGTACGCGGTGGGGCGAATGTTTTTGCCTGTGATGAAGATGCAGTATCCGGAAATTGTGGATGTGGCGATGCCCGCGGAGGGGATTTTTCACAATTTGATGATCGTGGCGATTCGAAAGTCATATCCAGGGCACGCGCGCAAAATTATGAACGCGATTTGGTCGCTGGGGCAGGCGATGTTTACCAAGGTGATCGTGGTGGTGGATTACGACGTGAATATTCAGAATTACGGTGAAGTGGTCTGGAAGGCGCTATGCGCGATCGATCCGGAGCGGGACGTGCAGTTTACGCTGGGGCCGATGGATACATTGGATCACGCAGCGAGGATGCAAGACTTCGGATCGAAGATGGGGATTGACGCGACGCGCAAGTGGGCGTCGGAAGGATTTACGCGGCCCTGGCCGGATGAAATTTTGATGGACGAGGCCACGAAGAAGAGAGTCGGTGGCCTGTGGAAATCGCTGGGGCTGGATAAGACGTGAAAAAGGATTGAGATACGGACGAATCGTTTGCGCGGAGGAGCACTAGACGAAGGCGCTGGTGAAACAGGAACAGAAGAAAACCAGCCGGTGAGCCAAGAAAACAAGTAGTACTTCTCCGTGCGTAGAGGCTGATTTCAAAGGATAACCGTCCTTGCGTACAGGGGGACGGGAATGCAAAACCACAACAGCTTGTGGCTTCTGAAGGAAATACCCCCAATATGAGCTGGTACTATCGGTCAATACCCCCCGAATTGCCTAGAACTACCCGTATTGATAGGACAACAGCCCTATAGATTCCCTTGACGCTCGGAGTGATAGAATGTCATAAAGCTCCCACGGGTTGTGCCCTCCAACCTTCGCAGCGCAGGTCGGCGCAACTCTCGGTAGTTAAAATTTTGTGGTTCATCTGGATGCCGGGGTGGCGTTCCTCGTGAGCGAATCGCGCGAAGTGATGAATGTGCGGCAGGCGTCGCAGTATCTGGGCATCTCCCCGGATACCCTGTACCGTTACATCACGGAAGGCGAAATTCCCGCGTTTAAACTCGGCAACCGTTGGAAACTGCGTAAAACGATCCTGGACCGCTGGATGGAACGCAAGATGAGTCAGGCGACCGCGAGGCGGCGGTAGTCTGTCGCGTGAAATCGGGAAGTTGGCTAGAAAAGGGGCCGCGAAATGCTTGGAATGGGAAAAAAGAGCCGGCAACTCGTGGGGCTGGACATTGGGTCCAGTTCGATCAAGGCCGTGGAATTGAAATCGACGAAATCGGGATATGAGTTGGTGAGCTTCGGGATGGAAACGCTGGCGCCGGATACGGTGGTTGACGGGGCGATCATGGACGCGCCGCAGGTGGCGAACGCCATCAGCAAAATATTCGATGCGCAGCGGATCAAGACGAAAAACGTGGCGACATCGGTTTCGGGACATTCGGTGATCGTCAAGCGCGTGCCGCTGCCGTTGATGACCGAAGACGAGCTTTACGACCGGATTCCTTCGGAAGCCAGCCAGCACATTCCCTTCGATATCGCGGACGTGAACCTGAGCTATCAACTGCTGGAGTCCATGGATTCGCAGATGGACGTTCTGCTGGTAGCGGTGAAGAAAGACAAGATTTTGAATCACACCAACGTGCTGGCGCAAGCGGGGAAGACACCAGTGGTGGTGGACATCGATGCGTTTGGTTTGCAGAACTGCTTCGAAGTCAATTATGAGCCGGATGCAGGGCAGACGGTGGCGCTGCTGAACATCGGCGCGAGCGTGATGAACATTAATATCGTGCGCGGTGG
>Ga0307475_10002395_pt1 | contig 11322 bp, 9 predicted proteins | sample atmos_gasesECM1C_FD_203317 | JGI IMG/M metagenome (GOLD analysis project Ga0307475, IMG submission 203317) | Hardwood forest soil microbial communities from Morgan-Monroe State Forest, Indiana, United States - atmos_gasesECM1C_515 | ecosystem: Environmental > Terrestrial > Soil > Temperate...
ACCCGACCACGCCAGGAAAACACTGGACGAGATCGAGCGCGGATTCGATATTGCTCTCACCGACCGGATTTTTTCCCGCGATGGCCAGGCCTTGCACGAAGTTGTGGCACGCGAACTGACGCTGAATAATACGACCATTGCGGTAGCGGAAAGCTGCACCGGTGGATTGCTGGCGCAAAGACTAACAAGTATTGCCGGCAGCTCCAGTTTTTTTCTTGGTGGTGTAGTGTGCTACAGCAATGAACGCAAAACCGCATGGGCCGATGTGCCTCCCGAGTTGATCGCCACCAAGGGTGCGGTAAGTCCTGAAGTGGCCGTGGCGCTGGCCGATGGAATTCGGCGACGGGTAGGCAGCGCGTTGGGCTTGGGCGTTACTGGAATTGCCGGACCGGGTGGCGGCAGCGAAGAAAAACCGGTAGGTACCGTGCACATCGCGCTGGCACACACCGCGGGTGTGGTGGAGCGCGCCCTGGCCCTTCCGGGAGACCGCGATGCCATTCGCTGGCAAGCTTCGCAAGTGGCGCTGGACATGGTGCGTATGCATCTTTTATATGGCGCTGGAGAAGCCAAGTTGTCCTCCAAAGCGCAAAACCGCATTTCTAAGAAAACTAGCTTCTAATGAGGCGTGAGCGATGCGCTTGTTTGTGGCGCTGGAGATTTCGGAAGCGGTGCGCGAGAATCTCGCAGCCATACGGGAAAATTTTTCTTCTATCGGCCCCCAACTGCGTTGGGTTCCGAAACAGAATTTTCACGTGACACTTAAATTTATCGGTAGTGTACCGACAGAAAAACTTCCAGCCATAATTGAGGCGCTGCGTCGCGTTTCCGTCGTAGACGGAGTGCAGGTCTGTATTCGTGGCCTAGCTTGGTATTTCAATCCCAAGACATCGGTAATGCTGTGGGCCACTGTGGAAGATTCAAAACCACTGACTGCCCTTGCCACCGCCGTCGACCAGCGACTAGCATCCCTGGGTATCGCTCCTGAGAACCGCTCCTTCGCGCCTCATTTCACCTTGGCGCGGGGCAATAGCAGGAATCTTACGGCCGGCATCTCAATCGCGCTTAGCGAGCTAGCTGCAAAATATAAAAAGCATGATTTTGGCTCCGTGACGCCCCAGGAATTTCATCTTATGGAAAGCAAAACGTTGCCCTCCGGCTCGATATACTCCAAGGTCCAATCGTTTCCGTTTACGGCTGCGGGAAATTAAAATTATGTTTGGAATCTCCATCACACTTCTCGGAATCGTGGTCACCGCTTATCTGCTGGGATCCATCCCGTGGGGAATTCTGATCACCAGAATTTTTGGGAGTAAGGATATTCGCACCTCCGGCAGCGGGAATATTGGAGCGGCGAACGTTACGCGCGTCGCCGGCCCGGCCGCCGGCATTTTGACTTTGCTGCTGGATACCGCCAAAGGTTACGCGGCCGTTTGGCTGGCCGCGCGATATTCCCGCGACAGCGCGACCTGGATGACGATTGCCGGCCTCGCGGTATTGCTGGGGCACTGCTTTCCCATCTGGCTCAATTTCAAAGGCGGCAAAGGCGTCGCCACCGCCTTAGGCGTTTTTCTGGCGCTATGCGCTCCTGCAGCCTTGGCGGCGCTGGCCCTCTTTGCACTCGTGGCCGCTTATTGGAGATATGTCTCGCTAGGTTCAATCGCCGCGGCTGCCGCAATGCCGTTGCTCATTTATTTTCTGTGGGCGCCGCATCATGCTCCCCCGACAGTTATTATTTTTGGAACGATGGCGGCCACCCTTCTGATTATTTATAAGCACGACGCCAACATCCAGCGGCTCGTTGAAGGTGTCGAACCGAAATTTTCTGCCGGCAAAAACGCCAAAACGAAATGACCAGCATCGCCATCCTTGGCGGAGGAAGCTGGGGCACGGCGTTATCTATCGTATTGTCCCGCAGCCACAAGTCCCATGACCTCTCGTTATGGATGCGCGACCCAGCCTTGGCGGAAGTAGTCAGCAAGAGTCGTGTGAATGAGCTGTACCTTCCCGCGTGCCCTATCCCGGCGGCCGTCGCCATCACCAGCGACCTCGCCCACGCATTGGCCAACGCCAACATCGTTGTAGGAGCCATGCCTTCCGCGTACGCCCGGGCCGTGTATTCCCGAGCCTTGCCATTTATTGGGAAAACTGTGCGCGTCTTCGTGAGCGCCACCAAGGGCCTGGAGCCCGCGACGCACATGCGCATTACGGAAGTGCTGTCGCAGATATTGGCAGACAAATTTTCGACCGCTCTGGGGGTCGCCGTGCTTTCCGGCCCATCGTTCGCCCTTGAGGCTGCTCGGGGAGACCCTACCGCAGTGGTGGTAGCCTCACAAAGCCGGCAGTCGCCCGAAAACGCCTCCGGCGTTGAACGAGTCGAGGATTATATTCAGGCCGAATTCGCCGGCCCATCGTTCCGACTGTACACCAATGATGATGTGGTGGGCGTCGAGTTGGCTGGCGCGATGAAAAACGTGATGGCCATCGCTGCTGGCACATGCCAGGGTTTGGGGCTTGGTACTAATGCCATCGCCGCGCTGATCACCCGTGGCTTGGCGGAAATGGCGCGCCTGGCCATGGCCGTTGGCGCACGCGCGGAAACGTTGAGTGGCCTCGCGGGCCTGGGCGATCTGGTGCTGACGTGTACCGGTTCTTTGAGCCGCAATCGCCAGCTGGGCATTGAACTCGGCAAGGGACGCGCACTGCCCGAAATAGTCGCCAGTACACGCATGGTTGCCGAAGGTGTCGGCACCGCAGGCGCCCTCTTAGCACTAGCGAGCGAGTACCACATTGAACTGCCCATCACGGTGCAGGTAAACGCTATTCTGCACCATGGCAAATCCCCACGAGAAGCCATGGAGCAAATCATGGGCCGCCCGCAGAAGCGCGAATAGCTGTCACATGTCCCATAAGGGAACCTGGCGTCAGCCATTTCTCCATTTATTAGTATATATTGTCGTATCAATATAGTAATATAACTTATGAAGTTCGCGCCTCAGAAGCCCATGGATGTGGGCTGCACAACTGGCTTCGCCTCCCCTTCCTGTTTTTCTCCCCGCCATTACCAGATTGTATTACGTCGGTTGGAGGCATCTTCCGTATTTTCAATAACTTCTGAACTCTTTGCACATTTCTGCGGGCGCTCGCCCTTTGTTTTCAGCCGTTTGTGGACTCTTTTGGCGAAAAAACACCGGGGGTGGGGGGTATAAAGCGAGCGGGGCATGAATCGGGAGGATGCCTGACAAAGTAGACCGGGAGCATTCCTGACACTATTAGCTAAGGGCGGCGCGTGTCACATCGTGGCTTTTTTCGAGGGTGACGCTTACAGGACCGACTGGGCAATTAAAGCAATGACATCAAGCCAACTCAACTACGCCAGCGTTCTAGACCCGTCAGCGAGTAGTACCTCCGTTCCAGTTGCACATGCGCTACGCTCCGCTGTCGTCAGCCACTTCCAGATGCACAGTTCACCTAAAATAGAGCCTGGTTATGCGCTTCAACCTTCAAACCGTCTGGAATCGTGTGCGCGTTGGGCGCATCCGTATCCTATGGCTGGTGCTGGGCGCCATGCTTTTGGTCAGCGCCTTCCCCATTGCTTTGTATCACCGCCAGGTACTGCACCTCAGCCAAGGCAAATTGACCGACAACGAAAGAGTGCAGCAAACCGACCTGACGCGCTCGCTCTCGCAGGAAATTCAATTCTTCGAATCCAATCTGACCCAGCAGTTAATGAGCGAGCGGCAAATTCTTACTCTGACCGGGCTGATCGACAATGTGGAAGATCCCGTTTCGGAACCAAAAGTAACTCGCCTGCTGGAGAATTTCGTTGACAGCAACCGCACTACTTTTATTTACCTTACGGCCGTGGGCCGCTCGGGGAAAGGGACCAGCGCATCACAAGGAAATTTTCGCGCTGAGCAAGATCCCTTTGTAGCTAAAGCTTTGCAGCGCGCGTTTGTAACTTGCATGCAGTCGCAGCAGTTGAACGTAGTAAAGTTTCGCAGCGATCCGCTGGCGCTGGCCCCCAATAACCGGCCGGCGTTCGTGATTGCTGTGCCGCTGCGCGACTCGGGCGATCAGTTTACTGGCATGCTTGCCGCCGTAGTTTCGCTGGACACCATTCTGCACCGCTTGCAGGAAGCGAGTGTTCGCGGTCGCACCGTCTTCGTGGTGGATCACTACGGGCATATCGTTGCGCATCCGGATACCAAGAACTTCGTGCCCGGTGCGGACGCCAGCGGCAACTCGCTGGTTAACCAGGTGACGGCGTTGCCCCAGGAGCTGCGCAATACGGAAACAGTGAGCTTCACCGAGAAAGAAAAAAATCACATTGTGGAAATGATTGGCACCTACAGCACATTTCCGGAGGTCAACTGGGCGGTGATTGCCGAGCGCAGCTTGAATCAGGCGCGTTCCGACGCGGGCATGGACGAATTAAATCGCCAGGCCCTGGCATTCGTAAGTTTTGTGGTGTTGGCCGCCATCGGCCTGGGTTATTTCTTTGCCGTCGGAATCAGCGGACCAATCCGCGGCCTGGCCGATTCCACACGCGCTATCAGCCGCGGTGAATTTCACCAGCGATCGCCCGTGCGCGGCGCCACGGAAATCAGCGAACTGGCCGAAAACTTCAACAAGATGGCGGGCGACATCGAGGAGTACATCGAGCGCCTCAAGGAAGCCGCGGAAGAAAACCGCGAGCTGTTTATCGGCTCCATCCGCATGCTCGCCGCGGCCATCGACGAAAAGGATCCTTACACGCGTGGTCACTCCGGCCGCGTGGCAAAATACTCCACGCTGGTAGGCCAGGAGCTGGGCCTGTCGCCGGAAGCCCTGGACACGCTGCGCATTTCCGCGCTGCTGCACGACGTGGGTAAAATCGGCGTGGAAGATCGCGTCCTCAAGAAGCCCGGCGCGCTGACCGCGGAAGAATTCGAGCTGATGAAGCAGCACACCATCAAGGGCGCCAACATCATGCGCCCAGTTTCGCAGTTGAAAGACATGCTGCCGGGCATCGAGCTGCATCACGAGCACATGGACGGGCGCGGCTATCCCTACGGCTTGCAGGGCCCGCAAATTCCGATGATGGCTCGCATAATTGGCGTGGCCGATACGCTGGACGCGATGACCACCAACCGGCCGTATCAGTCGGCCATGGATATCGATTATGCATTGGAGCGCATTAAGGCTCTGAAAGACACGAAATTTGACGCGGACGTTGTGAATGCGCTGGAATCAACGATCGGTACAGGAAAATTACGATTGAGTGCGGTGGAAGTGCAGGTCTGACTTTTTTTAAGTTCTTGTTTCAGTTTTTTTTCATTTTTGTTTTAATTCTTTCACCCGGCTAGTCGTCACAATTTTCTAATAACAAGTGAGATCTCCAGTCGCGGCTGCTCGCTAACAAGCGCCATTGCTGTTCGACGCTGCTCGTTAACAGTGTGGTCGGCTCGTCGCGACTGTGCGCCACACTAGTTCAGCGGTCGTGCGCTTCTGCTACAATTTCTGAACGTGCCACAAACGTGGCGCTCAACCGTATGATTTCACTCTTCGGGCCACCAGAGCCAACACTTCTCGACAAGCTCAAAACTTCGGTCAGTAAGACCAAGAGCGCGCTGTCGGAGACTGTCGACACCATTTTTCAGGGTGAGCGGCAAATCAGTCCCGCGCTGCTCAAGGAACTGGAGACCGCTTTACTGTCGGCGGATCTGGGAGTAACTCCCACGCGAGAAATTCTGGACGCGCTGCGGGCAAAAATGGATCGCAACGCGCTGTCCAACGGAGAAGAGCTGAAGCGCGAAATTAAAGCACACATCGTGCGCATATTGACGGAGTCGCGAAGCGTAAATGTATTTCAAGAACGCGCTTCCTTGAACGGCCACGGACCGCGAGTAATTTTTGTAGTGGGCGTTAACGGCGCAGGCAAGACCACCAGTATCGGCAAGCTGGCCAATCGGCTGAAGCAAGAAGGATTGAACGTGGTGTTGTGCGCCGCGGACACTTTTCGCGCCGCTGCCGTTGAACAACTGGAGATTTGGGCGCAGCGCAACGGCATTGAAGTGATCAAGCAAAAATTTGGCTCCGACCCCGCCGCGGTGGTGTACGACGCGATGGCTGCAGCGAAGGCTCGCGGAGCCGATGCCGTCATCGTAGATACCGCGGGACGCCTGCATACCAAATCAAACCTGATGATCGAACTTGAAAAAATGAAACGCACCGCCGCGAAAGTAATTCCGGGCGCGCCGCACGATGTGCTGCTGGTGCTGGATGCAACTACTGGTCAGAACGGTTTGGCGCAGGCACGGCAGTTCACCACCAGCGTGGGCGTGACCGGAATTATCTTGACCAAGCTGGATGGCACGGCCAAGGGCGGAATCGTGGTAGCCATCGCGCGAGAGCTGCGATTGCCGATTCGCTTTGTGGGCACTGGAGAACAGATTAACGATATGGTTCCGTTCGACGCGCAGACCTACGCAGATTCCCTCTTCAATTAACCGTGGACGCCAACGCCATCGGCTACATGCAGCGCGCGATGAGCCTGGCGCGCAAAGCGACTGGGCTGGCGAGTCCCAACCCGTTGGTCGGGTGCGTGCTGGTGCGGGAAGGGCAGATTGTTGGCGAAGGCTTCCATCAGTACGATGGCCGCGATCACGCCGAAGTCGTAGCCATTAAATCCGCGGGAGAAAAAGCGCGGGGCTCGACGCTCTATGTAAATCTTGAACCGTGCAATCACGCAGGGCGTACCGGGCCTTGCACCGAAGCGATTATCAAGGCCGGGATTCCGCGAGTGGTGGCGACCATCGACGATCCAAATCCCGCTGTGGCGGGCGGCGGTTATGATCGATTGCGAGCGGCGGGCATTGAAGTGTTTACCGGAGTGCTGGAAGAAGAAGCGCGGCAACTGAATGAAGCGTTTGCAAAATGGATTCGCAAAAAGCGGCCGTTTGTGACGCTGAAGTCGGCCATGACGCTCGATGGCCAACTGGCTTTGCCGCAAGCGGGCAAAAGAAAAAGCAGCACGTGGATAACGTCGGAGGAGTCGCGTGCGGAAGTGCACCGCATGCGGCATGCTTCGGACGCGCTGGTCACGGGCATTGGCACAATATTGGCGGATGATCCGCTGCTGACCGACCGCAGCGAGCTTCCGCGGCGACGACGGCTGTTGCGCGTGATTCTGGATTCAAAATTGCGATTGTCGCCAAAAGCGCGAATCGTGAAAACTGCCGATGATGATCTGTTGGTCGTTACGGCTGAAGCGTCGCGATCTGCGAGGGCGCTAAGTTTGCAGAAGGCTGGCGTTGAAATTGTCAGCATGAAAAACCGCGTAGGACATGTAGATTTACACGCGGTGCTGAAGGAATTGGGAAAACGCGAAATTCTAAGTGTGCTGCTGGAAGCTGGCAGCGCGTTGAATGGCGCCGCGCTGGCAGCCGATGTGGTGGACAAAGTGTTTTTGTTTTACGCGCCGCGATTTGCGGGCGAAACGCGTGTTCCGTTCGCTACAGCGGCAAATTTGAAACATGCGCCGCTACGCGCTCTGAATATTCATCAGTTCGGGCCAGACTTCGCGGTTGAGGGAATGCTGCACGATGTTTACGGGAATCATTGAACATGTTGGGTTGCTGCACTCGCTCACGCTGACTGACATGGGCGGTCGCGTGGCGATTCATGCCCCCACTTTGACGGGCTCGCTAGCCGTGTCGAAGAGTATCGCCGTAAATGGCTGTTGCCTTACGATCGCGGAGCTCCATGGAGAAAGATTTTCCGCCGACCTCTCTGCCGAGACGGTGACTAAGACTTCTTTCGGCGCTACAGCTCCGGAATGGAAACGAGGCATGCACGTAAATCTGGAACAGCCGTTGACGGTCGGGCAAGAATTTGGCGGTCATTTTGTACAGGGGCATGTTGACGCGACTGGACGAGTGAGCGAGTTACGTCCCGAGGGAGTTGGCGGCGAAAGCTGGAGATTGGGAGTCGAAGTGCCGCCGGAATTCGCGCGCTACATCGTGCCCAAAGGCTCGATCACCGTGGATGGAGTGAGTCTCACAGTGGCAAGTTGGGACGGCCGCGTTGTTGAGATTGCGGTGATCCCGTATACCTACGCTCATACGAACTTGCGCGACCGAGTTGTGGGAGATGCGGTGAATCTTGAGGCGGATGTGCTCGGAAAATACATTGAGCGATATCTTGAAGCGAGAGAGAAGAATTTTGGCGCAAGCCCGCAACCTTAAGCGTGAAGGTTGATTGAATAAGAGCGGCACCTAGCGGCGGAATTTATCATCAGCAATCGGCCGCTTCAAGCGCCGCGCGTGCTACCTTGCGCGTTAAATTGGAAACCGGCACTGAGGAAAAATCCTTCAATAAAATTATTCTTGCGCCCGCGACGCGCGGCAATTTTTTGAATTCCACGCGGAAAGGAAGCAAGCTAATGGCCCGGTAGGTCACCGCGTGGCGAACCTTGCGAAGCGCCACGAATTGCGACGGCAGCCCTTTTGCCCCAACAATATTTTTTAAATATTGCCGCAAGTCGCTCGCCGCATCGTCGCCAACGGCGATGGTTGGAAAGTGCCACATCTTCGATACCAGTGTCGGAATATCGTGCGCCGGTGCTTTTTCTACACTGTTTTTTGGGGGAGGCAACAAAATACACCTGCTGTGGTCATCGACTAAAACAGCTGCCGCAAGCACGACGCCTACGGTGGCGCGCTTCTTGCGTTTCTCGGGAATTAATTCCTGGAGGCCCAATTTGCGCGCGCGACAGAACTTCGCCACTGGGCACAACAAGCATTGCGGCGAGCGTGGCGTGCAGATCGTGGCGCCCAGCTCCATCATTGCTTGATTCCAATTTCCGGGAGCTTCGGGCGACAATAGACGATCCGCCGTGCGCTGCAACAATTCCCACCTTGCGCCCTCCCGCAAGTCTCCGCGAAGAGCTTCGAGTCGGGCCACCACGCGGGCAACGTTGCCTTCCACCACGGCATGTTTTTTTCCAAACGCGATGCTGAGAATAGCGTTGGTGGTGTACTTCCCAATGCCGCGCAGCGCTCGAATATGCTCTTCCGTTGCGGGGAATGTGCCGCCATGCTCGCGCACGATCTGCTGCGCAGCGGCCTGCAGATTCCGAGCGCGGCTGTAATACCCCAGTCCTGACCACATGCGAAGCACTTCGGCCTCTTCGGCTTCCGCCAGCGCTCGCACATCGGGGAAACGCGCGCAGAATTTCTCAAAATAAGGAATCACCGCCGCGACGCGAGTCTGCTGCAGCATAATTTCCGAAATCCAGATGCGGTAAGGATCGCAGTCACGACGCCAAGGCAAATTCCGCTGGTAGGTTGCAAACCAGCCAAGCAACTCGGTGCGGAATTTCTTGAGCTCAGCGGCTGTCAGAGAGGAAGGCGCGCTCATCAGCGCGATATTCTCACACACTCAATGAGATCGCGCGCAGAACAAATCTACTTCAACACATCATCCAGAAAAATTACATAAGAGGAGTACCACACGTTGGCAGGAATCGAGCCACGCGGCTGGCTGGTAACGATAACCTTGAACAACTCCGGTGAAGAAGCCAGATCGGTAATCAAGGTGTGTTTCGGATCGGGCGGCAGCGGAGTCGCCAGCGCCAAATATCGCAAGATCAAAAACACAATCTCTTCCGCGGGGGCCAGGCGTGTTTCCACTCCCGCGCTGCGAAATTGCAGATGCGCGTTGCGCTCGTAAAAATGCCAGCTGAGCGCCGCGCACAGCGTGATGGCTCGTTCAAATCGCTCGCTCGCGGTATGCGCGGTCGGATCGCTCCCCGGTTTAAGTACCGAGCTGATGTGCGGATCGAGAACCAGCAACACGCGGCAGTCGTCTTCGCGCGTAAACACGCGCACCATCAGAGAACCTGAACGTGCCGAAGCTTTCCAATGCACATGGCGCACGCTGTCGTTGGCCACGTAGCCGCGCAACGCATACAAATCCTGGCCACGCCCCTTCGACAAACTCTCTAGGGCTCCGTGTAATCCCGGCAGAATCTCGACTAGCTCGTCGGTCGGGGCAACCGAGGGGTACACCACCGCTTCGGTTTTTAAATCCAGCCGCCGCGATTTCTGTAAGAAGCCAAATGGGAAGCGGGTCACAATGCGAAAAGTGTCCTGCCGGTGCGTTCCTCGGCGCGTAAAGGTCATCGGCACGGTTTGCTGCACGTGGTCGCGTTTTGGCAAGTACGGAAAGTACACCGGCGTTTCCAGCATGGCGGCTGCCGGAGCATCTTTCGGTTTGACGGCCTCGACACGCAAGGAAAAACTCGGCAGGGTGTGCTTGTCATTTTGCAATTGAATATTGGCGCGCACCGGCTGTCCGGCAAAAATGTGCTCCGGCAGCTCCAGCCGCATCTCCACACCGGACAAGGTCACCGAGGAAAGAACGCCGGACATCAAGATGATGGCGATGAGGCAGGCCAGCACAAGGAACAATAGATTGTTGCCGGTGTTCAGCGCCGCCAGGGCCACCAGAATAATTCCGCCAAAGTAAATCCAACCCGCGCGCGAAACGCGGTATTCCATTTTGTAGCCTATCCAGCGCAGCGGAGTGCGGCGTGCCATGTCGGGCACCAATGTCAGCGCTACCCAAGCGGCCACTGCGAGTGCCGCGACTGCCGAGGTGCTGGCCAACAGCAATTGCCCCAACTCCGCGGCCGCGCCGGAATACAACGCCAGCAGGAGCGCCACCGCCAAGGCCGCAAGCGCCAAAAGAAAAGTGCGTACAGGCGAGCGGTCGGAGCGTGCTCGGAGATGCGCGACGACTGAGCGGCTAAAGCTCATAGAGAGAATTTTTCCGCGAAATAATTAAAATTGAAAAAGAGTGAATACGAAGATGTGGAAAACAAATACGCCTGAGCGGCGTCGGAAAATCCGGCAAGGATTAAAAAGTTCACAGCGGTACGGGAACGGACTCCACGATATCGCGCAGAACCGATTCCGTGGTTTCCGATTTTTTCTGCAGCGAAGCGTGCCGCGAACTGGCTACTACGCGGTGCGAAAATACCGGTACGGCGAGTTTTTTGAAGTCATCCGGCAAACAATAATCGCGGCCATCGAGAAAAGCACGCGCTTGCGCCGCGCGTTGCAGCATCAAAGTGCCGCGGGGACTGACGCCCAAGGCCAACAGATCGGAATTTCTGGTGCGGTTCACGATTTCCAGCGCGTAGTCGTGCAGACTGGAATCAACTTTTATGTGCGCCACTTCGTCCTGCATGGTAAGCACTTCACTGACGTCCGCGACCGGCTCCAAGGCATCCAGGGGATTTTCGCCGCGCACGCCCACTCGTTTGCGCAGAATTTCTCT
>Ga0307475_10002396_pt1 | contig 11320 bp, 10 predicted proteins | sample atmos_gasesECM1C_FD_203317 | JGI IMG/M metagenome (GOLD analysis project Ga0307475, IMG submission 203317) | Hardwood forest soil microbial communities from Morgan-Monroe State Forest, Indiana, United States - atmos_gasesECM1C_515 | ecosystem: Environmental > Terrestrial > Soil > Temperate...
CCTCCGCCGTCCCTTGCACTCAGGAGCGCTCAACGTCAATGTCGGCTGGCGCCGAATGAATTGGAATCTCTCCGGCTACTTCACGGGACGCCGCACTGACAGCAATTTCGCCACTCCAACCCAGTTTCAAAATCCGGGATACGCGCGATTCGACGTCGCCACCAGCTATCGGATCGCCCGCGGCATTTCTTTCACCGGTCGCGTCACCAATCTTTTTGACAAACCATATCAGGACGCCATCGGCTTTCCCGCCTTGGGTCGCGACTTCCGCCTCGGCCTTCGCTACCACTTCGACGGAAGGGACTGAAATCGCCCTGTGTAGGGGCGCAGCGTGCTGCGCCCCATCTCGGCAACATGGATCGTCTTAGGAGATTCTCTTGAACAAGCCCGAACCCATCCTCTTCTGCTGGAGCGGCGGCAAAGACAGCGCCATGGCTCTCCACACGCTGCTCCAGCAACCCGACGTCCACGTCGTCGCCCTTCTCACCACCGTCACCGAAGGCCGGGTTCCAGGGTTTGTACTTGCAAACCCTGGGGCAACAGACGACCGCATCGCCATGCACGGCGTCCGCCGCGAACTCCTCGTGCACCAAGCCGAATCCATTGGCCTCCCGCTCCACGAAGTTCGCATCCCCCCGCAATGCGTCAACTCCATCTACGAAGCGCGGATGGAAGAAGCTCTCCGGCTCTTTTTCAACCAAGGCGTTCGAAAGGTCGCCTTTGGCGACATCTTCCTCGAAGACCTCCGCGCGTATCGCGAAAAAAACCTCGCCCGCATCGGCATGACCGCCCTCTTTCCGATCTGGAAGCGCGACACGCGTGAGCTAATCCAGTTTTTCCACCTGCAGCGCTTCCGCGCCGTCGCCGCTTGCATCGACAGCAAAATCCTCGGCGCCAGTTTCGCCGGCCGCGAACTCGACGAATCCTTTTTCCGCGATCTTCCCCCCGCCGCCGATCCCTGCGGCGAAAACGGCGAGTTCCACACCTTCGTCTTCGATGGTCCCATTTTTCAATCTCCCATCCCCATTCGAACGGGAGAAATCGTCAACCGCGATGGCTTTGTATTTTGCGATCTATTGCCCGAAATGGAGGAAGCACCAAAATGAACGCCGAACTCTCTGAAAAAGAAAATCTGCTATATCGCACTTCGCTTGCGCTCGTCCTGATTTTGCTTGCCGCTGCCTTGCGCATCGCCCCGCACCCCTGGAATTTTACGCCCGTCGGCGCCATGGCGCTTTTCTCCGGCGCCGTGCTCAAGGACCGCCGCCTCGCCTTCTTCTTTCCTCTCCTCGCGCTCTTTGCCGGCGACCTGTTTGTCGGTTTCTACAAGCTCACCGTGATGCTCATCGTCTATGCCAGTTTTCTTCTCAGCGTCCTCATCGGCCGCTGGCTTGGCGATCGCCGGACCGTCGCGCGTATCAGCCTCGCCACACTCCTCGGCGCCATCCAGTTTTTCCTTGTCACCAATTTCGCCGCCTGGCAATTCCTGGGCGGCTATCCTCATAACGCTTCCGGCCTCCTCACCTGCTACATCGCCGGCGTTCCTCTTCTCTGGAACACCCTTGGAGGCGACGCCCTCTACGCCGCTCTTCTCTTCGGCGGCTACGCCTTGGCCGAGCGTTTCCTCCCCGCCTTCCGGCCGCCTGTGCGAGCCGCCCGCTGATGCTATAATCTTTGTCTCTTTATGCCGAAATCCGCTCAAGAGGAACCCTCCGTGGCTCCGGAAGTGCTCGCTAAATACGAGCCCGTCATCGGCCTCGAAGTCCACGTCCAGCTTCTCACCCGCACGAAAATTTTTTGTGGCTGCTCGACGCGCTTCGGCGATCCCCCGAACACCAACGTCTGCCCCATCTGCCTCGGTCTTCCCGGCACTCTGCCCGTGCTCAACAAGCGCGCGGTCGAAATGGCCATGCGCGCCTCGCTGGCCCTCAACTGCACCGTCCATGACCATTCCCGCTTCGCCCGCAAAAACTATTTCTACCCCGACCTCCCCAAGGGCTATCAAATCTCCCAATATGAATTGCCTCTAGCAACCGGCGGCTGGCTCGAAGTCGAAGTTGGCGGCGCCAAAAAACGCATCGGCATCACCCGCCTTCATCTCGAAGAAGACGCCGCCAAGAATCTCCACGAAGGCTTCTCGCAATCCGCCACCAAGGCTTACATTGACTACAACCGCTGCGGCACCCCGCTCATCGAAATCGTCTCCGAGCCGGACATGCGCGTTCCAGAGGAGGCTTACGCTTACCTCACCGAGCTGCGTCAAATCATGCTTTACACCGGTGTTAGCGATTGCAACATGGAAGAAGGCTCGCTCCGTTGCGACGCCAACGTCAGCGTTCGTCCGCGCGGCTCGAAAGAATTTGGCACCAAGGTCGAGGTAAAAAATCTGAATTCCTTCCGCTTCCTCCAAAAGGCTCTCGAATACGAAATTGAGCGCCACATCGGCGTCCTGGAATCCGGCGGCCGCCTTTCGCAAGAAACGCGTCTCTGGAATCAGGCGGAAGGGCACACTGTCTCCATGCGTTCGAAAGAAAAAGCTCACGACTACCGCTATTTCCCCGAGCCCGATCTTCTCCCCGTCCACATCAGCTCGGCCTGGCGCGAAGAAGTCCGCCGCACGCTCCCCGAACTTCCCGAAGCCAAGCGCACTCGCTTCGTCAGCTCTTACGGCATCACCCCATACGACGCCGAGACGCTTACAGCTTCTAATAAACTTGCAGACTACTTCGAGAACGTCGTCGCCCAGTCGTTTTCACCCCGCGTTAGCCCAAAGTTAGCTGCGAATTGGATCCAGAACGATTTTCTTAGATTGGCTAAAGAGACAGGAAAGACCTTGGAAGCCCTCCAATGGCCAACTTACGCTGAAGTCGCAATCCTTTTGGGTCGCATTCAAGAGAAAATGATCACGGTTGCATCGGCGAAGAAGGTGTTAGATCGGGTCTTTAAAGAGGGAATGCTGATTGACGAAGCCGTAAGGGCAGAGGGTGGAGTGACCCCAATACTCGATTCATCGGAGATCGAACAAACCGCCCGCGAAATCATCGCCAAAGAACCGGCTAATGTAGCTAAGTACAAGTCCGGCAACGAAGGCGTGTTCAAGTTTTTTGTCGGCCAGGTCATGAAGGCCACGCGCGGCCAGGCCAATCCGCAGGCCGTAAACGACAGTCTCCGCAAATTGCTGTATCCGACGCTCAAGGAGCAGCACGAAAAGGCAGTGGGAGACACTTTTTTTGATCGTTACAACAGAAAGCATGGCACCTCCTATGTGTTCTCGCGGGGAGGCAAACCACCTGAGCCCGATCTTGTCTATGAAGACAAAAAACTAGGCACTGTCGGTGTGGAAATAACGAGCACTTATCTCAACGAAGAAGAAGGCAAGTTTGTAGGCCAGTTGAGCCGTGGAGAAATCAAACCTGGGGCAGTTTGGACATCTGGAACGATCAGTGCAGGTATCGATGATTTCGCCTCGCAGTTGTTAGCTGCAATTCAGAAGAAACTCGGAAAGACGTACTCGCTTGATCCGGTTTGGTTGGTCGTCGATTTTAACTATCCGCTGGGTGAGAAGGTCGAAGCCACAGAGATTGTTGGCAAAGTCGCGGAAATGATTAGAAGCTCTGAGCCAATGCCATTTGCGCAAATATGGGTCGTTTGGCAGATTCCTAACGTCCAACCGGCTCAGTATGAAGTGTTCCAGGTAAGGTGAGGCAAATCGAATGCCCAAAGTGGGCGTCCGACGAAAGCAACGAAGTGTTCTCAACGACTTTCCCGGCCTTTGCAGAAACATCTCGACGTATACTGCGTATAAGTTGTAGTGGCGGCCTAGAGCTTACCCCTACCTGGTCAGGGAGGCCGTCCGCTTTCAATTCTTGGTAAGCTTTGTAGATCAACCCAAAGGAACGTCTAGATGCTCAAAGTAGGCGCTAAAGCCCCCGTCTTTCGCCTCGAATGCGACGAAGGCCAGGAAATCGCGCTCAAAGACTTCGCCGGTCAGCGCGTCCTCCTTTTCTTCTTCCCCAAAGCCAGCACTCCCGGTTGAACCATCGAAGCGTCCGAGTTTCGTGACGCAAAGAAGCAATTTGATAAGCTCAACGTCGCCATTCTCGGCATGAGCGCCGATCCCGTCAAAGCTCTGGCTTCCTTCAAGGAAAAGCACAGGCTCAATTTCCCTTTGCTCAGCGACCCCACCCACAAAACCATTCAAAAGTTCGGCGCCTGGCAGAAAAAACAATTCATGGGCCGCACCTTCATGGGCATCGTCCGCAGTTCTTTCGTCATCGGCAAAACCGGAAAAATCGAGGAAATCTGGCCCATCGTCAAAGCCAAGGGCCACGCCTCCGAAGTCCTCAAGGTCATCTCGAAAAAGCAGCCCTCTGCGCAAGCTGCTACTGCGTAGTTTCACTTTTACTTTGGAGAGTTACCTCTCCAAATCCGATCTGTCAGGCATCCGCCCGGTCCGGGCCAAGAGGCGCTGCACCCCCCACCCCCTATCATTTTGCGAGGAGTGTGGAAGTGGTTGAGCCAAAAGGAGTTCTCAAAAAAAGCGGAAAAGAGCATTCCGTAAGTGATTGATTTTAAAGGACGCGATTTTGGTTGTTTTTGGCTTGCAAAGGCTGAAATGGCGTCCCAAAAAAAGAAAAGCGGGAGCAAGCTCCCGCACTCCGTACGTGGTTTTCTACAGGAACAATTATACCAGATGATACCGGCAAGTCAAGGCGAATCTGCTTTTGAAAAGGAGAAACTCAAAAGCCGTGGATTAAAGATGCGGATAGGCAGGACCCACGTTAGGTTTGCCTATCCGCTGAAGATCAACGTCAATTGATGGTTATGGCCGCCCGCGTTGTAAACGCCAGCTTCGTCTCGGCCGGAAACTCAATGTCTTTCTTCCCGGTCGCCGCTGCGCCCGCTGTTCCGGCTCCCGCTCCGGCCGCAGCCCCGATCGCTGCGCCCTTGCCGCCGCCTGCCAGCGCTCCAATAATTGCTCCGCCCGCTGCCCCGCCGCCGATGAACCCGGCATCGCGCTTACCCTTGCCGCCAAGGCTTCTTCCGGCGGAACTGGTTGCAATCGTGTAGGTTTTGCCGCCCACGGTCACTGCGCGCAGCCGCAAATACAATTTCGCCGGCGTGGACAAGCGGCCCGAAGCTTGCACGCTGCTCACCGTCAGCTTCACCGGCGAGCCCTTGGGAATCACTACTTTGCCTTCCGATATCACGTCGTGCGCGACCGACCCTGCCACGGTCTCGCCGATCTTGGCCGTCTTCGAGCTTATGGATTGGTCGGTCACCACCGTAATTCTCGTTCCTGGTGCAATTGTGCCTTCGGCTTCCGCCACCGCTGGCAATAGCATCGCCAGCGCAAGAAAAATCGAAACCCATCGAATTCGCGATTTCATCTCCGTCATCTCCGTCACCTCCGTCGTGGATTGGGGCTGTAGGAAAAGTCTAACAGAAAGAACGGCAGGGGTGAGTCGAGAGCACGGCAACACCGCTAGAAGTGAAACTCCAGTTCGTCGGAATCCGGCGACTTCCGTTCGATGTATAAATTATCGATTAGTCGTGTCTTGCCGATGAAAACCGCAAGCAGCACGTAGCAGGGTTTGTTCACGCGCACGACTGGCTGAAACGATTCGGCATCCACGATGTCGGCGTAGTCCACCCTCGCATGGCGTTCCGACCCGAGGGTCCGCTGGAGCACGTCCCGCACTTGCAGACCGTCGCGCACTCCCGCTGCCAGCTCGTTTTTCGCCGCGTCCAGCGCGCGATACAAAACGGTGGCTGCCTTGCGCTCCTCCACATTCAAATAAACATTTCGCGAGGAAAGCGCCAGCCCGTCCGGCTCGCGCACCGGCGGGCACACCACGATTTCCGTATCCAGATTCAAGTCCCGCACCATTTGCGTAACGAGTTGCGACTGCTGCGCGTCCTTGCGCCCGAAGTACGCAAAGTTCGGCTGAACGATCTGCAGCAGTTTCAACACCACGGTCGCGACGCCGCGAAAGTGACCGGGCCGCGAACGCCCTTCGAGCCGGTCGCTCAGGCCATCGACGTTGACGTAGGTCGAGAATCCATTCGGATAAATTTCCGACGGTTCCGGCGCAAAAAGCGAATCCACGCCCGCGCGCTGAAGTTTTTCGCTATCGCTCCCAAATGTCCGCGGATATTTCGAGAAATCCTCGTTGGGACCAAACTGTTTCGGATTCACGAAAATCGAAGCAATCACCGGCGAACATTCCCTTCGTGCTCGCTCGATCAGCGACAGATGCCCGGCGTGCAGCGCGCCCATCGTCGGCACCAATCCAATGACGCGGTTCTCCGCGCGCGCTTGCCGCGCTTGTTCCTTCATCCACGCAATGGCTCGAATTATTTCCACGAAGTAGGAAGAACGCTGAGACTACGCGCCGGCCGCGGTAGCGCGCTCGCGATAAAAATGCATCAGGTCAGTCAGAATCGGCTGCGCGCCAAGCTGCCGCAAGAGTGTAGTCACCTGTCCGCGGTGATACGTTCCGTGGTTCACCAGGTGCTGCATCGATTGCCAGAGAGGATTGCTGTAAACGCCGAATTTCAGCGTCTTGTATTGCATCACGCGATCCAGGTCGGTCTGTGTCAGGCCTCGCACGAAAGCAAGCAGCCGTGTTTCGTGCTCGTCCCAGCGTTCTCGCAGACTCGCTATGTCATTGAACTGTGTGGTATCCGGAAGCGATGCCGGCGAGCGGCCCTGGAAGCGTTCCAGCCAAAGCCACTCGGCGCCGAAAATATGCCCAAGCGTATCGCGCACAGAGCCGAAACTCGACCCCATCGGCTTGACAAACTGTTCCGCCGCGAGCCCGCAAGTTGCCTCAAGCGCGCGATGATTCGCCCAGGCATTGTAATCGAACAGCACACGCATTTCTTGTGGCGTCATCTTCCCCTCCACTTGCAAGACTAAATTTCGGTTGTCATTTGGGGCGAAGCGCTGTTTTGAACTCCGGATTTATTTGCGGAGCGAGGAATCCGCTTGACTTTTGCATCGTGGCGCGCTTTCTACCAATCGCCGTCACTATTAACCGGCGCCTCTTTCTGCTCCATCGCCATCCGCGCCGTATGATAGGACTCTCCATCCGAAGGAAATCCGCCCTCGCGCACATCGTCGCAATACTCGCGCACGGCTTTGGAAATGACTTCTCCAATATTGGCATACTGCCGCGCAAACTTTGGCGTCTGGCTAAACGTAAGCCCCAGAAGATCGTGCACCACGAGAATCTGCCCGTCGCAGTCCGGCCCGGCCCCGATCCCGATGGTCGGAATGCGCAATTCGCGCGTAATCTGCGCCGCCAACTCGCGAGGCACCGCTTCCAGCACAACCGCGAAAGCTCCCGCCGCTTCCACCGCGCGCGCATCGCGAATCAATTGCTCCGCCGCGTCCGCTGTTTTTCCCTGCACGCGGTATCCGCCCAGCGCGTTTACTGATTGCGGCGTCAGGCCAACGTGCCCCATCACTGGGATTTCCGCTTCCGTCAGCCGCGAAATTAATTCCAATCTTCGTTCCCCGCCTTCGACTTTCACGGCCTCAGCGCCCGCTTCCTTCACGAAGCGCATGGCATTGTGCAACGAAGCTGCCAGGTCCGCGTGATAGCTGCCATAAGGCATGTCCGCAACAACCAGCGCGCGGCGCGTGCCGCGTCGGACCGCGCGCGTATGGTGCAGCATTTCCTCGATGGTCACGGACAGGGTGTTCTCATGTCCGAGCACCACCATCCCAAGCGAATCACCGACGAGAATCACGTCCACGCCCGCTTCATCGAGCAAGCGCGCGGTTGGATAGTCGTACGCCGTCAAGCATGTAATTTTGTGGAAGTTGAAAGGAGAGCCTACAGGCTGACTCTTGCGCTGCAGGAGATCGGGCACGGTGATTTTCCCGTTCCCGGAATGGGGGACAACGCTCATGGTGGCCTCCGGTGCCGTTCCCTTGAATGCGGGATACAGCCCTACACTTCACCTTTGCGCAGGATAACAAATTTCGATGCGCAAAACTACAAATTTGGATGCGGTGCGCATTAGTCTCATTGTTGCGCTTGGGCGCGGCCTTTCCATTGGCCGCCGCGGCCGAGCCAATAGCGCATCGCTGAAACGCACGTCGCATAGCCGTAAAACGTGGCCGCGACCGGCAGTGTCAAAGCCCACGGCCAGGACAGGCCGTAAAACCGCACCGTCGAGAGAAAGGTCGCGGTCATCAGGGCAATGGCAGTGTCCACCAGAACCCAGGCTTCGCCGGGATAAGCGAAAAAGAGGATCCAGGGCAAAAGAAAAGTTGCGAACAGACCGGCGAGGGCGAAAGCGAGAAATACAAATGAGTAATGGAGTTGGGTAAACGCAGTGCGCGCGATCAGGTCGCGAGTTTCCGCGAGGGTCCCGTAGCTCCGCAAGCTCACGCTGGTGCCCGTGAGCCCCATCCAGATTCTTCCGCCGCTCTTCTTCACGGTGCGGGCAAGCGCGCAATCATCAATCACCTCTCCGCGAATCGAGGCAATCCCGCCGATGGGCGCGAGCACGTTGCGCCGCAATAAAATACAACCGCCCGCAGCTCCGGCCGTGCTTGCGTTCGGATCCGCGATCCAACGCGGCGGATAGAGCATCAGGAAAAAATATAAAAACGGCGGAATCAACCAACGCTCGGGAATACTCTTCGCTTGAAGAAGCACCATCAGCGAGGCGAGGTCGAGCGATTCTGCTTCCGCGCGAGCGACCAAACGGCGCAAGGTGTCCGGCGCGTGCTCGATATCGGCGTCGGTAAACCAAAGGAATTCCGGTGATTGATTCGCGGCAAGTTGAATGCCTTCGTTCAGCGCCCAGAGTTTTCCCGTCCAGCCCGGAGCGAGCGGAGCCGCGGTGTGAATTCTCACGCGCTGCGATGCGCCGGATTCATTGACAACTTTTTGCGCGAGAGCGGCCGTCCCGTCTTCGCTGTGATCGTCCACGATGATGATTGAGAAGCCGCCCGGATAATCTTGTTTTAGTAAGGATAAGAGTGCCTGGGAGATTGTCGCGGCTTCATTGCGCGCCGGAACAACGGCGACAACACGCGGCCAGTTTCCTAAAGCTTTCGGCACGAGAATGTCTTCGCGCAGTTGCCAGAAATTGCCGCGCGCGAGAAAGAGATAAATCCAGATCGCCAGCGGAATCGCGGCGAAAAAAGTCAGTGACAAAGGCACGCGCTATTCTGCACTAGCCCGGTGATGGAATGCTACGCCAGGTCCTGGGCGCGGATGGGAAGCCGCCGGATCGGTTTGCCGGTCGCCGCAAAAATTGCGTTGCAGACTGCGGGCGCGATCGGCGGAGTGCCGGGCTCGCCGACGCCGCCCGGCGGTTCGTTGCTCGGCACGATGTGGACTTCGATTTGCGGCATATCGTTCATGCGAAGCATTTCATAATCATGGAAATTGCTCTGTTCGACGCGGCCTTTTTCAATCGTGATTTGACCCTTCAGCGCGGCGGTGAGGCCGTAGACAATCGCGCCCTCCATCTGGGCGGCGATCGTGTCCGGATTCACGTAGCGGCCGCAGTCGACGGCACAAACCACGCGATGAACGCGTACGTCGCCTGATTTGCGGTTAAGGCTGACTTCGGCAACTTCGGCAACAAAACTCCCAAACGATTCCACCATGGCAATGCCGTGCGTGCGGCCCGCAGGCAGCGGCTTCCTCCAGCCTGCCTTCTCCGCGGCGAGCTCGAGAACGCCGCGATGCCGCGGCGCGTTGGCCAGCAACTTCCGGCGAAATTCGAACGGATCCTTGCCAGCAGCCTTGGCAAGTTCCTCGACAAAGCATTCCGTGATGTAGCCGTTGTGCGAATTCCCGACTGAGCGCCAGAAGCCTACGGGCACGCCGGCTTCCGTCAGCGCGTACTCGACCAGGAAATTCGGGATGGCGTATTTGCTGGTGGCCTGGCCTTCCACGGAAGTTTCATCGATGCCGTTTTTCACCGAGCCGGGAAAAAAGCGCGACATGATCGAAGGACCAACGATGCGGCTCTTCCACGCCACGGGCCAGCCATCGGCATCGAGTCCGGCGACAAGTTTGGAATAAGCGGCGGGGCGGTAGAAATCCTGCTGCATGTCATCTTCGCGGGACCAAGTAACTTGAACGGGTGCGCCGGTGACTGCCGAGATTTCCACGGCATCAGAAATAAAATCCTGCTCGGCGCGGCGCCCGAAGCCGCCACCGAGAAACGTGGTGTGCACGCGAACTTGCTCGGGCTTCAGCCCGGCGAGTTTCGCGCCCGTGTTTTGCGTGAAAGTCTGGAACTGAGTTGGGGCGTAAATATCGCAGCCATCGGCGCGAACGTCGGCGGCGCAGTTCATGGGTTCCATGGTGGCGTGCGCGAGGAAAGGAACTTCGTAAGCCGCTTCCACTTTTTTCGCCGCAGTAGCGAGAGCCGCGTCGGCGTCGCCATCTTTGCGCGCGATGGCGCCGGGCTTTTCCGCGGCGGCGAGGTAGAGTTTTCGAATGGCGTCGCTGGAATTTGCGGCGTTGGGACCTTCATCCCAGGTGATTTGCAGCGCGCGGCGGCCTTGCATAGCGGACCAGGTGTTGTCCGCGATCACGGCCACGCCCGAGGAAATCTGCAGAACACGCTTCACGCCGCGAACGGATTTCGCTTTCGAATCGTCGAAGCTTTTTACCTTGCCGCCAAAAACCGGGCAGCGCGCCACGACCGCGTGCTGGATATTCGGCAAGCGCACATCGATGCCGAAGCCTGCTTTGCCGCTCACTTTTTCAGGAGTATCCAGCCGCTTCATCGGCTTGCCGATGTATTTGTAATCTTTGGGATCTTTCAGCTTGGGGCTGGCGGGCACGCTTAGCTTCGCCGCTTGTTCAACCAACGCTCCGTAGCCCAATCGCTTGCCGGTGGCGTTGTGCACTACGGCGCCGTTTTCCACGTGACACGCTGACGGTTCCACGTACCATTGCTGAGCGGCAGCGGCGATCAGCATTTCTCGCGCGGCAGCTCCCGCTTTCGTCAGTGGCTCCCAAGATGCACGCACGCTGGTGCTTCCGCCAGTTCCCTGCAAGCCGAAGACAGGATTGAAATAGACCGGCGCGGCGGGCGCAAACTCCGTCTTGACTTTTTTCCAGTCAAATTCGAGTTCTTCGGCGAGCAACATGGCGAGCGAAGTAACGACGCCCTGGCCCATCTCGGACTTGTCGATCAATATCGTGACCGTGTCGTCGGGAGCGATGCGCACCCAGGCATTGGCCTCGACTGGTTCGGAAGGTGGAGCCGCCGCCAGCGCCTCTGATTTTCCGGGCAGATAGAAACCGATGACCAACGCGGTTCCACCGGCGGT
>Ga0307475_10002397_pt1 | contig 11320 bp, 10 predicted proteins | sample atmos_gasesECM1C_FD_203317 | JGI IMG/M metagenome (GOLD analysis project Ga0307475, IMG submission 203317) | Hardwood forest soil microbial communities from Morgan-Monroe State Forest, Indiana, United States - atmos_gasesECM1C_515 | ecosystem: Environmental > Terrestrial > Soil > Temperate...
CGATGCGGCTCTCCAGGCGGACGAGTATCGCGCCCGGGCGCGGCGGCACGTCGATGACGGTGAAGGCGTCGAAGCCCGGTCCCACCACCAGCGCGTAGGCGCCCGACGGCAGATCGACGGCGGGCAAGACGTCGCCGCCGCGGCTGTCCTCGATGCGCAGACCCGCGAGGCCAACGGTGGCGTCGCCAAGGTTGTGAAGCTCGACGAACTCCTGGTCGGGCTCGGCGCCCGCGGGGTTGGCCAGCACCTCGGTGATGGCGACGGGGGGCAGCGCCGGCGGCGTGTGAACGGTCACGGGATCGGAGAGCGAGGCGTTGCCGGCGCGATCGACGGCGCGGATCGTGACGTCTCCGTCGCTGTCTGGTGGAACGGCGCGCGCGGGGGCCGCCAGATCGACGTTGCCGGCGCCGGCGCCGAGGGCCAGCGTCGTCGTGTCCTCTCCCACGCGCACCAGCGCCTCGATCATGACGGGCTCGTCGGCGGTCATCGTCAGGCTGAGGCAGCCGGCGCCGAACGCGAGCTGGATGTCGGCGAGCGCGGGCGGCGTGGTATCGGGCGTCGCGCTCGGTTCAGGGTCGGTGAACCCGGCGACGCCGCCGCTCCCCCCGGGCCGAGCTCGTTCGTTGGTGAGATCCGTGTCGGGCGTGCAGCCCGGGCCCCATGCCGCGCAGGCCACGCAGACCACGCACACAGCGATCGGAACGACGCGCATGCCCAGGTCTCGGACGGTGGCAGCGTTTGTTGCGCGGTCCGCGCGGCGGGGCGAATTGCGGTAGAAACGGCGCCGATGTCCGGCGCCCCGCTTCCTCGCTCGTCCGATCCTCCCGCGCTGATCCTCGCCTCGGCGTCGCCGCGCCGGCGCGAGCTGCTGGAGCGCCTGGGACTCTTCCCGCGAGTCGAGCCGGCCGACATCGACGAGACGCCGCTGCCGGGCGAAGCCGCCGCCGATCACGTGCGCCGCCTGGCGGGCGCAAAATGCGACGCGGTCTGGGCGCGCTTGCCCGACGCGGAGCGCGCGGTCGCCTCGGTGCTGGCGGCCGACACCATCGTGGTCGTGGACGCCGACATCCTGGGCAAGCCGCGCGACGAGGCCGACGCCCGTTCGATGCTGGCGCGCCTGGGCGGCCGGCGGCACACCGTGACGACCGCGTACCAGATCCGGCGCGGGCCGGATCGCGCCGTGGCGCGCGCGGTGTCGACGGCGGTCGCGTTCCGGCTGCTGCAGCCGGCGGAGATCGACGCCTACGTCGACAGCGGCGAATGGCGGGGCAAGGCGGGCGGCTATGCCGTGCAGGGGATCGCGGCTGCCTTCGTCACCGAGCTGCGTGGTTCGCACACCAACGTCATCGGCCTGCCGCTGGCCGAGGTGCTGGGCGATCTGCTGGCCGTCGAGGCGCTGCCCGGCTATCCGCCGCGCGCGTTCGGGGTGGCGCCGTGACCCGGGCGGAGAGCATCGCCGCCGGCCTGGCGTCGGTCCGCCACCGCATCGCCGAGGCCGCGCGTGCCGCCGGCCGCCCCGTCGATTCGGTCCGCCTGGTGGCGGTGAGCAAGAGGATGCCGACGGCCGACATCGACGCGGCGCTGGCGGCCGGGCAGGTCGACTTCGGCGAGAACTACGCGCAGGAGCTGCGCGACAAGCGGGCTGCGCGGGCGGCGGAGGATCCGGCCGGCGGCGCCCGCCCGGCGTGGCATTTCATCGGCCCCCTGCAGACCAACAAGGTCAAGTACGTCGCCGGCAACGTGGCGCTGATCCACTCGGTCGATTCGGCGGCGCTGCTCGACGAGATCGATCGCCGCGAAGGCGAGCAGGCGTGCCTGATCCAGGTGAACCTGGCCGGGGAGGCGCAGAAGCGCGGCGTGGCGCCAGCCGCGCTGCCCGCGCTGCTGGATCACGTGGCGTCGCTGGCCCACGTCCGTTGCCTGGGCCTGATGCTGATCCCGCCCCTGGCGGCGCCGGCGGCGAACCGGCCGCTGTTCGCGGCGCTGCGCGCGTTGCGAGATCAGCAGGCCGCCATCGCGCGCCCGCGCGTCGACCTGCGCGAGCTGTCCATGGGCATGAGCGACGACTTCGAGGTGGCCATCGCCGAGGGCGCCACGCTGGTGCGGGTCGGCACCGCGATCTTCGGGTCGCGCCCGCCGGCCGCCGCCGTCAGCCCAGGCGCTTGAAGGCGGCGAGGCTCGGTGCGCTCGGCGCCGGGTACGGGGCGTCAGCATCGTCAAGATCGCGATCAACCATGACGATCGCCCCGGGGTGTTGACGTTCACGAATCGGTCGACGGCCCGGCTGCATTCGAGACCACCCACGCCCGGAAGGCCCGCACCCGCGGCAGCGCCGCCGTCTGGTCCAACGTGACCAGGTAATACGCGGGGTCGCACGGCACGGACAGCGCGAACGGCCGCACCAGGCGGCCCGCCGCCAGCTCGCCCTCCACCAGCACGCGCCTCCCCATGGCCACGCCCAGCCCGGCCGCCGCCGCCTGCAAGGTCAGGCTGGCGTCGCTGAAGATGTGGCCCTGCTCCGGATCGACGTTGCCGATGCGGGCGGCGCGCAGCCAGCGGCGCCAGTTGTCGGTGGAATCGTCGTGCAGCAGCGGGTGGCGGCGCAGATCGAGCGCGCGGCGGCGCGCGGGGCCGCGTAGCAGGGTCGGGCTGCACACCGGGAAGAGCTCGTCCTCCATCAGGCGCTCGCTGCGCAGGCCGGCGTATCGGCCGTAGCCGAAGCGGATCCCCACGTCCATCGGCTCGCGGGCAAAGTCGATGAAGCGCTCCGTGGAGATCAGGCGGACGTCGATGCGCGGGTGGCGGGCGATGAAGTCGCCCAGGCGCGGGGTCAGCCAGCACGTCGCCAGCGACGGCATGGTGGTGACGGCCAGGATCTCGCGGCGGGGGCGCGTCTTCAGCGCGGCGGTGGCGTCGGCCACCCGATCGAATGCGGGCGACAGCTCGCGGGCATAGGCCTCGCCCTCGGCGGTCAGCTCAAGCCGGCGCGGCAGGCGCAGGAACAGGCTGACGCCCAGGTGCTCCTCCAGCAGGCGAATCTGGTGGCTGACGGCGGTCTGGGTGACGTGCAGCTCCTGTGCGGCGCGGGTGAAGCTCCGTTGCCGGGCCGCGACGGCGAAGGTGCGCAGGGCGTTCAAGGGCGGCAGGTCGTCGGGCACGCCGCCAGCGTACATGAGAAAAACTCATGGCAAGCCTGAGAAGAAATCGATTGAGCGCCGGCGCCCGATGTCCGAAGACCGGGGGCATGAAGCTCTACGCGTTCGACTACAGCCCGTATGTCCGGAAAGTGCAGCTGGTGTTGAATCTGCTCGGCCGCGCGCACCAGGTGATCGACGTCCCGTACAGCGACCGTGACGAGCTGGCCTCTGTGACCGGCGGCTATATCTACGTCCCGGTCCTGGTGGACGACGACAGGAAGGTGGTCTGCGATTCACGCGCCATCTGCCAGCACCTGCTCACCGGGGACGCCGCCGCCATGCTGGTCCCGCCGCCTCTCGACGGCCCGATCTGGGCCTATCACGACTGGTGCGACGGGCCGCTGGAAGACGTGATGTTCCGCATCGCCTCGCCCGCCATCCGCGATCGCTGGAAGAGCCCGGGCGACCGCGCCCTGTACGTGCTGGTGAAGGAGCGCAAGTTCGGCGCCGGCTGCGTCACCGCGTGGGAAGAGCAGCGGGACAATCTGGTCGCCAGGGCCAACGATCTGCTGGCGCCGACGGCGCGCACGCTGGCGGCGCAGCCGTTCATCTTCGGCGCCGCGCCCACGCTGGCCGATGCGGCGCTGTACGGACAGTTCGCGATGTTGCGCGCGGGCGACGAGCGGCTCCTGGGCCGGTTCGGGGCGATCTTCCGCGACTGGATCGGGCGCCTGGAACGTCACGCCCGTGGCTGACCGCCGCCGCCGAGAGCCAGGCTTCAGGGAAAGCGCCCGCTGGCCACCAGCAGGTCGAGGCGGGCCTGGTGGGCGACGTCCTCGGACTGCGCGGCGGCGGTCTCGGCGTCGCGCGCGCGGCGGGCGGCGTCGATGACCTCGATGTTGGTGGTCGCGCCCGCCTCGTAAGCCAGGTTGGCCAGCTCCAGCGCCTTCTGCGCGAAGGCGACCGCCTGCTGCGCGGAGACCAGCGCCTTGTCGGCCAGCAGCAGGGTCTGATACGCGGTGCGGACGTCGGACGCGGCCTGGCGCAGGCCGGCCTCCAGGTTGGCGCGCGCCTCCTCGACCAGGGCGTCGCGCTCGCGCGTGATGCCCGTACGCAGGCCACCGTCGTAAAGCGGCAGCGTCAGCACCAGCTGCGCCTGCCAGCCGCTGTCGGGCACCAGGTGCGATCCCTGCTGGGCGAACGGCTCCGCCACGGCGGCCAGGAGCGGCGCATAGTACGTCCACCATCGGTCCGCCGACGCGTGCGCGGCGGCCACGCGTTCGTCGAGCAGCTTGAGATCCGTCCGGCGCGCGCGCGCGTCGCGGATGGCGGAGTCGATGGCGGGCGGCGCGGGCATGTTGACGCTGTCGGTGGAGTCGACCGGGCCGCTCTCGCCCAGCAGAACCCCCAGCGCCTCGCGCGCGCGCACCAGGCCGGCGATGCCCGCCTGCTGCTCGACCTCGACGCTGGCCAGATCCTGGGCCGCGCGCACGTCGTCGATGCTGTGACCGAGCCCGCCCAGAAGGCGCGTGTGCGCGTAGTCGTAGTGGTGCTGGGCGGTGGCGCGGGCGGTTTCGTTGACGACGACGATGCGGTGCTGCGCCACCACCGTCAGGTAGGCGCGCCCGACGGCGGTGGCCAGCTGGCGCTTGACGTCGGCAGCGCTGGCCTCGGCGATGCGCCGGTTGTCGGAGGCGGCCAGCGTCTGCCCCCAGGCGGGCGGCGCCAGCAGCGGCACGATCAGGGTCAGGTTGCCGGCCCACTGATCCTTCTCGACGGTGACGCTACGCTGGTTGGTCGTCTTGTCGAGCGTGGTGCGGGGCGCGTCCAGGCGCGTGTAGCTGCCGTTCCCCGCCAGCGTGGGGAAGAACCCGGCGCGCGCCTGGCGCACCAGCGCGTCGGCGCGCGCGATCTCGGCCAGGGCCACGGCCACCGTGGGGTTGCGGCGCAGGGCTCGGTCGATGGCCTCGGCGAAGGTGACGGTGGGCTCGGCGGCGTCGGCGCCGCGCGCAACCGCTGGCGCGAGCAGAGAAATCACCGCCAGCAACGCCCCGGCAGCAGGCAAGAAGCGACGGACGACAACGACAGATAGGGCGTCCCGCGATTCCATGGTGGGTGACTTTACTGACACGGCAGGCGACCTTAAGGTGTGCCCATGAAAATCATCAAGGGGTTCGTTGCAGCGATCGTCATCAGCGCCGCCGGGCTGGCTGGCGCCGGAACCGCGCGGGCCATCGATCTCGACGGCCTGACCAAGAAGGCGGTGGGCAGCGCGCAGAGCGCCGCCACCGGCAAGGTCGAGCAGAAGGTCAATGCCAAGTTGCTGGCCGACGCCCGCAAGAATCAATGCAGCTTCAAGAGCGACACCGACGAGCTGGCGCCCGGGTGCGACGCCAAGCTGAAGAAGCTGACCAACGCCCTGGTCGAGGCGAAGAAGCAGCTGGATGCGGCCGGCGTGCGCAGCTACAAGTTCGAGGTCTCGGGGCATACCGATACGTCGGGTTCGGCGGAGCACAACAAGCAGCTGTCGGAGAAACGCGCCCAGGTCATCGTCAAGGAGCTGGTGGCGCGCGGGATCGCCGCCGGCGAGATCGTCGCCGTGGGCATGGGCTCGGAAAAGCCGCTGGTGACGCCCGACAACACGCCGGCCAAGAAGGCCAAGAATCGGCGTTACGAGATTCGCGTCCGCTTGTAGAGCAAGGCGGCGGGCTTGGACGGCGGCGGCGACGACGGCGAGGACGACGGCGACGGCGAGGACGAGCACGCCGGCAGCGGCAGCGGCGACGGCGACGGCGCGCGGGCGCTGCCGCCGGGCCGCCCCCGCGGAGAGCCGCTGACCATCGACTTCGAGGGCCAGGCGGTGCGCGCCTTCGCCGGGGAATCGGTGGCGGTGGCGCTGCACGCGAGCGGCGTGCGGACGCTGGGGCGATCGTCCAAGTACCACCGGCCGCGCGGGCTGTTTTGCCTGGAGGGGCACTGCGCCTCCTGCTACCTGCGCATCGACGGGCGGCCGAACCTGCGCGCTTGCATGACGGAGGCGGCGCCCGGCCTCCGCTGCGAACGCCAGAACGCCTTCCCCAGCGCCGACGTCGATCTGCTGACCGCCGCCGACTGGCTGTTCCCGGGCGGGATGGATCACCACACGCTGATGACCGGGACACGCCTTGGCAACCGGCTCTTCCTGAAGCTGGTGCGGCAGATGGGCGGCTCCGGGACGCTGCCCGATGCGGGCGCGGCGCCGGCCGCGACGCCGCCGCCGGAAGATGTCCGCGCCGACGTCTGCGTGGTGGGCGGCGGCCCGGCGGGTTTGACGGCGGCGGCGCTGCTGGCCGCCGCGCCGGCGCGCCCGCGCGTCCTGGTCGTCGACGAGCAGGCGGTGCCCGGCGGCTCGCTGCTGGCGGAGGCGGGTGGCGCGGCGCGCGCGGCGGCGCTGGCGAGCGAGGCGGCGGCGGCCGGGGCCCGCCTCGTGGCGCGGGCCACCGCCCTCTCCTTCTACCCGGAGGACGCTGGCGCCGACGGGCAGCCGGGATTGCTGGCGGTGGCGGCGGCGGATCGCCTGCTGCGCGTGTCGGCGCGCGCGTACCTCTACGCGACCGGCGCCTACGATCAGAATCTGACTTTCGCCGACAACGATCGGCCGGGGATCATCTCGGCGCGCGCCTGCGGGCGGCTGGCGTTTCTGCACGGCGTGCGCCCCGGACGGAGGGTCATCGTGGTGGCGGGGGCGCCCTACGCCCTGCGCGTGGCGGCGGCGCTGGTGGAGGCCGGCGTCGCGACCGAGGTCGTCGATCTGGCGCGCGAGCGGCCGGTCGGCGCGCGTGGCGTGCAGGCGGTGCGCGGCCTGGATCTGGCGCCGGCCGGCGCGGCCGATGGCGAAGCCCGTGGGACGCGCACCGTGCGCGGCGACGTGGTGGCGGTGGGCGCCCTGCCGGCGCCGGCGTCGGAGCTGCCGCGCCAGCACGGCGCCGCGGTGGTGCTGGACCCGGCGCTGGGTGGATTCGCGGTCCGCGTCGACGAGCGGGCACGGTGCGCGCCCGGCGCCTTCGCCTGCGGCGACGTGGTCGGCTACCGCGGGCCGGACGCCGCGCAGGACAGCGGCCGGGCGGCCGCGCGCTCGATCCTGAGCGTGTTATTTTCAAAGGGATGACGCCGCTTCGCCCGCGCCTGGCCTGGCTGCCGCTCGCGCTGGCCGCCGCCTGCGGCAGCGGCAGTGGCGACGGACAGAACAACAGCGGTGACGCCGGCGTCGACAGCGGCGGCGCAGAAAGCGGCGAAACGGACGCCGCCGCCGGCGTCGATGCCAGCGACGGCGGCACCGGCGATGCGCTCCTCGGCTGCGCGGAGGCGAGCGCCGGCCTGGCGTTGAAGCTGCACGCCATGCAGGGCGCGCAGTGCACGGTCGTTGTGCGCCTGGACTTTCAATCGCTGGCCGTGCTCGGCTATCAGGTCATCTGCGGCCCCGCCGCGACGGTCAGCGAGGCGCAGGCGCGCGCCACCGCGGCGGCCGACACGGGATTCGGCGGAGACGCCAGCGCGGCGCCGGCGCTGAACCCGGCGAATCCGGGCGACGCGTTCGTCTTCTACCAGGTGCCCAGCGACCTGGGCGGCGCGGCGGCGGTCAGCGCCCGCACCGGCCTGACGGTGTTCGGCGGCGGCGTCGTCCGGGCGGGCCGCGGCGAGATAACCTACCCGACGAGCTGGCGGCCGGCAGCGGAGCTCGGCGCCGGTTGCGCACCAGCCGACGGAATCCCGTCGCCGCGCCCCTATTCGGTCGGCGCGCCGGTCAGCGACCCGACCGTCGCGGCCGCCGTCGCCGCCGTGGCGCAGACCGCGGTGCCCTCGGCGATCTGGCGCAGCGGCCAGATCACGGGTGCCGTGGCGCTGGGCTATGCCCGCTCGGTGGGCCTGGTGACCGCGGATGGCGGCACGAGCGCCGGCGACGAATGGATCATCCTCGTCAACAGCGAATGACCGCGTGAGCGGCTTCCAGCGCCACGCCTTCGGCGACGCGGGTCCTCGACGCCGGCCGCCAAGCCGGGCAGCATAGGGCGGTCAATCATGATCGTCTCGCCGCTTGCCTCCTCTGCCGCGCGCCCGCGCGCGGCCCTCGCGTCGACGGCGCTGGCCGCGCTGGCGCTGGGAGCCCTCGCCTGCGCCACCGAGCCGCCGCCCGAACCGGCTGTGCCCGCGCCTGCGACGGCCGTCGCCAGCGCTCCCCCGCCCGCTGCGCCGTCGCACCTGGAGCCGCCCCCGTTCCCCACGGCCACGCCGCCGGTCACGCGCGAGAGATCCGACGACCTGCGCACCGCGAACCGGCGCGCCATCCTCGACGCCGCCTGGCGGCTGGTGCGGGACAAGCACTATGACAAGCGCCTGGGCGGCGTGAACTGGGCCGCGGCGCGCGCCCGCTATGAACCGATCGCGCTCGCCGCGCCCAGCGAGGCGGCGTTCTATCGCGCGCTGAACCAGATGATCGGCGAGCTGGGCCAGTCGCACATGATGGTGACCGGCCCGGGCGCCGACGACGACGAGGGCGAGGCCGAGGCCGAGGAGCTGGCCCCGTCCAGCGACGATCCGACGGCGGCGCAGCAGCCGCCCGTCAAGGCCGCGGTGGGCGTCGGCGATCCCGGCCTCACCGTGCGCGTGATCGAGAACCGCCCCACCATCACCGCGGTCCGCCCGGGATCGTCGGCGGAGCGCCAGGGACTGCAGCCCGGGTTCGTGGTCACGCAGATCGGCGGGCGCGAGATCCGCGCCGCCACCGATTCGAAGCGCCCCCTGCGCCCCGTCGAGGAACGGTTCGCCGTTCGCCGCATGGCCCAGCGGCGCCTGATGGGCCCCGCCGGAACGCGCGTGACGCTGCACTATCTCGACAACGACGATCGCCCCGGCACGGTGATGCTGACGCGCGACGAGCCGAAGGCCAGCGCCGTGACGCTGGGGCACCTGCCGGCGCTTTATCCCGAGGTGAAGGTCGAACAGATCCACGACGTCGGCGTGCTGTCCTTCAACATCTTCCTTCTGCAACCGGTGATGGAAGACATCCGGCGCGCCATGGCCGGGTTTCGCGCCCGCCACACGCGCGCCCTGATCCTGGACCTGCGCGGCAACCCGGGCGGCCAGGGGGCGATGGCCATCCCGGTGGCGGCGCTGTTCGTCGACCATCCGGTCACGCTGGGGACGCTGCAGTTCCGCGACTTCACCAACACGCTGGTGGCGCGCCCGGAGCTGGGGACCACGCCCTTCACCGGTCCGCTGGTGATCCTGACCGACGAGGGGACGGCATCCGCGGCCGAGATGCTGGCGGCCGGGCTGCAGGAAGCAAAGCGGGCCACGGTGGTCGGCGACACCACGCTGGGCGCGGTGCTGCCATCGATGGTCACGGCACTGCCGGGCGGCGCCGTCATGCAGTTCGTGGTGGCCGATTTCAAGACGCCGAAGGGGGTGCTGCTGGAGGGGCGCGGTGTCCAGCCAGACCGCCGCGTCGTCGAGACGCGCGCCGCGCTGCGCACCAGCCACGATCCGGTGCTTGACGCCGCGCTGGCGGCTATCAGAACATCGAAGAGTAGGTGAAAAACATGGCAGGTGCTGCTCTTCGCTGTGCGATCGCCGCGGCGATCGCGGTCGCCGCCGGTTGCAGCTCGTCCCCCCAGGCGGGCTCGGCCGGCAGCGGAGGCAATTCCGGTAATCACGGCACGGGCGGGCAGTCGCCCGAAACCGGGAGCACGGGCGGCGCCAACCAGACCGCGCCCGACGCTGCGCCGGCATCCGACGCGACCGGGCCCAGCACCGCCGATGCGCCGTCCGCCGGAGCGGAGGTCGCGCCGTCCGACGGGTCCCCTGCGACGGGCGACGCCGGCGGCGGCTATTCGGGGGGCGGCGCCAAGCCGCCGCCGATGCCCAGCGCGGGCTGCGGCGTCGCCGCCGGTCAGCTTCCCGAAGGCGCGGGCACGTTGCCCAGCGGCCGCCGCTATATCATCCGCCTGCCGGCCGGCTATCAACCCGGCAAGCCGTTTCCGCTGACCTTCGCCCTTCATTACAACGACGGCGGCATCGGCGAGTTCGACAACGCCGGGACGCGCGCGGCGTTCAACGACTGGGCGATCCTGGTCCTGACCCAGTCGCAGACCAGCGACTGGCGGCAGGCCTTCCCGGCCGACCTGGCCTACTTCGACGCGCTGGTCGCGCTGGTGAAGGACAAGCTGTGCGTCGACACCGGCCGCATCTTCGCCTTCGGGTTCAGCGGCGGCGCTTCGTTCTCGAGCCTGCTCGCGTGCAAGCGCGACTTCCTGCGCGCCTTCGGCGCCTGCGGGGGCATCCCCGGCTACGACGGCTACACCGCCGCCGACTGCAAACCGCTGCCGGCCTGGATCGACCAGGGCGCGCGCACGGGCATGGTCGAGCTATGGACCGCCAAGGACGGTTGCATGCAGCAGATGCCCGGTGCCCATCCCAATTGCACCCAGTACGTCTGCGGAATCGCCCCGGTCATCTATTGCACCAACGGCGCGCACGCCTGGCCGTCGTACGGCAACGCCGATGTCGCCGCGTTCTTCAAGCAGTTCTGAGCGAACAGTTCTGAGCGAACCTCCACCACCAGCGTGCGACCCGTCGCTTGACGCGGCGCCGGGCCCGTCGGAGCATCGCGCACCGATGAACGCCCCTCGCATTCGCGCTTTGCTGTCATCCCTGCTGGCCGTGGCGGCGTGCGCCTCCCAGCCGCCGCCCCCCGCGGCCACGCCACCTTCTCCCTCCGAAGCGCCGCCGGCGGGACCGCCCGTCGCGACCCCGCCGCCCGCCCCGGCCGCCGCGCCCGCGCCGGCGCCGCTGGCCCAGCGATCAGCGGACGAGATCCTGGCCGACAGCGTGAGCGCCGCTGGCCCCGCAGAGGCGTGGAACGGGCACAAGACCGTGCGCCTGGAAATGACGATGACGTTTCAGGGCGTCGGCATCGCCGGCAAGGCCCAGCGGCTGGCCACCGCGACCGACAAATCGCTGGTCGTGACCGACATCCCCGGCGTGGGGACGATCCGCGAAGGCAGCAACAGCAAGGTCTTCTGGGCGCAAGATCCAATCAACGGCTTGCGCCTGCTGGATGGCGCCGAGGCCGACCAGGCTCGCCTGGAGTCGGTCTGGAACCCGGAGTTGCGCACCAAGGAGCTGTTCGCGAAGGTCGAGGCGAA